>WLWD01000889.1_pt1 | contig 189012 bp, 107 predicted proteins | sample 6712731 | NCBI WGS metagenome assembly WLWD01 (sample SAMN12718690, study PRJNA576275) | sponge metagenome | isolation source: marine sponge | host: Mycale hentscheli | place: New Zealand: South Island, Marlborough, Capsize Point | collected 2014-11-01 | reverse complement strand
GTGAGTGATATTTCCTTGTATCAATCAGGCGTAACTCTGACTGTTAGTCGCACCCTCGGAAATTAACTGTCAAATAATAAAGTTCTTAACTATGACACAAAGATTATAATTAAAAAACACACATCAAGGAGACTACAGGGACAAAAAAGAAATAGCTGAAGACAATATGTCTTTCACAAAAGAAATAAAGAAAGGTAACTTACAGGATTCAAGCACAAAAAAAAATAGAGATACTACAGAACAGACTTAGGTTTACCAAACTGGAAGTGTGTGTGAGTGAAACATAATACAGAAGCATGGTAAATGTGAGTGGAGGAGTTTATGTCGACCAATCAGATAGTGCCATGAGGGCGAGCACATGGTCTAGATGGGGGGGAGTGAGAAAGATTTCTAATTGCATGAGAAAGATGTATGACTGTGCACAGGTGCAAATGGAGTGTGGTGTATGGTGTGTTTACAAAAGTTCACAGTTTGTTTGGCAGGTCCCAAACAACATAATCATTTTACAGATAATTAAATATGTGATTACAAATTTAGTAAGGCATACACCACCTAAGTAACATACTGCTTTGATATACCATCTGTTGCATTGTATTTATCAATCAACTTATTCCATTCATTTGCCTACATACTGACTAAATAGAAACAATTAGCACAATAATAACTAATCTTTTGCTCACAAAACATTTTACTGATAGTGGTATACTGGAGAAAAAGTTTTAACAACAAGCACTAGAAAATTATTTTGTCTAGAATATCTTGACAGTTTTTCAACATTATGTATTAACATCAAGTAGGTAAGTGATAACCAACAAAATTTAGTAAGTAGCTATCAGTAAAATCATATGAATACTGTACCTATTACTATAGCTGCCATTTTTGACTAATAATAATATTGACTGTACTAATTATAGGATAACATAACCTAGCATGATTTTTTTTATTGGTCATAATTGTTTTTTTTTTCAATTGCTGAAAACAAGACAACCTTTGGTTTTATTCATTATTTGTAACAAATTATTTAACTCCAAAATGTTTATTTTGTGGCACTAATTTTATTCACGTTTTTATTACTTAATTAATCTTCTCTATGACACAGTCAATTATTTTTTCACGTGTGAACAACATCTATCATTGTCTCCTAGGAGTTAAAAGTATGTATGTATAAAAATACATTTTTCAGATTTTGTATCCAATATTGTGTCGATAGCTACTTGGTGCAATATTGCTGAGGAAATTGATAGGCAAATACTATTGCATAATCCTATATGATACTGAAAACAGGAAGTGTCTAAGATGAAGTGGCGAGTAACATTCAGTCAGAAGTTAGTTCCAAGAATGACATCTCTAGTAGCAACCTTTATCATAACTTATTTGGTATTTCAAGGTAATCATAAGAATTAATTAGCAATATCCATGCAATAATCTGTTTGTTTTTCTAGCTTGTCAAGCAGAGCTGTATCAGATAAATAGCACTGCATCATTGTGTTCTAGCCATAGGGTCTTCTATTGTCAAAATTCTCTCTATAGATCACATTTTGTAGAATGGATAATTACAAGCATCAGTACTAAAATGAGTATAAATATGATTTATAGTGTGAATTTTGATGTAAACAAAGTGTATAACAAAAGCTTAGATTCGACAAGTGTTCATGCTCAACTACTTTTTGGAAATATTTCATTCTATACGACATCACTGAGAATTTCATCTTTTCTCAATGTTAGAATACAATGCAATGAAGATGTAATATATTTCTCACAAAGTAAGTTATGTAATATATTTCTCACAAAGTAAGTTATGTAATATATTTCTCACAAAGTAAGTTATGTATAATGTACAATTTTAACATTTTAAAAATAATGTTAAGCAATTGAAATGTTATGTATACAGTGTGTTATTCAAATTATGGAAAACCTACTAATATTTTAATTAATATTTTTGCAGCTGACATATTTTTTCAAGAAATATATTTATCCCAACAATTGATCAGGGCATGTCACTTAAATGGACTCCACCTTGCATTACAGACACACAAGAGTTCCAAGTGACAGTGTTTTCACCCAAAATATCCCAAAGGACTATCATATGGAGTAATTCAAGTTTAATTTCAATATCTATGAATACATTGATGAGGAATGCTCATATAACTGTATCTTGGTGGCTTTATTCGAATACTTTTATTATTGGTAAGTATCAGATATATAGGAACATATTTGCTAGAATTTATATAACAATTTTACCCTAACAATTATTATTAAGTTAACACCATACATTCAATTGCAAGATTGTATATTCCTAGGCTGCAATTTTCTAATGAACCAAGTAGTTTTGCAGTACCGCTTAGACAGAAATAATGCAATGATTGCCACACAGAAAACTTCTACTGGATATCTCTTTAACAACACATGTATAGAAAATCAATGGTTGCTTGAAGTAGAAACTGAAAGTAAGTAACATACCTCAAATGAATCAAATTGATTAATACCTATGATTTTTGCTCATAATTTTTTTAATAACATACAAATCAAGATTTGAAGAATAATTCCGAGTATTATAAAGTAATTATATAATAATATAATAGTAAATGCAAGATACACTGAATTGTAATCAGCCAGTTGTAATAATAACCAATTCCCTACCATTTTGCTATTAGAAGAGATCGTTCAAAATTACAAATATAACACAATATGAAGAGCAGATTGAATAAAAAGTAGAAATACCACTCATCTAATTATGAAAATTTTTAATAATGTATATGTAGCTGCTGCTATTTTGAATATGACTTCATCTTCATCTTCATTGAACACATTACGACTTGTGATGGCTACTACTGGAGGCGTGGTTATTATCTTCATAATAGTGGCAGTTGTAGCTGTATTAGTTTGCAATTGGAAGAAATTATTAAGTAAGAAGTGAATTGAATTTAAGCTGCTTACTATTATATTTTACCCGCAGGTATCATGCATAAAACAAAACCAAAGTATGTTTAAAAACTTAATCATTATTTTTCTTCTATATTACTATTTTCTTATGTATTAATAGAATTGATGCTACAAATCCACTGGTATGGTAATAACATTGCAGGTTGTTACATTAAGTTTTATCTTCTAAAACAAAAAAAAGAGTTTAGTTTTTAAAGTAAATCAAGGTTTGCATGTTTTTATTTTGACTCTATTTATAATAACATATTATCAATGCACATCTGTTCATAATAATGTAACTTATCTTATGTTGCTTTGTACAAAAACTATACAAGTATTGCAAAATAAAGGCTGTCATATGTAGTTTTATAGTTTCATTTTAGTGTACTTGATCCTGCTATTAGAACTGTTGCATCTATAAAGTTTGTGTTTCATGAACTGTATTTAGTTTCAACAGTGGTAAGCAGGAATAAACAATAACACAGATTCTTCTGTTATACAATAACAATGTTAAACTGAACTCAACTGAAGAAACTGGACTTACATCAAAATGTCAGAAAAGCTTTAAAAAATGATGAAACACTCAGTGTGAGACAAGTTTAACAATATTGCTTGCTGCATTATGATTGCCCATATGTCCAAACATAAGATTAGCTTTATTTCATAATGGACAAAATACAGTGGTCAACCATTGCAATGTATGGTTAAGCTCATGCTATACCTGCTATATAAGTTTGCATTCCAAGAACTGTATTCAGTCTCAATAGCTATACTTACCGTACTAAGTAAGAAGGGATTTTGGGAAAATTACGTAGGAAGTTGATCATTACAAAGACTTGACAAGTGAAAAAAATTACCATACAAAATGTGGTTCAATAAATAGATCATTGTATTTGATAAGTAAAATGCACACAGCATCAATAATGTCAACTTCGATTTTTATGGAACAGAGTGCAGTAGAAGATGACTACTCAACACTACAGCAACCTATACCTGTTGTTCGTTCTCACATTAGCAAAACTGACTCCAATGTTGATCGTGTATATGAAAGCTGTCAGGTACAAAGACTACTGAAAGTGGTACAAACCTCAGCAGAAATAAAGTAATATTTTCTGTATATCTGCTGGGTTTTGATGTTTTTATTTTTCTTCTATCTTATTCCACAAAGAATTGCTATCTTAGCTATATCCTATTATATTTAAACTAGATGAACAATGTGGAGTATTCTACTCTCAAGTACAAGATCTGCCCATCTGATAGTCTTCATGTAACAAACAGAATTACTACAAATTTGAATAGCGATAAAGTTTCATCTGCATCACAAGTAAGTAGGTCTCAGTCATTTTGGTTTTGTGAAATAATTAGTTTAAATTCCAAGCTTGTAATATATATTTCAATATTGTTTAGGGAGAGAGGATGCCAGTGTATAGCACTCTGACTAAACCACAGGATACCAAAGAAAATAAAGAGGTCCAAGTTTGCTTAATAAGATAACAATTTTTTTTAATTATTGTGTTGACTCATTTTAGATTCAGCTTTATACTAAAGTACAGGAAATTAATGAACTTCAACCACCACCTGCACTATTTCACAATCCCGATGAAATTACAAACACAGAAATCTTTGATGAAGAGCAATCAAAAGGTAATCCGATGATCACCTCCTGTAAACCAAATATAACTGTGGGTATGGTTGGGAGTTGCGCTGGCCCTCTGCTCAGTTTCTCATAAATGCAGCCCAACGCAACACGGTATCCGCTGCCACCAGAGTTCTCCCCAAGCCCCTTGACAGACTTTGATATAAAATCGTAATCTTAAAAGATGGGAACAAGGACAGAACTGAACTAGCCACGTGCGCAGGCAGACTTTAAATAGTTCAGGGTCCACCCACACACGGAATGACATGACGAGACACCAACGTAAGTACTCACAACAACGCACACCAATAAACATTCAAGTCCACACAACTACGCACACCAATAAATAAACTAAACTCTAAGACACGCACACTGATACACAAAGTAAATAATTAATGCTCAATAATACACACACACAATGTTCCCTGTTCTTTATCTTCTCTCTTCTTGCTCTTGCTCTTTCTGATCTTTCTCTTCCTTCTCCTTCACCAGACCCACATCTCCCCCGCCTAAGCTTGGAGCCGGCGACAAGCTGATACCACCAGGGTCTGGTTCGATCTTCATCTTGTCCAGGCACCATGATTGTCTCGAGAAACCATCCGCATTCCCATGTTGAGCACCCGGACGAAACGTAATCTTGATCGGACGATCTTGCAGGGCAAGGGCGAAACGTAGCAGTCTCTTGTTCAATCCCTTTCCAGACAGCAATGCCAGACATGCCTTATGGTCTGTAACAATCTCCACAGGCTTTGCATAGACGAGCCTCTCGAAATGTCGAAGAGCAGCCACGATGGCCAAACTCTCGAGCTCCGTGATCGAATAGTTTCGTTCAGCAGGACGAAGTTGTCTGCTGAAGAACGCGATTGGAAGTTCTTCTCCATCTCTCACACCGTGAAGACAGGCACCGATCCCGTCCCCGGACGCATCCGTATATAGTTTCAGGTCATCATCAGGACTGAGGGTATACAACAACACATTAGCGCACAAGGATTGTTTCAACTTACCATATGCGGCATCCATCTCTCCCGTCCAAGCCACCAGATGCGGAGCCCGGAGAGAGGTTGAAGGAGTCAGAAGAGAGGATAAATTGCCAAACCCCTTAACAAACCTCCTGTAATACGACATGGCTCCTAGAAAAGCCCTCAAGTCTTTCTTAGACTTAGGCTTAGCAAACTCTCTCAAAGCTTTGACTCTACTCTCTGGAACAGACATTCCTCCACCACCAATCCTATGACCCAAATACGTCAGATACCTTCTCCCAAACACACACTTCCGCTTCTTAATTTTCAACCCAGCATCACCTAAACATTTAATCACTCTTCTAACATCAGCCAAATGATTCTCCCAACATTCACTAAAAATGACTACGTCATCTATATAATTGCAACACATACTCTTTACAGGTTCCAGCACACTCTCAACTGCTGCTTGAAAAACAGCAGGAGCGTTCTTTAGCCCGAAGGGCATACGAACGTAACGATATTTGCCCAGAGGACAGACAAAGGTCGTCAACTCACTAGACTCAGGTTCCATTTCTATCTGGTGGAAACCAGAAGTCAGATCTAATGTGGACAGACATGAACAATTGCCCACTTTCTGGAGTATCTCCTCCAGAGATGGCACCCAATGCCTCACTAGGGGCGTCACCAAGTTCAGTTGACGGAAGTCTACACAAATGCGCACAGACCCATCCTTCTTCCGAACCGGGACTAAGGGGGAAGACCATAAAGAACTGGACTTCACAATAATTCCATCCCTTAACAATTTCTCAATCTCCTCAGATACAGCTTGTTCTATACCCACTGGTATGTTCCTCCCTTGCTGGGAAACAGGAACAGCATGTTCGGTCAACACGATTCTACACATAACATTCTCACACAGGCCAGGGGTTTCACTAAAGAAATCACTCATCTCATCTAACAAACATTCCAACTCTCTACCATTAAACCCAGGACACTTATCCTTGGACAATAAGGGCGAACATTCCAACAAATCATTACCAATGCCCGTGTCCTCAGCCACCAAGGTGACTGCATTCACTTCCACAGGTCTAGGTGAATAATCCTTCAAATTATTAATGTGAGCAATTTTCACAGGATGCCCATCTCCCTTCGAAACTTTGTAGGTGACTCGGGACACCCTTTCTACCACTTGGTAAGGCCCTTCCCACGAAGCCTGCAGAGCAGCGTGGAGGCCAGGAATTCTCATTAGAACACTATCTCCCACACTAACACATCTATCTCTCTTTCCTTTATTGTAAGTATACACTCTAGATTCCCGTTGTTTTGCTTCCGTAGCACAGGCCACGTCATGCAGTGTGCTCAACTGGTCATGCAATTTAAGCAACCATTCCTCAACATCCATTCCCTCAAACACATTATCACACCAACCATGATACAAAATATCCAAAGGACCTGCTACCTCCCTACCAAACACTAAACGGTGAGGCGAAAAACCAAGGTCTCTATTTGGTATCTGCCTAATGGCAAACAAGGCCAAGGGCAGAAACTCCACCCAGTCAATACCGGCGTCCAGGGCCTTAGCCAACATAGGCTTCAGGGTCCCATGGAGCCGCTCGACCACGCCATTGGACTGTGGGTGGTATGGAGAAGACTGCACAGAGTCAATCCCCAACATGGCATAGGTATTGGTCATCAATTTAGAGAGAAATATCGTCCCTCGGTCAGACAAGACCTTGAGAGGGATGCCTGTCCTAGCAATAATTTGGACGAAGGCTTGGGCAGCTTCCTCAGCCGAGGCAGTCCTCATGGGGACAGCGTCAGGCCATCTGCTTGCCAAACACGCGTACGTGAACATATACTTGGCACCGCGCCTCCCTTTGGGGAGGGGGCCGACCAAGTCCACAGCCACAGACTCAAACGGAACACACAAGATTCTCCTTTCAACCATCAGGGCTTTCTTATTCCCCGAACTATTTACCCTTAAACAAACATCACAAGATTTGACAAATCTCACGATATCACCATGTATCCCAGGCCACACAAAACGAGAACCTAGGACACGCCTCATCCCACGTACACCAATGTGGGCTGTGTTGTCATGTGCCAGCGTTAAAGCCTTGGCACGTTTGGAAACTGGGAGAACGATTCTAACATTCTCAATACCACCGTCGTCTACAGACTTATGAACTAGAACACCATTATCAGCCCAAGAATAGCCATTCATGGACTTATCCGCCAGACTCCTCAGAGGAGCTAGGGAACTGTCACTCACCACATCTGAAACAAACAACTCAACACCTGAAGTGTCACACTGCTTAGGACAAACAAGTTCAGAATTGACTTCACTATTATTCACTTTAGGAGGAGAGACCTGGCTAGACTGCACAACTTCCATGTTTTCTTCAGAAACTTCGCCAAGCTCAACCCCCGAAGCATTACTATCAGCAACCGAAGCAATATCATCTACCTTCTTCTTTCCTGCTACACCATCAAAACCTGTATCAATGTTAGCCAGTCTCTCAAACTCCTCAGTGAAACTCACTGGACTAGCCTCAATCACATCAGAAACACAATTATCTTTTACACACTTCCTCTCACGTCTACTCTTAGATCTAGTAACGACCTTGACTGTTGCACTTCTCTGGATGTCACCATCGCCCTGAGAGGTCTTACAAGCCTCCTGCAGGGTAGTGACAGAGCCAGCATCACTAGGTGATGTCTGAATGCCCGAGGTATCATCGGGATGCCCTGCCCCTCGTGCCCTGGGAGGGGCACTTGAGGCAGCATCCAGAAGAAGCTTAGATGCCATTTGGCCGTCCATGGGGACGGAAAACAGTACTTTGTTACATACATCATCCTCATGGGCCACAGCTACAACAGAAATGAAGGACTTGCCTCCAAACTCAAAGTCAACTTCAGCTGTCTGGAGTGACTTGGTTTGACCATTCCACCCCTTTACATTCACTCTCTCATCTAATAACTGGTTTTCATACACGAGACAACCGGGAACAATAGTAATTTCTGCCCCGGTGTCAGGGACAATTAAACACTCAAGTCCATTCACCAGACCTTTAACATGGGATGTCCCTTCCTGAACTGCCACAAGATTGGCGTTGTATGTTCTTCTACCCTTCTTAACTTCAACATTCTTATCACTTTTACCATCAGATTTGGCACCACTACTACCCTGCTTGCCCCTGTGAGGGCAATCAGGTACTTTGTGCCCAGGCTCATTGCATGAGTAGCATACGACCCTAGGACTGCCAACACTTTGCTCACTATTTCCCTTGAATCTACAGTCATAAGCACGATGCCCATACCTCTGGCAGACATAACAACGAATCCCTCTATACCCAGAACTGAAATTGGGATTACTAACCGGTCTACTAACAACTGGGGTCTCTGGTTCAGCTGTTTGGAAAGACAATGCAACCCTGTTGAGATCTTTAAAAGATCCAACCTCGCGCGCATCCATCAAGGAGCGTTGATTGGCCGGCCGTGAGGCCCTGTAAATGGCCATGGCGAAGAAGAGCAGCACGTCAGCTTTGTCGACGGTAGCCATGTCAACAGAATCTACGAGACCTTTCAAGTAAGCATACGATTCAGTGGAATTCATCGATTTCGTAGCGTTACTAAATTCAGCTATAAGCTTGACTCCTAGAGCAGTACGGCTGGAGCCTAAGCTTTCGACAAGAAGTTCCTTTAGCTCAGCATAGGATGTATGCGCTCGGTCTATGGAAGCGACGCAAGCTGTACTGGTCTTGGACTGCAGCTTTTGCAGCAAAACAGTTTTGAAGCGAGCTCTGGGGCAGCCTAAGTCGGACAGGTCTGCCTCTAACTTCATAATGTATTTAACAATATCTACACCATCTTTGTGGGGCGCCAAGGCAGCAATTTGCCTATTAAGATCACCCCCTGCACTATCACCTGAGGCCCCACTAGAGGACCCCATATGTCTCATAGCCTGAGTAAACTGCTGCATAAAACTTCTCATCAGGCTAGAGTCACTGTCACTGATCACAGGATCAGATTCAGCATTACTCCTGGGAACAGCAAAATTTTCTCTCTCCCTACCAAGGGTACTAAACTCCCCAAAACCAGAATTCTCCTCAACATCTCTCAAATCACCAGAGTTCTCCGTCATTTCGGATGCACTCTCACCCTCAGAAATAATACCACAATTCAAAAACAATTGCCTACTCAAAACCAAAGGTTTACCAGGTCCCTCAACCAAAGTACTACTGGAATCAGACACAACAGACTCCCTATCAAGACTCTCAGATACACGAGACACGTCCCTGGACTTCCCGCTATCCTTATCACCACTCTTTACCCTCACCTTGTCAGGCAAAATACTCTGAGAACTGTCAGAACCCAACTCAACTCCTGAATCAGCACTATATTTGCTTCGACAGACTCTGACCTTCCTCTCTCTCCGGTTCATCCACACCAGTGACCTGAACACAAAGAAACAAACAACAGCACACAGCAATCTCAACAATAACGGCAACCAATGCAAACAATAAAACCCTTGTCAAACTCCTGAACAGTGTCTGGCTCGACGTAGTGCGATCCCGAAGGTTAAATCGGCAGAGACGCAGTTCCGAAGAGTCGGATGAGCACAGAAGAAGACGCAACTGATAACTTGGAGCACAACCGTCTGGTCGATGACGTGAAGCACCACCGCTGCCGCCAATTGTGGGTATGGTTGGGAGTTGCGCTGGCCCTCTGCTCAGTTTCTCATAAATGCAGCCCAACGCAACACGGTATCCGCTGCCACCAGAGTTCTCCCCAAGCCCCTTGACAGACTTTGATATAAAATCGTAATCTTAAAAGATGGGAACAAGGACAGAACTGAACTAGCCACGTGCGCAGGCAGACTTTAAATAGTTCAGGGTCCACCCACACACGGAATGACATGACGAGACACCAACGTAAGTACTCACAACAACGCACACCAATAAACATTCAAGTCCACACAACTACGCACACCAATAAATAAACTAAACTCTAAGACACGCACACTGATACACAAAGTAAATAATTAATGCTCAATAATACACACACACAATGTTCCCTGTTCTTTATCTTCTCTCTTCTTGCTCTTGCTCTTTCTGATCTTTCTCTTCCTTCTCCTTCACCAGACCCACAATAACAATAAATATAACTGGCTGGTTATATTAAGTTCTTATTATCAGAAGAATGCATTTCATGTTGCTCAACAAATTATTTCAGTGATTTCCTACATTAATATTCATGCTCATTGCCACAAGATGAGGATTCTCCTCCACCTATACCTCCTTACATAGGCTCAGATGATTCTGAAGAGGATACTGTGGATAATCACCCCAATTCACTTTCATGAACGAAGTCTAGATATCTTCCATTCGATAATTATGATGTATATCACCCAAGCAAAACTTATTATATAGATAAAGAGTGTATAAGTTCATACCAGTGTAGTACTTCAAATTTTAACGTATTGTTTATTGGATAAAATTAATAAAAAATTATATAAAATGTTTCTATTAAATAAAATTAACAGTAAAAAGTTTATTAAAATTTTCTGATGTTTTAGAAATTAACTGATTAAGAATATTTAAAAAGAATAGACTGAGCGTGGCTTAATAATAAAGTAGTTTTTGAATACATGTATGCTTATTTGTCAGTAACGGCAAAGTCTAGTCTCATGGGCAAGACCCTTTCTCAACTTGCTCTTTTGGAGTGGAGTGATTAGGTAAAGGGTCTGGCCTGCAAGACTAGGCGATGACAGTGTATGTATTCATGAATAATGATGAGCTGAGTTGGTAAAGTGTTACTAAATAGGTAATGCATCACTGAATGGGAAATGTGTCCCCAGAAGTGGTGAAGTGTCACCTAAATTGATGAAGTGTTACCTGAATGGGTAAAGCGTCACCTGAATACGTCCAACATTACCTGAATACGTCCAGCATCACCTGAATACGTACAGCATCACATGAATTAGTAAAACATCACCTGAATTGATAAAGCATCACCTGAATTGGTAAAGTGTCACCATAATGGGTAAAGTGTCACCATAATGGGTAAAGTGTCACCATAATGGGTAAAGTGTCACCATAATGGGTAAAGTGTCACATAAATGGGTAATGTGTGAAATTCTGTACGCTTAAAAGTTGAGAAGAAAAAAAAAAGACAGGGAATAATAGAGACTGCCACTTCGAATTCTAATTTGCAACAGTTAACTGTTTAGTCATGTACATTAACCCTCTTCACTGTCTAGAACTAACAGCTTAACCATATTTGGTGTACCTTATTAACCTATAGCAACCCCTTTTTTCTTTTTCTTTTTTCTTTGTTTATTAGCTATTAGGTTTGCCCAGTCCATCCCTATCTATGAGGAGGGAATCAATCCGCTGGAGAGGAATAAATAAAACAACAACCTGAGATTGTTCAGAAATAAAGAAAGCATGAGTGGGAAACCATTGATACAAATTCCTAATTTGGAAATGTTAGTACAGCATTACCTAGAGTGTGGTGGGATGCTTGCTAATTAAATTATATGTAATAGTATGCTTGTGTGTCAGCAATGACTATGATGGTGTCAGACGATGTTAGATATTAGAAACGGTGTTGACGATTGTGTATATTCATGAATATTTCATTAGCTAAGCCTAACAAGTAAAACACCGTCATTACCTGAATAGGAAAAGAGGCAAGTTCTATATTATATGTATATTTCTATACACTATTACTTTCTTTTTAAGATTAAAAAAGTAATATAATTCGAATAATAATAATAAGATGATGATGATGTGACAACACAAATGAAGATCAAGCATTAATTGGTCTTTTCCATAAGTATATATCCTTTTTATGTAATTAGGCCCTCATATGACAAAAGAGGTTGCACATTATTATACATAGTATCAAAGTCTTAATTGCATTTCATGAGAGTGTCTCACTTGCTTTCACCAATAGAAAAAGAGTCATTCAGAGTGAATTCAAGAGAAGGGCCCTGTCACCCTGTCTTGAAACGTGAGGAGATCTCGTCCCTGTGCCCCACCTGATACTAAAGATATTTTAGAATACTGAGACAAGATGCACTTTAATTGGGAAGACTCCACCTGAGAAGATGTTTAGAACACTGCTACAGCTGCACATTCATCCCAAATTGTGGACTCATAAGGTTACTTAATCCCATAAGACAGTTGAGTAGGAAATTTACATGGCAAAGTTTGCTAATAGATTAATAAAGACTTTGCATTATTTGAGTCTAGCCTGGATTAAAGTACATCACTGTTGATCTATTTAAGTAAAAAATGCAATTAATCGGTATTAATTTACTTCAATTAATCATGACATGTTTTCTCTAAAGCAAGGATTCCCTAACAGGAAGCAACAACGAGCTGCACTCAGAAATAAGACTAAGTATAATGATATAAAAATAAAAAATTATACTTCAAGTCAAAGCCAATTCCAAAAAATGCTGACTTTAGAACTATGGGTTTATACAAGCCACACATGGGCAAGTGTGCACTAAAAAGCTTGTATTTTAACTAAGTCAGTTATATTTACATGATAGTAATTTTAATTGTTAATTTTTTTGTATTACACTGACATACTAAAGTAGTTTTACTGTAATTGTCTTCTGCAAATAAAGTTTGTTAAGTCATAAGTTTTATTATCCAACTTGACCATATGCCACATTATCTGAAAATCCAATTTTTACTTGTTTTTCGTGAAGACTTATTTCTTCATATATTCGACCGTCCATTGGATTTGCTGTCATACAGGTCTCTGTTATTATTGTTCTTTCTCTCTGCACTCTCCTTCTGCACTTAATGCCACACAAACATCCAATGACTAATCCTACGATAAGTGTGAACAAAGAACTTCCAGTCACGCTTCCAATTAATACATAGGCTTCCATCAAGTAATTGATTGTCACAGATTCTGTAATGTCAACCTAAAATATTAATTAAATTTATAATTATTGATTCCAAATGGTGTATCCCCTTACCACTGATATTCCATTTGTTGTAGGCTTCATTGTAATGTATTCATAGTCATCATTAGTACCTATAACATTTATGCTAATGTAATTTATACCCAAAAAATAATGACATTGTACATACCAATTGCTGCAATGCTATTAATACAGGAAATGATTTTGCTTGTATTCCATTCTTCATTGCATTCAATTTCATAATATTTTTGTCTTTGTGGCAGAGAGCAATTAATTGTAGCTAATATTCTTCCATCTGTATAGATGGTATATTGCATCACAAAGAGAGGTGAAGATAAGTCTAGGAGAGGACATCTTCCTAGAAGTATGACACAGCAAAAAGCTAATTTATTGGATCATTATACATGCAAGGCTCACACATATTTGTTATGGCTGGCTACTAACAATTTTATTGGTCGTCTTACCAAAATTAAAGTGGCTTTTGATCCTATCTGTACAGGTCGAGTAAGATAAATTGAAACTGTAGAGTGTATTATTCTCAATGTTTAATAAAATAGGTGATCCATTGGTGAGTAACTCAGTAATTCCACAAGGCTTGAGTTCAGGGGAAATTGTGAGTCGAGACCCAGATACATTAGCCAGTGTATTAGGCATCCACTTGGCAATGAATTGGTTAAGACCAAAAAAGAATCCATTAGATATCAAGTTCAACTTCACTGGGATGTATGTAAAATCTGAAATCATAATATAGACAAAACTCTATAAGTGTACATATTAGCGACAAGAAGTAACAATGTACATACAGTTTTGATATTGATACGAGGAGCTCTGAGTTTTGCAGTGAATCCAGGCATTCCAGTTAGCTGGAAAGGTCAGTGAAGTGATGTAGTGGGTGTAATTTTCAAATATTAAGATAGCTGTTATATCACTATAATCCAGCACACGAGTCATGGTATGATTGTTAGAATGATATTCAGTGTTGAATGAAAATCTCCTGAAGTGACCATTACTTGTCCTTCTGATTTCCCATCTGACTGATGGGCCGTCTCCATATTTACATAGGAAACTGGCTTGATTCGAGCAAATAAGTTCATCTGAATGCAATTGGTAGAGCTCTGCTTTACTCTCTAAATAATTTGAATTAACATCAGTTGTTAAAACAATACTAGGCTTACCTGAGTTGAGTAAAACATAGATAGTTAACCAGACTAATATAATGTTCTTATCAGATTTGGCCATTTTGTGTTTAACTTTTTAACACAATGTGTCCTTACAACACTCATTATAATCTATACAACTATTACTTATGCTCGGTTTATATTTTGGGATTTCACAGAGTGAAAATAGTCCATTTACAACCATAACAAAATCCGTTTACTGTCTCAGTAATTAGAGTATACAAAACATTTACAAGGCTGCAGGAAACTCAAAAAGCAGCAGAACAGCTAACAGTCAACTTACACAGTGGTTCTTGCCCCAAGACATTTGCTCTTTCATCCACCCTCCAGTACAACCATGTTTATTTTTTTTATTTGTTTATTCCCTAGACATTTTCACTAGTTTGCATTATTCTCACCGTTAATGACACTGTATAGTTGTCGAAACGTCAGTATTGTTTCATTTTTTATGCTAGTGATAAAGATATAGTTATGTATTGTTCCCTAGCAACAGCAGATTGTACAAATTTGGTTAAACAATTCACAGTTGTTGTTTTTTTTACTTAGATAATGCCTGATTTTACAATATCAATGCTGCTCAACCAGCTAAAGTTCTAGTACTGGGAGAAAGTGTCATGTCAACTACATAGTTTATTGGCTTCAAAATGTGAGTGGGTAAGGTAAGCATAATATGATAAGATAAAGGAGTTTTTTTTCTGGAAAGTACAAAACCAGCGGTAGCATGCAAAGACGTGTGAACTGTAGAGATAAACGTACCTGAGCCAGTATAATAAGGAAGTATGTGTTAGCACTTTTTTTCCTTTGTCATAGTTGTAGCTAAACTTTAAGTAAAAATTTAACACCACAAATTATATTTCATAGTTGTGCAGGTATTAAACACAACAAAAATGAAGAGAATACTTGTATATCAATATTGTATTGTATTTCTAATTATTTTCTCATTAAATATACAAAAATGATAATTTAAGGGATTTGTATTTATTCTTTATATGGGAAAACAGGCCTATTATCATTAATAAAACTGTTACATTTGATGAGTTTTTACCACGTGAATGGTAAAATACAATGAAGTGTATGTTCACTTGAACAAGTCAAACATTACGAATAATTACATCCCAAGTGCTATTGAGCTACCATTGTGAGAATCCCATCACACAATTTCAAGATAGATCTTCCAAAAGTATGTGGACTAATTCAGCCATGTGGCAAATACTCCACACTTATATTTTTGCTATATTATGTCTACCATAAATATAAATATTAAGATTAGATAAAAAATACATTACTATCTAGCAAAGGTCAACATAACGTCACGACAATATAACTACATGAATGTTTAAATCTCATTGGCCATATTTGTCATATGCAAATTTCAAATAAAGAAAATCTAATAAGATTTTTTGTCTTCTGACCATTCATATAGTATCAGCTTACAAGATGGAATAATTGTTTATTTTACTTTACTTGAGCATGTGCAAAAAGACATACTTTATTATAATTAAAAAGACATACTTCATTATAATTAATAGTGTTATCAATGATTGTCAAGATTGTATTGATTATATCAATACTTTACTTGTTTGCTAGCTACTGCTGACTGTATACGCCTCTAATCCTTATGACTGCATCGATTAAAATTCCAACGTCAAGAAGGCACAGGTCCATGAATACAATCAGTACAGTTCCATTTAATAGTCACTGGTTCCAAACATTACTCCAGCCATATTAAGTGGATTTTTTTGTTTGTTTTTATTTTCATTATAAATGACCATTATTAGAATGGATAGCTTATTCCATTATTTGCCATTAATTTGTCTCATAATAAAAATATCTATGCCAGCGTATAAACCTATTATGTACTGCCCATGTTTTGAGAAACGATGGATACGTAACTGCAACTGTGACTATAAATGGTATTTTATTTTAGCTTATCAACTACGCTTTTATACATGAAGCACTTGCTTAATATGAATATAATATTACACAAATTAAGTTATTATTTTGTGATGTGAACTCCTATGTTTCATGTTACTCCTGCCATTATACCAGAAATACTAGCAAATTATGATAATTCCAAGATTATCACGCTTGCATGTAGGGAAAGATAGGGTTCACAGGACGGGTGGAGGGGAGGCATGTGACTCCCTTAGGAATAATTATGATGCTTGTTTAGTCAGTATTATTGACATAATTATGTCCCTTCCATTCATTAGTTAATTTATGCTATTGATTAATTATCTATGTATATAAAGTATAGCCGGTTTTTCGGTGGAGCCACTGATGACCATAATGCAATCAGTCAATTAACTGGATATTAAACTTATTATTGGGATTGATAATTAAGCATCATCTTTGGTTTCCTTGTTTATCTGTAAATAGCTATGTGACAAAATGAGTGAGTTACTGTTCCAGCAAATATTGAACACTTAGCATTATAGCAATATTAAGGAATTGATTTGACACTCTATACCTTTCATGTAGACTCGTTTAAGCAATTATCACAAAAGATAGGGGATCCTCGGTTATGACAGATGGAAAATTATTATTTTTGTTGCCTTACAAAAGCTTCTTATGAAAATATTCTGAAGTAAAATTGTATTTTGATTCACAAGTACATGTACTTAGCTCCCAAATAATTAAGTCTTCAATTATGATTTACTGACCTCTCTAAAATGTTTTGCAGGGAGGTTTATAATTTGAGAAGATTAAGAAAAATATGAAAGATAATAATAAAATTCAAATACATTTTTGGAAATATTGAATGACAAAAAGAATAAATTATAATGTAGTAGTATCAATAATACTGCACTTTTCACAACTCTTTTCCATAATTGTCAACGCTGCTGAGTTCTGGATCATTTTCCAGTGGCATAGGCAGGATTACTAATGAAGGGTTCAGTGGCCACACTCAGCAATGCCCAAGCCACATGTATAATGAATACAATGCAACAGCAATAGTTAAGTTTGAAAAACAGCAAGCTTTAGCATATTCACTTCTGTACATATAATAAGTTTCGAACACACATAAAAAAAAAAAAATTTGTTCCACGAAAAATTTAGTACTTTTCATGAGAATATAATTTCTGTGATACATTATGCTTGTATACTGAGCTGATCAGCCTAAAACCAATTAGACTCAAGACCACAAAAAAAACATATACTTGACATAATTATTTTTCATGGTATATAAAGTATATGGATATAACAGCTACCAACAATCGATAATTGTAATATTCATGTTGTGAAGTAGATAGAATATTCAAGCTCACTATTAATCATATAAATGGCTCATTGGTAATTTGTTAGCTGCAAGTATTTGCATTTCTCAACTAGTTATAACTACCATGATGAAGTTCATAAATCTTCATGAACTCAATTATTATTTACAATAATATTCATGTTGTTGTAATTGTCATACATTTTATCAAGGTAGTTACATTCATAACATTCTTCCTGTTCAGGTAGCTCCCTGAACAACGGCAGTGTCGGAACCTCTGCTGCAGGCAGCCCCTCAACAGTCTCTGCTGTTGAGGAATGTACATACTGATATCTTCTGTACTAATGCAGTTATCCAGGTAACTGTGGGATTTAAATGATCCCTGACCTTTATTATACTAATAATTGGCAAAAAATTCTTTAATTAATCTGTAATAATTATGTATAATTATTACTATCCGGTATTGTTTATCGGTATATAGCTATAAATAATTTCTTTTAACCATTTGCTTGACCAAACTAGATAAGTAAGTTATTATTGAATGAAGAATACCAGTACTAATTATATTCTGAGATTCATCATTATAAAAATTACAGATGGCGACAACAAATTAAAATAATTATGTTGAGCTATAGTGACTGGATCCTACCAGATATTCCCTTTGTTGTTGTTGTTGTTGGTGTTGTTGTTTTATTTTGATCTATTGTGTTTTGTTTAATAGAATACATTCAAATAAAGAAGTAAATTATAAAAAAAATGTGTCTAATTACACAAATGCATGTCTATCTACACCTAAAGAATCCCAGTTAACACAACGTAGCTAATTGAGTATAAATCAAGTTAAAAAAATGTGCAGTGAAAAGTTGAGAAAGAAGTATTGTAGCTGGAACACTTACAGTAGAAGGGAAGTTTATAGTTGCAGCATTTGTGGTCATATAAGTTGCCTCATTTGTAGTCATACTCGTGACATCTACAAATATAATTACAGTTTTGAATTTTTATAATGGATATAACAATGATTACTCCTTTTTTGTCCAAATTAATGGCTACATAAGTTTTCTTTCATTAAGTAAAAATTATCAGCAACACATTTAAGATTCTCATACCTTTAGTTAAGTCATTTATAGTTGTTGCTTGGGTTGTCATTTCAGTTTCAACCGAGAGACATTCAGAGTGAAACCATGAAACTTTATAACTTGGGGACCCTTGTGTCTTACAAGTAATATTATTTGCAACATCTGATGTGTCAGAATATGCATAAAGTAGCAGTGTTTCAAAGCTATTATTTTGCTTGTTTAAAATCACAAATTTGTAGTTACGATGGTCTTGTGATCCACTAGTTCCTGCTACATGTTGACCATTGAAATTATCAAGAAATATACCATTTTCTGTCCAAACTTGTGTTACACTATTTTCTGAGGAACATACAATGATCTGAACTTTCAAATTCCTTATTGAATATGCCTCTTCAGGATAATACAGACTTATGTCCTCATCACTATCCATAGTCTGTCTACAATTTTGCCTAGCACTATTTGCATTGCTATCAATGTTATTGCAAGATATATTAGTAGGCTTCTGTTGTGCCCTTACTACCAATATAGAATCAATCTGAGAATTGGTTTGATTGGAGAGGCGAATTGATGCAAATTGAACATATGCTGCATTGTCAGGGAAAGTTTGATTCATTACAGGATCAAATGTAGTGTTGTCATAAGATAAACTACTTCCATTGATATTCCACTCTAGAATACCATCATTTACTGAGCAGCTGTAATACCAATCAGTTAGTCCACTTTGTGAGTAATTTAAACTTCTAAAAAAAGTAGTGTGAACATCTTGTCCAGTAGCTCCCCAAAAAAGAAATTGAATTACCTGCAAACCAGTAAAAATGAAAAAGCAATCAGAATTAATACCATAATTATCATAATTGCAGTCACTATTAGCTTAGCAATCATGTAACCACATTAATTTATTATCACAATTGCAGTCACTATTATATTATAGCCTAGTAATCATGCAACTACATTAATTTATTGTTACAACAGTCTACTATGGTGTGTGTGCAGTGTGTTTTAACTGCACTAATGAAAGCAAAAAAAATTTAAGAGGTAACACAGGACATTTAGCCCTATCCAACAGGAAAGGTAGTGAAAGCATGAAATGTCCTGAATACCTTACTACAGGAAATTCAAGTTTCTGCGTGTAAGCAATTAGAATGCTAGGGTAATGATCGATAACAAGGAGATTGTGTTTAGTGAAGTTAGGGAAGGGATGGAACACCCAGCTAACACAAAAATGAAAAGAGGGTCAAAGTACAAAATGACTTGTGGACTTCCAAACTTACATAAACTAGTGGTGTGCTTGAGCACAAATGGCGAGCGAGCCTAAAAACTACACTATTGCTAAACGATTGAATTGCTTTTAACTTCTAACATTCAAGCCACTAAAAAAAGTCGACTTTTTAAATTACACATACGGTAAAGGTATTCAACGCCATAGTAACCACTCCCCGCAACTTTATGAATTGAATAAAAATTAAAAAAAATAATGAATTAAAAAAAATAATAATAATAAAAAAAAAACAAGTCACGTTCTTTAAACTCACATAACTGAACATACTTACGTAAGACTTACCTTGTGTTAAGTCTAGTGGACAATGAATTTTCAAATAAATACTGTTGCGTAGGGCTCATAACTAGTAGCTATCAACTTACCACCGCCACTAATTCGAATGGAAATGGAACTCTCCAGTAAGTTTTTGAGTTTAAAACAATTCAATTTCTAGGATGATATGGGTAAGGATCGATAAACCAGAGGATACTTTAAGTGACGTTTAGGACGGGGTCGAACACCGCGACCGAGCTAACTCAAAATACGTGTGGGTCAAAGTACAAACGTATACAAACAAACAAACATCCCCGATTTACAATTGTGCTACCGCCCCTGTGATTGTCTCGCTCGCTTCGCGAGCTCGTCAACGAACAAATCTCCCCGATTTTCAATTGTGCTACCCCAGTAGGTAGTCCCAGCAAGCCAGACTCCCCTCCCACGACCATACAGATAAGCAGGGTGAAGAGCTGGAAAATGTAAGGTACTAAATTTCCCTAGACCCTACACAGAGTGTTAGGGTCTGGCTTGTGAGACTACCGGTAGGTGTCCCGATCGCTTCGCTAGCTCACCAGTTATATTATAGTCCAGTAATCACAATCACCACATTAATTTATTTTTGTCACAAAGGTCTACGTATATGTGGTATAACTAAAAATCGAAGGAAACTGCTGGTTCTCCATTTTCATAACTTTAACCAAAGTCATCCTAGATGAAGATTCTGGCTCTGGTCAGTATAATACCAAAGGTCAATTACGTTGCAACTTTTATGGAGACCAGTAGTACCAATGATATGAATAATGTCTGCAAAATCATTATTCATTAGGTGACATCCTATATTAGGAATCAAAAGTATAGATGATAATCAATTCTGTATTCTTGCTTTACTCTAGATCAGTATCTACAGCTCACTATCTACAGCTCACTATAACCCCGATACTGAATTAGAACGAAGTTAAAAAATACATTATTGCTTAGTTTTCCAAATTCTGACTCATTTTTAGCTCTATCATTCCCGCTTTGCATTTACAAATTAAGGGCCCCCGCTCAATCCTTCTAATGAGTATAGTTAAGCTATACAAGACAATTAAAATGAGAAATATTTTTATACTGACTCAAAGTATGTATTAGTTTATGATAATAATAATAAAATACACTGTCCTGACGTCAAAGCCTCAATAATGACTAGCTATTACACGCTTTAACCGTCTAGATCAGTAACATTTATCCAGCTAAGCCAAACTCAATCTGATGTAACAAAATTGAAAACCACATTTGTTTGCTTATGAATGCTGACGTACTTACGTTATTTTGTACTTTGATCCTGCGTTTTTGTGTTTGTTTGGTAGTCTACCCCTTCCAACACTTTCACTAAACAGAATCTACACTACACTAGCGAAAACGCTCCTAACATTTAGATTTTAGTGGATACGTTCAGCCTAAGTAAACACTGTTGTTATTTTTTTTATTATCTATCTATTCCGAAACTTAGTCTTTTCCAAAGAAAAACTACTTATTTATTTAAGGGTAGGCAGGAGCGAGTTTGAAAGAGAGGGAGACAATTAATAATAGATATTATAGGTTTTGAGAAGTCCTTCATAAACATCCTCAATCAATCAGCCACTGCATGAGGTAGGACACACATACAAGTATATAAAAGGAATAAATTTTACCAATGCAATGCTACAATTAGCAGATTATTAAGTGTACTTTTTAACCTGCCATGAATTTGGTGCAGACAAAAAAAATGTAACTATATGAATTAAATCAACTAGACATAACTTCTGAAATCTAGCTATGTCAATATTTTTATTTATTAGCAGTAATTAAGTCTTTTGTAAGCTTCATTAATTTCATGGAAATTCTTCATCACTAAATTGAATTTGGTTTCTTTAATGATATTCATTACGATCTCTATCAACCAAATATGGAATCTTATAGATTAACTTGATAAGTTATCTTGTGACAGAAATTGTATTTTTAGTGAAGCACTGATATTTCAGATAGTATGAGTGTTAATCTCTCAAAATAATGGTGGACAAAAAATAAAACTTTTATTTTTTGTGGTGGTATCAATAATCAATAATTAGCTGTGAATCATGCCATTACATAAAATATAATATAAAAAGCTTAAAAAAAATTAACAAAAAAACAGGCATAATTGCAAATTACACTAGATACTTTTAATTACTGAAGATCTTGGAACATGATATAATAAATATTGCGCTAAAAAAATCCTGATCTTTGTAAGCCCTTATATATCATTGTTTGTATAACCATCTAAGAAAATCAGCTAGTGCTTGAGATTGTCATATCCGACAATTGGGTATAACAAATCCTGTTCAAAATATGCATGTGCACAGATGTCTCGAATTAATTCTTGTTATTGGATTTAGAGTTGGAAAGATAATCAGTGATTCACTCATTGAAATAATATAATCAATATAGAGTAAAATCTAACTACTGTACATGCAATTGAAGATATAAGTGCTGATAGAAAATCCTAAATGAAGTTTTTTTTTGTTTTTTTTAAATTTTATTGTACTTCATATGAAAATTAATGTACTTGTAGTGACTTTCACATCTACATGTTAATATCTAATTTGAATGAACTTTACAGTGTTAGTTTAAACAACTAAGTGAGTAATATTTTAAGTTATCCACTGAATTATACATCAGCATGTAACTCCTCCCAAAGTATGTTATTTCGATTTGGCAAATACTCCAAACTAGTATCTACCTTATATATAATAATTGTAATGATGTATGATTAGTATTGGAACTTTTTTAAGACTGTATCACCAAAGTCAACATAATTTCATGAATAGTAATAAATGTTTAAATCTCATTGGCCAATGTTTGTCATTGCCAAATTTCAAATACAGAGAAGCACATAAACTTTGTTTGGTCTTTCCAATTCATAATATTATCTCAGCTTACAAGACGGAATAATTATTATAATTTAATATACTTGAGCATGTAAAGTTTTATCAATGATATTTAATATTGTGGATGTCTATCACAGGATGTAGAACAGATGGTAGGTAAAGTGTTCTCAATAATTCTAGAAATAACACTTATATGGTTAGTTTACTGCCGATTAAAACCATGTCAGATCATTCTAGCTTGAGATAACAAAGCTCTTGTGACGGGATATATTTAAGTTCCAACATCAATACTCACATACCATGAATATAATTAGTACAGTTCCAATTAGTCATTAGGTTCCATACAGATTTACTCCAACCAGATTTTTTGGGCTTGTTTTCAATCACACTATAACTTGCTAAGGTAAGACTAATCAATCATGTGCCAGTAATTGGTCTTGTAGAAAACTCATTTTACTATAAGTTCATCATGCAAGATGTAATAAACATTGTAACTGCAATTGTGGCTATATAATGTTCTCTTATTAAAGCTAATCAATTGCATTATTATTAATAAGCATTTGGACTTCATCAATTAATTGTATTACGATGAGAATTCCTACGGTTCATGTTAATCCTGCCAAGATAGAAGAAACAGTAACCTGATATATCATCCAGGATTGTCACACTTGTATGTTGGGAGGAAGACAGTCACTGGATGATGTGCTTGAGGAACAATCAGTTATGTCCATTGTATAGAGGTTAACTTTACATAGAGGTTTATATTTAGTTATGGTAAGTCCGTTGATCAAACGAGTGTATTCACAAATAGTTAACAAGAATTTAGTTCTTAGTTAATGTCAAATTTGAGTAGAATATAGCTACTGGACAGTCTTCAATTTATCATTGATTGGAAAAATTCTACAATTAAACAAAATCGTTAATATAATTAAAGTATTATTTGACCAGATTTGAAAAAAATACTTTAACTATCCACATAATATAGTTAACATTGCAGGCTTCTAGATCATATTCAGGGATCTATGCAGTGGGAGCTATGGGTGGGAGGGGGGGTGGAACTCCTTCCCCAAACTCCCCAGTTGCATAAATTGTTATTTAACATGAGTCAATAGTTAAATGTCGGGAAAACCAGGGAAAAGCTCAAAATTTTAGTCTGGAATATGTACCAAACAGTGTGAGATCTCATGAGTGCTTTTAAATCATGTGTCAAATTGTGTAAGTTGAGAGACCTGTATGTATTAGTTGGCATGTCTACAATGAGAGATGAGAGGTGCCTAACTATTGTACAAATTTGGCAATGAATGATCCTTTCAAATGATAGATGAGTGTTTTAGATAATACATTTGCATGCCTTATTTTGATGAATTTCTCAATAAGATAAGAATGATGAATATCATTAACATAACCTACATACAAGGGCTGACAATAATGTGATTAGTAAGTGTATTCATGCATATATATATGGTGGCATGTGATCAACTACTTCCTGGTCATAACTACACGTATAGCTTCAATGAGATTGCTGGATGACTATATTTGATAATCTCGGGCGAGGTCAAATTACAAAGAGAATGCTAAAGACAACTACCTATTTTTAGTTTGTATAATCGATTATATAAATTTGTGCTTGCCACAATGAAATATAACTTGACAGTAGTTAGTTTTAAATTTATGATAGTAAATGTTAATAATACTCTTAAATTAAAGATTCAAATTTGATCTCTCAAACATAATATACAAAGAAATATTAAACTCGTTAATTCAACTTGCTCAGTTGTTTTTAATCTTACTTTCATAATTATCAGATGAAGCACCTTGCATAAAATATAATACTTTACAGATCCTTGGATACGCTTACGCTATGATAACAATAAGTGACAAGAAAATTATTGTCTCAGACCGAACATGTATTTGGATTTAGGTCAGTTCTTCTAAATTTGATTGTAAAAAAATATTGTGAACTAAAATATTTCTATGTTCCCTTAGACTGTGATAGCAATATTAAATATATTATTAAAAATATTTATGTTAGAGAAAAACTTGCTGAGTTTTAAGGTATTTGCCATGACAAATTATTTCTAGAGCCAATTTATTTACTTCCTATATAGTAGTGACAGTAGGGAAAAATATTAGTTTAGGCATCCAGTATCCTAGAATACCAGAGTTTAATAGAGTACCAATGCTCCCATATGCATGAATTGCTGAACTTATTTATAGTATCTTTGTAGTTCCTGTCAATGCAAACTATCAACTAAAGTGAACATGTATAACATTATGTCCCTAAAATAACTTATGAATATGATTAACTGAAAGTATGAATAATATACACATTATTAATGAGAGTATTTAATATTACACTTCTGTTTATTATAACTACCACTCAGCACTTCTATATTTTGCCATTTTTAAGTAATAATTGATTTAATCAACTATTGTGTATATTGACATGCTACTGATATGATTTGGAGTACCATATACTATGAGGTTCAGTTTGATGTCACTTTAGTAGATGACTCAGCATTGTTTTACATATGCACACATGCACCTATTTATATATAATACACACACACAGGGCTGTATATTATAATGTTTAGTCATGGTTTTCATAATTTTCTGCCACAATAAATCGAGGGATTGCATCATAAGCTAGGGTATTATTTTCTAACTTGGAATTCAGATGTTTGATTGCATCAGATATTTCATTGCACCATAAGGCACAAAAAACCCAACTAATTTGGCAGTATAAGTTGCCAAAACTATACTAGAAGTATCTAAATACTCTAAATGTAAATAAGATTATGCATCATGTACTTTAGCTATTACATTCCAGTGGAACATTATAATCTGCTGTATGTTGGGTTGCCACTGAATATGCCATCACCACTTCTGTGAGGTTTGTTTCACTAAAAATACAGAACTTTTTTTTTCCTAATGTAGACAAAACTAGCTGTTTGCTAAAGATTTTCCTTGATAATGTAAGCATACCATATCAAATACTTCGATCATCAATGATAATTTTTAATGATGCTGTTATCCAGGGTGTGTAATTTATGATTAATGGACTTCCATGAATTAATTGGTGTTTAATGATAATACAGATATCAAATATCTTGATAATATGAGAAAAAAAAACAAGATGGCTTGCCTAAACAAAGATTATGGTTCAGATTACTAACCACTTTGGGGGTCACCGTTACTCAGCATAATATTGTAACCTGTGGTACTATGACTCATCATTTGGTTGTAGGTCACAGTTACTCAGCACATTGCAAGATGTATGATTATCAAAATAATTATTATAATGAGTTATAACATTTTATATGTGCCTATGATTTGAAATAAATAATGCTGTTGCTAAATAATTTACAAATAATCTTAATGAAAGAATGCCAACAAAACAATTGTAAATAATGTTATACAACATGAAGAAATGGAATGCACACTGTTACTGGAAGATACAAATTGGACATTTACAGACTCAGTTGACAGTTGGCTATTCAAGTCCTGAAGTGCTTGCTTTACAGTTGGACTCCTAGCAGCATACTGCTGTATATACATTAACAAGTTTAATGCAAACTGTTCATTATTCGACTGATCGCATGGCTGCTGAAGTTCATTAGTTCTTAAAGATTGTAAAAGATCCAATTCGGTGCATTCAGAGTCAGTACTGGGTGTGACAACATCAGTAGTGGACTCTGTATTCGTAGTGGTTTCAGTTACTGGATCAGTAGTTGTAGATTCTTCTAGTAGTGATACTGATGCACTCCCTAAGTCTGATTGACACTGAATTTCACTTCCACCATAGACATTAGTGTTCAGTATAATACTTGAAGTTCTAACCGTACCTGAAGAACTGTCACTCGATAGACTCAAAAGAGTAGCATTGAATTCAACTGTAGTAGAGTTATAATGAGTAGCTGTGAAATAACCCACTGTTTTTTGAGAGTTAATGATAGCTATTGGGTTACCATTACTTCTCCAAATGATATAGTCACGTCCCCTGGCCACACAAATTAGAGTTTTCTCATTACTTCTGACTGATATTCCTTTGAATAGTAGTACATCGTTTGCTGAGCTAATACTGAACAACACTAATAGATAATAAATGATGTGAAACTTCTCCATGTCCACCTTATCAGTAGCAATAGTGATAATCTTGCTTAGTGGCGTGCAATGCTGTTTAAATACAAGGTGGTGTTGCTTACGTGGATACTCACAACCAATCCGACACTACACCAGGATGAGCTTGCACTTGCATGATCAAAACGATGTGAAATCATGTTTACTCGCTGCAATTCACGCATCCGCAGAGCTGCTTTGCATGTACTATAATATCAGGCTATAATATCGGGTGACACACTCACCATATTTAATTGACTGGAAACCTAATTAGCTACAACGGCTAAAGTCTCTAGGCCTAGCACAATATTTCTAATTTGAATTCTGAATAATAAACTAAAATTATCAATTAAAAAACTTTCTTTACAGAAATGCTTGACCTTCTGCATTTTAATCCTGTGGTTGGGAGCAGACAGATTTGTGTAATTAGCTGTTTGCCATAGTTAAGCGCGGTATAGGCAACAGTATTATTCTTGTAACAGTATTATTCTTGCAACAGAAAAAAATTGGTGATAACAAAAAAAAATCATGATTTGAAAACGACTGGGCTAGAACTGGAACTACAATGGCTACTACTGTACAGCAGGTAAGTGCATTAGCAAACTTAGAATATTCGACCATTGCGTTTCTTTTAACTTAATTCGTTACCTCGCTCCACTGAGTTAGGAGAGCAGTAGGGTGAATTGATGTATCTAAACCAAGTGTTTGAAGATAATAAGAATGGATAAAATAGCATACGCTTTTTTTTCCACAGAAGCACCAATGTGTGGCTAGTCTCGCGTAGCTAGACCCTTTACCGCCCTTTAACCACTACTCGCGGAGGACGGAAACGGTCTTTAACACTGCCATTGACTCAGTGGTTCTATGTAATTCCAACCGGAAGTTCGTAGAGGTATTAGGTCTATGAATAACATTAAGTGACCTCCTTGCAGTAAAGGAGAAAATTGAGAGCGAAAACTTTAATTCAGTTAAATGGATCAATGCAGTCTTGCAGTGAAAATGTATTCATCCTTTTATTAGACACAAAATATCCTAGAGGGCTGAATATTTGTGCAAAACATCTAATGAGGTCTCCTCAGAGATTCCAGTCACTGTCCACTGGCAAAATTGCAGCTCACAAGAGTGATTACAATTGCAATACTGCTAATGTTATTCATAGTGCTACAACGAGAAACAACAAATAGACATTTATTGGGCATGTTAAAGTAGGAAGAGAGAGAGAAGTTGGTGAAACCAGATTAGATTTGAGTTGAACTAGCTAGATAAAGACCTAGTAGTGGAACGGAAATTTATAGTGAGAGCCTACATTACTTCCAAATCTCAGTGGGTATACAACACCAGAATAAGCATATAATAATATAATTATTATTTGAACGTCCATAACCCAAAAGTTAACCTAACTAATTCCATAAAACTAACTGGTATTTGACTTAATTAGCAATTGGAAAATGAAGGGATAATTAGCAATTGGAAAATGAAGGAATAACAGTTAAGGTAAATCATTTTAATTAGCTATTTTGAGATTCTAGGAATACATTGTATTGTAGTTGACTCTGATTGGTCCTGTTGTTGGAGTATTAGGCTATTGATGAATAACTTGAGGGTACCATATCAGTCATGTAGCAAGTAATTCTAGGGAGGTCTAGCCAGAAAATGGGTATGGTTATGGTGATATGGGTGTGACCAATCATTTTGTGGGTGTGACCTGTCTATATTTAGAGTATGCTTCTTTTGTAAACTTATTTTGTTGTATGTATGTTATGGAATTGCAAGAACAAACACTTTTGTTTCGGATTATGTTATAGTTATCATGCAGCAAAATATTGATCCAATTTTAATTTGAGTGAAGGCAAAAAAACAACAACAAACAAACAAATACAAATACAAATACAAGTTTTAAAAAATACAAAAAGTGATGATGTCTGTAAATATTTGAGTCATATTCAAGTACCAATACAATAAAATAATATTGTCACTGTTTTGGAATAAAAATTAAAGAGAACAATACAATTGGAACAAATTGTACTGTCTTATTTAATTTTTAATTTTGTATCTGGGATCAAGCATGACATTCCCCGTTACACTGGCATAATCTGACTTCTCATCTGAAAAGAAATAAATCTCAATTTACAATCTAAAGTTACAGTTAAGGATGACTGATATGAAGCAAAAACACATAAACAGACTGTTATTACCATTATTATCTAATTCCTGTTTCAATGAAATTATTGTGTCGTAAACTGCATCAGTTTCCTTCTTGCTAGCTTCCACCTATACACAAAGTAAGTTAAAGTATAAATTATTATATAAAATCAAGAATCATGTACCATTGCTTCATTCCTTGAACTGTATGCACTGTTATCTTGACACCAAATAACCTGTTAATCCAGAAAAGAGATAATTTTGAAGTAATGTGATTATTTTCTTCAAAATGGTTAATATACCTTTTGAACACACGAGGACATCATTGAGCTGAGTGATATAATATATATTTATGTATTATTATTGTAAAAGGTATTAAAATAACTTACCTGTTATTTTGATCTGATCTTTTACTTGATTTTTCTAAAAGAATATCATTTAGTACTTTATATTATAACTGTATATTAACTTACTTCTATGCTGCCATTTTGCAGCACATACAATAATAACAATGACTCCAGTCAAGAACAGAATTAATCCACTACTAGATGCAGCAGTCACAATTAAAGGTACAAGAAATGATGCCTGAGTTTTTAAAGTATTCCTTCCCATTTCTTCAATATTGAATGTGAAATTTTCATCTGGGTGACTTGTAGTTAAAGAAACCTCAAAATCTATACAAAGGTACCTTATTTCAAACAGGTTTGGAAAAATATACTTTTAGCTAGCTGTAGACACATTATAATCAATTCCAACATTTATAATAATGCACATAGAAAGCCAGAAATTTGCTGCATAAGGCAATGTTTCCTACCAACAAGATTGTTTACCCAACAAAGTTTGGGAATTCCTTATTGTATTTATATCACTTGGGAATTTCATGATATAAAAAAACTTAAGTAATGGCTAGATAAACAACACTACAGACATTTTCTATCTGCTAGAAGTTGGAAATAGAAAAACCACAATATAAAAATGAGTATCAATGCTGGACATTTTAAATATTTTAGCAATTTTACGTATAATATTGCTAAATACATTCAATACAAGTATTTTATCAGAACTGATTTATATCTAAGCATTATACAATAATTTGGTTAAATCAACCTTATAGAACTGGAATAATTATATGAATTCTATGATACCATTAACTGCTACATATATAAATTAGGCTTTCTTTCAGTAACCTGACATATTAGCGCATGTGTCATTCCCACGCCACATGCCATCTGCCCCACATTGCAGTGTAGAATTGTGTCCTGATCCACAAGTCAGTAATATAGTTGTGTTCTGGGAATTAATTGTATATATCAATTGAGTAATTGTGGAGTCACGTTTCATGAAAGCACACGACATAGCTATAGCAAAAAAAAAAAAAGATACAATAAAAAAACTGATTTAAGAAGAAAAAAATTATTCTTACTATATTGCACAATATTGGTCTGTTCATAATGAGAACACATCTTGCTTTGTATTCTGAAGATGTAGAATTCATTATTATCAATATAGATGTCTGCAGGAATACTTTTCAGTAGTACATTACGCGAAGTTGTTCTGGTTTCAACTGTGTAGTTTAGGTGACTTAGACCAATCAAATGAGAGCTCAACTTTATGGTGACTTCCAAATTTGTATTCACATCACCACTTGATAGTATTAAAGTAGGCCTCAAAAAATCTGTTATAAAGATAAAATGTTTTATGAGAGAGTATGAATTTTTGTTGCTGCTAAAACAGAAACCAATCAGTAATAGAAATTCCTGATAATCTATTATAGGTATATCACAGATGATTCAAAATGTACAACTAATGCAGTTACGTATACTAAATTAAGTAAAATGACGACAAAAAAAATTAGCTTTATAAAATAAAAAAGGTACCTAGGATGTTGAATGTGATGGTGTACTGATCACATGTGATAGTAGCACCATGAAGTTCAGGATGCGCAGTGAATGTCATAAATGAAGTGATCACATAATCTTCATTATACAGAACCAAAGCTTCAGTTGAGTAGCGCTCTCTTACTTTAATAGTTCCATTGGGACTGTCAGCAAATGGTATAGTGGTATGAATACCATTAGTTGTTTGAATTACCCAATTAAATAATCTGAATGAAGGACGACATGTGCAGGTCACTTCATCCATGGCACAACTACTGTAACAGGCTTGCAGTTCTCCTAAATAACATAGCTAACTGAATGTATTTTGCAATATGTTACTATATGACTCACCATACACAGTTGAAAAGGCCAAACAAACAGTTAGTACAACATTCTTTACAAAAAACTTTACAGCCTGCATCTTCGCTTCCCTACAAGATGGGATAAGATTTATTTTAAGTAAGTTTTTATAAAATTTGAAAAATATTTCCCAACTATCACTGAAAGCATTTTCAGTATGAGATCACAATCTCATATCAGTGTTTACTCTACACCAAAACATGATTAAGACAGCTACTCACAAATAATCAGTAGCCATAAATAATTTAATTAATATGCCTATATTGATTAAGTCCAAATAAATTGGTAATACACATTTTTACTAATTAATTAGTATACCTTTTAAAATTAATGACTCTAAATATGGTATGAAAATACTATTTATTAGTTTTATTATTTTACATCTGAGTTATGACCCGTTTTGTTAGTCATTTTCACACTACTGCTTAATTGAATAATATTTCCATTAAATTGTATTGGTAAGCAATGACTCAATAAATGAGTAAAAAATAACTTTTTTTCCTTTATTGTGTCCAAATTATAAATCAATATTTAATCTGATCTGAATGCACATAGATTCATCGGTACGACTTCAATGATACTTTTACAGGTAAAGTAATGTGTATAATGAATTGTATTGCTCACAAGACCACACAATGGAAAATTCACAAGTATTTACATGTGGTTTACTGCTAAAGTACAGCCTCATCTACTCGATAAAGATGACCGATTCAGGAATACAACAACAGCTGTACGTATTATGGGTTTATCATGATTGTGTACTTTTAAAATTAGATTTGTTACATTGTTTATCACAAACAATATTATTTGAAGAATGAGCATAGCTAATTCAAACAAAACTTTATTGCTGGGCCTGTTAATACTCTCACTATAGTACTAATAATTCTTTAGTTTTTTGTACTGATATAACTAATGTAACATAATATTTATACCTTTGTGCATTAATTGAAATACAATGACTACCAACAGTCAAATCCATAGTGGCTCCAAATCTAAAAAAATATTGCTTATAAAATATTGAAAAGGTATCACATATGTGCGTTTATACTAATTTGAAACTTTCATGGTAATTTTTGCTTAAAAGAGAAGGATTTCACTGCCAAAGGAGTCCATTAACAACCATAAGAAAATTGTAAATTAGCGTATAAAGTTGTTATACTCGTCTTATCAATTTTTTCAAATTATAACTATCAGTGTAGTTTATGGATTTTGTTGTTGTCATCAAATGACTTTTTCAGGCAGTGTTTAGTTTCAGTTTCCACTAAGAAGTGTCCTGGATTTGTAAAACTCAAATTACTAACAGATTGGATTAGAATAAAAACAAATGACAAAGGACACACCACGTGACTCACTGATTAAACAAGCTCATTCATTGTCTTTTTTGTAAAATTGTGTGCTGAATATTCATGTAAATTATATTAATTTAGGTATACCTACATAGAAATGTGTAGGTATTAATAGTTTAGTTCAGTATTTTTTGGCCTTACATACTTTCAAAGTCATAAAAATGAAAATATAGCTACACAAAAGATGGAATCCAATGTGAAAATTTTTGATTTGCAATGATCTCCAGTTATTAAATTTTGAGCCAACTGACCATTCATTTAAAATTGGATTTTGTTGTTGTCATCAAATGACGGACAACATAATTTAGGGAAAACAAACAACAATATTTTAGAACATTACAAAAAAAATCATTATTGTATATCCTGTATAATTGTCTTTCCTATGGTTTGGTGGCATATCCTGAATGTAATTGTAATGATTGAATCAACAATATGGCTATAGCATTTAATTCAATGCACCAGAATAATACACAAGTTTATTTATCAGATAGGAAAAGTTAGACCTTGCATATTCTTTTGACATTCAACTAATAAAATGTAACAATGTCAGATCAAATTTTAGTTTCATATCAGCATTATCACTAGTCCTTTCATAAGGACATCTGGCAGATCAGTTTGTTTTACACTGTAACCATGTCAGATCAAATTTTAGTTTCATATCAGCTTTATCACTAGTCCTTTCATAAGGACATCTGGCAGATCAGTTTGTTTTACAAAATAAACATGTCAAAGGCAATTATTTTTCAATATTATTTAACCAAAGCTGGAATACTGTTGCCTCTCAAATCTACCACATTGTACCTTAATTTTATGTTAAATTTATTCAAAGTAGATTCAGTTTAGGATTTTTGCATTCAGAAAATCAGAAGCTACAGTCCAACCTGACCATAATCATTTTGTGTACAAGAAATGATTATAGGAGGGTTTGCAATTGTACTACACTGATCTTGAGGATGGCAGCCTGCAGAAGATTTGGAAAAAGCAGCGATATGCTGCATAGGAATTTAAGTCCCTTTTAAGCGTCAGAATTTTTAGTTTCCTCCAAACTTTTTTTTTTCAGAAAAATTAGTTATTTTTAGGCCGCACGATCGTAAGTGATTATTGGTAACGCCCACTATAGCCACGCCGCACTCGCGTGAGCAAACAATTTTTTTTTCTGCCTGGGGTAGTTCTGTGTTGTTACTTTATTCTCAGCGGTTTGCGTGAGCGCGTGGAGTTTCCCATTGAAACTTGTAGTGAGGTGAGTGTCCCTTGTATGTTAAGCTCTCTTACAAACAAAATTCTAATTCTACTTTTTAAGCCTGTTCCAGTTTAGCCTTAGAATAAAATTTCCATGGCCAATCTATTCAATACCTATCCTATGTAGGATTAGTGTAGGGTAGGTGTATAGTGTGTGTTGATTTCAGTTTTGGCCTAGTGATTGCAATGATGAAATTGTAAATAATCAAGCTGAAAGTGAAAACACAACACCTACTATATAATATATTTGCTCTTGAATAATTATAGCTAATAGCATAAAGATAAACTCACCGTTTTTCTCTTTTCTATTGAGAGTATTACGTAATTATGTAATTTTTTCACTGTTCCTGATTTGCAATAGCTACACCTGGTCGTAACATGTATGTGCATTTGGTTGTATACTTACTAATAGTTACTGTTAACACAGTTAAAGTCAAGATAATGAGACTGTTAAACATTTGACAGCCCAATTTTGTCTAGATAACAATCGTAAATAATTACTATTAAAGGTTACTACGCTATAAGCAAAGCTTTAGACAAAAGAAATCTACACTTACATTTTAATTGGGAAAGTAATGCAACTAATGGTGTTTATGACAATTTCTAATGGGAAAATTAAAATCAAAGAGAAATTACTCAACATAAGCTTTAGTTATTTATAAACTTATGATCAAATACTTTGGGAGCGAGGGAAGCAATCGAGACACTGTACATGTAGGAGCTAGCCTAAATATAAAGTGATAGCTAACTATAAGCTGCAGCTCCTGGTATAATAATTTATATAGTTGTTGAAATTAAAATGTTTTAACTTGACCTAGCTAACCATTCCATAATAACAAAATGAAAATAGTGATGTTATGTCCGCTATGTTTTTTTTACAAAAGTTCAGGCACATACAAGTCTGCTACATGTAGCTTGTTTTTCAAAGCAAGCAACTCATATGCTCTACAGATATACTATAAGGGATAATGCAATTGAAAATAAGGGATAATGATGGATGGATGGATATAATATTATACTTTGACTCTCATGCTTTCGTGTTTGCTTGGTGGTCGACCACATCCATATCCCACTAAACAGTATATTTTGGATTATCGATCATTACCCGTATTATCCAATGATATTTAATTTTGTTTACCGCTTTAATTTCTTGTTATGCTTTCTATTTGATACAGGCAAAGCTGAGAGTTTGAAATAATTTTGATTATCAAATGTGTTTTTTTATCACAGGATTAGTAAAATGCCATTTAAAAGTGTATTATATCACATGAACTAGATCACATCCCAATTGCTGATAAGCTACCTTTGTGACAGGTCCAACACACATTTTCACACCAGTGTAACTGGTAATAAAAGTACTTATTAGCTACTCCCCCAATGGATTCTCAAAGTCATGTTTATCTATTAACCATAATATTGGAGCACTAAAAAAAATTTGTTATTAATTTCATGGTAATTATTTTTTCTGTAATAAATTATTTATTAGCCAATTGAAATTGGTTCAAATAATGATATTCATTACAATCTCTATCAACCAAATAAGGGATTTGATTGATTAACCTGATAATTTAACTTCAGACAGAAATTGTATTTTTAGTAGAGCACTGATAATAATGATGCTACCAACAGTACAAGCAGTTCTCTTAAGTAATGTGATAAAAAATTTTTTGGCATTATCACTATCCAATAATGTGCTATTATGTAGCAGTGAATCAATCTACTATAAATTGTTCTTGGCATTGGAGGTGGAAATATTGTTATAAAACCAATAAATTGGCCTGGTTATTCCAGAATTCAGACCTCCCTGATAATTGTCATGTGTTGTCATTCCCTTTACTTACAAACTGCAGAGAACTAGTCAAAACATAAATAAATCTCAGGGGAGAAAATGCAATGCAGAGTGTCAGTCAGCTTATCAAAGCCACTCTACTAATATTCTGTCTCATTAGAACTTAGTGAACTTCACTGCAACTTGTTGCTGACAAAGTTCACATAAATTACAAGAATTAATAGTTATTAGAAAAAAATTATTGAACTATTATGATAAAAATAATTTTCTCTGAACAAATAAATAAAGAATACTACGTATTCTTATGCTTTTTTGCATTAAAGTATCTTCTTTATAAAACTGGATACTTCACAATGACAGTCATAGACAATGGAAGCTGGATGGCTACTGCGATTACTCAGATTTAACGAGATGTAAACAATAATTGTGCACAAGCTATATACTATAACTAGGTTGTTTACTTTTAGTAATCATGTTCCATTTGTTATTAAATTGGCTCTCCCATTACCTGAGTTAAACTGTGGCTAACTGAATGAGGCATGTTATTTGTAACATGTTTGCCACCAATTGTTAACTTTTTGCACTTTGCTTGTCTGATCACGTCATAGGCACATGATGGTCATGGTTTCAGCAGCAATCAAGTGCTTCGGGGATTACCCTGTTTGGGAGGAGCCGGTCCCCCCATGAGGCCTGCGAGTGTTTGGGTTTCTGCAGAAACCTGGCTTCATACTTAGCATCGCACCAATGAAAATGGTAGTAAGACACCCGACTAACCCTAACATGGATATGTTAGAACAAGCAATTTGAACCTTAACTTTTATCAAAGTCATGCCATTTTGTGAAATTAGCGTTCTTGTTAAATTTATATTATATAATCATTATTATTTTATATGTATTCTATCTGCTTTTAATACATTTGCCAAGATCAAACCTAGTACTGCTTTGCACACATGCGCTCTAATCACTGAGCTACAAACAACAAATAATGTTAAAAGTATACTTTTTTATAAAAAAGTCATTGGTATCACTCCAGTTTAGAAAGAAAACTTATCAAAACTAATTCACTGCCTGAAATAAGTTTATTAACAACCATAAACAAATTCATAGACTGTGCTAATAAAAGAATTGACAAGAGTGTAAAGGTTAACAAACTAGTTTCAACACCTTGTACACAAATTTATGATTTTGTTGATTATCAATAATTGACACTTTTCAGACAGTGCATTTTCGTGAACTATAAACTTGACCATCATCAACAAAATGACACGTGACTTTGTAAGTGATCACAAACACGAACTTTATAGTTATGTAAACATTGCCCAGACAAGTTCAGACACTTTCAGTTGGTCCAATGCCGTCCTGGCCCTCTACATTTACATCGCCCCTGCATAAAACTAACACTATAAGTTTAATAAAGTAACTATTAAACAATGCAACCAAATATTATTATTCCAATTTTTCCTAGCTCATGATATGTAGACTTTTTTGATAAATTCATTGCCATATTCTGTACTATAATGTTGTCATTAGAGCTGTTATAATTAATCATTGCCAAATTTGTACATTCTCGTAATTCACATCTATGTACATATTAGGTATAATTTGTGTACAGACATTAGCCACACTCACTTCTTCAACATTCATATACTTACTACTTCCTTTCACTAAAGATGATAATTTTAGATAATGTATTTACAAGTCCTTTTTTGGAGAAATTTGTACAATATTTAATAAGCATGATAAATGTTATTACCACTAACACATTATAGGCTCTGACAATTATCTGAGTAGCAATGGTATTCATGTCTGGCATATATGGCTGATATGTGACCTACTACTTCCTGTTCATACCTTTGATAAGATTGATAGATGACTTTATTTGACAATCCTTGCAAAGTCAAACTTCCAAGACAATTCTGAAGACAAATTCCTATTTTAGATATATATTTATAGAGAGAGAGGAAAAATAAAGCCTGAGAATGAAATATCTATCTAGCTATTCCATTCTGATTAGTGTAATAATGCTAGATGTCTTCTCTGCAGTAATTTTTGTAAATCAAATTTAAAGTGGGTCGTAAAAGAAAACAAGTGAGCTAGGCCTCATTACTATTAGAGTAGTATCAGAGGGCAGTGCCATAGGAAAGGGGTAGGGGTGTGGGTGGAGCTGGACCCCTCCCATAATTTTTTGGACTTAATCCAAAAATGTGTTTTTCACCATAGCATCTGTAAATTACAGAACACTTACCCTTTGAACCCACCCATATCTTAACCTCTTCCTACATCATTGGAATGTAATGAGCTTGCTCAATAACTGTGAGCATTATCTCAGGGTCAGTACCTAAAAATAAACATTGTGAAATTTCAGCATGAAATATATAATACATTGCTACTAATTAGTTAAATATTTGACAGTAGTTTGTTTCAAATTATGAACTTTGTTATTCATTAATTTATGATAATTATAAAGAAAAGATTTAAAATAGCTCCAATATTTAATATATAATGCAAGAATGATATACAGGAGTTATATGCATATAATGTAATATAATTATAAACAAAAATGGCAGAAAAAAAGTGTGATATAATAAAAAAACGGAATTAATTAGAAATCATGGAGTATAATACAATTATTAGATACTTATTATTCACCAATATTTTATAAGTCACTAAATTATCATTGAAATGTTCTATAAGACTAGCTACTAATTATCATCCTTGATCAAGTCTTTTATTTGCATTATTAATGATTATCACATTAGTTCAATTCTATAATATATATAATAAACATTACTAATGCACACAAAACAAATTATTTATCATTGGTAATGGAAGCATACTATCTATATCTAATGTTTCATCATCGACTATGATGTTTTGATTCAGTTATTCATGGTATACAATAGTCTCATGTAGCCAGACCCTTTACCTAACTGCTACGCTGGGAAAGGGTCTGGTAGCATTAGTCCATAGGAAAGGAATGTAATTAGTCCTCCAACGATGCTCCCCAGTTAAACCCTTACCTAAACGTATATACCGCACACGAAAACTAGCCTGTTGTCAATGTCAAAGATCAAAAACCTTTTTTATATCCACCATTTTACTCCTGCAGCCCTTTCATGAATCCTAGTGTTTTTCATCTTATTTGCAGCAAGTTCCACTGCTCAATTCCTCTACTATAGCACATACTCGGAAATCTCGGGACAGTTAAAAAGAGCTGAGCTGATTGAGTGGCTGCAGTAATCCTAAATTACTGACAACCACTAGTGATGACGAGATACTCCTGGTCATAGAAGTTACTAGATTTTGACAATACACTAAAGAACTCAATTGCCTGTCAAAACAAAAATTGTTGGTTATGATTTCTTAGGACTTTGTGGGGTCACAGTAACTGTGCATATTTTAATCATGGTTTTGTCCAATGCAACTCATTGCTTTAATGGTTGCCACAGTTATACAAAGTATATTGTAAGTGCTTACATAATTTGATTATCAAATAATTTGTAATGAGTTCTAAATTTTTATACATACAGATCCTAAAAGTGATTAATGTCTTTGATAAATAATTTACAAAAATCAATATAGAGTAAAATCTAACTACTGTAGAAAATCATAAATGAAGTTTTTTTGTTTGTTTTTTATTGTATTATGCTTCATATGAAAATTAATGTACTTGTAGTGAATTTCATATCTACATGTTAATATCTAATTTTAATGAACTTTACAGTGTTAGTTTAAGCAACTAAGTGAGTAACCACTTAATTATACTTCAGGATGTAACTCTTCCCAAAGTATGTTATTTCGATTTGGCAAATGCTCCAAACTATTATATATATTTTTTATAATTAGTATCTACCTTATATATAATAATTGTAATGATGTATGATTAGTATTGGAACTTTTTCAAGACTGTATCACCAAAGTCAACATAATTTCATGAAAATATAACTTAATAAATGTTTAAATCGCATTGGCCAATGTTTGTCATTGCCAAATTTCAAATACAGAGAAGCACATAAATTTTGTTTGGTCTTTCCAATTCATAATAATTATTAGTTGGCTATATAATAATATAATAGCAAACTGACATGTTATTGTAGCTAAATTACTTAAGCTTCTTTTTTATTTAAACTATACTACTTCAATTTCATTATTTATAACTTTAAATGGCTATGATATCAAACCAGTGTGTAGTTATAAATTATAATTAAAAATAAATATAAAGAAATAACATTGAAGAAATATTTATGCAATTGCGAGGGGACAATCCTTTCCATCACTATCATTTCAAAACGGGGAAGGAGGAGGCTAGGCACGATTGATGAAAAATTAACAATATTAAATGTCATTGATAACACTTTACATTATTATGAAGTGTATTTAGGTTTAATGCACATTCTCAAGTATATTAAATTATTATAATTATTCCATCTTGTAAGCTGAGTCAGATTGCATGGGTCTGTACTGATTCTACTGAAGAACTGGATGTACTTGATGTGAATACAGTGGAACCTCTGAATAATGGATGCTTGAGGAATAACCAGTTTTGTCCATTGTACAGAGGTTTACATTACATAGAGGTTTATATTTAGTTATGGTAAGTCCCGTTGGTGCATTTATTATTGTCCATTGCAGAGAGATATCCATTAAGAGAGGTTTCACTGCATGTAGATAATTGATCTGTTATACAAGCTGACTAATGCATACCAGCATGCATAAAAAATATTGGCTAGACATGTATCATAATATTGGTTTGCATACCTCCCTCCCCTCATCCAGTGACTGTCTTCCTCCCTTCATACAAGTGTGACAATCCTGGATGATATATCAGGTTACTATTTCTTCTATCTTGGCAGGATTAACATGAACGGTAGGAATTCCCATCATAAAATATTTACTTGGTGTAATACAATTAATTGATGAAGTCCAAATGCTTAAATAATAATGCAATTGATAAGCTTTAATAAGAGAACATTTATAGCCACAATTGCAGTTACAATGTTTATTACATCTTGCATGATGAACTTATAGTAAAATGAGTTTTCTATAAGACCAATTATTGGCACATGATTGATTAGTCTTACCTTAGCAAGTTATAGTGTGATTGAAAACAAGCCCAAAAAATCTGGTTGGAGTAAATCTGTATGGAACCTAATGACTAATTGGAACTGTACTAATTATATTCATGGTATGTGAGTATTGATGTTGGAACTTAAATATATCCCGTCACAAGGGCTTTGTTATCTCAACCTAGAATGATCTGACATGGTTTTAATCGGCAGTAGTTAATTAACCATTAAATAAGAGTTATTTCTAGAATTATTGAGAACACTTTACCTACCATCTGTTCTACATCCTGTTATAGACATCCACAATTTTGTGGTTTTAAATGTCCTTATAATAATTATATTCTTAATACAAAATTTCACTTCACAAATAGTTAACAAGAATTTAGTTCTTAGTTAATGTCAAATTTGAGTAGAGTATACTGGACAGTCTTCAATTTATCATTGATTGGGTTAGTTAAAGAAATTCTACAATTAAACAAATCATTTATATAATTAAAGTATTGTTTGACCAGATTTGAAAAAATGCCTTAACTATCCACATATAGTATAATTAACATTGCAGGCTTCTAGATCATCTTCAGGGCTCTATGCAGTGTGAGCCATCGCCAATCGGGGGGGAGGCGCGGGGGGGGGGGGGGGGGGGGAATGGAGGAACTCCTTCCCCAAACTCCAGTTGCATAAATTGATATTTAACACAAGTCAATAGTTAAATGTGGGAAAACCAGGGAATAGCTCAAAATTTTAGTCTGGAATGTATACCAAACAGTGTGAGATCTCATGAGTGCTTTTAAATCATGTGTCAAATTGTGTAAGTTGAGAGGCCTGTATGTATTAGTTGGCTCGTCTCATGTTACTAAAGCACACTATCAGCAAGGTCATGTGCCATGTGACTTAGTTTACTGTTTCATAGATATGGCTTTGATATTGTACAGGCTTAACAGCTGGTAGACGGACTACTCAGTTAACACCAGAAACTCTGAGTTTACATGTCAACTCCAGGAGAATGCATATAGATTAGTAAGTTTTATAAAAAAATATGAAATATTTAGCAATATTATATGGAATACTGGGTTAACTGACAGTAATGAGCTAAATTCCCCCAGTATTTTCCGGTTAGTATTTGGGTTGTGTTAAATTCCTCTAGCTGTAAGTAACTTAATTATTGTATATGCCTTTACTAGAACAGTCTGTTTTAAAACTAAAATAAATTTAAAAAGAAAAGTTCCAACCAGGCACAGAGTGAATAGCTTATTATGCTACACATGCGAAATACTCAGACATGGCGATTAGATGGCGAAGTTATTGTTATATTCAATGTTAAAGGTAACCATGGTGTAATTATTGTTATTATCAATTATTGTTGTTGTTGTTGGTGTTCATGCCAACTTGTGCAACTAGTAGTTTCAAGAAAAAAAACACAAATTCTCTTCAGGTGACCATTGTAGATTATTTCATGATTAAGTGTTTGCTCAAGAACTTGATTTTATCAGGTTCAAAAACTCACTGAGATGAATCACACTGTTTTTGCAATATTACAGTTTGGAATACATCTCAAGGAAAATTAAAGGTTAATTTGCATTCATTGGGTACAAGTCACTGAGTGGAACAACTATTAAAGTGTATATTCTGTTAACAGAAACTGCTCCTGCTAAGATAGCACCCTTGAAACTGAAATCAATGTAGACTACATCATGTTGACATTTAACACTGATAATAATTCAATATAATCCAACTAGTAAATAATAGACTAGAAATCACTATGTATATAAACAAATAACACAAATAGTAAGCTGTCATAATGGACTACCTTTATCTGGAGAGTGATACTAGTGAGCAGACCAATAATTTAACACTGAAGTGAAGCAGACGAATCCATAGTAGCTACACCAATGCTTAGGTACTTCCTCACAATTGTAGTCATAATACCTACTACGGTAAAGTTCATAGCCATGATGCTTACCACAATGTTATTATAGCTGTTATAATCATTCATTGCCAAATTTGTACAATAGCTAGGCACTCTCATCTCTCATTCTATCTCATATTGTTCTAATGTCTATACATACCACTTCCTTTCACATGATAGATGATGTTTTAGATAATACATTTGCATGCCTTATTTTGATGAATTTCTCAATATTTTAGATAAGAATGATGAATATCATTAACATACCGGCCTGACAATAATGTGATTAGTAAGTGTATTCATGCATATATAAATGGTAGCATGTAATCAACTACTTCCTGGTCATAACTACACGTATAGCTTCAATGAGATTGCTGGATGACTATATTTGATAATCTCGGCGAGGTCAAACTAAAAATAGAATGCTAAAGACAACTACCTATTTTTAGTTTGTATAACCTATTATATAAATTTATGCTTGCCACAATGAAATATAACTTGACAGTAGTTACTTTTAAATTTATGATAGTAAATGGTAATAATATTCATAAATTAAAGATTCAAATTTGATCTCTCAAACATAATATACAAAGAAATATTAAACTCATTAATTCAACTTGCTCAGTTGTTTTTAATCTTACTTTCATAATTATCAGATGAAGCACCTTGCATAAAATATAATACTTTACAGATCCTTGGATTCGCTTACGCTATGATAACAATAAGTGACAAGAAAATTATTGTCTATTAACAGACAGAACATGTGTTTGGATTTATGTCAGTTCTTCTAAATTTGATTGTAAAAAAAATTGTGAAATAAAATATTTCTATATTCCCTTAGGCTGTGATAACAATATTAAATATATTACTAAAAATATTTCTGTTACATAGAGAAAAACTTGCAGAGTTTTAAGTTATTTGTCACGACAAATTATTTCTAGAGAGCCAATTTATTTACTTCCTATTATAGTAGTAACAGTAGGGATAGTGACAGTAGGGAAAAATATGCATAAAATTAATGATAGGAGTCACTCCACACTACCAGTTCTACCAATTCAATTATGTAGTTTCAGTGCAACCAATATTATACGTGGCTGTATGCCTTGAGGTTTGTGCAACATAAACATTTGCCATTTTTAAGTAATAATTGATTTAATCAATATTGTGTGTATTGACATGCTACTGATATGATTTGTAGTACCATATACTATGAGGTTCAGTTTGATGTCACTTTAGTAGATGACTCAGCATTGTTTTACATATGCACACATGCACCTATTTATATATACACGCACACACAGGGCTGTATATAATTATTATGTTTATCATCTTAGTCATGGTTTTCATAATTTTCTGCCACAATAAATCAAGGGATTGCATCATAAGCTAGGGTATTATTATCTAACTCAAATTCAGATGTCTGATTGCATCAGATATTTCATTGCACCAAGAGGCACATAAGACCCAACTAATTTGGCAGTGTAAGTTTGCCAAAACTATACTAGAAGTATCTAAATACTGTAAATGTATATAAAGATTATGCATCATGTACTTTAGCTATTACATTTCAGTGCAACATTAAAAGCTGCTGTATGTTGGGTTGCCACTGAATATGCTATCATTCTTTCACCAAAAATACGGAATTTTTTTTTACTAATGTAGACAAAACTAGCTGTTTGCTAAAGATTTTCTGCTGTTGTCCAGGGTGTGTAATTTATGATTTATGGACTTCCATGAATTAATTGGTGTTTAATAATTAATACAGATATCAAATATCTTGATAATATGAAAAAAACAAGATGGCTTGCCTAAACAAAGATTTTGGTTAGGATTACTTTGGGGGTCACAGTTACTCAGCATATTGTAACCTGTGGTACTATGACTCATCATTTGGTTATAGGTCACAGTTACTCAGCACATTGCAAGATGTTATAATAATATATGATTATCAAAATATTATAATGAGTTATACAATTTTATATGTGCCTATACATAAGGTGATTTGAAATAAATAATGTTTTTGCTAAATTTACAAATAATCTTAATGAAAGAATGCCAACAAAACAATTGTAAATAATGTTATACAACATGAAGAAATGGAATGCATACTGTTACTGGAAGATACAAATTGGGCATTTACGGACTCAGTTGACAGTTGGCTATTCAAGTCCTGAAGTGCTTGCTTTACAGTTGGACTCCTTGCGGCATACTGCTGTATATACATTAACACATCCAATGCAAACTGTTCATGATTCGACTGATCGCATGGCTTCTGAAATTCATTAGTTCTTAAAGATTGTAAAAGATCCAATTCGGTGCATTCAGAGTCAGTACTGGGTGTGACAACATCAGTAGTGGACTCTGTATTCGTAGTGGTTTCAGTAACTGGATCAGTAGTTGTAGATTCTTCTAGTAGTGATACTGATGCACTCCCTAAGTCTGATTGACACTGAATTTCACTTCCACCATAGACATTAGTGTTCAGTATAATACTTGAAGTTCTAACAGTACCTGAAGAACTGTCACTGGATAGACTCAATAGAGTAGCATTGAATTCAACTGTAGTAGAGTTATAATGTGTAGCTGTGAAATAACCCACTGTTTTTTGAGAATTAATGATAGCTATTGGGTTACTATTACTTCTCCAAATGATATAGTCACCCCTAGCCACACAAATTAGAGTTTCCTCATTACTTCTGACTGGTATTCCTTTGAATAGTAGTACATCGTTTGCTGAGCTAATACTGAACAACACTAATAGATAATAAATGATGTGAAACTTCTCCATATCCACGTTATCAGTAGCAATAGTGATAATCTTGCTTAGTGTCATGCAATGGTGTTTAAATACTACAAAATAAGTATGTACGCACAAGGTGGTGACATAATTGCATACGTGTATACTTACAACTAATCCGACACTACACGAGGATGAGCTTGCACTTGCACGCTCAAAACGTTGTGAAATCATGTTTACTGGGTGCAATTCATGCATCCCCAGACTCCTCCGCATGTGCTAATATCAGGCTATAGTATCGGGTGACCACCATATTTAATTGACTGGAAACCTAATTAGCGACAACGGCTAAAGTCTCTAGGCCTAGCACAATATTTCTAATTTGAATTCTGAATAATAAACAAAAATTATCAATTAAAAATCTTTCTTACAGAAATGCTTGACCTTCTGCATTTTAATTCTGTGGTCGGGAGCAGACGGATTTGTGTAATTAGCTGTTTGCCATAGTTAAGCTTATAGGCAACAGTATTATTCTTGCAACAGTATTATTCTTGCAACAGAAAAAAATTGGTGATGACAAAAAAAAATTTATGAATTGAAAACGACTGGGCTAGAAATGAAACTACAATGGCTGCTACTGTAGAGCAGGTAAGTACATTAGCAAACTTAAAATATTCGACCATTGCGTTTCTTGTAACTTAATTCGTTACCACGCTCCACTGACTTAGGAGAGCAGTAGGGTGAATTGATGTATCTAATCCAAGGTCTGGTAGACTGACATAGCCAGGCCATTGTATATGGCATACGTTTTATTTCCGACAGAAGCAGCACTACTGTATGGCTAGTCTCGCGTAGCTAGACCCCTTCACCACCCTTTAACCACTACTCGCGGGAGGATGGACTCTGTGGTTCTATGTTCTAATTAGGCTTTTAGGTCTATGAATAACATTAAGTGACCTCTTGCGGTAAAGGAGAACATTGCAAGCGAAAACTTTTATTCAGTTAAATGGATCAATGCAGTCTTGCAGTGAAAATGTATTCATCAGACACAAATATCCTAGCCGAATATTTGTGCAAAACGTCTAATGCTGTCTCCTCTTCCAGTCACTGTCCACTGGGAAATTGCAGCTCACATACTGCTAATGTTATTCATAGTGCTGCAACGAGAAACAAACGGAAATTTGTAGTGAGAGCCCACATTACTTCCTAAGGCTATATAAAATAAGTAACTTGAGGGTACCATACCAGTCATGTAGCAAGTAATTCTAGGGAGGTCTAGCCAGAAATGGATGGTTATGGTGATATGGGTGTGGCCAATCATTTTGTGGGTGTGACCTGTCTATATTTAGAGTATGCTTCTTTTGTAAACTTATTTTGTTGTACGTATGTAATTGCAAGAACAAACACTTTGTTTCCGGATTATGTTTATAGTTATCATGCAATTGATCCAATTTTTATTTGAGTGAAGGCAAAAAAAAAAATGCAAATACAAATAGAATATAAAAGTTTAAAAAAATACGATGATGTCTCTAAATATTTGAGTCATATTCTATAATACAAGTACCAATAAATACAATAAAATAATATTGTCACTGTTTTGGAATAAAAATTAAAGAGAACAATACAATTGGAGCAAATTGTACTGTCTTATTTAATTGTTAATTTTGTATCTGGGATCAAGCATGACATTCTCCGTTACACTGACATAATCTGACTTCTCATCTGAAAAGAAATAAATCTCAATTTACAATCTAAAGTTACAGTTAAGGATGACTGATATGAAGCAAAACATACCAGACTGTTATTACCATTATTATCTAATTCCTGTTTCAATGAAATTATTGTGTCATAAACTGCATCAGTTTCCTTCATGCTAGCTTCCACCTATTCACAAAGTAAGTTAAAGTATAAATAATTATATAAAATCAAGAAACATGTACCATTGCTTCATTTCTTGAACTGTATGCACTGTTATCTTGACACCAAACAACCTATTAATCCAGTAAAGAGAGATTTTGTAAGTGAAGTGATAATTTTCTTTAAATTTTTAAATATACCTTTTGAACACATGATGACATGATGGAGCTGAGTGATATTATATATATATGTATTATTATTGCAAAAGGTATTAATATAACTTACCTGCTATTTTGATCTGATCTTTTACTTGATTTTTCTAAAAGAATAGTATTATTTAGGACTTTATTATAATAACTGTATATTAACTTACTTCTATGCTGCCATTTTGCAGCACATACAATAATAACAATGACTGCAGTCAAGAACAGAATTAATCCGCTACTAGATGCAGCAGTCACAATTAAAGGTGTAAGAAATGATGCCTGAGTTTTTCTTCCCATTTCTTCAATATTGAATGTGAAATTTTCATCTGGGTGACTTGTAGTTAAAGAAACCTCAAAATCTATACAAAGGTATCTTATTTCAAACAGGTTTGGAAAAATATACTTTTAGCTAGCTGCAGACACATCATAATCAATTCCAACACATTTATAATAATACACATAGAAAGCCAGAAATTTACTGCATAAGGTAATGTTTCCTACCAATAAGATTGTTTACCCAGAATAATAACAAAGTTTGGGAATTCCTTATTGTATTTAATATCACTTGGGAATTTCATGATATAAAAACTTAAGTAACGGCTAGGTAAACAACAGTACAGACATTTTCTATCTGCTAGAAGTTGGAAATAGAAAAACCACAATATAAAAATGAGTATCAATGCTGGACATTTTAAATTTTTTAGCTATTTTACGTATAATATTGCTAAAATACATTCAATACAAGTACTTTATCAGAACTGATTTATCTAAGCATATACAATGATTTGATTGAATCAACCTTACAGAACTGGAATAATATGAATTCTATGATACCATTAACTGCTACATATTATATAAAAATTAGGCTTTCTTTCAGTAACCTGACATATTAGCACATGTGTCATTCCCACGCCACATGCCATCTGCCCCACATTGCAGTGTAGAATTGTGTCCTGATCCACAAGTCAGTAATACAGTTGTGTTCTGAGAATTAATTGTATATTTCAATTCGGTAATCTTGGAGTCATACTTCATGAAAGCACACGACATAGCTATAGCAAAAAAAAGAAAAGATACAATAAAAAAACTATGATTTAAGAAAAAAATTATTCTTACTATATTGCACAATATTGGTCTGTTCATAATGAGAACACATCTTGCTTTGTATTCTGAAGATGTAGAATTCATTATTATCAATATAGATGTCTGCAGGAATACTTTTCAGTAGTACATTATGCGAAGCTGTTCTGGTTTCAACTGTGTAGTTTAGGTGACTTAGACCAATAAAATGAGAGCTTGACTTTATGGTGACTTCCAAAGTTGTATGCACATCACCACTTGATAGTATTAAAGTAGTCCTAAAAAAATCTGTTATAAAGATAAAATGTTTTGTGAGAGAGTATGAATTTTTGTTGCTGCTACAACAGAAATCAATCACAAATAGAAATTCCTGATAATCTATAAGTATATCACAGATGATTCAAAATGTACAACCAATGCAGTTACTTATACTAAATTAAGTAAAATTATGACAAAAACAATTAGCTTAATAAAATAAAAGAAGGTACCTAGGATGTTGAATGTGATGGAGTACTGATCACATGTGATAGTAGCACCATGAAGTTCAGGATGTGCAGTGAATGTCAGAAATGAAGTGATCACATTATCTTCATTATACATAACCAAAGCTTCAGTTGAGTAGCGCTCTCTTACTTGAATAGTTCCATTGGGACTGCCAGCAAATGGTGGTATAGTGGTTAGAAAACCATTAGTTTCTTGAATCACCCAATTAAATAATCTAGATGAAGGATGACACAGGCAGGTCACTTCATCCATGGCACAACTACTGTAACAGGCTTGCAGTTCTCCTAAATAACATAGCTAACTGAATTTATTTTGCAATATGTTACTATATGACTCACCATACACAGTTGAAAAGGCCAAACAAACAGTTAGTACAACATTCTTTACAAAAAACTTTACAGCCTGCATCTTTGCTTCCCTACAAGATGGGATAAGATTGATTTTAATAAGTTTTTATAAAATTTGAAAAATATTTCCCAACTATCACTGAAAGCATTTTCAGTATGAGATCACAATCTCATATTAGTGTTTACTCTACAGCAACATGATTAAGACAGCTACTCACAAAGAATCAGTAACCAATTTAATTAATATGCTATATTGATTAAGTCCAAATAAATTGGTAATACACATTCTCACTAATTAATTAGTATACCTTTTAAAATTAGTGACTCTAAATATGGTATGAAAATACTATTTATTAGTTTTATTATATTTCGTCTGAGTTATGAACTGTTTGTTAGTGATTTTCACACTACTGCTTAATTGAAAAATATTTCCATTAAATGGTATTGCTAAGCAATTGACTCAATAAATGAGTAAAAAATAACTTTTTTTCCTTCATTGAGTCCAAATTATAAATCAATATTTAATCTGATCTGAATGCACATAGATTCATCGGTACGACTTCAATGATACTTTTACAGGTAAAATAATGTGTATAATGAATTGTATTGCTCACAAGACCACACAATGGAAAATTCACAAATATTTACATGTGGTTTACTGCTATAGTAGTACAACCTCATCTACTTGATAAAGATGAACGATTCAGGAATACAACAACAGCTGTACGTATTATGGGTTTATCATGATTGTGTACTTTTAAAATTTGATTTGTTTCATTGTTTATCACAAACAATATTATTTGAAGAATGAGCATAGCTAATTCAAGCAAAACTTTATTGCTGGGCCTGTTGATACTCTCACAATAGTACTAATAATTCTTTAGTTTTTGTACTGATATAACTAATGTAACATACCTTTGTGCATTAATTGAAATACAATGACTACCAACAGTCAAATCCATAGTGGCTCCAAATCTAAAAAAATATTGCTTACAAAATTGATAAGGTATCGCGTATATGCGTTTATACTAATTTGAAACTTTCATGGTAATTTGTGCTTAAATGAGAAGGATTTCACTGCCGAAAGGAGTCCATTAACAACCATAAGAAAATTGAAAATTAGTGTATAAAGTTGTTATACTCATCTTATCAATTTTTTCAATTATAACTATCAGTGTAGTTTATGGATTTTGTTGCTGTCATCAAAGGACTCTTTTAGGCAGTGTTTAGTTTCAGTTTCCGCTAAGAAGTGTCCTGGATTTGTAAAACTCAAATTACTAACAGATTGGATTAGAATAAAAACAAATGACAAATGACACAACACCTGACTCACCGATTAAACAAGCTCATTCATTGTCTTTTTTGTAAAATTGTGTGCTGAATATTCATGTAAATTATATTAATTTAGGCATACCTACTTAGAAATGTGTAGGTATTAATAGCATTTTTTGGCCTTACATACTTTCAAAGTCATAAAAATGAAATATAGCTACACAAAGATGGAATCAAATATGAAAATTTTTGATTTGCAACGATCTCCAGTTATTAAATTTTGAGCCAACTGACCATTCATTTAAAATAGGAAGGACAACATAATTTAGGGAAAATAAACAACAATCTTTTAGAAAATTACAAAAAACCGTAATTGTATATCCTGTATAATGTCTTTCCTATGGCTTGGTGGTATATCCTGAATGTAATTGTAATGATTGAAATCAACAATATGGCTATATCATTTAATTCAATGCAACAGAATAACAGATCAAATTTTAGTTTCATATCAGCATTATCACTAGTCCTTTCATAAGGACATCTGGCAGATCAGTTTGTTTTACAAAATAAACATGTCAAAGGCAATTATTTTTCAATATTATCTAACCAAAGCTGGAATACTGTTGCCTCTCAAATCTACCACATTGTACCTCAATTTTATGTTAAATTTATTCTAAGTAGATTCAGTTTAGGCATTTTGCATTCAGAAAATCAATCAGTCCAACCTGACCATAATCATTTGGGGTACAAGAAATTATTATAGGAGGGTTTGTAATTGTAATACACTGATCTTGAGGAAGGCAGCCTGCAGAAGATTTGTAAAAAGCAGCGATATGCTGCACAGGAATTTAAGTCCCTATTAAGCGTCAGCATTAAAGTTTCAACGCTTTTTTTTTTCAGAAAAAGTTAGATATTTTTAGGCCGCACGATCGTAAGCGATTGTTGGTAACGCCCCCTAGTCACGCCGCACTCGCGTGAGCAAATAATTTCTTTTGCTGCCTGGGGTAGTTCTGCATTACTCTATTCTCAGCAGTTTGCGGGAGCGCGTGGAGTTTCCCATTGAAACTTGTAGTGAGGTGAGTGTCCCTTGTATGTTAATTAGCATATGCCAGGATAGCAAAAAAACTTCAGCTTTAAATCTAGTTTACATCCAATTACTAAATCAATATATCTTGGTCACACATAACAGCAATGTAAACCTTTCTACAAGAGGATATAATTAAATGACAGCTTTATTAACATTGTGTCTTGTGTCAAAATACAGTCTGTTTGTGTAAATGTATAGTTGTACTGCCAATACTTCAAATCTAACATAATTATAATTAAGTTTAGCAATGGCCAATTCACTTGTTTCGCTTTTTGGCATGTGGTAGTTGTAGTCCATGAGAAAAGTTTAAATATATAAGTACAAGCCATCAAGCTATAGTAGTATAGCACCAACATCATGTATATGCTCAATCTCCAGCAAACAAGTAGTTTTCAGTTACCTGAAGAACAGGTACTGTATACTATTTATTGCATTCATTGTGTTCTGGAAATTCTCATTACACTTCCTTAGTGTCCGGTTTCTAGCTCTGCTTGAATCATATTAATATTTATCTCAATGCTCTGTAATTTATAGCCATGGTGGTTGTTAACTATTAACAGTAAAACAAAAATACACAAACAGACAGTGAGGATCTAGACTCTCATTATTAATTTTTTAGTGTTACACTTGATTATAATTTTCCCTCATTGTAAAAACGGTTTATTTCTATTATTGTATGATCCAAAATTCTAGATTTAGTAAAAATAAAGTTATCTTAAATTTAATATCATTGCAAAGACATAATGTGAATTGAACATGTAAAAATGAATAAAAAATTAATAATATGCTATGAAAACATTGGAATGCTACTATAAGTAAGTACAAAGTAAGATACAATGAAATCAATTACAAATATACAAATTAAGTCGACTAACTTCACCAACTGCACATGTTAATAATAACTCATATTAGAAAAAACAATAACTAAATACCAATTCACTCATGAAATGTGTAATAATCTTCAGCATATTGGTACACATTACAAATATCTTCTCTCTTACGATAGCGATATCTGTGAGCTGCTATCATAAACAATATCAATGTGATTACCCCAATAATTAAATAGATAATCAAATAATTGAATGCACAGCCATATTTGAAGTTTTTATTGAGAGAAAAACGTAACAATATAATAGAGATCAACCGCAACACTGCCCTACTGAAATAATAGAGTCCAAACAAAAGTCCTTTCATGTATCGAGGACTCTGACAGCAAATGAATTGCCAAACTGCTATGTAGAATAACATTTGACTAAATGCCAAACAAACTTGTAACAAAGTAGGTAATAAAAACTCTGGTATTGTTACATTGAAGTTGTCTATGGAACTAATATTGACTATTAAACATGAGTCTCTGAGGGAATAATGTTTGTCTCTGGAAATAATGCCACACACTATCATAATAAGTTGCATAAAAATTCCAATGATTAAACTAGCACCAATCCTTTTAAGAATGCTAACTGTGTAATTGCAATTAAATAGTCTAATGATTACAATAAAGAATGGGATGAATATAGTGACAATAATTGGTGAAAGTGTAGCATTTTCCAAAATCATTCTATGGAGAAAATTTGAATTGTACAACTCTTTGTGGAGCCTATATTGAGCCAGTACTGTATTTCCAGTAAATTCCAGTAAAAAATATGGACACACAGCAATTAATACTTTAACTATATTAATCATGACCTTTACATCTTCTACTTGCTCTGTAGTGAATGGTCCTCCATATCTTTGTTTTCCGAAGTCTAACCTAGATGGACGTTCATCATCACAATACGTGAATGCACTTCTCCTAATTGGTTTTTTGTGTTTGATGGCAAAGGAAATAACACCATATACTAACTTGTAAGGATTTCCTTTTGAATTATGATGTTGAAATTTAGAGCTATATTTTTCTACCAGGAACAGTATGATCACTGAAATAACAACTGAAACACTGAAACAAACATCAAATCCAATGATACTTCCATTGCTTATAGATATAATATTATTTTGTAATTTAAATCTTGAATTAAATTGGCTTTTACAAGTTTTTATCACTAACTCTGTTAATTGGTCTGCAAATAGAACCATCACAAGATAAAAGTCAGACTTAAAGGTTGGATCATCTCTAAGTTGCTCTATTCCAAACTGGACAATATTTGTTATAAATAGTACTCTTCCAACTAAATAACCTACTATTGAAATTAATAGGCAGGAGATTAATATACGAAGTTTGTAATCTGTAGTATTTGCTATTAATGATATCAAAATCCAAAATAGTAAAATGAAGAATTCAAATGCTATCATTAACTGAGTACTGACTTTCAAGACTTTGTACTGTCCATACTTGATGTCTGCTAAATATCCTGCTAAAGGAGAGAGAATTGCAATAGTAGCTTCTATTGTTAATAATAGGCCAGCAGAAATGCTGTTCGTTACAGTTAATACAAAAGCAGGATCTAAAATTAAATAATATATTAAGCTGTTCACCATTTGCCAGGACAGTATCCATAGCACAGCTTTATGCTTAGTCCAGAAGCTGTAAAATTGAGTACTCCAACAAACCATATTTATCATTTATTGCTTTGACGGTTAGTTTACGCTATTACTCGTACTATTCAACATGATATAACGTTATCTGTAAATAAAAGTTCCAAATCAACAACACGAGGAAAGAACTGATGACAAAGGTATGAAACTGTCCTTTAATGCCCTCAGAAAATTAAAATTGCTTAATGCACTTCCTTGGACTGAAAGTGAAGTTAATTTAATGTTAAAAATAATATTTGTATTTTTCTTATCAAGTGAAAATTACTTTCAGTATTGTGATGATGAACTAGAGTTAGATTGCTGCAAGCCAATTTATGTTGAAACACATTATTAGATATCCATATATTACTTTCAAGATATACACTAAAAGTTTACTTTATCTTATGGGACAATATAACATACTTAAGCTAATAACTTTCAGACAAAATATGCTGCGCGTAGTGAATTTTCAGACAAAGTTTAAAACCGGCCAAACTCACATGGCATCAAGCTTTCCCCTATGAACATAGTAGTCATTATATCGACTTGCGAGAACACGTGATTGGCATATTCATATTGATACAACACCAAATCCATTATACTTTAGTCTTTGTAATAACTAGCCAGTTTACAGTAATAGGCAGTAGCTAACTATTAGGTAAAAAATTTTTTACTGGGATTTCAAGATATAATTCCCAAACTAATACTCCTTTACTCAGGCCAACAAAATATCTGAAGAAGGACTCTTGTATACCAGAATTTTTTACTCCTCAGTAAAAATGTTTTTAGCATAAAGACAAACATATATTGTGCTTATACATATATTTCATATTTTTTTCTTTATCTCTCATAAAAATGCTCAGTTTATTTTATGTAAGCTTACTATGGGGGCAGGTCTGAGTCACATAAGGGTAGTTTGTTTACTCTGTATAATACATTATTCATATATATACATATATATTTGGTCCCAACAAAATAACTGTTGTTGGTGTGGCAGCCGTAGTGTTAAAATTGTGCACTAAATTCTGACTCTGAAAGACAATGTACTACATTAACCAAATGTATCTTTCACATTATGTTATTTAAATTGTATGTACTTTCTAGCCTTTTGTCTTTTGTCCAATTTGTCATGCTACCATCTGGGAACCTTTAATTTTTAAGGTAGGGAGTTAGAATATGTAGCTTTGTAGTGCTACTAAACTACAAAAAAGGATAACCCAGTTTAAAACCTAATATTGCCTCCATAGTTAATCAAAACTACAAAATATTTTAAACTACATAATGTTACGTAATGAAGTTTGCATGTCTGTACCAAATTTGGAACCAGTAAAATCTGTACTTTAAAAGATCGTAACATAATATCCAGAAATTGAAACAAAAATCTAATTCTACTTTTTAAGCCTGTTCCAGTGTAGCCTCAGAATAAAATTTCTAGCCAATCTATTCAATACCTATCCTATGTAGGATTAGTGTAGGGTAGGTGTATAGTGTGTGTTGATTTCAGTTTTGGCCTAGTGATTGCAATGATGAAATTGTAAATAATCAAGCTGAAAGTGAAAACACAACATAATTATAATGATGTTTCCTACTCAGTTGTCATCACAGATTCTTGTATAATAATCATATTTATCATTATATTCATTTTAAAGAGATCAATAAAAAAAATTTAAAGTAGCACATAGTGACCGAAATAGTGGTAATGACAATCTTTACATGACTGTCATACTAATGAATTTTGAAATTACTTATCGAATTCCTCAAGTTGATGTAGGTTGTTATATTACCTTAGCTAAGTGTGTATGCACACACATACATTTTTAGTATTTTTAAATAATTTAATATGCAGACATGGAAATACTTGTGTAAACAATCCTGATACATCACGGAAACAAATTGTATTGGAGAACACATTGCCTTGTGAAAAACATGCTATACAACAATTATTAGGAAATGGTTTATAATTAATGACATATTCCAAAACTAAACCAAGTATACTTGTAAGCAAATAATAATAGTTTTGTATTGTTTTTTTTCGTAGTTGGAATATGCATTGCAATTATTATACTCCTCCGTATATAGTGGCTTCATGTATACTTTGAATGTATAATGTCCAATACCTACTATTATAATATATTTGAACTTGAATCTATATTATAGCTAATAGCATAAAGATAAACTCACCATTTTTTTCTCTTTTTTATATTGAGAGTATTACGTAATTATGTATTTTTTTCACTGTTCCTGATTTGCAATAGCTATACCTGGTCGTAACGTGTATGTGCATTTGGTTGTATACTGAAAGTCAAGATAATGAGACTGTTCAACATTTGACAGCCCAATTTTGTCATGATAACAATCGTTACTATTAAAGGTTACTACGCTATAAGCAAAGCTTTAGACAAAAGAAATCTACACTTACATTTTAATTGGGAAAGTAATGCAACTAATGGTGTTTATGACAATTTCTAATGGGAAAATTAAAATAAAAGAGAAATTATTCAACATAAGCTTTAGTTATTTATAAACTTATGATCAAATACTTACATATTGGGAGCGAGGGAAGCAATCGAGACACTGTATATGTAGAAGCTAGTAGTGTGCTTCTGCACAAAAGGCGAGTGAGCTAACCTAACTATAAAGTAATAGCTAACTATGAGCTGCAGCTCATGGCATAATAATTTATATAGTTGTTGAAATTAAAACCATTCCATAATAACAAAATTAAAATAGTGATGTTATGTCCGCTATGTTGTTTTTACAAAAGTTCAGGCACATACAAGTCTTCTCCATGTAGCTTGTTTTTCAAAGCAAGCAACTCATATGCTCTACAGATATACTATAAGGGATAATGCAATTGAAAATAAGGGATAATGATGGATGGATGGATGTAATATTATACTTTGACTCTCATGCTTTCGTGTTTGCTTGGTGGTCGACCACATCCATATCCCACTAAACAGTATATTTTGGATTATCGATCATTACCCGTATTATCCAATGATATTTAATTTTGTTTACCGCTTTAATTTCTTGTTATGCTTTCTATTTGATACAGGTAAGGCTAAGAGTTTGAAATAATTTTGATTATCAAATGTTTTTTTTTATCACAGGATTAGTAAAATGCCATTTAAAAGTGTATTATATCACATGAACTAGATCACATCCCAATTGCTGATAAGCTACCTTTGTGACAGGTCCAACACACATTTTCACACCAGTGTAACTGGTAATAAAAGAACTTATTAGCTACTCCCCCAATTGATTCTCAAAGTCATGTTTATCTATTAACCATAATATTGGAGAACTAAAAAAAAATTGTTATTAATTTCATGGTAATTATTTTTTCTGTAATAAATTATTTATTAGCCAATTGAAATTGGTTCAAATAATGATATTCATTACAATCTCTATCAACCAAATAAGGGATTTGATTGATTAACCTGATAATTTAACTTCAGACAGAAATTGTATTTTTAGTAGAGCACTGATAATAATGATGTTACCAACAGTACAATCCGTTCTCTTAAGTAATGTGATAAAAATTATCACTAACCAATAATGTGCTATTTTGTCAGTGAATCAATCTACTATAAATTGATCTTGGCATTTGAGGTGGAAATATTGTTATAAAAGCAATAAATTGGCCTGGTTATTCCAGAACTCAGACCACTCTGATAATTGTCATGTGTTGTCACTCCCTTTACTTACAAACTGCAGAGAACTAGTCAAAAACATAAATAAATATCAGGGGAGAAAATCCAATGCAGAATGTCTGTCAGCTTATCAAAGCCACTCTACTAATATTCAGTCTCATTAGAACTTAGTGAACTTCACTGCAACTTGTTGCTGACAAAGTTCACATAAATTACAAGAATTAATAGTTATTAGAAAAAATTTATTGAACTATTATGATAAAAATAATTTTCTCTGAACAAATAAATAAAGAATACTACTTATTCTTATGCTTTTTTGCATTAAAGTATCTTCTTTATAAAACTGGATACTTCACAATGACAGTCATAGACAATGGAAGCTGGATGGCTACTGCGATTACTCAGATTTAACGAGATGTAAACAATAATTGTGCACAAGCTATATACTATAACTAGGTTGTTTACTTTTAGTAATCATGTTCCTTTTGTTATTAAATTGGCTCTCCCATTACCCGAGTTAAACTGTGGCTAACTGAATGAGGCATGTTATTTGTAACATGTTTGGCACCAATTGTTAACTTTTTGCACTTTGCTTGTCTGATCACCTCATATTCACATGATGGTCATGGTTTGAACAGCAGTCAAGTGCTTCAGGGATTACCCTGTTTGGGAGGAGATGGTCCCATGAGGCCTGGGAGTTATTTGGGTTTCTGCAGAAACCTGGCTTCATACTTAGCATCACACCAATGAAAATGGTAGTAAGACACCCGACTAACCCTAACGTGGATATGTTAGAACGAGCAATTTGAACCTTAACTTTTATCAAAGCATGCCATTTTGTGAAATTAGCTTACTTGCTAAATTTATATATTATTATATGTCATTATTATTTTATATGTGTTCTATCTGCTTAATACATTTGCCAAGATCAAACCTAGTACTGCTTTGTTAACACACATGCACTCTAATCACTGAGCTACAAACAACAAATAATGTTAAAAGTACTATATACTTTTTTATAAATAAGTCATTGGTATCACTCCAGTTTAGAAAGAAAACTTAGGTGGATGTTCATCAAAACTAATTCACTGCCTGAAATTAGTTTATTAAACAATAATTAGTAAACTGTGCTAATAATTAGTTGTCAAATAAATGACAAGAGTGTAAAGGTTAACAAACTAGTTTCAACACCTTGTACACAAATTTATGATTTTGTTGATTATCAATAATTGACACTTTTCAGGCAGTGCATTTTCGTAAACTATAAACTTGACCATCATCAACAAAATAACACGTGACTTTGTAAGTGATCACAAACACGAACTTCGCGGTTATGTAAACATTGCCCAGACAAGTTCAGACACTTTCAGATCATTGGGGTCCAATGCCTTCCTGGCCCTCTACTTTGACATTGCCCCTGCATAAAACTAGCACTATGAGTTAAAGTAACTATTGAACAATGCAACCAATATTATTATTCCAATTTTCTTAGCTCATGGTATATAGCCCTTTTTGATAAATTCATTGCCATTTCTGTACTATAATGTTGTCATTAGAGCTGTTACAGAATATGGCAATCAATTTATCAAAAAGGGCTACATACCATGAGCTAGGAAAAATTGGAATAATAATAATTTTGTTGCAAATTGCTGAATTTGTACATTCTCGTAACTCACATCTCAGCCTCTTCCTCCATATAAAATTGATCCTAATTTGACTACATATCGATGTACGTATTAGGTATAATTTGTGTACAGACATAAGCCACACTCACTTCTTCAACATTCATTTACTTAGTACTTCATTTCACTAAAGATGATAATACTTAGATAATATATTTACAAGTCCTTTTTTGGAGAAATTTGTACAATATTCAATAAGCATGATAAAATTTATTACCTCTAACACATTATAGGCTCTGACAACAATCTGAGTAGTAATTGTATTCATGTCTGGTATATATTATGGCTGGTATATGTGACCTACTACTTCCTGTTCATACCTTTGATAAGATTGATAGATGACTTTATTTGACAATCCTTGCAAAGTCAATTCTGAAGACAAATTCCTATTTTAGATATATATTTAAGAGGGAAAATAAAGCCTGAGAAGGAAATATATATCTGGCTATTCCATTCTGATTAGTGTAATAATGCTTTTGGTAAATCAAATTTAAAGTGGGCTGTAAAATAAAACAAGTGAGTTAAGCCTCATTACTATTACTATTAGAGTATCAGAGGGCAGTGCCATAGGAAAGGGGTAGGGGTGTGGGTGAAGCTAGAGTCCTCCCATAATTTTTTGGGCTTAATCCAAAAATGTGTTTTTCACCATAGCATCTGTATATTACAGAACACTTACCCTTTGAACCCACCCATATCTTAACATTTAAATGTACTGAGCTTGCTCAATAAGTGTGAACATTATCTCAGGTCAGTATACCTAAAAATAAACATTGTGAAGTTTCAGCATGAAATATATAATACATTGCTACTTGTTTTATAGCTAAATAGTGAAATATTTGACAGTAGTTTGTTTCAAATTATGAACTTGGTTATTCATAATTTATGATAACTATTAAGAAATGATTTAAAATAGCTCCAATATTTAATAAATAATGCAAGAATGATATACAAGAATTATATGCATATAAATAATATAATTATAAACAAAAATGGCAGAAAAAAGTGTGATATAATAAAAAAACGGAATTAATTTGAAATCATGGAGTATAATACAATTTAGATACTTATTATTCACCAATATTATAAGTCACTAAATTATCATTATTTACAAATAGACAACCAAAGATTAAAAAAACAACTGTGAGTGGTCTAAATTGTTAAAAAAAAAAACTAAAACAAATCAATAGGTTAAATATTTGTATTTAAATTATATCTAAAACCTGGTTACAACATTTCTGATTCTATCTCTGTTATAAATGAAATCCAGAATGATTATCAGCTTGTCAAAGCCACTGAATTAATATTGAGTTTCATTAGGTCTTAGTGAACTTCTGTGCAACTCGTTGCTGGCAAAAGTTCACATAAATTCCTGAGATATTAAACGAGTGATTTCAACATTAACTTTTATCAGTCATGCTACTTAGTCTAATTAGCTACCTTGCCGAATTTATCTTTAAATTTGCTAAGATCAAACCTAGTACTGATTTGTTAACACACATGAACTCTAATCACTGAGCAAAAAACAACACATTAAATTAAAGGTATTAGGGATGGACAATGCAAAATCGGGTATTTGTTTATGTATATAATATGTATGCCCTTTAAACGCGCGAGCGGGTGCCTTACGGCTTTTTAGGCTTGACACCACTTTCTTGTGATACTACAATTAAGTTCTATTCATTAAATTAAAGGTATTAGTTACTTTTTATAAATGAAATTGAAATCACTCCAATTAAGAAAAAAAACTTTCATCAAACTAAATTCACTGCCTGAAATGAGTTCATTATTAACAACTATGAAAATATTCGTAAACAATGCTGATAATTAGCTGTCAAAGAATTGACAAGAGTCAAAGAATTGACAAGAGTGTATAGGTTAACTAATTAGTTTCCAACACCTTATAATTATACAAATTTATGATTTTGTTGGTTATCAATCGAAACCATCAGGCAGTGTATATTCATAAACTATGAACTTGACCATCATCAACAAAATCACACATGACCTTGTATGGGATCACAAACACGAACTTTGTGGTTATGTAAATATTGCGCAAACCGGTTCAGACACTTTCAGTTCACTGATTGGAGTCCAGCACTGCTCTCCCCCCCCCCCCCCCCCCCCCCCCCCCCCCACTTCCATTACCATTGCATTAAACAATACTATAAGTTTAATAAAGTAACTATTCAACCAAGTATTATTCCGATTTTCCCTACCTCCATCCTCTATATCATATTGGTCCTTGTTTGTACTGCATATCTATGTACGTATTAGGTATAAACTCGGACAATAATCTGAGTAGTAATGGTATTCATGTAATGGTATTCATGTCTGGCATATATGGCTGATATGTGACCTACTACTTCCTGTTCATACCTTTGATGAGATTGATAGATGACTTTATTTGACAATCCTTGACATACTAGCTATGTCTAATGTTTCATCACTGATGATGATTTTTTGATTCAGTTATTCATAGTGTGCAATGAATATGGTTTTACACTTTAATGAATTAACTCGTGATAATAAGATACTCTGGTCATAGAAGTTACTAGATTCTACTAGATTCACCATGTTCCAGATATTGAATTATTGAAAATACAAAAGAGCTCAATTGCCTGTTGGTTATGATTACTTAGCACTCTGTGGGGTCACAATTACTCAGCATATTTTAATCATCTGCCACATCTAATGCAACAAATTACTTTATGGTCACCACAGTTATACGAAGCACATTGTAAGCGCTTACATAATGTGATTATCAAGTAATTTATAATGAGTTCTAAATTTTTATAATTATAAATACTAAAGGTGATTAATGTTTTTGATGAATAATTATATATGAATGAATGCCAACATAATAATTGAAGAAAAAGTTACAAAACATGAAGAAATGGAATGTACACTGTTACTGGCAGATACATGAGAAAAATGGGCATTGGTCTTGGTTGGCTGTTGGCTATTCAAGTCCTCAAGTGCTTGTTTTACAGTTGGACTCCTAGCAGCATACTGCTGTATATACATTAACAAGTCTAATACAAACTGTTCATTATTTGACTGATCGCATGGCTTCTGAAATTCATTAGTTCTTAAAGATTGTAAAAGATCCAATTCGGTGCATTCAGAGTCAGTTCTGGGTGTGACAACATCAGTATATAGTGGACTCTGTACTCGTAGTGGTTTCAGTAACTGGATCAGTAGTTGTAGATTCTTCTAGTAGTGATACTGACGCACTCCCTAAGTCTGATTGACACTGAATTTCACTTCCACCATAGACATTAGTGTTCAGTACAATACTTGAAGTTCTAACAGTACCTGAAGTACTGTCACTCGATAGACTCAATAGAGTAGCATTGAATTCCACTGTAGTAGAGTTATAATGAGTAGCTGTGAAATAACCCACTGATTTTTGAGAGTTGATGATAGCTATTGGGTTACTATTACTTCTCCAAATGATGTAGTCACCCCTGGCCACACAAATTAGAGTTTCCTCATTACTCTTGACTGCTATTCCTTTGTATAATAATACTTCGTTTGCAAAGCAGTTAATACAGAATATAGCTAATATAAGATAAATGATGCTAAACTTCTCCATGTTGCACAGCTAATACTATAGCTTATCCATGTGGTAATTGTAGCAATTTCATTGTTTAAATACATTTTTTTTTGCTGATTCACAGTTTGCTTTCACCAGATTATGCAAGTGTCACATGATTATCCATTGGCACTATATGGTGGCATCATTCACATCCTCAGGGGACCAGTTGGAATTGCCACTAATTATGTTAAAAATAGCATGACATAGCATGAATTGAATAGAAGTTTCTAGAGCAATGTACACTATGTTTAGCTTGGCTACAGCATGTCTTGATAGTATTGATTTATAGTTCAGGTGACACATTGTTTGTGGTTGGCATGACAATTATTCCCTACTGATTCAGAGCATGAATACACCTAGCTGCTACTTAAGGGTGCTGCCACATAGCAACGCGCGCACCCCCACGCACCACAAATAACCACAAAAATCCGCCATGCTCACAATAGTAAAAACAACCGCTAACTTAGCTTGCGCGGGTAATTCAAAGCTTCCCGCCCACCAATCGACAAAACTAACCGAGGCCCCGCCCCAGCTATAAGTTGTAAAGAGCGCAGCTGTTTGATATTGTATTTCTTGGCTTACTTTATCAGTATTGTTTCTCCCTAGAGCAGACACTGGCTCCCAGATTGTCTCCAAGCTTTGACAGGTAAATAATACCTCACTAATGACTCCATTATTTTAAATTTTTATTCTTGTGCCAAACTTCTTCCTGATATATCACTCATGATTTTTTTATTTTACAGTATTGTGATGACCAGTGATAATTTTTGTGAATGTATATAATATAATGATACTTATTTTATATAAAAAATATTTTGAAATAGCCAGCTAAATATAGATGAATATTTTGTGATGTAGATAGCTAAGTAAGGATGAATAAACAAATGAAGTGAATAGCTAAGTACAGAAAACTGTACACAAACTGAAACTGTAGAGTTTTCCAGCAGCAAAAATGGTTCACTAATCTATTATAGGTACATACACACACTGTATATGCATCTAGCTAGCTTGAAAAAGGCTTCCCTTACCTGACCATGCCGAGTTAAACACTATTAACTAGACTACAATAATCTCCTCACACTCGTTTCAGTAGGGCTTATCATCGAGAAGGAAAGGCGGCCAGATAACTGCGGTAGGCGCCCGAAAGTTAGGAGCACCTGGAACTCACTTTCCCGCGGGAATTAATTGAATCTGTTGTGGGTGTGGTTTGAAAGTAATCAAGTCTCTGCCAAAATATCGCGTGGACTAATTTTTAGTTCTGGAGTGTGTTTCTTCTCAGAAACTATATACGAGTAGAAATGACTCCAAATTTCGTACACAGGCTGACTATGACCTTAGCTATGAAATGTTCGTTGCAATTTTTTTTGAAAGAAAAAAATTCGGGCGCGCTGCCGTGAGGATCAAATCAGCACAGTCAACTAGACAAAACAAAGCAGAATTGAGAAAAAGTACAACGAAGGTTTTGAAGACAATCAACAAATGTAGCAGTAGACGAAGAATGGGCTCGTCAGCGACGGCACCCGTGGAGGAGTTGTGGATTATATACTTGAGGTTGAGGAGCTCGTAACTTGAACGAAGCAGGCTCCCAAGGCCCGTTCTTTTTATTTAGTTAGTCCATTAGCAGTACTCTTTAGGATCCACCCTTAGTTGGAGCTCTACAAACACCAAGACAAAAGTTAGTAATCCCTAGCAACCTAAATCCAATTATTGTGAATATGTGCGTGGGCGTTGTTGCAGCACCCTTAACCGGATGTATGTTGACTCAAAAACATTTTTAACTACTCGTCCAACTTGAAGTGGCATGACCGCAAGCGCGGTAAATGAGGAATGCATTTAGTACTAAATCGGAAGCAATTTAGTCATTTGAATCTAAGGCAGTATGGGCGCAAGTGTAAACGTTTCAAATGTAAACGTTTCAAATGGAAAAAAGGACGGTTCCGGAGGTGCGTATTAATTCTTTAACTTGTAAGTAAGAGGTAGTGAAGTTGTGGACTTCGTACTCGCTTGTATTGTGTAGCAGATGGAAAACGCCGACTGGTGAGGCGTTATTCAAAAGAGATAGGAGAACCCCAAGAAATATTTTTAAATCTCACAAGATTCAACACTGTTAACTTATAGCTAAAGTTATTAAACTTTCTTGTTAATAAAATTATTAATCGGTTCATTATTAATTAAAAATAGTATATATTAACAACTGATGAGGTAGAGAAGTTATTCTGTTCTCAATCTGGACGAGCTACAGCAATTTTCTATGTAACTACATGAGAGGTCCCTCCCAGAGAATTTTGATTACTGTATTTATACCTCTCTCCCACATGGGTCCAGTTGCTAATTCCAAGTAATCTCTAGTCTATTATGATTCAGTCATTCTCGCTAAAATAATTATAATACTTGCAAATGTTCTCTTTCAAACTGCCAATATATGTTAATTAAACTTAACTTGGGTAAAGTTTTAATTGACATTATTTGCTGTTAAACCAAGAAAAGTTGCTATTAGTCTATGCTAAACTATAATCATCTGCCAGTCAGCTGGAGAGAGGGTTTAATACAACTTTGTGACATTTTATTTTCAGACACTTAGCTGGAGCATGTGGGTGCTTTGCTATATAGATCAGAGTATTATTGTGGTGAAATACCCTATGGCATTCCAGTAAGGCACAATTTCAATTATTACTCTATTTAACTGCAGATGTAGTTATCTGTACTGCTTGTCAGTCCTTGTTTTACTGAAGTTTACTGTAAATTTACTGCATAGTTTACCATGTGGTAAACTCTAATTCTGGAACAAACTACAAACCACACAAGTACAACTTCCTATGTTTATTCATGTTTTACCATTCCAGTGTACTTTTTGTTCCAGAATAAGAGTTTACTACATAGTTTCCTCTCAAGCACACTACAGATTTTCCAGCAGTACACTTAAGTAAATCATATGCCTGCAAGCAGTGCTGCAATGACCACTGTTAGTCTCTAGAATGACACAATACACACCCTCCATCTTCTTGTGTGTTTTTTTTAAAGATATCAATAAGACTGCTTGAGAGCCATTGCAAAGGGATGAAACAAGAAGAGATTTATCTCATTTGTAGTCTAGTCAACAGCCTTATTCAGCCTGTATAATACAGACTGTGACATTGCGAGCAAACTACAAATGATTTTATAGATAGGCCAGAATCTGGGGGGCTGGGACCTCCCCATATATGAATCTGTGGTGACCTGTGCCCCTCTGGCCACACCACTTTTAGCACCTAAGACAGTAGGTTTCTATATTTCAGCCTAAGGGGTGTTGCAATGTGGTGTTGGGTTTGCTATGAGGTCAATCGGTTGGATTCGTGCATGTCAAGTAGTATGCTCTTCCCACACATAGTAGTTGCTGCCACCAGTTCTTCCTCTTTAGATTCTCTTAGCTATTGCTAAAGCTCTCTCACCAAAGGATTTGTACAGGGTTTAAATTTAATATTTTTAAATCTCAAATGCACCAAAAAAGAATCTCGAATGCACACCTAAAAAGAACAAGTGGAACACAACTCAGTGGCTTTATATTGAAACAAAAGATGAATAGAAATTACAAATTACAAATAGAATCAATCTAATTTACAACTACAAGTTTCCCATACACATACCTACACACACAAATAAATACTATATTGTTCTCTTGCCTCCAGCTGGAGCTATTATTTCTTCTCTCTCTCTCTCTTCTATATTTCCTTTTTCTGTTTTCACTCACTCTCACTCACTCACTTACTCACTCGCTCACTTACTCACTCAATTCACCCACTCAACCAGGTAAGTCAACTTTAAATACACAATAAAAAGATATGATCCAAAAATTTAATTGCAGCATCATTCTCTTTTCTTTCATATTTTTGTCAGAGAAAGGTCCTACAACATGTTTTAGTAATGCTTGCCACAGTTATGGTGAACAACTTGACACGTAATTGAAAAATACAATATGTCATATTGTTCTTGTGATGATAACAAGTACATGAGTTATGAATTTATATGAACAATGCAATGTAATAATCAATGTGAAAACACAATTTCTTTCTCAACTTTATTTTACTCATTAGATGAATTCTCATGTTTGGTCGCCAACGAAATCAAACCCAGGACCACTTCCTTTAAATGTAAATTCTATAACATTCATTATGAGTGATGTAAATTTTTGTGCTAACAAGTACTTGCATTACTATTCAATCAAATGATCTATGATGCTTAGCTACAGCCAATTAATACCTTTCTAAACCAGATGTTTTGACATTTTGCCAATGTCTTCGTCAATAATTACTTAACTTGAACTTCTTGATGAACCATTTTGACAAACCATTAAAATATAAGATTAGTTTATTGTTTGTTTGTAGCTAAACAGCAAAAAAAATTTTTACAATAATTATACCAATAATAATTAAACCTATATGAAACTGTGAAGATAAATGCTGTAATTGTGTAGGACATAATAGGCCAACTGTCAGAATTCATCACAATAATTAAGTGCTTACCAGACAAGCACTATCATATCAAAGATATCCATGTTGTTCACAATACTACCTATTATATACATAACAGAGTTTACATCTAAGTCAATGTGTCATTGAATTCATGAAAGCTGCCCAAGGAAGAAGATAATCATAAAATAACCACATTGTTTACTAAATGTGGCAAAATAAACTTGTGTGTCAGTCAAAGTGCTTATCTTCCTGAGGAAATACATACTTTTAATTTCAGTATAAATATTTAGGTCATGCTAAATATTGATACAATTTTAAATTGTGTGAAGCCAACAAAAATAGGAAAAGTATGTTGTATATACAGAAATAAAGACTGTAAGTGTTCGAATTTTTTTCTAAGTCACAAGTACTATATAGTGTGATGAAAATTTTTGAAATAAAATTTTGAGTTGTGTGGAATAAATTGTTCAGCTTTAATTAATGTTAATTTTGTATCTTGGATCAAGCATTCCATTCCCTTTTATGGTTGCATAATCTGAATTCTCACCTAAAGATAAACAAATCAAATCGCATAATTTTTTCGAAATTCGCAATGTAAGCTACAATTGCAAAACTTTAATTTACGTATTCAGGTAATGTAACTGATATGATACAAAAATATAGAATTCTATATTTACCGTCATTATCCATTTCCTGTTTTGGTGAAATTATTGTGTCGTAAACACAATTATTAGTTTCCTTCATACTAGCTTCCACCTATTTATAAAATAAGTTACAATATTATAAATTATTAAAAGAAGCTACCTACCATTGCTTCATTCCTTGAACTGTATGCACTGTTATCTTGACACCAAACAATCTATTAAAACAGTAAAGAGATATTTTGTAGTCACATGATTATAATTTCTACATGCCAGTTAATATACCTTTTGAACACATGATGACATCATGGAGCTGTGTGATATTAAATTGATTATTTATTGTTATCAAAGTTATTAAAATAACTTACCTGTTATTATGATCTAATCTTTTACTTGATTTTTCTGAACAAATAAGACTGATCAATATTGTATTATATATAATATGTGATATTCACTTACTTCTTTGCTGCCATCCCAAAGCACATGCCATTATAATTATAATTCCAATCAGGAATAGAATTAATCCTCCACTTAATGCAGTAGTTGCTAATAAAGGTGTAAAAAATGACACCTGAGCTTTTAAAGTCTGACTGCCCACTTCGTCAGTATTGAATGTTAAATTTTCATTTGAGAGACTTGAAATTAATGACATTTCTGAATCAATACAATGGTTCCTCATATAAAAATTGTTTAGAAAAACACATTTAGCTAGCTATAGACACACCATTTCAATACCAGTATTGTACTAATTACACCTTCAAAGCAAGTAATTTGTAGTGCAGGGAACATTATGTTACCAATCAGACTGTTTACTCAGACTAATAACAAAGTTTGGGAGCGTCTTATTGTATTAATATCACTTGGGAATTTGATGACCTTATACATAATTAAGTTACTGCTAGGAAAACCCATATCAACATTAAAGACATTTTCTATCTGCTAGAAGTTGGATGTAATATATATTGATCTGGCTAAATCAACCATAGTACTCAAGTATTCTGGATTCTGTGATGCCATTAAATGTTACATATATAAAAATTAAGCTTTCTTTCAGTAACCTGACATATTAGCGCATGTGTCATTCCCACGCCACATGCCATCTGCCCCACATTGCAGTGTTGAATTCTGTCCTGATCCACAAGTCAGTAATACAGTTGTGTTCTGAGAATTAATTGTATATATCAATTGAGTAATTGTGGAGTCACGTTTCATGAAAGCACATAACATAGCTAGAAAACAACAACAACAAATAAACATAAACTTTGATGTAAATTTTTTTAATTTTTATTCTTACTGTATTGCACAATATTGGTCTGTTCATAAAGAGAACACATCTTGTTTTGTATCCTGAAGATGTAGAATTCATTATTATCAATACAGATGTCCGCAGGAATACTTTTGAGCAGTACATTACGTGATGACGTTCTGGTTTCAACTGTATAGTTTCGATGACTTAGACCAATAAAATGAGAGCTCAACTTTATATTAACTTCAAAATGTGTATTAGCATCACCACTTGATAGTATCAAAGTAGGCCTCAAAAAATCTGTTATAAAGGCACAAAAAAATATGTATTAAAATGCAATATAATATGACTTTTAACCTCAAATAGCTAAAATATAATATGCTGTGTGTATAAGTTGTTAGTAGCAACAACCGAAACGAATTAACCATAGAAACAGTTGATATACTATAATGTGCAGTCACAGATAGATTCAAACTGTAGTTACAAATGCATGTACCATAGTACACAGCTAAGTCAATTATGATTAAATAGTGTTAGCTTTTTAGAAATAAAAGAAGGTACCTAGGATGTTGAATGTGATGGAGTACTGATCACATGTGATAGTAGCACCATGAAGTTCAGGATGTGCAGTGAATGTCAGAAATGAAGTGATCACATTATCTTCATTATACATAACCAAAGCTTCAGTTGAGTAGCGCTCTATTACTTGAATAGTTCCATTGGGACTGCCAGCAAATGGTATAGTGGTTTGAACACCATCAGTTGCTTGAATTACCCAATTAAATAATCTTAATAAAGGACGACAAGTGCAGGTGACTTCATCCATGACACAACTACTGTAACAAGTTTGCAGTTCTCCTAAGTTACATAGCCAATTGAATTATTTTGCATAAAGCATTGTAATATACAACTCACCATATACAGTTGAAAAGGCCAAACAAACAATTACTAATCTCTTTAAAAAAACTTCGATGATCTGCATGGTAGCTACTTTGAAAATGAGGTTAAAATTGTGTTTTGGTCAATTTTTATTACGTTTGAAAAACATTTCCCAACAATAACGAAAAGCATTTTCAGTATGAGATCACAATACCTAATCAGTGTTTACTCTACATCGACACATGACTCACAAATTAGCAGTAGCCATAAACAGTTGTTTTTTAACTATGCCATGTTGCTCAATCCTACATACATTTTTTGTTACTCATTCTTTCTAATTACGATACTTATTAAAATTGCGCGAAAATAATGACTTTGAATTAGATATAAAAATATACTTACTCAGTTAAATTTCATTTAATCTTAGATGTGCTACTATTGAGTTAGTTATTGTCATATTTCTGTTTGAAATACAATAGTAATCATAATATGAGGAAAAAACAGCTAATTCAAGCAAAAGGTTATGGGCTATGCCAATTGATACTCTTACTATGATTCTTTATTATGTCTTTTAAATAAAATATACAGATATGATTTTGTGTGTTACTTAAAACACATAGATTTCCAAGAATTCAAACATGAGATTTCCAAGAACTCAAACGCCGAGGTAGAGTTGAAACATAGTAACTCCAATTGTAAAATATAATCTATATTAAGACAATGTGGCAAGTTTTCCGTTTATAATTTAAAGTGTACGTTATTTTTATGATGTTGTTCTACCAAAAAAATTGAACATACAATAGCTAATTCTAAGTAATAACTATACTAGTAATTTGTAAATTAAATGTAAGATTTAGTTTCAATTTCCGCTTTGAAGTCTTCTTGATTTGTAAAAACTAAAGTTAACTACAGATAGGATATAATAAAAACATATGGCTAAAGAGACACCACCTGGTTCAGTTATTGTTGTTCATTTATGGAATCATAGTAATTTATACTCACCTATAATACTAGATATAAAGCCATTAAATGTTCTGATTCAGTAGGACTACTGTTTGAGTTATTGATTTCATTGCTTTAAACAATGACTTCATGATAATAAAATACAGCTATGAAATAATGGATTCAATAATGAATATTTTTGTGTTAGCCAATGACCACCAGTCATTTAATTTTGAGCCAAACTGGCAGCTTCTTTAAAAATAGAAATACAAAATATTAGTAGAAAACTAGCAAGTACTCGCCATATAGTGGCGCTTGATGTATTTGGAACTAGCAAGTACTCGCCATAAAGTGGCTCTTGATGTATTTGGAACTAGCAAGTATATACTCGCCATATAGTGGCGCTTGATGTATTTGGGAACAAGCAAGTACTCGCCATATAGTGGGTGTGGGTGGGCAGATCGCTGGCACTAGAGATAGGACAAGCTCAACCGATTTGGACAACTCGAACTCAACTAGCGAAAGCAACAAAGGTAGGCACCAAAGCTCGACGACAAATATTTACTCGAGGAACTCTAGCGAACGCTGCCACCAGAGTTCTCCCAGATATCCAGTCCTCCCTTGAAGTATGAATTCAAGTCGGGTTTACTAACGATATGGGGAACTGATGATACGCATGCGTGTCCTGGCTTATATGTCAGAAGACACGCATGCGCACAAATAATGTGGGGGTGTGGTCACGGAACATCCGGACACAAAATAGCACAACAACATGACAGCATGGCATACACTAAAGTTTACAAGCACACACAGTGATTCACTATACTAATAAATAATTACACACACAACTACACAACATCAATGTTCATGGATTCCTCTTCTCTTTGTTCTTCTTTAACTCTTTCTCGTTCTCTCTCTGTTCTCTCTCGTCTCTGTCTCCTCTCCGCCCACAGTGGGGCTTGATGTATTTGGGAAGAAAGAATGCAGTAGCAAATGTTATCTTGCTCAGTTATCATTCTCTACCATTGGTTAAGGATATATACGTTTCCCTCTCCATACTCTCTTTTATTCTGAACTATCTGAGCTTTTCTTATATCCCATCTCTCCTATCTTTAGCTCTTCTTCTTGAGTCACTGAGCCCCTTTTTCCTTTGTCTATATCTCCTGCTTCTGAATTTTTGTCCTACTTTGAGAAACTTTTGTCTTTTATTTCGTACTTTAACATTTCTTTTGAAAACTATCCTCTGTCTTTACTCGTCAATTCCACCAGCTTTTAGTTTTAATTAATTGCTCACCTTTTTGCCTTCTCTTCACTTCCATTTTAAATCGACACCGCCTTACCTTGCCGATTCCATCCGCTTTCAGTTACTATTAATCGCCTTTCACCTTCTCTTCCGTCCTTTCGGCTTCCTTTTTGAAACCTATGCCGCCTTCCTTCGTCTATTAATGAACCCACTTTATAGAAATAACCAGCACGTTCTGCTGAATATGGCAACACTTTACCTACCATAAAGTGATGATGCTTTACCGAACCGTACACAATCCTCCACAAGCGTATTAATTTATAGATTATTTTTCTGGTAGCATATGCTAGACACTAGAACTGCTCTAACCTTATTTTTACTGCCTCTGGCTCTTGAAAATGAATTAGCCTGCTCAGTGAAATATTTCCCATATCACTCCGACATTGTGTAATCAATAGTTTATTCCACACTAGATACCTTCACACAGTCAAACCGCACTAAAAAATTCGCGCCACTTTTTGTTTTCCAGTCACGGGAGCATTAAATTGAAAGTTTGTGAGTTGTACAGGAGAGAGAAAGAGAACCTTCTGTGCTAAGTTAGCGAGGTGTTGCTTTGGTTTATAGCGTGGGTTAGTTCACAGAAATGTGTGCTTCAGAGTTCTTAAGAAAATATTAATTGAAGTGACCCCTTCGCTCCTGCAGAACTCTTTAAACCAATATGGTGGCCATCTAGTGGAACTGTTATTTTCCCTTTTCTCAGACGGTAAGTATTGGACACATTTATAAACTATTGTAAAATGTCATGGTTGAATTAAAGTTTGTTTGGTTATATATTTTAAAGCTGTAACTTCTTTGAAACGGGAATGTCCAAAAGAATTATGTAGTATCATTGAATAGTAATTTAAAAACATCACAATTAAAACATGCAATAAATCTTGAAACTGAATGAACATATTATGATGTGAGGATGTAGATACATGATATCTTATAGTAATAGATTGGTCATGATTATAAAGTCAATAGTCATCTTCAAAAATTGTAATTATCTCCATATCATTTTCAGGTTCTGACTCGCTTGATTCACTCGAGTCTTGAGAAGCAGCTTCAAGTTCTTGGGCATTCATTACTGGTAAGTTGGTGCAGTTATGACATTGACAACCAGGTCCACAATTGTGGTTGTTTTTCCTGCAGCCACATCTCTGGGACTGGCAACCTGTTTTACAAGAGCACCCCTTCATAAGGTAGTCAATTGTTTTCTTTATTCTCTGCTGGATCTGCGAACATTCCCACTCATACGTGTAGCTTCCATCATCTTGGTGCAGCCAACCACTGTGTTCAGGAGCTGACAGAGAAGTAAAGATGTCGGCATATGGCGAATTTTTCCACAGATGAGCAACCCAGCATGAGCGCAACCAGTGACGCCACATGGATGTATGGGACGGCATTCGCTCTTCCTCAGAGGTAATTCTGTCACTGACAATACCTCTAATGTCATCATACCAAATCAGGTGCTGTGTTTTGATATCGTGGTTGGAGTGTGCATGAGCATTAAACAACTGCACTGGGGTTTCAATGCCTCTCAGTGATACAATAGCAGCGTAATGTTTCTTGAAGTACAGTGTACCAATAAGTCGCAAGAAAGATAAAAAACCCTTTTCTATCCTTCCTTGTGATATATCGGAAAGTAAACCGTCAATTTGACCTCCAGTTATGAATGTAGCATGTTGAAAAAAAACGTTGAAGAAAGCAGCTTTTCCCAGTTTTGCAAAATATGAGATGTAGTCACACCCAGAGCATATAAATAGAATTTGGAATATTTCAGGAAGTTTGTGCTGTGGTAGACTAGCAAGATCAGGATCTAGAGCCAATGCTGTTAGCATGTTGTTCAAGTCAATGTACAATGATGAGGCAGCTTGTGGCAGGTTTACTTGTACTATCACACGTTTGCTTTGGTTTTCTGCTACCAAAGGTAAACCAATGTTGTAGACATCTGTGTCTGGTGAATATACCAAAATGCGATTCAGCTGTGTTTGAGTAACATGCCGCCAAATGCGCATGTCAGCTTCTACAGAGTTACTGGTGTAACGTGAATCTGGGCATGGCAGGAAGCTTGCAGATATGCAAAATATGGAAGTATTATTAGTTCCTGAAAAACAGCCACATAAAAATAAGGATTGACCTGTTCGTAGTTTAAATCTAGCTGACTTTAAATAAGACAGTCCAACTGCTTCTATGATTGAACGCTTACATTCCCGGCAGTTTATATATGTGTTCCATGCTATGGGAACAGTGCAAGAAGGAGTGAAGACCATGTGTTGGTGATCAGTGGCAAGTTTAATACCACTGGTCTGGTCTCGTCTCTTTTGCTCAAATAACTTTGGGTTAAAATGGTGCTGATTTGGTTTGTCAAATAATAAATGTACTTCACTTACTCCAGCTTTGAAATGTGGCAGTAAGAACCTGTCTAGCAAATACATGGCATAGTCACTTAATGTCTTGACAGTCCTGAGTGGTTTGCAATGAAGAAAAAACATTCCATCAATAACAGTCATCTCAGGTACCCATTCAGATGGAAGGTTGTCTAAAACTACGGGAGTAGTACAACCTGAGTAACGCTGTTTCAGTTTCTCTTTCCAAATTGCTTTGGAACCTCTGTGGGGATTTCCATTCTGATCACAAATGGCACGGGGTAAAAGTGAATATTGTTCCTGGTTAGGATCATATGACTGCTTAGTTCTGTTGCACCAGGCAAGTCTCTGACGAAGGCATTTTGTCACTTGCTTCATTTCTTTTTCTTTCTGATTCATTTGACGTTTGCCAGCTGTTTTTCGGGGTGCCATGGTTGTCAGTTTATTACTATGCATGGATGTCTTGGTGCTAGGATTTTTGAGCAGGTAATAATTAATATTCCATCTTCACCAATCTGTCTAAATTTCAGTAGGTCATGTCTCTGTTCAGGGGTAGCCTTGATGGACGTAAACATATTTGATAAACCACGATTTTCTTGTACTGGGGTTATGAATAAATTTGTTTTATTTATTGTTTCTGTCATGGCAATGATGTTTTCTTCCTTTGCTTTTATTTCAGGCGTGCGATCAACTATACCAGCTCTGACAGGTTTGCTGTCATACTGAGGGAACAACTGAGCAAGAAGATTCTTATGTGCACTAAAGCGATATCTGAGAAACAGGGATGTTTTTTGGAGGTAAGATTGAGTGGGTCGTACTATTGCCATTTTCATGTCTTTGTTGATGCACATTTCATGGGCCTCATCAAATGCTACTGCACGCCCTCTTTCCCCATTAATGGACACTGTAAAACCTTGTTTCAATTTATTCATTATACTAGGTGGGAATTTCTGTAGTTCAGCCAAATGATGTGGAATTAGTTTCTGATAAGTTGTTCTGTCGTATGCTAAAAAAGTTGGAGCCATTAACTTTAAAGCTGAGACACGCATTTCCCAGTTTTGGCACCTGATTGCAATGTACAGTTGAATGTATACTAAACCCTCCATAAATACAAAAGAGTACCAAAACTTCCACATGTCATCCAATTCTGCTTGCTTGTGTACATACTCAAGAAACTGGTGAAAAGTTTTTTTATCACTGAGGATGGAATGTAATTGCTGAAACATGTCAGGGAAAGGTATTGTTTCGTCAATGGTGACTTCGGGTAGCCCTGTGTTTGCTTTAAAAAAGGAAGTAAGCATGCCCCTGTATAAAGACTGCCATGCTTGTAGTAAAAAGCTGTGTGTTCGTTTGAAATTTGAACATCTCTCTAAGGAGGTCAAAGTTTCTCCTTTAAAACCAGACTTTTGGGCTAGCTCTTTCAGACCTGCATGATAATATATTTTGATTAATACAGGCTGAAAATTTTTTTAAAGTATGCCAATCTCCTGGAAAAATAAGGAGCTTGTCTAACGAATTGCCATACAATCTCTTGATTTCCATGAGATGTTCATATGTTTTTCCATCCCCAGTCAATACGACATAACCATCTTGGTGTTCTGAAGAAGTAGTACGTAGCAGCAGCTCGGACACAAATCTCATGGTCTCATTGGAGTCGGGGTGTTCATCAACCAACTCCATGTAGTGAATGTTTGATTGTTTAGAAGAACATTTCACCTGGTCATAAGCTGAGTAAATAATTTTGAAGTCGCACAGTATTTGATCAGATTTTGCATTTAAAAGGCAATGTTTTGTGAATAAGTATGTGAACAATTTGGACTCAAAGCTATGTCTTTCAGCTTTTTCACTAGACTCTTCCAGAAAACCCTGCATGGTCAGGTTTGGTGTGATAAATTCAGGTTTGTCAGGGATAGCTTCAGGTTTGGCAGTGATAGTTCTGGGTACACTTGCTAATTGCTCATTTAACTTTCTTGGTTGTAGTGTTCGAGGTCGTTTTGGACCAGTTTTCCCCCAGTTATGTGGAGAGCTTGATGGAGAGTATGTTGAATGTCTTTTGGTAGCAACTACTGGTGCAGTAATACTATCACTGCATGGATCTGTGGATATATTCTGGCCACTAGTTGCTGTGTTGATTGGGATATTTATTTGTGTTGTGCACACATCACTTTGGTTTGGTTGTACTAATTGTATGGTAGTACCGTGATAGCTTCTGTACTGATCACCACTGTATACAGCTGCATGACTTTGTAGGAGATCAAAGTTATCCACACTAGCTGTTGTAAATAGGTTGCTAGGCAGATTATCCCATACAGTTGAGTCTCGTTGTGCACTTGCAACCGCTGTGACAAATCTGTCATGTGTAATCAGATGAGCAGGTGACCCCTAGGCGATTGAAAATCTTGACTAGCTTTCTAGAACCCCCACACATTTCAATAGTATCGGCAAGAAGTGTATGCATTAACGTGGTGTGCTGGGTATTTGTGCAGAAAGTAAGGATGGAAACTAGAAATAATCTTCTGCATTTCTTAATAAAAGTATTCTCTTCTCGTGAAGGAGTACCTTTGCGTTCTTGAGTAGAACTGGTAGCACATTCAATAAAGTGCCATAGTAGGGGGTTAATATTTTCTACTTCCTTGTGAACATTGAAATAGTTGGGTTGGAAATGCCAATTTTCACTATTGCTTTTACTAATTTCCCCACGAATAAGATCATTCACTATTTCCCCGGCTTCCCTGAGAACCTTTTGTTTACTGTAGTCTTTACCAGACTGATCAATGTGGAAATCACATGCAGATTCTGAAAAATTGCTAGCTCTGCCCAGTGCCCAAGACAAGCTAACTAGTAGATCTCCACTTTTATTATATGTGACCGTCTACAGGAAAATCGGGCACAACGCGGCCCCGACGAAAATTTTTTTTTTGCACTTACAGACTGCTCGGCAAGCAGATATTAAGCTCTCCAAGTTTTATCTCCGTAGCTTTAGCCATTCCCGCTATATAACGCCTAACCGTTCCCTTCGTTAGGCTTATTTAATACAATTTTAAGAACTAAATCGATCTTTTTACAACGTCTACGCATGCCGCGTTGTGCCCGATTTTCCCGTAGACGGTCACATATAGCATGGTTCCAAACCTTTTGTGTACACATTTATATTCCATGTGTAAGTGCAAGTGTGCCAACAACTTTTTTAAGAGCCACTTGGAGGTAAACTTCATAGTACATTCTGGTCCCTCTAGAATATAGTTAATATTGTTAGGAACTGATTCAAAATATGCTTTTAAAAAAAATTGAGAGGCATGGGACAACAGTAATGCCCGCTGATTTAAAAACTCATTAGCAACATATAGTACAGTGTTAAGTACAGTTTTAGTTATCTTGTCTGTGGTTGCATCTGATAAAACACATTTCCATATTGTGATGCAACTTTCAAGTCCACTGTTTTCAGTTTCCAAGTGTTTAATTATGGCTAAATGGTTTTTATAGCAACCAAAACATATTACGTCTTTATCAGATATGTCTGTGTTTAAGACGTCATTAACTAAGCTTGCATTTGGACTATGGCGTGAAAACCTGGTCCCAGTTTTAGGCTTGGCATCACAACAAGCACACAATTGGGGAGCATTGAATTCTCTATATAGCTCAGTATAATGCTTTGGGCATAGTAGTATTGGGGTAGATAATGATGTGTGCATTGCTATCTCCAGTTGCTCAGAACTGGCAAATGAAGGCACTATTAACTTGGAATCTTCAGTACAACCATCATAAGTGCAGTGGGGTTTGTCTAGTTGTTCTGGAGGTTGTATACACTTTTTCCACTTAGGTGAAAAACCTGGAGGATGAGGACGCTTGGCCTCCTTGTGGTGGGTAATGCAAATACAACTACTGGGACTTAGCTCACGTCCCAGGTGTTTCTTTAAATAATTTTTTTCAGTCTCCTCCCATCCTCCATAATGGCTATAGTAGTGATTTTTTTTCCCACATAGAATGCACTCACCACAAGGATGATCAGGGTGATATTTGGAATATTTAGCTTTCTCTGCCATTAATATCCTATAAATATTTATTTACATTTTACAATATATTATTGAAATTCGCTACGTAATGTGCCATCTCACCTTGTCTTTTTTATGCAGGAACTTGTCTGGCGATGTCGTTGTCTTCTGGAGTCTCAGTAACCTGGTGTTCAAGTCTTTGTTGCTATATATTGCATATAGAGTGACAACTGTTTTAATTAGACTTTATTTTGAATTGATATAAAAAAAATTTCAAATAGGGGACAGTAAAAATAGAGTTTTGTACTATTGATTGATCCTCATGTTTTATTCTAAATACCTTTGAAATGGCAATGTCCGAAGGTTTAAATGGCGTCCCACAAAACAACGTTAGTTGTCATAACTCCAGTCTCAAAGCATGCCTGGCCACATGGCTTGGTATATTTGTGGTATTGGTCAGCAAGTGTGGTCACATGCATTTGGTGGGCTTACTTCTAAACCTGTGGTGAGTTGTGAAATGATTGCGATGTATATAATTAATTGTGCGGATAGCTCATGAATATATTAATGAGAAATTAAATCTCGACGTAGAAGCATTTTCGCGCACGGGTGCGGTATGACTGCACACTGGTAACTTACTGGAGCAAAGTTGGTTGTTGGGGCTACCCACACTTCCAGCTAATATTTTAGCAGCTGCTCTAACTCTGTCAAGTAGCTACACCAAATGAAGGTATCTGTAAAAAAACTGAGAAAGTGATAAGTTTGGCAGGTTGCTTAAACTACTAGGGTAATGAGCTTGCAGCTTGAAAATTTTTCATAGGTCATTTACCTAAAGATATCATTGTGAAGATATCTTTAGGTCATGACCTAAATAACTCATGGTATCTCATGCTGTTATTTCTCATTGTACTGAGCAAGCTGCTACCCTAGTAGTTATAGCTGGCCAAACGAGTCAATTTTCTTGGTTTTTACAGCTACCTTCCTCTGGTATAGACTACACTAAACCAGGTTAGAGCAGCTGCTAAACTATCAACCAGGGTGTGGATAGCCCCTACTACAGGCTGAGAGAGACTACAGAAAATAGGAAATTGATGTAAGAAGTGGCTCTGTATTTGTTAGCTAAAGTATAATGGTCACAACGACTTTGTACTTAGCTATACTTTAGAAATGGACCAATAGATTATTTTGAAGTGTTTCATTTGCTCTTTGTACTCAAGCACATCACTAGTAGTATAATTTACTTGTTATGACTTTTAGACTTGCAATCCTGTCTAGAGGCTTTTATCAAAATGATGTAATTGTAAATAAAAGGCACTGAAAGTGAAAACTTAACATACAAGTTAAAGTATATTGCATCATTTTAGTCATCATATTTACTGTCAAAAAATTTACAAGAAGTTAGCTAACTGTATGACAAAAAAAAATTTGTGCAATCACTGTGTTCGATGCCATGCTCGTGAATTTTGAAATTGAATTACAAATTCTTCAAAATAATGGTAGTGTAATGGCTTATTAATAACTCTGGATTAATTATGTATTGCCTGTACAAACTATGATGCACATTATTCACAGTGTAGAGACCCTATGTATAATATTGCTGTACTCATTTTTGTAATTTGAAATATTATAGATATCTGGAAACAAATTGCTACTGCAAATATGCTGGTAAAGTTAGAAAGGTTTTGACTTATTTATTTGATATAGCACAATTTGGCAATGATTAGGCAGCTAAATATGCCTAAATCAAGACACATGTTATATTTACTGTATTATGTAAAATACGACCTGCACTTGTAATCATTCACAAAGGCAATTAGAGATGATTTGATGGGAAATTGGAGCAAATGATAATATTCAAACGAGTTTATCATTTTGTCATAATAATCATGAAGCAACAACACTTGATTGATTGTTGATAGTTCATGTAATATACTATTACTTCTGTGTACTTCCCTACAGTTGATCTTACAGTCTTGGTAGACACTGGAACCTCTAATGTACTGTTTCAAATTTGTGACAAACATGCTTGCTATTACTACAACCAAGAAATGTTTTTGATATAGCATTTTAAAATGCTTTAAACTGTGATAGTCCCAATGTTTAGTTTGTATAGTTCAGCACATAATGTTATTTATATACACTGTCGTAAAGGTCATGAGTTACAACAACCATATTGAAATTGTAGTATATAATCAGTTGATAACTTGGTTGTTAACCTTTACAATCTGATCATATTTTTGTCAACTGTAATTATCAGCACAATAATTTATGATTTTGTTATGGCTGTAACTGAACTCTTTTCAGGAAGTGTTGAGTACTGCAATACTCTAATTGGTTGTCAACAACTGGACTATGTATTAATTTTAATTGTAAAAAGTGATGTTGTAACGAGCTACATGCAAAAGATTCAGAGAAAATATCAATAACAATAAAGTGTCAGATTTTTTATCTTACAGTAGATATAGTAAACTAGAACTTTTTTTTTCTTAATGTATTTTAACAATTGCTTCTCATTTGTTAATACAAGTCCAATAAATCATATGCACTATTAAATTCACTGCGTTTTATGAGCTCTTTCATTTAGAATTGTAATTAGCTATTTTTTCAAGTATGTAGAATAATAATGTACAACTAGCTTCATATAGTTGTATATGCATTAAATACAATATTTACTAACAATATATGTAAATCCTTTGAATCAACCATACTTTTTACATATTTATATGACTAAAAACATTCATTAAATGTATTCTCTCTCTTTCACAGGCATTTTTAAACAATACGGAATTAAAAATATTTGGTCGCCTTCAGGAATCGAATCCAGGACCGTTTGCTTGATGCACAAGCACTCTGCCACTGAGCTACAACAAACACCCAGTAAACAAATATTCCAATTCTGTATTATTTATACATTAAAGTGTACTACTGCTTTTAGAGAAAGAATGAGCTGTTATGATAGTACTCCAATTTTGTATTATTTATACATTAAAGTGTACTACTGCTTTTAGAGAAATAATGAGCTGTTATGATAGTACTCCAATTCTGTATTATTTATACATTAAAGTGTACTACTGCTTTTAGAGAAATAATGAGCTGTTATGATAGCTCTAGCCTTACTGGAAAAATCGCTTTTTTCTACCCACTACTGACGTTACTCAGACCTGACCATTCATTCCATACTAAAATTATTCAATGCAAACTTCCAAACAATAGAAACAATTTGCCTCCACCTCTTCCTCGATTTTCTACCAACATTATAAAAACTTTCACATTGATTTCCCCAGTCTACATTGCACATATACTTTTGGTAAGCATGGTAGGCATAAAATATATGCTGCTTAACTGTTATTATGATCACCTGTTGCATTCAACATTTCTAGCAGAATGCAACAAATTGCTATTAAAATTGTCTACTATATTATATACACCTGCTTTCTATGCTGCCATTCTACAGCGCATGTCAATAATGATAATCCAATACTAGAAGATGAGTTGCAATTAAGTGTTTAAGAAAAGATAACTGAGGTTTAAAAGTTTGTCTGTACATATCATCCACATTGAATGTGGTATGTTCATCCAGGAGATATGGCATTGTAAAATTGAAATATATGGATTATGGAGAGACTTATATACACCACAGCCCGTAGCTAAAATTTTATGCAATAAGTGCACGTTCCTGAGAAGCTTGCATTTGCATATTTTTTGAGGGAGCATTGAACATAACATAATTTGAGAACTTATTTTAAATAAACTTGTTTATCAGTTATATACTGTTAAGACAACAATGTTAAATCCTTGAGCATTTCTATCTTCTGGAATCAGGTAGTAGGAAAAAAAAAACAATTGGGTGAAAAAATATTGTTACAGTACATTTGTACATCTTGCAAAATACATATTTATCACATTTATATTAAAGTGTGTTTATCTAAAATTTTTATCAGCCTTCTCCACAGCAATTAGGACATGAACGGGGAAGTTGGTGTCAGTAATAGTTTCTTACTAATCTTCTATTTAGAGAGCTCATGGCATTATTTCATAGCTTTTGCAAGAAACTAATTTACATTATTCTTGGCTGATCACAAAATGTACGGAGTACAAGGTTGCTCAGCTACATTTACGTATAATTTTAAAGGATCCCTTACTTGACTTATTTTAAAAAAAGTTTATCAATGTAAAATTGCTGGACATATCCATACCATAAATAATCATACTTGATCACAATCCTAATGCTTACTGCATTAACTAGTAAAATACATACAAGAATCACTTGCTATTATTGTTTTAGTAACAATTAAAGATGCTATTCTCATTATGTTTATTTTATTCATGGCACTGAACTTCTTCCAGTCTCGGTAAAATTATTTTACTAATGATTAGATCAACTTTACTACACTCTAGCAAGTTACTGCATTTACGAGCACATTTTATAAATTCTTTCCACGTGGCTTAACAGCAACCGAAAGTGAAAGTCACATGTTTGAGGAGACGCCAATGTAGCATCCAATGTTGGTATGTAACAAACATAACAATCGCACGGATTCACCCGAGTAACCGCCGCTCCGTTCACTTGCTTCCGTTGTTTTACTAACTGCATTCCTCGTTCAAGGAGCTTGCAGTCTTGTAGCTAAACCTGGACATATTGATAGCTGTAAAACTTATATATTCTACCTGACAAGCCCAGCCACCAGTTTAGTTTGCACTAAGTGAAGTATTCTTGAGGTGAGCAGCAAAATAATATAGTTAGCTAATTATATACATAATGTTTCTTTCCTCTAGGTACAAAATTGTGGTTCTAACTAAAATATAAGTCTGTAATATATAACTAGCTTGTTTGTTTTAAACAACATTTGAAGAATGGGAATAGGTGGTAGGCATGGAGGTTTTGTAATGTGACAAATCCTAATCTACAGGGCTAGTCTTCTGTGTTTATATTGGTATATCTAAAACCAACATAAAATAAACATACTTAATTTTAGTTCATATTTTATTTGTCCATTTGTATGTTACTACCATGGATTCACATTATTTCAGTGCTAGCTATTTTATGTTGAATTATTTATATACATTTATAATTTGTTTTACTGGACTTAATATTCCACTTACCAAGCTTTTCAATTAATGCTGTAATGTTATATAAATCTAGATACTGAAAGTAAAACATGACATAAAAGTGTAATGTTTTCCCTAGAGACTGATCTTGTTTATATCCCAACTTAACGTCGTGCCAGTAAAGAAACATTCAGTTCTGGATGTATCTAAGGCCTTCAAACTTAAGGATGCCTTGGCACCAGAAACAGGAGCATGTAACCCCAAATGGACTGTATTTGCTGTGTGCTTTTTGTTGTTTCTTCCCTGTGTACTTTGGGCTTAACTTTGTTGCTACAGTGCTCCATGAGAACTATAAGCACTGAATTCTTTCCAATTATAGCTCTCAATTTTCCTCACAACATTACAGCACCATAGCTAATTATAATGTCAATGGCATTTAGAAGAAAAAAAATTACAATAGTAACACTATATGTTTTGAAAACACTCTGTCCTAATGACCATAAGCTGTATCTTGTTCATTGCCTACACTGGTAATGCTACACTTCTGCTGAGCAGTGATGAACAACTGGTTTAAACTAACTAAGAAAAATACAAAAATACTATAACACAAAATTATTTTGCAGTTATTTGCCATAAAATAGATATTTGCAACATGTAACTGTTTATAAGTTCAGAAAAAGCATAGTAAATGTACATCTACATTATGTGCATTGGTATCAATAGAATTACACTATTTTACATTCAAAATATTTTAGACTTGATAAATTTTCTTGCACATTATATATTTCGTTGCATTTAGATGTCTGGAAACACTATACGTGTACTAATCTTGCTAACTATTGCTGCTAGGAGTTCTACAGGTAACTTTTGTGGAGGCCATTTGATTTAAACATTTGAAAGTAGTACATACAAAATTAACTAATGGCTACTACACCATACCATTGGCGAATAAATTATAATGATTTTATATAATGCAATATACATATAAAATAATATAATAATAATATTATGAATGTATTTGAATATTATGTATGTTTATACTATATATATATTCCTTTGATATTCCAATTATAAATGAATTTATATCATTTAAACTATTATACAACCAATTTTATCTCTTAATAAATACTATTATAATAATTATAGAATTATTAAGACGAAAGTGACATAATTTAATTTAATAAAGATGTAGCAATAAACAAAATCAGAAACATTCATTGAAGTATGGATGCATAGGTGATAATTATTTGTTATGAACTGTACAATGTTATATGCACAGGCAATTTGGACACCTGTAACAGTATGTGTGTCATGGAAGAAGTGACCTGTACGTGTCGTCCTTCATTCAGATCATTTCATTGGGTAATTCAAACAACTAATAGTGTTTATACCACTTTAGTATTTCATGACAGTCCCAACGGAACAATTAAAGTAAGAGAGCTCTACTCAACTGAAGCTTTGGTTTTGTATAATGAAGATAATGTGATCACTTCATTTCTGACATTCACTGCACATCCTGAACTTCATGGTGCTACTATCACATGTGATCAATACTCCATTGCATTCAACATCCTAGGTAATTTATATGATAATAATTATAAAAATATAAGTGATAAATGTTATGAATATTATTAATAATTAATTATCTTACAATTAATGAGCTTAATAATTTCTAGTGACGTTATTTAATACAATTAACAAGACCATGTCAAATAACACATACACAACTTTTAATAAGCGGTACTTACCGCTTTGATATTCAACCTAATACATTAAATTAAGTTACCACTAAATTTAGATGAAATTATAATTACTTAATAAATTGTACATGTAATATTTTGTGCCCTATTATAAAAATATATGAGTCAATGTACTGTACATAATTATATTAAGTGAAGGCCAACAGTTTGAAAAAGTAACAAGACTGGTTTGTTTATATAGAATGATGTTCAGGTAAGGAAACAATTATACCTTAAAGAAAAACAACTAATAACATCTTATTGCTTTTCTTCTTAATGCTAATATTATTTGCAGAACTTATTCCACCAGCATTGGTGCTAAACAGGACTAATGAAGCTGAGGAATATACTATAGACACCATTTTCTCAAACTGGAATAATATAAGTCTTGATTACTCAGTTATTATAGAGTCTTCTCTTACAAATAAGACCCATATGATGGTGGACTTGCCTGCAAAATACAAATTTATGGCTAATGTTTATTACAACTTCACTCTGGCAAGCCGTATCTGTAATAGTAATTCCACAAAAGATCATCAATACAGATTATGTGAGATTGGTTACACCTTTTTGTAGATATAGAATTTATTACTTTGTTATGAACATAGCATGCCCATTTTATGAGCCAAGTAAAGATGTATCATCAATCACCTACTGTATCAATCAAAATGAGGGTACAAATGTTACCTTACAACAATCCAATGATAAAGAAACAATATTAGCTTGTGAGAATGACACCATGTGGCATGTATTGGAATTATCTTTTCAAGGTACAAGGAATTAATACATTGCAGTAAAGCAATGCAAATGTAATCCATATACACATATGTAAACACACATTATATTATATATCTGTGGAACATTTGAACTCAAAGGACTCTAGCACACAAACTTTGATAGATAGGGAGCTGATTTCCTCAACTTTGGATAGTGAAATTTATTGCATATTTTTATTATAATCACTAAATAACAGTGTACAACAATATTACTCTACAATAGTTGCCTATGTATGATAACTGCAGGGCAGCATGAATTCACATCCATTGCACCACAATAGAATATGTAGAACAGAGATCAGTACTGGTTTATTTGTGTTAAATCCATTCAGCTATTCTTTATTAGTCTCTGTATTGCCCCAACTGCTAGCTATAGCTGGCTAACTGCCAACTATGCTTAAGAGTGAAGTGGCATAAATTATGCTTTAGAAAAATACAAATGCCCGGTTTTTCTGTAACAAGCATAAACAAGTAGACCAATATGAGTTTTTTATTCGTTAAAATTAACCAAATGTTTCAGTAGTTTACTATGACAATTTTGAGCTCTCTGCCCGAAACTTAATTTAATCTGCCTCCGACAGCTATGAGTATCTTGAATGCAAATGTTTATATAAAGTATATTTATTCAAATAAATGTATAAAAATATAAACTTTTAACTTTATGATTCAGCTATTTCATATTTAAAATTCAAACTTTATTATTTCATGTAACTGTATTATCAATAAAGCCAGGTAAATAATAGACTATTTTTAATGAGATTATCTTAAAAATGTGATGACATTGATAATGTTGTGTGTATATAGACACTACTATCTGCAAAGACAGCACATATTCAATTCCTAGTAATGAAACTTCAAGTACACAACCTGATTATATACCGTTGTATGTTGCATTGCCTATAACTTGTGCCATTATATTGTTTTTTTCCCTAATACTATTTACATGCTTATTAACAAGTTTGATATACAAAAAATGTAAGTTATGTAATTACAATAGCTAATCTAGTAATTATTCCAGTATAATCTATTATTCAGATATCCGATCCAAATATTCAAGGTGAGTGCTTATACAGCACAGGCATTAGTAAAAATTAATTTGTTTAAATATGGTATTTAGGGATGAATCTCCTTTAAATGAATTTGAGGTAAAGTTAAAACATTCTCTTTAAAATTATGCATAGATTGGCTCTATTTAGGATGAAACTTATCAAATATTAAACAATGCATATGTGCAAGCTAGAGCAACCAGATTGCAGGTAAGATACTGAAAATTTTCATTTTAATATGTTCTGTTATGATATACATATCTATTATTTTCATGTTATATGTATAATTATATTAATCTTATATAATAATAATACTATATAAAGTCATTTTTCAATGTTAATACTATTACTTTTATTATTATTTTCTACATTACAAGAACATAGCCTATACCATTATTATATTATTAAATAATGAATAAGTTAATCACAAACTATTTTGGCTTCGTGAAAACTTCATTAATTGGATGTGATTGTACAAAATGCTAGAACTATGATACCAAATAATAAATAGACCCACTAATTACCATAGAAATAATGTTAAATATACATTGAAAAGTATAAGTATTTTTTTTATTTTGAATTCTTCTCCAGATGGCTACTGCTCAAGTAAGAGGAGAGCAGTATTCAGCAGTAAATATACTTAACTCTAACACTGGAAGCCACGATAAGGAGAGCAGTGTAACTATGTCATAAGGTTATCATTGCAACATCTGTGTTTACTTTTATTGTTTTCTTCATATCAGGAAAACAATACGCTTCACTATGACACTGTCATGAATAAAAGAATTTCTCTAAATGAAGAAACTGACATGGCTGAAGTAGTCCAGTGTGACTTGGTATAATCGTTGTTGTCTAAATGTTGTCTGGAAGTAATGTATGTACTTACTGTAATTTTATGTGTAGAATAATCCAATAGACCAAGACACAACCAATAGCTGCTCAGATTCCTCATTACTCAGTCATGTAAAAGGTTTGTAAATGACTTTTTGAGCTAAATATATAGTGCTAGATTAAAAAGTGAGACAATGAGTATATTTTATAGCTAAAATTTTTTATGTTAATATAAAATGTAGCCTGTAAGGTGAGATTATTTTTCCAAAAAAGTTAATTTTATGATAAAAATATGAATTAGTTATGTGTACTTGCTAAATGACTTTATGTTTTGTCTACACATCTATTGTATACAGTAAAACCTCTCTTATTCACCACTAAGATAGGGGCACCTCCCTCTACAGGGCAGCTGTTAAGTTACCTTTGCTAGGGTACAGTACACAACCAATGAATAGTTGCTAAATTAAGTATTGTTTGAACTGAATCTTTACAGCCTAGATTATTCATTAGAGCCTTAGTATAAGCTAATCTTGTGATTCTATAACTGCATATAGGTATTAAATGTATTTTAATGTATTTACTATATGTATTGTGGTTTCATCTATTATTTTGAGATAGGGGCAATTGTAAATTAAGACCACCACCTATAAACCAAGGTGCCTGATAAGAGAGGTTCCACTGTACATGCATTGGCAGAACAACCTACATATTGAATTATGTATTCTTTACATAGAGTGTTCTAGAATGAATGATGGAGATGAAACTGAGGCAGAGTGTGAGCCAGTACCTGAGGCAACATGAAAACATGATTAACATTTAGTCCAAAAATATGTTCATTCCAACATCTGTTTTTGTTAAAATGTCATAAACACATAGATATAACATTTTTTAACATTGTGTTAACAAATCGCTTATCAATTATCCTATGCAATATTTCGTGATAAAGGCCTCTTATTCTCAAAATTTCTCCCAGCAGTTTGTTGAATAATTGCATCAGGGAATTATTATATAAAAAAATATTCTGTCAATTAATTCCTCAATGCAGAACTATTGCTACGAGTACAATATTTCGTTACTCTTCTAGCTAAAAACATTCTGTGCTGCATACACAGAGAGAGGCCTGCTTCTCTCCAGTTCCCCAGCAATATTACTCATTTAACCATGTGACATCATTTTGTTTGAAAAACACTCTATACACGCTTGAGTACATTATTGCATAGCATATGAGCAATGAAGGTAAAATTGGTATAAAATACATATTTGGTGTACATTATGAACAAGTGCATCTCCATCAAAAGAAAGTATCCAGCACAAACAGACGAGCTATCCTAATTAAGTGTGAATAGAATTCCTTTAATTTAATTTGGTGTTAAATAGGAGCCACTGCCTGGACACCCCAGTTGGAAGCTTCATATTGTCTCCACTGTTAGAAATTACTATAATAATTTTAAATGAAGTAACTAGAGGATATAAGCTATCTTATATACTTTCTAATTAGGTATAAAATTGATTGGTGTGTAAGTTGTAAGGATTCAAAGTACATACAGCTTCTCCTGGTAAACATCTCACGAGGTGTTATTTAAACACCCCCTTTTAAATGAATAGATTTCATTAAGATGCTTTCATTTGGAGCTTTTTGACATCTTTGAAATTGACTCTGTAATACTCATCTTCTTTGATTTATGGTATAATTTAAAAAAAAAGTGTTTATTATGTTTCTTCTGCACTTTGTTCCTGTAGTCACTCCTGTATTGTAAACCAATTAAACATCATGGATTCATCTTCGAGATTATATTTGTAGATAATTGAACAACAGTTTAACATTGAAAGAAATTTGCTGTTAAGTTTAATTTTGCAAGAAACAACACTCTTTGTAATTACAATTATTATTACTTAATGGGATATCTACGATTTACCCTAGATATTGGTGGCTTTCTGATATTTATTTCTCATGTTTACCTATTATAATACAATAAATGTTCAAGTTACTTATCCCCCACATAATTTCAGATATAGATTAAATGTATCCAGAATGAAATTTGATATGCTTTAAGAGATTTTTATCTGAAAGCTACAACTTATTAAAATCACCATTGTATATTTACCTACGTGTTGCTCTGATTCCAATTAACAAGAATGCAACTTACTGACAACATGATAATAGAAAATGTCTGTATAGTGGATTTAATGTTGTTTTCCCGGCAGTAACTGAATATGATTTTAATAAAATAAGGAGCTCTCAAACTTTGTCATTATTCTGTGGTAACAAGTATCGAAATGATGTTATTGTATTTTAATAATGGACACTGAAAAAGAAAATAACAAACAAAAATGTCCTACTAAGCAGTCATGTATACTTACTAGCTAAATGTTACCGCAAATATGCTGGTACAGTTAGGGAAATTTTGACCTTATTTGATAACACAATTTGGCGATGATAAGGTAGCTAATATGTACTCTGTAATCAATTTATAAGTTTAATGCCAACATCTAGAAACTTGTTACAGTTATTGTGTTAGGGAAAAGTGACCTACACTTGTAATCCTTCACAAAAGCAATTACAGAAGATTTAATTGGGAAATTGAAGCAACTGGCAATATACACTAGTTTATCATTTTTGCTAAATTAGCTACGTGCAAAAGATTGAGAGAAAATATCAAAAACAAAAATGTCAGATTTTTTTTTTATCTCATAATAGATATAGCAAATGCAGGAACCTTCATAATGTTATTTCTGTAGAACTGTACTCGTTCTTAAAATGTTTTAGCAGTTGATTACTATAAATCAAATAAAATGTACACCCTATTAACTACACAGTGCTTTGTGAGCTCTTTCATTTAGAATTGTAATTCGCTAATTTTTTCTAGTATGTTGAATAATATATAACTAACTTATTGTTGTATTTTGCATTAATACAATATTTAAAAATAATTATATATAAATCCTTTGAATACTGAACAAAAAATGTTTATTTTTAATGACTAAGCATTCATGTATTGCATTTTCTGTAATCTTCTCACTTGCTGCTGCTAGGAAGTTTCAACTAATGAAACAAAATTGACACAATGTATTAAGTCAATTTTGATTAAACATTGCCGTCTATTGTATTAAATTGGTTAATTATTCATAATTGCATGCTTAATCAAGTACCATCAGCACTACTCTTCTTTATACCACTTTACAATCAAATCAATATAATATAGTTTGCTGGCTCCCTCTCACAAGGTAGCTCCTCTCCCATAGCAGCATCCCATATTGCTTTGTAAACATGGTAGCCGAGAATGCACCACTCAATGCTAAACTGTTCTTCATCCATGGCCATGTCTCTAATAAATCCCTTCTATCCTTTAAATTATTAGGGGTGTGGTCAGTCTCAGGCTAGTCAGTGAAAATAAGATACCGTGAATATCTCGGTAATACAAGCTCATGAGTAGTCAGTGAAAATAAAGTGTAGTGAAATTAACCGGATCTACGGTATATATAATAGAGAGAGAGAGCGGGGAAAATAAAGCCTGATAGTGAAATATCTGGCCATGCCATTCTGATTAGTGTAATAATGCTAGATGTCTTCTCTGCAGTAATTTTGATAGGTCAAATTTAAAGTGGGCTGTAAAAGAAAACAAGTGAGCTAGGCCTGATTACTATTAGAGTATCAGAGGGCAGTGGCATAGCAACAGGGTAGGTGGGGCCGGAGTCCTCCCATAATTTTTTTGGGCATAATCCAAGAACGTGTTTTTCACAATAACATCTGTAAATTACCGAACACATACCCTTTGAACCAACCCATACCTTAACCTATTCCTACATCACTGAAATGTAAGGAGCTTGCTCAATAAGTGTGAGCATTATCTCAGGGTCAGTACTTAAAAATAAACATTGTGAAGAATCTAGCATGAAATATATAAGACATTGCTACTTGTGATAGCTAAATAGTGTGAGAAAAATATAATGTAATTTTAAAACAACACAATTAATAAAGAAATCATGGAGTATAATACAATGTAGATACTCATCATTCACTAATTCTTCTAAGTCACTAAATTTATCATTAAAATATTCCATTAGACCAGCTACTAATTATCATCCTTGATCATGTCTTTTATTTGCATTATTAATGATTTTCACTTTAGTTCAATTATATTATATATAATAAACATTACTAATGCACACAAAACAAATTATTTTCCTCAAGATTATCATTGGTAATGGAAGCATACTAGCTATGTCTAATGTTTCATCACCTATGATGATTTTTTGATTCAGTTATTCACAGTGTGCAATGAATATTGTTTTACACTTTAATGAATTAACTCGTGATAATAAGATACTCTGGTCATAGAAGTTTCTAGATTCTAGTAGATTCACCATGTTCCAGATATTGAAATATTGAAAATACAAAAGAGCTCAATTGCCTGTTAAAACAAATATTGTTGGTTATGATTACTTAGCACTCTGTGGGGTCACAATTACTCAGCATATTTTAATTATCAGCCACATCTAATGCAATGAATTACTTTATGGTCACCACAGTTATATGAAGCATTATTGTAAGCGCTTACATAATGTGATTATCAAATAATTTATAATGAGTTCTAAATTTTTATAATTATAAATACTAAAGGTGATTTATGTTTTTGATGAATAATTTACAAAAATGATATATGAATGAATGCCAACATAATAATTGAAGAAAAAGTTACAAAACATGAAGAAATGGAATGTACACTGTTACTGGCAGATACATGAGAAAAATGGGCATTGGTCTTGTTTGGCTGTTGGTTATTCAAGTCCTCAAGTGCTTGTTTTACAGTTGGACTCCTAGCGGCATACTGCTGTATATACATTAACAAGTCTAATACAAACTGTTCATTATTCGACTGATCGCATGGCTTCTGAAATTCATTAGTTCTTAAAGATTGTAAAAGATCCAATTCGGTGCATTCAGAGTCAGTTCTGGGTGTGACAACATCAGTAGTGGACTCTGTACTCGTAGTGGTTTCAGTAACTGGATCAGTAGTTGTAGATTCTTCTAGTAGTGATACTGACACACTCCCTAAGTCTGATTGACACTGAATTTCACTTCCACCATAGACATTAGTGTTCAGTATAATACTTGAAGTTCTAACAGTACCTGAAGAACTGTCACTGGATAGACTCAATAGAGTAGCATTGAATTCCACTGTAGTAGAGTTATAATGAGTAGCTGTGAAATAACCCACTGTTTTTTGAGAGTTGATGATAGCTATTGGGTTATTATTACTTCTCCAAATGATGTAGTCACCCCTGGCCACACAAATTAGAGTTTCCTCATTACTCTTGACTGATATTCCTTTGTATAATAATACTTCGTTTGCAAAGCAGTTAATACAGAATATAGCTAATATAAGATAAATGATGCTAAACTTCTCCATGTTGCACAGCTAATAACTATAGCTTATCCATGTGGTAATTGTAGCAATTTCATTGTTTAAATACAATTTTTTTTTGCTGATTCACAGTTTGCTTTCACCAGATTATGCGAGTGTCACATGATTATCCATTGGCACTATATGGTGGCATCATTCATATCCTCAGAGGACCGGTTGGAATTGCCACTAATTATGTTAAAAATAGCATGACGTAGCATTAATTGAATAGAAGTTTCTAGAGCAATGTACACTATGTTTAGCTTGGCTACAGCATGTCTTGATAGTATTGCTTTATCATTCAGGTGACACATTGTTTGTGGTTGGCATGACAATTATTCCCTACTGATTCAGAGCATGAATACACCTAGCTGCTACTTAAGGGTGCTGCCACATAGCAACGGGCGCACCCCCACGCACCACAAATAACCACAAAAATCCGCCATGCTCACAATAATATAAAAACAACCGCTAACTTAGCTTGCGCGGGTAATTCAAAGCTTCCCGCCTACCAAGTGATAAAACTAACCGAGGCCCCGCCCCCGCTATAAGTTGTAAAGAGCGCAGCTGTTTGATATTGTATTTCTTGGCTTACTTTATCAGTATTGTTTCTCCCTAGAGCCTACACTGGCTCCCAGATTGTATCCAAGCTTTGACAGGTAAATAATACCTCACTAATGACTCCAATATTTTAATTTTTTATTTTTGTGCAAAACTTCTTCCTGATATATCACTCATGATTTTTTTATTTTACAGTATTGTGATGACCAGTGATAATTTTTATGAATGTATATAATAATAATGATACTTATTTTATATAAAAAATATTTTGAAATAGCCAGCTAAATATAGATGAATATTTTGTGATGTAGCTAGCTAAGTAAGGATGAATAAACAAATGAAGTGAATAGCTAAGTACAGAAAACTGTACACAAACTGAAACTGTAGAGTTTTCCAGCAGCAAAAATGGTTCACTAATCTATTATAGGTACATACACACACTGTATATGCATCTAGCTAGCTTGAAAAAGGCTTCCCTTACCTGACCATGCCGAGTTAAACACTATTAACTAGACTACAATAATCTCCTCACACTCGTTTCAGTAGGGCTTATCATCGAGAAGGAAAGGCGGCCAGATAACTGCGGTAGGCGCCCGAAAGTTAGGAGCACCTGGAACTCACTTTCCCGCGGGAATTAATTGAATCTGTTGTGGGTGTGGTTTGAAAGTAATCAAGTCTCTGCCAAAATATCGCGTGGACTAATTTTTAGTTCTGGAGTGTGTTTCTTCTCAGAAACTATATACGAGTAGAAATGACTCCAAATTTCGTACACAGGCTGACTATGACCTTAGGCTACGAAATGTTCGTTGCAATTTTTTTTGAAAGAAAAAAATTCGGGCGCGCTGCCGTGAGGATCAAATCAGCACAGTCAACTAGACAAAACAAAGCAGAATTGAGAAAAAGTACAACGAAGTTTTGAAGACAATCAACAAATGTAGCAGTAGACGAAGAATGGGCTCGTCAGCGACGGCACCCGTGGAGGAGTTGTGGATTATATACTTGAGGTTGAGGAGCTCGTAACTTGAACGAAGCAGGCTCCCAAGGCCCGTTCTTTTTATTTAGTTAGTCCATTAGCAGTACTCTTTAGGATCCACCCTTAGTTGGAGCTCTACAAACACCAAGAAAAAAGTTAGTAATCCCTAGCAACCAAAATCCAATTATTGTGAATATGTGCGTGGGCGTTGTTGCAGCACCCTTAACCGGATGTATGTTGACTCAAAAACATTTTAACTACTCGTCCAACTTGAAGTGGCATGACCGCAAGCGCGGTAAATGAGGAATGCATTTAGTAAATCGGAAGCAATTTAGTCATTTGAATCTAAGGCAGTATGCGCGCAAATGTAAACGTTTCAAATGGAAAAAAAGGACGGTTCCGGAGGTGGTATTAATTCTTTAACTTGTAAGTAAGAGGTAGTGAAGTTGTGGACTTCGTACGCGCTTGTATTGTGTAGCAGATGGAAAACGCCGACTGGTGAGGCGTTATTCAAAAGAGATAGGAGAATCCCAAGAAATATTTTTAAATCTCACAAGATTCAACACTGTTAACTTATAGCTAAAGTTATTAAACTTTCTTGTTAATAAAATTATTAATCGGTTCATTATTAATTAAAAATAGTATATTAACAACTGATGAGGTAGAGAAGTTATTCTGTTCTCAATCTGGACGAGCTACAGCAATTTTCTATGTAACTACATGAGAGGTCCCTCCCAGAGAATTTTGATTACTGTATTTATACCTCTCTCCCACATGGGTCCAGTTGCTAATTCCAAGTAATCTCTAGTCTATTATGATTCAGTCATTCTCGCTAAAATAATTATAATACTTGCAAATGTTCTCTTTCAAACTGCCAATATATGTTAATTAAACTTAACTTGGGTAAAGTTTTAATTGACATTATTTGCTGTTAAACCAAGAAAAGTTGCTATTAATTCTAGTCTATGCTAAACTATAATCATCTGCCAGTCAGCTGGAGAGAGGTTTTAATACAACTTTGTGACATTTTATTTTCAGACACTTAGCTGGAGCATGTGGGTGCTTTGCTATATAGATCAGAGTATTATTGTGGTGAAATACCCTATGGCATTCCAGACCACTTTTAGTCTCTAGAATGACACAATACACACCCTCCATCTTCTTCTGTGTTTTTTTTAAAGATATCAATAAGACTTCTTGAGAGCCATTGCAAAGGGATGAAACAAGAAGAGATTTATCTAATTTGTAGTCTAGTCAACAGCCTTATTCAGCCTGTATAATATACAGACTGTGACATTGCGAGCAAACTACAAATGATTTTATAGATAGGCCAGAATCTGGGGGGCTGGGACCTCCCCATATATGAATCTGTGGTGACCTGTGCCCCTCTGGCCACACCACTTTTTGTAAATGGTAGCTAAATACTAGATATTTCTCTAGCTACCAGGGCCAAACCAGATGCAAATCACTATTTAGACAAGTATAAACTCATAATATTTCGGCTTTGTTAGCCTTCTAGTGAGGATGAGAGTGACTTGAAGGAAAATAGAAATTAAATAAGACTAAACCAATGACTAGAGATCATATGACTAAGGGTTGCATGAAACAGTGTTCTTAATATATGTGTTGAATGAGGGGCAGAGCCCCTATTGACATTGAATGCAGGTGTTGATTGTGGTGGCTATGATAACATGGCACATTTTCTCGTGGGGCCTATCAGGCCTGAGAGGACCCACGAGAAAATGAACCCCTGGGATGGAGGCCCAGGGGTGCCATTTACTTTCTTTCGACAGGTCTTGTCCGCAGGTTGTAGGAGTGTGCCGATTCTAATGTTGGTGTCTTTGCCCTCGTTACTAGCTCACCAGTACATGCTGGCTTCTTCCTTGCCACCATAGGTCTGAATGGTAAGTCAGGGTCATACAGTGCCTCATATACTTCTGATGACCTGATCGCCGGGTGGTTTCGAACTGACAGGACTGTAGTCAGCTCTGGGAGCCCTCTGTTTTCCCGGTGCATCAAGTGGTATTCTCTGTCTGAGTACTTCACCGTAGCCAGCACGTCTTTCAGGAGTTTCTTGGGGTATCCTCTGTTGCTGAACCATTTTTCCAGCTCTTGTATTGCTGTTGCGAAGGTCTCCGGTGAAGAGCATCTTCTTAATGTTCTGATGACCTCTCCTTTCACCATCCCTGCAGTGACTGCTCTGTGGTGTGCTGAGGAATAGTGAAGGTAAGCATGAGGGTCGATTTTCATTTTCTCGTGGGTCCTCTCAGGCCTGATAGGCCCCACGAGAAAATGTGCCATGTTATCATAGCCACCACAATCAACACCTGCATTCAATGTCAATAGGGGCTCTGCCCCTCATTCAACACATATATTAAGAACACTGTTTCATGCAACCCTTAGTCATATGATCTCTAGTCATTGGTTTAGTCTTATTTAATTTCTATTTTCCTTCAAGTCACTCTCATCCTCACTAGAAGGCTAACAAAGCCGAAATATTATGAGTTTATACTTGTCTAAATAGTGATTTGCATCTGGTTTGGCCCTGGAAGCTAGAGAAATATCTAGTATTTAGCTACCATTTACAAAGACTATGAGGTCAATCGGTTGGATTCGTGCATGTCAAGTAGTATGCTCTTCCCACACATAGTAGTTGCTGCCACCAGTTCTTCCTCTTTAGATTCTCTTAGCTATTGCTGAAGCTCTCTCACCAAAGGATTTGTACAGGGTTTAAATTTAATATTTTTAAATCTCAAATGCACCAAAAAAGAATCTCGAATGCACACCTAAAAAGAACAAGTGGAACACAACTCAGTGGCTTTATATTGAAACAAAAGATGAATATAAATTACAAATTACAAATAGAATCAATCTAATTTACAACTACAAGTTTCCCATACACATACCTACACACACAAATAAATACTATACTGTTCTCAAGTAGGCTTGTGCCTCCAGCTGGAGCTATTATTTCTTCTCTCTTTCTCTCTTCTATATTTCCTTTTTCTGTTTTCACTCACTCTCACTCACTCACTCACTCACTCGCTCACTTACTCACTCAATTCACCCACTCAACCAGGTAAGTCAACTTTAAATACACAATAAAAAGATATGATCCAAAAATTTAATTGCAGCATCATTCTCTTTTCTTTCATATTTTTGTCAGAGAAAGGTCCCACAACATGTTATAGTAATGCTTGCCACAGTTATGGGGAACAACTTGACAAGTAATTGAAAAATACAATATGTCATATTATTCTTGTGATGATAACAAGTACATGAGTTATGAATTAATATGAACAATGCAATGTAATAATCAATGTGAATTCACAATTTCTTTCTCAACTATATTTTACTCATTAGATGCATTCTCATGTTTGGTCGCCAACGAAATCAAACCCAGGACCACTTCCTAATGTAAATTCTATAACATTCATTATGAGTGATGTAAATTTTTGTGCTAACAAGTACTTGCATTACTATTCAATCAAATGATCTATGCTGCTTAGCTACAGCCAATTAATACCTATTCTAAACCAGATGTTTTGACTTTTTGCCAATGTCTTCATCAATAATATTACTTAACTTGAACTTCTTGATGAACCCAAAAGAGTATTTTGACAAACCATTGAAATATCATTTAGTTTATTGTTGGTTTGTGGCTAAACAGAAAAAAAAAATTTACAATAATTACACCAATAATAATTAAACCTATATGAAACTGTGAAGATAATTGCTGTAATAGTGTAGAACATAATAGGCCAACTGTCAGAATTCATCACGATAATTAAGTGCTTACCAGACAAGCACTATCATATCAAAGATATCCATGTTGTTCACAATACTACCAATTATATACATAACAGAGTTTACATCTAAGTCAATGTGTCGTTGAATTCATGAAAGCTGCCCAAGGAAGAAGATAGTAATAAAATAACCACATTGTTTACTAAATGTGGCAAAATAAACTTGTGTGTCGGTCAAAGCGCTTATCTTCCTGAGGAGATACATACTTTTAATTTCAGTATAAATATTTAAGTCATGCAAAATATTGATACAATTTTAAATTGTGTGAAGTCAACAAAAATAGGAAAAGTATGTTGTATATAGAGAAATAAAGACTGTAAGTATTCGAGTTTTTTTCTAAGTCACAAGTACTATATTATAGTGTGATGAAAATTTTTGAAATAAAATTTTGAGTTGTGTGGAATAAATTGTTCAGCCTTAATTAATGTTAATTTTGTATCTTGGATCAAGCATTCCATTCCCTTTTATGGTTGCATAATCTGACTTCTCACCTAAAGATAAACAAATCAAATCGCATAATTTTTTCGAAATTCGCAATGTAAGCTACAATTGGAAAACTTTAATTTACGTATTCAGGTAATGTAACTGATATGATACAAAAATATAGAATTCTATATTTACCGTCATTATCCATTTCCTGTTTTGGTGAAATTATTGTGTCGTAAACACAATTATTAGTTTCCTGCATACTAGCTTCCACCTATTTATAAAATAAGTTACAATATTAGAAATTATTAAAAGAAGCCACCTACCATTGCTTCATTCCTTGAACTGTATGCACTGTTATCTTGACACCAAACAATCTATTAAAACAGTAAAGAGATATTTTGTAGTCACATGATTATAATTTCTACATGCCAGTTAATATACCTTTTGAACACATGATGACATCATGGAGCTGTGTGATATTAAATTGATTATTTATTGTTATCAAAGTTATTAAAATAACTTACCTGTTATTATGATCTAATCTTTTACTTGATTTTTCTGAACAAATAAGACTGATCAATATTTTATTACATACAATATGTGATATTCACTTACTTCTTTGCTGCCATCCTAAAGCACATGCCATTATAACTATAATTCCAATCAGGAATAGAATTAATCCTCCACTTAATGCAGTAGTTGCTAATAAAGGTGTAAAAAATGACACCTGAGTTTTTAAGGTCTGACTGCCCACTTCGTCAGTATTGAATGTTAAATTTTCATTTGAGAGACTTGAAATCATTTCTGAATCAATACAATGGTTCCTCATATAAAAATTGTTTGGAAAAACACATTTAGCTAGCTATAGACACACCATTTCAATACCAGTATTGTACTAATTACACCTTCAAAGCAAGTAATTTGTAGTGTAGGGAACATTATGTTACCAATCAGACTGTTTACTCAGACTAATAACAAAGTTTGGGAGCGTCTTATTGTATTAATATCACTTGGGAATTTGATGACCCTATACATAATTAAGTTACTGCTAGGAAAACCCATATAAACATTAAAGACATTTTCTATCTGCTAGAAGTTGTATGTAATATAATATATTGATCTGGCTAAATCAACCATAGTACTCAAGTTTATGGATTCTGTGATGCCATTAAATGTGACATATATAAAAATTAAGCTTTCTTTCAGTAACCTGACATATTAGCGCATGTGTCATTCCCACGCCACATGCCATCTGCCCCACATTGCAGTGTAGAATTCTGTCCTGATCCACAAGTCAGTAATACAGTTGTGTTCTGAGAATTAATTGTATATTTCAATTCGGTAATCTTGGAGTCACGTTTCATGAAAGCACAAAACATAGCTAGTAAACAACAACAACAAATATACATAAACTTCGATGTAAATTTTTTTTTTTAATATTCTTACGGTATTGCATAATATTGGTCTGTTCATAAAGAGAACACATCTTGTTTTGTATCCTGAAGATGTAGAATTCATTATTATCAATACAGATGTCCGCAGGAATACTTTTGAGCAGTACATTACGTGTTGACGTTCTGGTTTCAACTGTATAGTTTCGATGACTTAGACCAATAAAATGAGAGCTCAACTTTATATTAACTTCAAAATGTGTATTAGCATCACCACTTGATAGTATCAAAGTAGGCCTCAAAAAATCTGTTATAAAGGCACAAAAAAATATGTATTAAAATGCAATATAATATGAATTTTAACCTCAAATAGCTAAAATATAATATGCTGTGTGTGTATAAGTTGTTAGAAGCAACAACTGAAACTAATTAACCATAGAAATAGTTGATATACTATAATGTGCAGTCACAGATAGATCCAAACTGTAGTTACAAATGCATGTACCAGTACATAGCTAAGTCAATTATGATTAAATAGTTAGCTTTTTAGAAATAAAAGAAGGTACCTATGATGTTGAATGTGATGGAGTACTGATCACATGTGATAGTAGCACCATGAAGTTCAGGATGTGCAGTAAATGTCAGAAATGAAGTGATCACATTATCTTCATTATACATAACCCAAGCTTCAGTTGAGTAGCGCTCTCTTACTTGAATAGTTCCATTGGGACTGTCAGCAAATGGTATAGTGGTTAGAACACCATTATTATTTTTAATTACCCAATTAAAGAAACTTAATGAAGGACGGCAAGTGCAGGTCACTTCATCCATGACACAACTACTGTAACAAGTTTGCAGTTCTCCTAAGTAACATAGCTAACTGAATTATTTTGCACAAAACATTGTAATATACAACTCACCATACACAGTTGAAAAGGCCAAACAAACAATTGCTACACTCTTTAAAAAACTTCGATGATCTGCATGGTAGCTACTTTTAAAATGAGGTTAAAATTGTGTTTAGGTCAGTTTTTATTACATTTGAAAAACATTTCCCAACAAATTAAAAGCATTTTCAGTATGAGATCACAATACCTAATCAGTGTTTACTCTACATCGACACATAACTCACAACTTAGCAGTAGCCATAAACAGTTTTTTTTAGCTATGCCATGTTGCTCAATCCTACATACATTTTTTGTTACTCATTCTTTCTAATTACGATATTTATTAAAATTGCGCGAAAATAATGACTTTGAATTAGATATAAAAATATACTTACTTAGTTATATTTCATTTAATCTTAGGTGTGATACTATTGAGTTAGTTATTGTCATATTTCTGTTTGAAATACAATAGTAATCATAATATGAGGAAAAAACTGCTAATTCAAGCAAAAGGTTATGGGCTATGCCAATTGATACTCTTACTATGATACTAATGATTCTTTATTATGTCGTTTAAATAAAATATACAGATATGATTTTGTGTGTTACTTAAAACACATAGATTTCCAAGAATTCAAACACGAGATTTCCAAGAACTCAAACGCAGAGGTAGAGTTGAAACATAGTAACTCCAATTGCAAAATATAATCTATATTAAGACAATGTGGCAAGTTTTCCGTTCATAATTTAAAGTGTACGTTATTTTTATGATGTTCTTCTACCAAAAAAATTGAACATACAATAGCTAATTCTAAGTAATAACTATCACAAGTAATTTGTAAATTAAATGTAAGATTTAGTTTCAATTTCCGCTTTGAAGTCTTCTTGATTTGTAAAAACTAAAGTTAGCTACAGATAGGATAGAATAAAAACATATGGCTAAAGAGACACCACCTGGCTCAGTTATTGTTGTTCATTTATGGAATCATAGTAATTTATACTCACTTTAGTTTTCATTAATTGCTCACCTTTTTGCCTTCTCTTCACTTCCATTTTAAACCGACATCGCCTTACCTTGCCGATTCCATCCGCTTTCAGTTACTATTAATCGCCTTTCACCTTCTCTTCCGTCCTTTCGGCTTCCTTTTTTAAACCTATGCCGGCTTCCTTTTTGAAACCTATGCCGCCTTCCTTTGTCTATTAATGAACCCACTTTATAGAAATAACCAGCATGTTCTGCTGAATATGGCAACACTTTACCTACCATAAAGTGATGATGCTTTACCGAACCGTACAAAGCTGTCGGTAGTCCATCCTCCACAAGCGTATTAATTTATAGATTATTTTTCTGGTAGCATATGCTAGACATGGCTACTCTTAGGACATACAACTAATGGAAGTTATTACATGAGTCAGAGTGTGATTTGACGAAATATTTCAAGAGCAGGCAAATTTATTGTCATGAGCCTGAGGTGAGTTAAAATAAAGCCTGAGAGTGAATATCTTGCCATATCAGTCTGACTAGTGTAATAAGTGGTTTATTCTACCCTACACAGGGCAAAAACTTGAGTTTCCTGTAGTAACATATTTAGGACATTTTCATGCATGTACCACCATTCCTGTAGTGGATAGGGCTAAATGTCCTGCACTTAGGACATTTAGCTCTATCCACTACAGGAAAGGTGGTAAAAGCATGAAATGTCCTAAATATTATGTTACTGCAGGAAATTCAAGTTTTTGCCCTGTGCTAGATATCTTCACTACTATAGTTTATACTGGGATCTTAACTCACACCATAAAGTTGGCTGTAGGGGTTACCCAAACCCACAGCTGTTATTTTAGAACTGCTCTAACCTTATTTTTACTGCCTCTGGCTCTTGAAAATGAATTAGCCTGCTCTGTGAAATATTTCCCATATCACTCTGACATTGTGTAATCAATAGTTTATTCCACACTAGATACCTTCACACTGGTAACTTAATGGAGCAAAGTTGGTTGTTGGGGCTACCCACACTTCCAGCTGATATTTTAGCAGCTGCTCTAACTCTGTCAAGTAGCTACACCAAATGAAGGTAGCTGTAACAAACTGAGAAAGTGATAAGTTTGGCAGGTTGCTATAATTACTAGGGTAATGAGCTTGCAGCTTGAAATATTTCATAGGTCATTTATCTAAAGATATCATTGTGAAGATATGTTTAGGTACATGACTACCTAAATAACTCATGATATCTCATGCTGTTATTTCTCATTGTACTGAGCAAGCTCATTACACTAGTAGTTATAGCTGGCCAAACTAGTCAATTTTCTTGGTTTTTACAGCTACCTTCCTCTGGTGTAGACTATACTAAACCAGGCTAGAGCAGCTGCTACACTATTAGTTGAGGGTGTGAATACCCCCTACTACCAACTTTAGGCTGTGAGAGACTATAGAAAATAGGAAATTGATGTAAGAAAGTGGCTCTGCATTTGTTAGCTAAAGTATATAATGGTCACAACAACTTTGTACTTAGCTATACTTTAGAAATGGACCAATCCATTATTTTAAAGTGTTTCATTTGTGCAATGGCTCCTCACTCTTTGTACTCAAGCACATCACTAGTATAATTTACTTGTTAATGACTTTTAGACTTGCAATCCTGTCTAGAGGCTTTTATCAAAATGATGTAATTGTAAATAAAAGGCACTGAAAGTGAAAACTTAACATACAAGTTAAAATAATAGTGTGTATATTGCATCATTTTAGTCATCATATTTACTGTCAAGAAATTTACAGGAAAGCTAACTGTATGACAAAAAAAATTCGTGCAATCACTGTGTTCGATGCCATGCTCGTGAATTTTGAAATTGAATTACAAATTCTTCAAAATAATGGTAGTGTATTGGCTTATTAATTACTCTGGATTAATTAAGTATTGCCTGTACAAACTATGATGCACATTATTCACAGTGTAGAGACTCTATGTATAATATTGCTGTACTCATTTTTGTAATTTGAAATATTATTGATATCTGGAAACAAATTGCTACTGCAAATATGCTGGTAAAGTCAGAAAAGTTTTGACGTATTTATTTGATATAGCACAATTTGGCAATGATTAGGCAGCTAAATATGCCTAAATCAAGACACATGTTATATTTACTGTATTATGTAAAATACGACCTGCACTTGTAATCATTCACAAAGGCAATTAGAGATGATTTGATGGGAAATTGGAGCAAATGATAATATTCAAACGAGTTTATCATTTTGTCATAATATCATGAAGCAACAACACTTGATTGATTGTTGATAGTTCATGTAATATACTATTACTTCTGTGTACTTCCCTACAGTTGATCTTACAGTCTTGGTAGACTCTGGAACCTCTAATGTACTGCTTCAAATTTGTGACAAACATGCTTGATTTTATTACAACCAAGAAATGTTTTTGATATAGCATTTTAAAATGCTTTCAACTGTGATAGTCCCAATGTTTAGTTTGTATAGTTCAGCACATAATGTTATTTATATACACTGTCGGAAAGGTCATGAGTTACAACAACCATAATGAAATCGTAGTGCATAATCAGTTGATAACTTGGTTGTTAACCTTTACAATCTTATCATCTTTTTGTCAACTGTAATTATCAGCACAATTTATGATTTTGTTATGGCTGTCACTGAACTCTTTTCAGGAAGTGTTGAGTACTGCAATACTCTAATTGGTTGTCAACAACAAGACTATGTATTAATTTTAATTGTAAAAAGTGATGTTGTAGCGAGCTACATGCAAAGGATTCAGAGAAAATATCAATAACAATAAAGTGTCAGATTTTTTATCTTACAGTAGATATAGAAAACTAGAACTTTTTTTTTCTTAATGTATTTTAACAATTGCTTCTCATTTGTTAATACAAGTCCAATAAATCATATGCACTATTAAATTCACTGCGTTTTATGAGCTCTTTTATTTAGAATTGTAATTAGCTATTTTTTCAAGTATGTAGAATAATATGTACAACTAGCTTCATATAGTTGTATATGCATTAAATACAATATTTACTAACAATATATGTAAATCCTTTGAATCACCATACTTTTTACATATTTATATGACTAAAAACATTCATTAGATGTATTCTCTCTCTCTTTCACAGGCATTTTTAAACACAATAGGAATTAAAAATATTTGGTCGCCTTCAGGAATCGAATCCAGGACCGTTTGCTTGATGCACAAGCACTCTGCCACTGAGCTACAACAAACACCCAGTAAACAAATACTCCAATTCTGTATTATTTATACATTAAAGTGTACTACTGCTTTTAGAGAAAGAATGAGCTGTTATGATAGTACTCCAATTCTGTATTATTTTTTACATTGCCTCCATTTCACCGTAGGGTTTGCAAACATGCTCAGTAATGATCATTGTAGATAAAGAAAATACATAGACCTTTTATCAACCCATGAAAATGCAAAAAGAGGACCAAGATATTGATGCACACGACATTTTTTTCAGAATCCTCGATAATCAGCTCAGATGGAAGGCCTATACTGTGGTGACACACAGTATCACAGCATTGATGCCTTGGTGTTTTTAAAGCCAATAATAAAGAAAACGACTAGTGTGAAATTTATATTATTTATCTACTAACTGGTGTAGTTCACAATGAATTTACAATTACACTTCTACATCAAACTTAACATAATTAATATACGTGTCATCACCATTCCATAAGCCATCAGCCCCACACTAAGTATGAGCATTGTTGTATCCTGATCTAAGTAGTAATGTGGAATCATGGGAACCGTTATAATATTTCAATTGAATAATAGTGAAGTCATGCTTGACCAAATTGCAAGATATAGCTAGTGCATATTATGTTGAAGTATGTGTACTTGTTTGTTATTAGTTGATAGTTCATGTAATAAACAATCTGTTCTGTATACTTTCAGTAGTTCTTATTGTCTTGGTAGACACTGGAACCTCCAATGCATTGTTTCAAATTTGTGACAAACAAAGATTGCTTTTATTAAAAACAATAAATGTTTTAAGTACAACTGTGTTCAGTACTTTCAGCTATGTTAGACCCAACATTTAATTTGTATAGTTCATTTGTTGAGAACATTAACGTTATTTAAATACACTATCCTAAAGGTCATGAACTACAGCTCAAGAGAGTGAGTGCTGCTGTACTACTACAACTGGTTGTCAACAACTAGTTATCTAATAAAAATAATTGTTATAGTATTATTTGTATTTATTTCAATTATAAAAAATTGATCATGTTAGCATTAATTTGTTATAGCTACATGCAAAAGATTCAAAGAAAATATCAATAATAAAAAGTTTTAAAATGTCAGGTTTTGCATTTTAACTATTACAAGAACCTTCATAATGTCATTTCAGTAGAACTGTTTTGTTCATAAAGATGGTTTCATAGTTGGTTCTCATTTGTTACTAATAATATAAAATGCATAACAATTAACTTAGTTATATTTTAAGAGCTCTTTCGTTTAGAATTATGAATGGCAATTTTTTTAGTTTGCAGAATAACACGAACAACTTAGTTCTTTTTGTTGGATTCAATACAATAATTATAAATCCTTTGCTTACTATAATAAAATTATAAAGTATTTATATAACTGGAGACATTCATGAGCTGCTTTGGCTACTATCTTTCCAATTGTCGCTGCTAGGAAGCTTCAACTAATATTGAACAAAATTGACACAGTATATAAAGTCATTTGATTGAACATTGCAGCCTATTATACATGAAATTGATTTGTTATGCATAATTTCATGTTTAATCGGGTACAACACTATTCTTCCTTACAAAGTTTTACAATCTTATCAATATTATAATCATAGTAATTAAAGTCAATTGAAAAAAGGAGTTCAATTGAAAAATTCTGTGGAATTATAATATAGTTAATAATAGCAATTTTTTCTCTTTCTAACTACCAATTTTATAATGGCTGTTAGAATATGATAAATTTGATATTATTATAGATATTTCAACCAACAATGACTGAATGAATAATGTACACATTCTCGTTATGTTTATTTATTCATGGCGCACGTGAACCTTTTCCAGTCCCAGTAAAATTCTTTTACTAATGATTAGATCAACTTTACTACACTCTAGCAAGTTACTGCATTTACAGCACATTTTATAAATTCTTTCCAAGTGGCTTAATGAAGCCATACTTACCGTGTACTCTAGATCAGCAACCGCAAGTGAAAGTCACATGTTTGAGGAGACGCCAGTGTAGCATCGAATGTTGGTATGTAACAAACATACCAATAGCACGGATTCACCTGGGTAACCGCCACTTTTAACGCGGTACTCGGTACTCGCGCTGTTATTCAGTGGCACGAATAAACTGCTTCCGTTTTTTTACTAACTGCATTCCTAGTTCAAGGAGCTTGCAGTCGTGTAGCTAAACCTGGACATATTGATAGCTGTGAAACTTATAATTCTACCTGACAAGCCCAGCCACCAGCTTAGTTTGCACTAAGTGAAGTATTCTTGAGGTGAGCAGCAAAATAATATAGTTAGTCTATATAAATAATGTTCCCTTCCGCTAGGTACAAAATTGTGGATCTAACTAAAATATAAGTCTGTAATATATAACTAGCTTGTATGTTTTAAACAACATTTGAAGAATGGGAATAGATGGTAGGCATGGAAGTTTTGTAATGTGACAAATCCTAATCTACAGGGCTAGGCTTCTGTGTTTATATTGGTATATCCTAGTAAAACCAACATAAAAAAACATACTTAATTTTAGTTCATATATTATTTGTCCATTTGTATGTTACTACCATGGATTCACATTATTTCAGTGCTAGCTATTTTATGTTGAATTATTTATATATTATATTTAAATTTGGTTTTACTGGACTTAATATTCCACTTACCAAGCTTTTCAATTAATGCTGTAATGTTATATAAAATCTAGATACTGAAAGTAAAACATGACATAAAAGTTTAATATTTTCCCTAGGGACTGATCTTGTTTATATCCCAACTTAATGATGTGCCAGTAAAGAAACATTCAGTTCTGTGTACTTTGGGCTTAACTTTGTTGCTACAGTGCCCCTTGAGAACTATAGCACTGAACTCTTTCCAATTATAGCTCTCAATTTTCCTCACAACATTACAGAGTCATAGCTAATTATAATGACAATGGCATTTAGAAAAAATATTTTTTTTAAATTACAATAGTAACACTTTTATGTTTTGAAAACACTTTGTCCTAATGACCATATAAGCTGTATCTTGTTCATTGCCTACACTGGTACTGCTACCTTCTGCTGAGCAGTGAACAACTAGTTTAGACTAACAAAGAAATATACAACAATACTATAACACAAAAATATTTGGCAGTTATTTGCCATAAAATAGATATTTTGCAACATGAAACTGTTTATAAGTTCTGAAAAAATATAATAAACATACATCTACATTATGTGCATTGGTATCAATAGAAAAAAACTACCCACCTCTTTTACTCCGTTTTACATTCAAAATAATTCTAGACATGATAAATTTTCTTGCAAACTATATATTTCATTGCTTTTAGATGTCTGGAAATGTTATACCAGTACTAATCTTGTTAACTATCGCTGCTAGGAGTTCTACAGGTAACTTATGTGGAGGTCATTTGATTTAAACATTTGACAGTAGTACATGCAAAATTAACCAATGGCTACTACACCATACTATTACAGAACAATAAATTATAATATGAATAAAATGTATGAATGTTATTTGAATATTATGTATGTTTATACTATAATATATATTCCTTTGATATTCCAATTATAATTGAATTTATATTATTTAAACCATTATACAACCAATATTATCTCTTAATAAATACTATTATAATATTATAGAATGAAAGTGACATAGATTAATTTAATAAAGCTGTAGCTATATAAACATAAAGATCAGAAACTTTCATTGAAGTATGGATGCATAGGTGATAAGTATTTGTTATTTACTGCACAATGTTATATGCACAGGCAATTTAGACACCTGTAACAGTACATGTGTCATGGAAGAAGTGACCTGCACTTGTCGTCCTTCATTAAGATTATTTAATTGGGTAATTAAAAATAATAATGGTTTTCTAACCACTATACCATTTGCTAACAGTCCCAATGAAACTATTCAAGTTATAGAGCGCTACTCAACTGAAGCTTTGGTTATGTATAATGAAGATAATGTGATCACTTCATTTCTGACATTCACTGCACTTCCTGAACTTCATGGTGCAACTATCACATGTGATCAGTACTCCATCACATTCAACATCCTAGGTAATTTATAATTATGATAATAATTAAAATTATAAGTGATAAATGTACTGTTTATTGTTGTATTAACTGAAGACCAACAGCTTGAAAAAGTAACAAAAAGTAACAAGACTGGTTTGTGTATATAGAATGAGGTTCATGTAAGGATGTAATTATGTTATATTTTTAAAGAAAAACAACTATATAAACAACTATAAATCTTATTGCTTTTCTTCTTAATGCTAATATTATTTGCAGAACTTATTCCACCAACATTGATGCTAAACAAGACTAATGAAGCTGAGGAATATACTATAGACACCATTTTCTTAAACCGGAATGATATAAGTCTTGACTTCTCAGTTATTATAGAGTCCTCTCAATTATTTTCTCTAGCAAATAAGACCCATATGATGGTGGACTTGCCTGCAAAATACAAATTTATGGCTAATGTTTATTACAACTTCACTTTGGCAAGTCGTATCTGTAATAGTAATTCTACAAAAGATCATCAATATAGATTATGTGAGATTGTTTACACCTTATTGTAGATATTGAATTTATTACTTTGTTATGAACATAGCATGCCCATTTTATGAGCCAAGTAAAGATGTATCATCAATCACCTACTGTATCAATCAAAATGAGGGTACAAATGTTACCTTACAACAATCCAATGATAAAGAAACAATATTAGCTTGTGAGAATGACACCATGTGGCATGTATTGGAATTATCTTTTCAAGGTACAATGAATTAATGCCTTATTGCAGTAAAGCAATGCTAATGTAATCCAAATACACATATGTAAACGCACATATAAATATTATATATAATGTGGAACATTGGAACTCAGAGGACTCTAGCAAACAAACTTTGATAGATAGGGAGCAGATTTCCTCAACTTTGGATAGTGAAATTTATTGCATATTTTTATTATAATCACTTAATAACAGTGTACAATAATATTACTCAACAATAGTTGCCTAAGTATGATAACTGTAAGACAGCATGAATTCATATCCATTGCACCACAATAGAATATGTAGAGCAGAGATCAGTACTGGTTTATTTGTGTTCGATCCATTCAGCTATTCTTTATTAGTCTCAGTGTTGCCCCAACTGCTAGCTAGCTGGCTAACCGCCAACTATGCTTAAGAGTGACGAGGCATAAATTATGCTTTAGAAAAATACATATGCCCGGTTTATCCGTAACAAGCATAAACAAGTAGACCAATATGAAATTTTTATTCATTTAAATTAACCGAATGTTTCAGTAGTTTACTATGACAATTTTGAGCTCTCTGCCCCAAACTTAATTTAATCTGCCTCCAACAGCTATGAGTATCTTGAATGCAAAATGTTTATATAAAATATATTTATTCAAATAAATGTATAAAAATAGTAACTTTTCACTTTATGATTCAGTTATTTCAATATATTATGTAAAATTCAAACTTTATTATTTCATGTAACTGTATTATCGATAAAGCCAGGTAAATAATAGACGATTTTTAATGAGATTATCTTAAATGTGATGACATTGATAATGTTGTGTGTATATAGACACTACTATCTGCAATGACAGCACATATTCAATTCCTAGTAATCAAACTTCAAGTACACAACCTGATTATATACCGTTGTATGTTGCATTGCCTATAACTTGTGCCATTATACTGTTTTTGGCCCTAATACTATTTACATGCTTATTAACAAGTTTGATATACAAAAGATGTAAGTTATGTAATTACAATAGCTAATCTAGTAATTATTCCAGTATAATCTGTATTATTCAGATATCCGATCCAAATATTCAAGGTGAGTGCTTATACAGCACAGGCATTATTCAAAATTTATTTGTTTAAATTTGGTGTTTAGGGATGAATCTCCTTTGAATGAATTAGAGGTAAAGTTAAAACATTCTCTTTAAAATTATGCATAAATTGGCTCTATTTAGGATGAAACTTATCAAGTATTAAACAATGCATATGTGCAAGCTAGAGCAACCAGATTGCAGGTATGATACTGAAATTTTTCATTTTAATACGTTCTGTTTAATTATGATATACATATATATTATTTTCATGTTATATGTATATATTAATATATATAATAATAATACTATAAAGTCCTTTTTCAATGTTAATACTATTATTTTTATTATTATTTTCTACATTACATAGCCTATACCATTTTAATATTATTTAATAATGAAAAACTAGTTAATTACAAACTATTTTGGCTTTGTGAAAACTTCATTAATTGGATGTGATTGTACAAAATGCTAGTACCAAATAATAAATAGATCCATTGATTATGTTCATTTAACATAGAAATAATGTTAAATATACATTGAAAAAAATAAGTATTCATTTTATTTTGGAAATGTTCTCCAGATGGCTACTGCTCAAGTAAGAGGAGAGCAGTATTCAGCAGTAAATATACTGAATTCTAACACTGGAAGCCACAATATGGAGAGCAATGTAACTATTTCATAAGATTATCATTGCAACATCTGTGTTTACTTTCATTGTTTTCTTCATATCAGGAAAACAATACGCTTCACTATGACACTGTCATGAATAAAAGAATTTCTGTAAATGAAGAAACTGACATGGCTGAAGTAGTCCAGTGTGACTCGGTATAATTGTTGCTGTCTAAATGTTGTCTGGTAGTAATATATGTACTAACTATAATTTATGTGTAGAATAATCCAATAGATCAAGACACAACCAATAGCTGCTCAGATTCCTCATTACTCAGTCATGTAAAAGGTTTGTAAATGGCTTTTTGAGCTAATAATATAATGCTAGATTAAAAAGTGAGAAATGAGTATAATTTATAGCTAAACTGTTTTATGTTAATATAAAATGTAGCATGTAAGGTGAGATTTTTTCCAAAAGAGTTAATTTTATGATAAAAAATGAATTAGTTTTGTGTACTTGCTAAGTAATTTTTTGTTTTGTCTACATATCTATTGTATACAGTAAAACCTCCCTTATTCACCGCTAAGATAGGGGCATCTCCCTAGGAACAGCTGTCAAGTTACCTTTGGTAGGGTGAAATACACAACCACTGAATAGTTGCTAAATTAAGTATTGTTGGAACTGATTCTTTACAGCCTAGATTATTCATTAGAGCCTTAGTATAAACTAATCTTGTGATTCTATAACTGCATATAGGTATTGATTGTGTTTTTAATGTATTTACTATATGTATTGTGGTTTCATCTATTATTTTGAGAATGGGGCACTTATAAATTAAGGCCACCACCTATAAAACAAGACCTGATAAAAGAGGTTCTACTCAATAAGCATTGGCAGAACAGCCTTCATATTGAATTATGTATTCTTTACATAGAGTGTTCTAGAATGAATGATGGAGATGAAACTGAGGCAGAATGTGTGCCACAAATTGAGGCTACATGAAAACGTCCAAAAAATATGTTCATTCCAACATCTGTTTTTGTTGAATATATAAAATGTCATTGATATAACATTTTTAACATTATGTTAACAAATCACTTATCAATTAATTCCTCAATGCAGAATTATTGCTACAAGTACAATATTTCATTACTATTCTAGCTAAAAACATTCTGAGCTGCATATACACAGAGAGAGGCCTGCTTCTCTCCAGTTTCACAGCAATATATTACCCATTTAACCAAGTGACATCATTTTGTTTGAAAAACACTCAATACATGCTTGAGTACATTATTGCATAGCATATGAGCAAATAAAGGTAAAATTGGTATAAAATACATATTTGGTGTACATTTTGAACAAGTGCATCTCCATCAAAAGAAAGTATCCAGCACAAGCAGACCAGCTATCCTAATTAAGTGAATAGAATTCCTAGTAATGGGGAGTTTGGAGAAATTAGTTTTGGTGTTAAATAGGAGACGCTGCCTGGACACCCCAGTTGGAAGCCTCATATTGTCTCCACTGTTAGAAATTACTATAATAATTCTAAATGAAGTAACTAGAGGATATAAGCTATCTTAATTAAAGTGTGTTTATCTCAATTTTTATCAGTCTTCTCCAGAACCATTAGGACATGAAGGGGAAGTTGGAGTCAGTAATAGTTTCTTATTAATCTTCTATTTAGAGAGTGGCATTATTTCATAGCTTTTGCAAAAAACTAATTTACAAAATGTACTTAGTGGAAGGTAACTCAGCTACATTATGTATAATTATAAATGGATCCCTTACATAACTTATTAAAAAAAGCTTTACAATGTGAAATTGCTGGACATATCCCTATACCATAAATAATCATACTTGATCACAATCATAATGCTTATTGCATTTACTAGTAAAATACATACAAGAATCGCTTGCTATTATTGTTTTAGTAACAATTAAAGATGTTATTCTCATTATGTGTATTTATTAATAACCTATTTCGGTCTCAGTAGAATTCTTTTAATAATAATTAGATCAACTTTACTACACCCTAACAAGTTAATGTATTAACGAGCACCCGAGTAAACGCCCCTTTTCACACGGTACTCGCGCTCCGATCGTTATTCAGTGGCATGAATAAATTGCATCCGTTTTTTTTACTAACTGCATTCCTCGTTCACGGAGCTTGCAGTCGTGTAGCTAAACCTGGACATACTTATAGCTGTGAAGCCTATTGATTCTACCTGACAAGCCCAGCCAACAGTTTAGTTTGCACTAAGTGTAGTATTCTTGAGGTGAGCGAGCAAAATAATATAGTTAGCTAGCTATATAAATAATGTTCGCCTTCGCTAGGTACAAAATTGTGGAGCAAACTAAAATATTAGTCTGTAATATACAACTAGCTTGTTTGTTTTAAACAACATTTGAAGAATGGGAATAGATGGTAGGCATGGAGGTTTTGTAATGTGACAAATCCTAATCTACAGGGCTAGGCTTCTGTGTTTATATTGTATATCCTAGTAAAACCAACATAAAATAAACATACTTAATTTTAGTTCATATTTTATTTGTCCATTTATATGTTACTACCATGGATTCACATTATTTCAGTGCTAGCTATTTTATGTTGAATTATTTATATACATTATATTTATATTTTGTTTTACTGGACTTAATATTCCACTTACCAAGCTTTTCAATTAATGCTGTAATGTTATATAAAATCTAGATACTGAAAGTAAAACATGACCTAAAAGTTTAATGTTTTCCCAAGAGACTGATCTTGTTTATATCCCAACTTAACGTTGTGCTAGTAAAGAAACATTCAGTTCTGGATGTATCTAATGCCTTCAAAACTTAAGGATGCCTTGGCACCAGAAACAGGAGCATGTAACCCCAAATGGACTGTATTTGCTGTGAAGTTTTTGTTGTTTCTTTCCTGTGTACTTTGGGCTTAACTTTGTTGCTACAGTGCCCCTTGAGAACTATAGCACTGAACTCTTTCCAATTATAGCTCTCAATTTTCCTCACAACATTACAGAGTCATAGCTAATTATAATATCAATGGTCGCATTTAGAAAATATAAAAAAAATTACAATAGTAGACAACACTTTTTAGGTTTTGAAAACACTCTGTCCTAATGACCATAAGCTGTATCTTGTTCATTGCCTACACTGGTACTGCTACACTTATGCTGAGCAGTGAACAACTAACTAAGAAATATACAAAAATACTATAACACAAAATTATTTTGCAGTTTATTTGCCATAAAATAGATATGTGCAACATGAAACTGTTTATAAGTTCAGAAAAAATATAATAAATATATATACATCTACATTATGTGCATTGGTATCAATTAAAAAAATACTACCCTCCTCTTTTACTCTATTTTACATTCAAAATAAGACATGATACATTTTCTTACACATTATATATTCTGTTGCATTCAGATGCCTGGAAACGCTGTACATGTACTAATCTTGCTTACTATTGCTGCTAGGAGTTCTACAGGTAACTTTTGTGCAGATCATTTGATTTAAACATTTGAAAGTATAGTACATGCAAAATTAACTAATGGCTAATATACCATACTATTATAGAATAATAAATTATAATAATTTTAAATAATGCAATATACACAGGGCAAAAACTTGAATTTCCTGTAGTAACGTATTTAGGACATTTCATGCATTTACCACCATTCCTAGGGCTAAATGTCCTGCACTTAGGACATTTAGCCCTATCCACTACAGGAAAGGTGGTGAAAGCATGAAATGTCCTAAATACGTTACTGCAGGAAATTCAAATTTTTTCCCTGTGATACATATAAATATAATATGAATGTATTTGAATAATTGTGTATGTTTATACTATATAATATTCCTTTGATATTCCAATTATAATTGAATTTTTAATAAATACTATTATAATATTACAGAATTATTAAAATGAAAGTGACTTAGCTTAATTTAATAATGCTGTAGCTATATAGCTAACATATAATCAGAAACTTTCATTGAAGTATGGATGCAGTGATAAGTATTTGTTATGTACTGTACAATGTTATATGCATAGGCAATTTGGATACCTGTAACAGTACTTGTGTCATGGATGAAGTGACCTGCACTTGTCGTCCTTTATTAAGATTATTTAATTGGGTAATTCAAGCAACTGATGGTGTTCAAACCACTATACCATTTGCTGGCAGTCCCAATGGGACTATTGAAGTAAGAGAGCGCTACTCAACTGAAGCTTTCGTTATATATAATGAAAATAATGTGATCACTTCATTTCTGACATTCACTGCACATCCTGAACTTCATGGTGCTACTATCACATGTGATCAGTACTCCATCACATTTAACATCCTGGGTAATTTATATGATAATAACTATAAGTGATAAATGTTATGAATATTATGAAATTAATAATTATCTTACAATTAATGAGCTTAATAATTTCTAGTGAAGTTATTTCATACAATTAACAAGACCATGTCAATTAACACATAAACAACTTTTAATAAGAGGCACTTACCTCTTTGTTATTCAATCTAATACATTAAATTAAGTTACCACTAAATGTAGATGAAATTATAATTACTTAATAAAATTGTACTTGTAAATATTGTATGTCCTGTTATAAAAATATATGACTCGATGTACTGTACATAATTATATTAACTGAAGGCCAACAGTTTGAAAAAGTAACAAGACTGGTTTGTTTATATAGAATGATGTTCATGTAAGGATGCAATTATACCTTAAAGAAAAACCACTAATAACATCTTATTGCTTTTCTTCTTAATGGTAATATTATTTACAGAATTTATTCCACCAGCATTGGTGCTAAACAAGACTAATGAAGCTGAGGAATATACTATAGATACCATTTTCTTAAACCGGAATGATATAAGTCTTGACTACTCAGTTATTTTAGAGTCTTCTCTTACAAATAAGACCCATATGATGGTGGACTTGCCTGCAAAATACAAATTTATGGCTAATGTTTATTACAACTTTACTCTGGCAAGCCGTATTTGTAATAGTAATTTCACAAAAGATCATCAATATAGATTATGTGAGATTGTTTACACCTTATTGTAGATATTGAATTTATTTTATTACTTTGTTATAAACATAGCATGCCCTTTTTATGAGCCAAATAACGATGTATCATCTATCGCCTACTGCATCAATCAAAATTTGTATACAAATGTTACCATACAACAACTCAATGATAACAAAACCATATTAGTTTGTGAGAATGACACCATGTGGCATGTATGGAAATCATATTTTCAAGGTACAACGAATATGTATTGCAGTAAAGTAATGCTTATGTAACAAATATATACATAAATAAACATATATGAATATTATATCTGTGGAACACTGGAACTCAGAGGACTCTAGCACACAAGCTTTAATTGAAAGGGATCAGACTTTCTCAACTTTGGATATTGCATATTTTTATCATAATCACTTAATAGCAGTGTACAATAATATTACTCATCAATAGTCGCCTAAGTGTGATAACTGTAAGACAGCATGAATTCATATCCATTGCACCACAATAGAATATGTAGAGCAGAGATCAGTACTGGTTTTTTGTGTTGGATCCATTCAGCTATTCTCTGTATTGCCCCAACTTCTAGCTAGCTAACTGCCAACTATGCTTAAGAATGGAGAGGCATAAGTTATGTTTTACATAAATACATTTGCCCGGTCATTATCTAACAAGTATAAACAAGTAGACCAATATGATTTTTATTCATTTAAATTAACCGAATGTTTCAGTAGTTTACTATGACAAGTTTGAGCTCTCTGCTCCAAACTTTTAATCTGCCTCTGCCAATACCTTGAATGCAAATATCATACCTATATAAAATATATTTATTCAAATAAATGTATACAAATTATAACTTTTCACTTTATGATTCAGTTATATTCAATATATTATGTAAAACTTAAAACTATATTATTTCATGATATATGATATAGAATACTATTATTGAGCAATAGTTTAATGCAGTTGACTTTTGAAACAATAGGAGAACGTTTCGAACTCGAAGTCCTTTATCAGCGAACAAAGTGATGTGATACAGCTATATAAAATGGTGTCATTACATGGTGGTGATGTGCGATGGGTATAAATTGGATGAATGGTAGCCACTAATTGGATGGAGAATAAGTGAATGGCTAACTGCTAATTCAAGAAGAGAATGACAAGAAATTCCTTGTTCTACCATATGTCAAAGGCGTAAGTGAAAAAATTGAAAGATCAACCAGAAACCTCAATCTTCAAGTAGCTTTTCAATCACAAAGAACCCTTAAAAGCATATTGATGAAGGTAAAGGACCAAACAATCCCCTAAAGGTGAGTGTAAATTGTTCGTGTAGTAGTACCTACATCAAGGAAACAGGCAGAACACTTCAAACATGCCTCAAGGAACACAAGAGGGCCGTCAGAATGGAACAACTAAAACAACTAAATAACGGCATTGCAGTCCATGCAAAAAAACACTGAGCACCATAATAATTGGGACTGTGATAAGATGATATGCAGATAAGAACATTGGCACAAGAGGAATATCACAGAAGCTTTGTGGATCAAGAGAACTGACACACAATGAACCTGGACCAAGCCCTGCAGATAGATTGAGTATGGAACCTTCATCTCACATCTCGAAAATAATTAACATACTTCTTAACCATTCACTCATTTTACACCCAATTACTAGTTAGCAATTCACTTCTTCTCCATCCAATTAGTGGCTACTATTCATCCAATTTACACTATCACACATCACCACCAAGCATGACAACCTCTCTAACTCTATATATAGCTATGTCACATCACTTTGTTCACTCTATTGTGAGTTGATGAAGGACTTCAAGTCCAAAACATTCTCCTATTGTTTCAAAATCAACTACGTTAAATTATTGCTCAATAATAATATTCTATATCATATATATCATTCCTCGACGTAGTAATGAGCCTATACTCTATATATAGTATGTCATGTAACTGTACACTGTTAACAATGGGGTGTTTGGATAACTTAGTTTTGGTGTTAAATATGAGGTACTGCCTGGACACCCCAGTTTAAAAGGAAGAAACTAATGGATATAAGCTAATAATATATAAGCTCACTTGGTAAAGTATGCATTGGTGTAGAAGTTATAAGGGCTCAAAGTGGGGTGTCCAGATAGTGCCTCCTTGCAAACACCTCGCGAGGTGTTATTTAAGCAACCCATTATAACAGTGTATTATCGATAAGGACAGGAAAATTATAGAAGATTGTTAATGTGGTTATCTTAAATGTGATGGCATTGATAATGTTGTGTGTATGTAGACACTACTATCTGCAATAACAGCACATATTCAACTCCTAGTAATCAAATTTCAAGTACACAACCTGATTATATACTGTTGTATGTGGCATTGCCTACTACTTGTGCCATTATATTGTTTCTCGCCCTAATACTATTTACATCTTTATTAACAAGTTTGATATACAAAAAATGTAAGTTATATTAAAATAGCTAATCTAGTAATACTCTAATATAATCTGTATTATACAGATTTCCGATCCAAATATTCAAGGTGAGTGCTTACACAGCATGGACACTATTCAAAATTATTTGTTTAAATTTTGTATTTAGGGATGAATCTCCTTTAGAGGTATAGTTAAAACATTCTCTTTGAAAGTATGTATAGATTGACTCTATTTAGAATGAAACTTATCAAGTTTTAAACAATGCATATGTGCAAGCTAGAGCAACCAGATTACAGGTAAGATACTGAAAATTTTAATATGTTCTAGATAATATATATCTACAATCACATATCTATTATTTTCATGTTATATCTATAATATTATTATATAATAACATACTATATGAAGTCATTTTTCAATGTTAATACTATTATTTTTATTATTATTTTCTACATTACAAGAACATATACCATTTTTATTTAATTTAAAATGAGTAACTAATTAATTACAAAATATTTTGGCTTCGTGAAAATTTCACTAATTGGATGTGATTGTACAAAATGCTAGAACTATGATACCAAATAATTAATAGACCCACTAATTATGTTCATTTAACATTGAAATAATGTTATACAAACATTGAAAAAAATAAGTATTTATTATATTTGGAAATGTTGTCCAGATGGCTACTGCTCCAGTAAGAGGAGAACAGTATTCAGCAGTAAATATACTTAACTCTAACACTGGAAGCCACAATATGGAGAGCAGTGTAACTATGTCATAAGGTTATCATTGCAGCATTTATGTTTACTTTTATTGTTTTCTTCATATTAGGAAAACAATACACTTCACTACGACACTGTCATGAATATAAGAATTTCTATAAATGAAGAAACTGACATGGCTGAAGTAGTCCAGTGTGACTCGGTATGATCATTGCTATCTAAATGTTGTCTGGTAGTATAGTATACTTATTATGATTTTATGTGTAGAACAATCCAATAGATCAAAGCACAATCAAAAGCTGCTCAGATTCCTCATTGTTCAGTCATGTAAAAGGTTTGTAAACGACTTATTGAGCTAAAATATAATGCTAGATTTAAAAAATGAGTAAAATAAGTATATTTTATAGCTAAAATGTTTTATACTAATATCAAATGTAGACTTTAAGATGAGATTTTGTTGACATAAAAAGTATATTTTATGATGAAAAAATGAATCACAAGTAAAACGAGTTATGTGTACTTGATAATTAATTTATGTATGGCTACATATCTACTGTAACAGTAAAACCTGCCTTGTTCACCTCTAAGATAGGTGTACCTCCCTCTACAGGGTAGCTGTTATGCTATGTTTGTTAGGGTAAAGTACATGACCATTATTAAGACCACCACCTATAAACCAAGGTGCCTGATAAGAGAGGTTCTACTATATATGCATTGGCAGAACAGCCTACATATTGAATTATGTATTCTTTACATAGAGTGTTCTAGAATGAATGATGGAGATGAAACAGAGCCAGAATGTAAGCCAGAAACTGAGGCAACATGAAAACATGATTAACATTTAGTCCAAAAAATATGTTCATTCCAACATCTGTTTTTGTTGAATATATAAATATCATAAACACATAGATATAACATTTTTAACAATTATGTTAACAAATCACTTATCAATTATCCTATGCAATATTTTGTGGCAAAGGCCTCTCATTCATTGGGGAATTATTATATATATAATATTCTGTAAATTAATTCCTCAATGCAGAACTATTGCTACAAGTACAATATTTCATTACTCTTATTGCTAAAACAATTCTGAGCTGCATACACAGAGAGAGACCTGCTTCTTTCATGTTTCCCAGCAATATTACCCATTTAACCATGTGACATCATTTTGTTTGAAAAACACTCAATACATGCTTGAGTATATATTATTGCATAGCATATGAGCAAATGAAGGTAAAATTGGTATAAAATACATATTTGGTGTACATTTTGAACAAGTGCATCTCCATCAAAAGAAGGTATCCAGCACAAACAGACCAGCTATCCTAATTAAGTGTGAATAGAATTCCTAGTAATGGGGAGTTTGGAGAAATTAGTTTTGGTGTTAAATAGGAGACGCTGTCTGGACACCCCAGTTGGAAATTACAGAAATTACTATAATAATTGTAAATGAAGTAACTAGAGGATATAAGCTATCTTTTATACTTTCTAATTGATTGGTGTGTAAAGTGTGGTGTACATACAGCTTCTCCTGGTAAACATCTCACGAAGTGTTATTTAAACACCCCCTTTTAAATGAATAGATTTCATTAAGATGATTTTTATTTGGAGTTTTTTGACATCTTTGAAATTAACTCTGTAATACTCATCTTCTTTGCTTTATGGTATAATAAAAAAAAAACATGTTTATATGTTTCTTCTGAACTTTGTTCTTGTAGTCACTCCTGTATTGTAAACTAATTAAACATCATGGATTCACCTTCAAGATATATTTGTAGATAATTGTAACAACAGTTTCACAATGAAAGAAATTTGCTGTTAATTTTAATTTTACAAGAAACAACACTCTTTGTATTACCATTATTATTACTTAATGGGATGTCTACGATTTACCCTAGATATTGGTGGCTTTCTGATATTTATTTCTCACGTTTACCTATTATAATACAATAAATGTTCAAGTTACTTATCCCCCACATAATTTCAGATATAGATTAAATATATCCAGAATGAAATTTGAGCTGTTGATATGCTTTAAGAGTTTTTTATCTGAAAGCTACAACTTGTTAAAATCACCATTGTATATTTATCTACGTGTTGTTCCAATTCAAATTAGCAAGAATGCAAACTTACTGACAACATGATAATAATTGTTATACACTAAAAAACACATACGGTTAAGTTTGCATTCAGAATATAGTTATTTATATCATCAGTCAAATAGCTGGAAATGTAGTTTGAATAATATAACCATGCCAATTCTGCTAAGATACTATAATTTCGGAATTATATGTCCATTGCCATCACCCGCTGAACCATTAGAAGATTCAATAAACCATTTCATTTATTGTTAAAATACTATTTCTTTTTATCCAATACATTAATACAAATTTTATGCTATTCTGAGATATTATACAAAAAAATCGATAAAATTAAAAAAAGTCCAGCAATTATACTCATATTTCGATTGTGTCATTCCTACTTCCCAATTCTAGCTGATAGAAAATGTCTGTAGTGGACTTAATGTTGTCTTCCTGGCAGTAACTGAATGTGATATTAATAAAATAAGGAGCTTTTAAACTTTGTCATTATTCTATGGCAACAAGTATCAAAGTGATGGTATTGTAATTTAATAATGGACACTGAATACTTACTGGCTAAATGTTACAACAAATATGCTGGTACAGTTAGGGAAATTTTGACTTGTATTTGATAGCACAATTTGGCCATGATAAAGTAGCTAATTATGTACTTTGTAATCAAATTATAAGTTTAATGCCAAGATCTAGAAACTTGTTACAGTTATTGTGTTAGGGAAAAGTGACCCGCACTTGTAATCCTTCACAAATGCAATTACAGAAGATTTAATTGGGAAATTGAAGCAACTGGTAATATTCACAAATTAGTTTATCATTTGCTGATTGTCCTAATAAACAATAGACGCTACTCAATTCAAGCTTAAGTAATCTCTAGGACAGTCTCAGATGTAACATTCCCTGTACATCCTGTACTTCAGGTTGTTATTATGTGAGCAATGACACTTGTTTCATATAAAGTTGATAGTTCATGTAATATAATAATTACTTCTCTGACTTCCCTCTGTTACATGATTGATCATATTTTCTTGGTAGACACTGGAACCGCTATTGTATTGATTCAAATTCAAATTTGTGATAAACTATGCTTGTTTTTACTACAACCAAGAAATGTTTTTGGTACAGCATTGCTTTCAGCTGTGATAATTCAGCTCATTGATGTTATTTAAATACACTATCCTAATGATCATGAGCTACAATTGTAATTATCTTCATTGATCACACTAAAGATTGAGTACTGCTATACTCCAGCTAGTTGTCAACAACTGGTTTTCTAATAATAACAAAAAAAATGTAATATTATTTTTTGTATTTCTTTTAATTCTAAAAGGATAAGTTATAGCTACGTGCAAAAGATTCAGAGAAAATATCAATAACAAAAATGTCTTTGCATTAATACATTATTTAAAAATAATTATATATAAATCCTTTGAGTACTGAACAAAAATGTTTATATTTAATGACTAAAAGCATTCATGTATTGCATTTGCTGTAATCTTCTCACTTGCTGCTGCTAGGAAGTTTCAACTAATGAAACAAAATTGACACAATGTATAAAGTCAATTTTGATTAAACATTGCAGCCTATTGTATTAAATTGGTTAATTATTCATAATTGCATGTTTAATCAAGTACCATCAAATCGATTATGTTCGTTCAATAAGTAGATAAATTGAAAAATTCTGTGGAATTTGTACTGTAATATTCACTTTATATCCTGAGCAATTCAACAGCATTTCCAAATATACTGGCATCACAACTTATGTAAAAATTAAAAAAAAACATTATAAATTAATAAATATCAATAAAGCTACATATTAGAGACGTACCATCGGTGTCTATTTCCTGTTCAATTGTTTCATAAACACCGTCAGGTTTATTCAGGCTATATTCCTCCTATTTACATCATCACATAAGCAAGTATAATAGAGAAATGACTATGTAAAAGAAACTATTTACCATGGTTTCATTTCTAGTACCATATGCACTGTTATCTTGACACAAAACAGCCTATTAAACATGTAAATTAGGTCATTTTGTCATAATATGATTATTTGTATTTTAAGTATGCTTATGTTACCATTTGAGCACTGGATGGATTCATGGAGCTGAGTGACATTCATTGCATTAATCATCAATTAAAGAATAGGTGTGCAATTGACTTACCAGTTATTATAATCAAATGTTGCCATTAACTTGTCTAGGACAATTATTAAAATATTTATGTTATGTCAGTAACTTTATACACTTACTTCTATGCTGCCTTCCTACAGCACATGTCAATATAATAATGATGCTAATTAACAATACAATTAGTCCAATACTAGATGCTGAAGTCGCAATAAGGGTTTTAAGAAATGATGCCTGAGGCTTTAGAGGTCTGTCCACATCATCAATATTGATTGTGGAATGTTCATCCAGGAGATGTGGTAGCGTAAACATCTCAACAACTACAGAACAATGAATTTTATTGGTGAGACGTATAATACACATGACTATTATATATTCCCAAACAATTTTAAGTTAAATAAGACACAATCCCAAATTTTGTCTATGCATAAACAGGTTTCTTAGTCACAAGTCCTGTTTTTAAGAAACCTGCTTATGTATAGACTAAATTTGGGATTGTGTCTTATTAACTTAAAATCAATTGGGAATTTGTAAATTAATTATATGTCATTTATATATACTGTTAAGATAACACTGCTAGGACAACACTGTTGAATAGTTGAATATTTTAATCTATCTTCTGGTATGAAATATTAGAAAAAATCAGCAATTCAGTGAAGAATATTATTGCAGTACATTTATATCAATTTTTTAATATCTGGTAAAATACATATTATCTAATACATAATTAATTATAGTGTATTTATATCCGTTTTATTTATCTTCTCAAGAAGCATGTTTTCTGGTATCATATAATATTGTATGTTAAAGAGTCCTCATTTAATCATTAACCTTACAACACATCAGCACAAGTGTCAATCATTACCATGCCACAAGCCATCGACTCCACACAACATTGTAGAATTGTATCCTGATCCAATCCTCACCGCTACAGTATTGTTGGGATAATTTATTGAATACTTCAATTTAGCAACAGTGGAGTCATGCTTCATGAAGGTACATGTCATAGCTACAATAATAAATAATATGTAAAATATGCCAATTACAATAATTTTTCTTACCATATTCAATAGTATTACTATTGTTATATTGAGAGCAAAGTTTACTTTGTACTCTGAACGTATAAATTTCTGTATAATCAATGCTGATATATGCAGGAAGACTTTCGAGCATTACAGTATCAGATGTTGATCTTACTTCAGCCGTGTAATTTTGATTATTTATACCAATAAATTGGTAATCTAAGTTTATGTTGACCTCTATATTCATATTGTCAGCAGCACTGGATAGTACCAAAGTAGGCAACACTAAACCTGGAAATAATGTACAATACAATATTTACATATGAACCGCTTGAATTGCTGAATTTTCACAATAGTATAACATTTGTTAATTTTATTAATGTTCACATTAAGTAGAGTGTGATATGGTGAAGTATTTCACAAGCCAGCTAATTTATTTTCAAGAGCCAGAGGTGAGTGAAAATAGAGAGTGAATAATAATACCCTATCACTCTAATCAGTGTAATGAGTTGTATATTCTATTATAGATATATTTATTGCAGTAGTTTGTACTAGGACCTATACTAGGAGGGTAACTCAAGGTGTAAAGTTGGCTGTAGGGGCTCCACACAACCCAAGCTGATATTTTAGTCGCTGCTCTAACCCAGGTTGGGTAGGCTACACCAAACTGTAAAAAAACAGGAAAACTAGTAGGCTATGCTTGTGCAATACAGCTTTGAAATAACATCTTAAAATAACATTGTGTAGTTATCTAGGTGGAATAAATATACACATGAGGAGTACCTATGATGTTGAATGTGATGGAGTAGTGATCACATGTGATAGTAGCACCATGAAGTTCAGGATGTGCAGTGAATGTCAGAAATGAAGTGATCACATTATCTTCATTATACAGAACCAAAGCTTCAGTTGAGTAGCGCTCTCTTACTTGAATTGTTCCATTGGGACTGTCAGCAAATGGTATAGTGGTTACAACACCATCAGTTGCTTGAATTCTCCAAATAAACAATCTCAATGAAGGATGACAAGTACAAGTCACTTCTTTCATAACACAATGGCTGAAACATGTAGTTAGTCCTCCTAAATGTAACACAATCCGATATTAATTATTTAATATACACACATAAACTCACCATATACATTGGAGAAGGCAAACCAAACAATTAGCATATTCTTTATAACGAGCATTTCAACTAAGAAAGACATATGAAATATCAAAGTTGTTAAAGTGAGGTGTATTTTTATTCTGAACGTCAGGAAAACTTTTCCCAAAATTATTGCAATGACCTTTGAAATGAGACTGTACTAACATTATCTCTTAATTTTAAATCATGATAATGATTTACGCACGAGTAATTTTGTTATGGTAAACTGCTTTTGTTATGTTGTATTCTAAAATTACTCTGTAGGACTCACTAATTGTTAGCTATATCTGTCAAGATATGAATTCAATTCTATCTTTGAAATACTTATTCTAATATGTATAGTTTTAACCATTATAAAATTGAACTAATAATATCTAGATTAATTTGTAATTAATGAAATCATTAAATTCATGTCTTATGTGGTTATTGTCTCTGCTAGGAATACAGCATGAACACTATGCTTGGCATGCATAAACATTCAAAGAAATTGGAATCATTATTTAACTACTTTTTGAAACTTATGTAATAGTACAAGCCTCAGAACAGAAGATAATATATGAATAATATTGACTACAAAGAGCCAGACTCACAGAAAATCTAGTTTGGAAGTTTTCTAAATATAAATAACACAGGGCAAAAACTTGAATTTCCTATCATCATAATAATATCATATTTCTGTTACCTTTCTGGTAGAGATCAAAATCCCCTATATTTATATAAACATTTATCCAAATCATTGACCGAAATGTGGTGGATCAGGTATTTTCTGGAATACATGATGACAAAAAATTCCAGTTTTTTTTTTCCTGTGTACGTATATAACTAGTATAAAGCTATACTAATACTCACTCTGAAGTAAGAAAGAGTACTAACTATACCCCTCAAAATTCAGTTTGGGCACATAAAATATAATGAATGAAATTAGCTGAGTTAATATCCTTCAATAAACTATTGGAGTATTATCAAGATTAGGTAGTAGGTACAAATTAATGATGTGATGAAATTAACATTGAATGTATGTTCTCAAAAAAAATTATTAATAGGAAAGAAATTTTGAACTAGATGGGTGTTGTTTATACAGAAATAACTATAAATCCAATTTCATTCTAACTGTTACGAGACCACCTAATGACAAATGCATTTGGAATGGTTAAGGAAGGGCTTATTATGATTTTCAGCTAAATAAACTAAACCATACTACATATTTACCTCACAACTTACATTAATACAAACAGAAAAGTCAATGACAGACGTAACAATATGTTGGATACTTGTTATTGATGATAATTACACTAAATCTTGCTCAAAAATAGCTAAGCTGCACCTCATACATTTATGCATTTAATGAGCAAATAATATCTACAAGTGATAAGAAAATATTCCGAACAGATGCATGCATTTTTTATAGAAAAACTAAACTGCTACGTTGTTTGTTTTTTTCTCAACATTTAGCTATAGCTTAAATTGTAACTAAAAATATTTTCAACAAGCAGTCGAAAGGTCCGATTAAGTTAATATTGGTTGTTAGAGCGAAAATATTTGCTATTACTAACTTATTACTGGCGATTTAAAACATACTTGCAACGATTTCACATTCAATTACCTAAATACCCCCCCCCCTACCCCCCCCCCCCCCCCCCCCCCCCCCCCGCCCCCCGAATGAGCGAGACTAACGTCGCAGGCTATATAGTTGAGTCGTCACTCAAATTAAGTATTTCACCGCCTTAAACGATCTAGCTGTGAAGCTACCTCTTCTCCCTGTCAAGTCTAGTCTGCACTAATTGAAGTATTTTTTAGGTGAGCGACCAAAATAATATATACAAATAAATATGACAGTTTTTCTGCTAGGAACAAACTTGTGGAGCAAGTCAAAAAAATTATACTATATACATTGTCCATTTAATGTATATTTTCAAGAAAGAGACTAGATAGATGGTGTGGAAATTTTGTATGTGACAAATCCTACTCTCTACATGTGTTTGAGTTATATTACCCTTGTAAATCATCACAAATTATACTATATCATTACAGACTACAGTATATACAGTTGCTTTCTCCCACTTATAGTAAGCATCATAAAATTCACCTTAACCTTCCTTGTACTAAAGCTATTCCATGTGTACTTGAAAATTTAATGTGAGAAAAACTGTGTGTATTTTATCTCAGCGCAACTTTGGAGGAAGAGTAAGTGATTCCTTGTTCATAAAGTACAGAAAGACATCTATAAAGCTATAAAGGTAACAGTTCATTTGTTGTTTGTTTTCTTTGCATTTACTCAGTATTTGATAAGTAAAGGGCACTGTACTTTGGTAAATATTTTTCTGTACATACAGTATAATAGGTTGCTTTATTGGTGATCAACCATAATTATCATATAATTTTCAGTACTGCAAAGTAATACAAGAAAAGCAAAATATATTCTTTTAAACTTGTCCTGTTTCCTATCGTAGTTCATTATATTATGCTTTATTATTGTGTGAAATACAGATAATAGTGTTAGTTATTTAATATTAAAATTGTGTCATTTTTATTAGCTATATCACTTACTAAGCCTTTAATGTAAATTTGTAATACTGATAGTAAAAACATAACATTGGATACTGAAAGTAAAAACACAACATTAAACATGAATTTCCCAATAGACTAAGCTTGCTTAGTATTAAAACTGCAAAACAACTTTCAATTCCATATGTATACTCAAATGTCTTTATACTTAACAATAACATTATCGACAAAAAGTACTTATTTAAGCATTAAAACAAATAATAAAAAACATGTGATGGTTCTAGAGGAAAACAGAGCTCTAAATGTACCAAATCATGTGGTGTACTATGGTATGTTCAAACTGTTCAATCAGATTGCTCATACCCACCTCCTAGGTGGTGAATAAGTAAATCGTCCAATGAAAATATGTTGTTGTGCATTTTCAATAGCCTAGAGCCATGGTGGTATAAGTCGGTTGAACCATTCTGCATATAGGATTTACACTATCCCTGTGCCTTCAGCAAACTCAGTTGTGTAAATACCATACCAACCTCCACATTGCAGTGTAACCAATACATATTTATAATACAAGACCAAAAAACAACAATGTAAAATTATCTGAACTCGCATAAAATTGTTGATACACCAAAGTATAACAATTCTTCATATAAGCATAAAATTCTCATTCAGCCGTTTGTATTTACGATTCTAACTTCATTGTTAAGCTTTCTGTTGAAAGAGATGTATATACAATGAATAGTACACAACAAATTTATTTTATGACAATACTGTCACAATGACCATGACTTAACTAACATTAATACTGTTACATTTATGCAGTGCAGCTGGTCTAAAATATGTGTGACTTGAAACTGATTACTACTTCAGAAAAAAAACATAATAAGTATATGCATTGGAATTATTATATTTCTTCAATTTAACATTTAATCTAACTCATTTTGTGAGCCCTATTATTTAGAATTGTTGGTGCTTATGCATAAATAGAATTAAAATAACCCACCTCTTTTTACATTATTATATATTCATTATATGTTTTGATATGACAAGCTTTCTCTTTATTATCATATTATACCATTCAGATGTCTGGAAGTGCTATACATGTACTTATCTTGCTAACTGTTGCTAGAGGACAGGTAACATTTTGTGAAAGTAGTTAATTCATTAAACATTTTTCTTGTAATAAATGCAATAAATGTATAATATATACAGTGTATGCAGCACATAAAATTGTCATAAATTATAAATATTACTTATTACATGAGTCAGAGTGTGATATTAAGAAATATTTCATGAGCAAGATAATTTTTTTGATAAGCCAGAGAGAAGTCAAAATAAGGCCCAGAGAGTGAAATATCTAGCCATATTACTCTGACAGAGTGAAATAAGTGGTTTAGTTTTCACTAGATATCTTAACTGCTGTAGTTTGTACTAGGACTGCTGGTAACTCAGTTGTAAAGTTGGCTATAGGGGATTCCCACATCCCCATCATATATTTTAGCAGCTGCTATAACTCAGTTGGGTAGGCTACATCAAAGGAAGGTAGCTGTAAAAACTAGGAAAAGGGTTGCTATAGCTACTAGGGTAGTGAGCTTAGTACAATACAACATGAATGGATCAAATACCTAAAAATAACACCCCCAAAGATATCTAGGGTGCAATATATGTGACCGGTTTTGGGAAAATCGGCCTAAACGCGGCAAACAAATTTTTTCAGTATCCCTGGGTAAAGCCTTATGGGTCGATTTTTTTCGAAAAATTTTTTATGGCAGAAATGGATAGACACCAGTTAGCTCTAGCTTATGACGCAATTGTAAGCTCTGGCGTGCTGTAGAACTCACACTAGGAGGCTAAAAACACTAGCCGGTTGGACTCGTGTACGGAGAGTTGCTAAGAAATTATTGGCGGGCTTTTCACTAACAGCCGGGAAAAAACTGTAGCTAACTAATTCACTTACTAATCTACATAATTCATGTACTCACGCAATTCTCGCCATCATAGTTTCTTAAAGAGCCCTGCATTAAGCCTTTTAGACTTCTTTCAATCCGACTGTAACCGGTTTATTCCATAGTGTCCCGGAGACACGCAGTAATAGTATACGGACACAAGGCACGCCCCCTGACCTTAGCAACGCCTTACCCGGCGTTTTTTCGAAATCAGCAATAATAAGTTTAGCAATAATACTGAAGTGTTGTAGTGCGTAGGGCGAAGACGGCTTGTGCTACAGCTTCCAAATTAGGAGGACGGCATCCCAAGACCCCGTGCAGCCCACTGGTAGAATAAATTAGAAAACTTTGGATGCCGCGTTTAGGCCGATTTTCCCAAAACCGGTCACATATATATATATAATATTGCAGCTTTGATATTTTTACTTGAATATTTCCGCATCACGCGAGCGTTCTGTATTCTCCCATATTGTACGGTTTATATTGTACGCTCCTTGTAGCGCGCGCGTAGCGAGTAAAATCAATGAAAATTGTATTGTAACCGGTTGAGAAAAATTTCAAAGAAGCAATAAATCACTTATCACACTCGTCGTACAATATGGGAATGATATTTTACTCTCACGCCACATTTTCACTCGCCTTTGGCTCGTGAAAATATTTTGCGTGCTCGTAAAATATTTTCCCATATTGTACTCTGACTCGTGCTATAAGTATTATATATATATATATTATATAAATTATATATAATATATAATTATGTATACACTGTACCCCAAAAGGTGTGTAGTTCACACCAAATTAAGCGTGAATCAAGCTAATTTATTTTCAAGAACCAGAGGTGAGTGAAAATAGAGCCCCAAGAGAGTGAATAATAATACCCTATCACTCTATCACTGTAAACCAAAAGGTGTGTAGTTCACACCAAATTAAGCGTGAATCACTTGTAACAATAGTCACACCAAAATATTGTGTGATGCACACACCTCATCATTTCAGTGTGAATTCACACCATAATCAGTATGAACTCATACTTACATTAATGCTGAATTATTTTAAGTTACATTGATTCTAATATTACATATCAACATTATTTTCCATAAAGATGTTGGTGTAATCCCAGATCTCATTAATCAGAGGACTATAATCTTAGTCAACTCTCTTATCTAGCATACAAGTGTACAAAACATTTATAAGGCAGATTACAATGATAATAGCATTGGTTAATGTTTGATCATAATTATGATTACTATTGTATTTCAAACAGAAATATGACAATAACTAACTCAATAGTAGCACATCTAAGATTAAATAAGTAAGTATATTTTTATATCTAATTCAAAGTCATTTTTTCGTGCAATTTTAATAAATATCGTAATTAGAAAGAATGAGTAACAAAAAATGTATGTAGGATTGAGCAACATGGCATAGTTAAAAAAAACTGTTTGTGGCTACTGCTAATTTGTGAGTCATGTGTCGATGTAGGGTAAACACTGATTAGGTATTGTGATCTCATACTGAAAATGCTTTTAATTTGTTGGGAAATGTTTTTCAAACGTAATAAAAACTGACCTAAACACAATTTTAACCTCATTTTAAAAGTAGCTACCATGCAGATCATCGAAGTTTTTTTAAAGAGATTAGTAATTGTTTGTTTGGCCTTTTCAACTGTATATGGTGAGTTGTATATTACAATGCTTTATGCAAAATAATTCAGTTAGCTATGTAACTTAGGAGAACTGCAAACTTGTTACAGTAGTTGTGTCATGGATGAAGTTACCTGCACTTGTTGTCCTTTATTAAGATTATTTAATTGGGTAATTCAAGCAACTGATGGTGTTCAAACCACTATACCATTTGCTGACAGTCCCAATGGAACTATTCAAGTAAGAGAGCGCTACTCAACTGAAGCTTTGGTTATATATAATGAAGATAATGTGATCACTTCATTTCTGACATTCACTGCACATCCTGAACTTCATGGTGCTAAGATCACATGTGATCAATACTCCATTACATTTAACATACTAGGTATTTTATACGATAATGTTGTAAAAATTAGAGGTGAAGTTCTATGAATAATATGAACTTAACAATACCATAGCATTTTAATATGTTCACATTTTCTGTTGTTAATATTTATGAAATTAACATGACTATTTTATACATAAACAAATTAAACATTCACCTGTTTGTCTCAATCTAATATATTAAATTACACATTAATTAGTTCCTTATATTTTGTTTTCCACTAGTCACAAAACATATTTTTTTAAGAAATCAAACATTTCAACCATTATTCAATGGTCATCATCAGTGTGTAAAATGATCAGTATAGTGAAGTCAAAATACAGTCCTGAGGTGTATGACAGAACTATAACAAAACAGGCTATAACAAAAGAAAACATTCGCTAAAAGCTACAGTTATACACCGGAGGCAATAAATAAGTATCCTTGTTCATTGATGCCCACTCATTTTTATTTCCCAAGACTCAATGTGATGATGTTGTTAAATTGCATGGTGAGCAACTGCAGATGTGTTGGTGTCAAGATTCAGTGCTCTTTGATATACTTTGAACCGGTGTTTTAGAATCATTTCAGTTTGGCCTATGTAAACATGTTGCAAGTTTCTGAAGTTATTTAGTAAACCACTCCTCTATTTTTTTAATAGGTGTAAGTCTGCCATTTGGATGACCCTATTATATTATATATTTTTGTATCTGGTACGGTGTGATAGTATATAGTTCTGATGCCGATGTGATGTAAAATTCTTTTGATGTTTTAGATGGTTTATCACATTATGGTAATACTACTCTCACTTTTGAAGTGTTATCCCTTGTTCAGTAGATTTTTATGGCACTTGCCTGCTTAGCTTCCCTGCTAATGAAATTAATGTGGTAGCCACTCTTTTATACTATTGCTACATGTAAAAAATATTTGACTCTATTCTCCATAGTGCTACAGATCTTTATTGCTACATGTAAAAACTCTTTGACTCTATTCTCCATAGTGCTACAGATCTTTCCTGCTCTGTTGAAGAGTGTTTTGGCAACAGCAATTTTGTGTTGTAATGGATGATGGGAGTCTATACTTGTCAGTGTTGGTTATTTTCCTGCATACTGTAATTATTAAACTTCCATTACTCTTGTGCACAATTTCAGTTTCCAAGAAAGCCAGTTTACCGTTATATTCTCTTTCGACTTCTTCCATTAAGTTGGCTATAAATAATGGTTGCAACATTTGTGTATTGTATGAAAACCATTTCTATGGTCATAAAAAAATATAGCTTCATATTAACAAAGCCAAATAAAAATTTCCCAAAGCAAATCAATACTTCAATCTGCATAGTATGTGCCTCAAGTGCCCCTTCAACCAATGAATCTGGGGCTCTTCGTGTAGCAGTGTATGTATATCCTGATAAAAAAATGTATAAAACCTTATTGTTAATCTTCTGAATTAATGTTATTTGCAGAATTTCTTGAACCCTCATTGATGATATACTGGACTCATGAATCTGAAATGTATAATATTGATACCGTTATCTCAGACTATAATGATATAAGTCTTGACTACTCAGTTACTATAGAGTCCTCTCTAACCAACATGGCAGATATGAAGCCGTTACCTGCACAATACAGTTTTATGGTGAATGCTTTTTACAACTTTACTCTGGCAAATAGTATCTGTAACAATGTTTCTACAAAACACCACTCATTCAGATTATGTGAGATTTGCTATACTATATTGTAGCTATAGAATTTATATTACTTTTTTGTAAACATAGCGTGTCCATTTTATGAGCCATGTATTGATGTGCTATCAACCATCTACTCTATCAAACAAAATGAAAATACAACTATTTCCTTACACATCAATGATACAATCACTTTAGTCTGTGAAGATGACACCTTGTGGCACGTATTGGAATACACTTCACACGGTACACTGAATTTGTAATACAGCAAAGTCAATGCCAAAACTGCATATTATAATATAATAATAATATGTATACTGATTGTTAGCACTAGATTTATTCAGCCACTCATTAATAGTCCCTTTATTACTCCTGCTGCTAGTTAGCCTACCGTCAACATTTTAGAAAATGAAATAAGCCTTGTCTCTTTCAAAGAAAGCATAAACAAGTAATTTTTAATTAACGAAATATTTCTGTAGTTTACAGCTACTAGTTTGGGCCCCACCCCCAACTTTTAAACTGTTTCCGCCACCTACAGTGTATGTATACCTGAAATGCAAAAACTATATCTATGTATTCAAATAGGTGTATAAAGAATATTTTTTTAATTAAACAGTTATGTAGCTATATCTTAAATGAAATATTCAACATATTATCATGAAACTGTATTTTCAATAAAGCCAGGAAAATAAGAAAAGACTTATAATGAGATTATATTTAATGTGATTCTTAAAAACACAATTGAATGTATGACGTAAAAGTAAAACTTGAATAACAGCTTTAATAATCTTGTGTTTATGTAGATATTACTATCTGCGAAGGCAACACATATTCAACTCCTAGTGTTCCACCTTCAAGTACACAATCTAATTATATATTGTATTATGTGGCAATGCCAATAACTTGTGCCGTGGTATTCTTTCTTGTCTTAATACTATTGACATGTTCAGTAATAAGTTTGTTTTACAAAAAATGTAAGTTATGTATTGCATTAGCTAATCTAGTGATTATTTTAGTATTTTGTATTATTCAGATTTCCGATCCAAATATTCAAGGTGAGTGCTTGTAAAGCACAGGCATTATTCCAGAAATATAATTTTGAAATTATTATTATAGGGGCGAATCTCCTTTAAATGAGGTATAGTTAAAATATTGTCTTACAAATCATGCATAGATTGGCTCTATTTAGAATGAAACTTATCAAGTATTAAACAATGCATACGTGCAAGCTAGAGCAAACATATTGCAGGTAAAGTATTGTAAATTTACATTATTGATATGCGTCAGATATAATTATACAATTATATAGCTATTATCTTTATTAAGTATCTTACAATATTATTTTTTTATGTATATGTATTGTATAATAATAATGTTATATAATAATAGTCACCGTTTATGTTGATACTAATCTTTAAATATTATTTTTTACTGCATTAAATGAGCATAATACACATTTTTATATTACATTGTTAAATAGTACAATTACGAATGTATGAAAACTTCATTAATTGGGTGTGATTGTACAAAATGCTAGAACTATGACAACATGATACCAAATAATCCATTGACCCACTATACTAAGATAAGTTAAAATTATTAATTATGCTTATTTTACATAGAAATAATATGGTTAAATATATACTTTGAAAAATATGTATTCAATTATTTTGAATTCTTCTCCAGATGGCTACTGCTCCAGTAAGAGGAGAGCAGTATTCAGCAGTAAATATACTTAACTCTAACACTGGAAGCCACGATAAGGAGAGCAGTGTAACTATGTCATAAGGTTATCATTGCTGCATTTATGTTTACTTTTATTGTTTTCTTCATATCAGGAAAACAATACACTTCACTACGACACAGTCATGAATATAAGAATTTCCATAAATGAAGAAACTGACATGGCTGAAGTAGTCCAGTGTGACTCGGTACAATTGTGGCCTTCTTCATAATAATTGCAGTCTGTTAATGTATATGTAATTGTTATTATAATATATGTGCAGAATAATCCAACAGAACAAGACAAAATCAATAGCTACACAAATTCTTTATTACTTAGTGATTCAAAAGGTTTGTAAGTGACTTCTAGACCTATAATATAATGCGAGATTAAAGAAATGAGTAATATATAATTTAAAGCTAAGATGTTGCTTTTTTTATAAATATCAAGTGTAAACTGTAACAGTGAGATCTTTTGCCCATTAAAATCGATATAATTTCATTAATAGGAATTAAGTTACATGTAAAACTAACGTATCTATAATATGTGATTATTAAACAAGTTTATATTGGCTACATACCTTCCATATAAATGCAGTGGCTGAAGAGACTTCTATTTTAATAATGAATTATAATTTATAGTAGAATTCCGGGACGAATGATGGAGATGGAACTGTAGCAGAAGGTGTGGCAGACAATGAGCAACATGAAAAACATGATTAACAACTAGCTAAGAAAATGCATTCATTCCAACATCTGTTTTGGTTGAATATCATGCCATAAACAGATAGCAATAACATTCTTCACTAATTAATGTATGTTATCAAATCACTTACAAATTATCCATTGCAATATTTTGTAGTAAATGACTCTCACACTCAACATTTGTTCAAGCAGTAGCTTCAGTGATTTGTGTGAGGGAATTAATCTGCAAACAAATTCCGTTATGTGAAATTGTTGCTACAAATAAAGTACTTTATTTTCACTTCTAGTTATGTGCTGCAAACACAGAGAGAGACAAGCTTTCTCTCAAGATTCCCAGCAATATCAACAATTTAGCCATGTGACATCATTATGTATGAAAAATATTCAATACATGCTAGATTGCATTTGAATAAATTACGGTCTCACACTTACTATAAAATTGGTACAAATACACATTTTGGCGTAGACTTTGAGAGAAGTATTTAAAACATGACAAGTGCATCTCTATCAAAGTAAATGTGGCCAGTCTGTAATGTAGGATGTGGCCACTTTAATTTATCAAGTTCTATAACGTCACTTGACATATAGGGCAGTCTATATGAACTGCATGAATGAGCTGGAATTTACTTAGCACATGTGTTACTCCCATGTCATGAGCCAGCAACCTGACACACTACAGTGTACATTGTATCCTGATCAAAATAGCCAAAATAGCATGATTGTGTTGCGGTATGGAAATTAATTATATATTTAAATAGATTCTTACCTATTACAAATGCTAATTATAATTTTATCAAAAGTTTACCTTTTTAAGTTAAATCAAAGTGTGTTCAACAAAAGTTTAACAAGATGTACACATAAAATATCCTAAATTAAATTAAAAAAAAAAAACTTTTTCATACTATGTGCAGCTCTATTGAATAGAGGTGATTGGTTGTCATAATAAGTTTTTTTCCCAAATGTATCAGGGCGTTTTACTAGCATAATATTGAAGGTGAAATTTGGAATAAGACCAGTTTGTACACATTACCCTCTTGATATCCTATTGAAGTTATCGAGTAATATCTGTTACAATCAACAATACTCTACATGATATCTAAATATCAAATGATTTCAACCATAGCATTTTTTTTGCTGACAAGTAGTATAGCTAGTTATTTATCTATAATACACTTGTGTGCCAGTAACGACGATGACGACGACGACCCACGCGACGACGACCGACGCGACGACGACCGACGGTGTGTGTGTGTTCATGAATAATTCATGAGCTTTGTATGGTTAGGAAAAGCATCGGTCATTTATGGTAGGTAAAGTATCGTCACAATCAGTAGAACGTGCTGGTTACTTCTAACAGACCCTTTATTAGACATATCTAGAGGTTACTGGTTTTTGACGATTGGAAGGCGGCGTAGGTTTCAAAAAGGAAGGCGAAAGTACGGAAGAAAAGGTAAAAGGCGATTAATCGTAACTGAAAAAGCGGATGGAATCTGCGAGGTAAGGCAGTGTAGGTGCCAGACCCTTTATTAGACATATCTAGAGGATACTGGTTTTAAATTTTTACAATATTTTTAGTTGCTGCTATACAGATTTGTTGGATATAGTTTAAATGAGTATGTACTCCCAATGATGCTTAATGGTAGGTACTATTTCATAAGTATGGAAAGTTGAAATAATATCACATTAATACTTTCAACTTATTTTAACGTGAGTATGGAAAGTTGAAATAATATCACATTAATACTTTCAACTTATTTTAACTTCATTGTGGGACTTTGTAGAATGGTAACATATACATTAGGACTTCAGTATAACGGAACATTTCACTATAATGAACACCCTGTGGTCCCAAAGTGTTCGTTATACTGAGGTCCTACTGTACTCAGTTATAATTCGTGTGATCCAAGCCAATGAGCTGTATTGATATCAGTGTTGTGGTAATTGCAATTGGTAATTGTAATTAGCTGTAATCATTACACCATCTGCAGCAATTGTAATTGTAATTGTAATTGCATACCTGTAATTGGCAAGTAGTTGGTCAAAGACCACTTTGGTAAAGGGTCAGTTCTAAAGCACATGGCTGAATTAAAACAAAATTACAAACTTTGTGGGCCCTATTACATGACCACTTATCCTGAGGAGGCGATGTGATGTAATTGTATGTATGTAATTGCTAACAGATTTGTTGTAATTAGTTCTTAAAGGTGTAATTGGTAATTGAAATTGTAATTGAGAAGCAAAAATTTAAAGTAATTGTAATTGTAATTGATTAGTTACTCCTGTAATTGCCACAACCCTGATTGATATACAATGGCCGTATTATTGCTTATATTTGTTATTTTCAACAGTTACAATAATGAAAAATAATATGTTCAAGAATGTATTAAGGGAGCCATAAGAACTTGTACTTTGTACTTTGGTATTATTATTTATAAAATATTTTTTAATTTAAGAATGAAAATATGATATAGCCATAACTAATTACGAATAATAATTATGAATAACTAGCAAGTATACTTGCTAGTTATTCATAATTATTATATACCCATATAATATAGTGGCGCTTGACGTATTGCAAAGTAAGAATGCAGTAGCACAAGTTATCTTACTCAGTCATCATTCTCTACTATTGGTAGGTTACATAAGTTTCCCTCTCCTACTCTTTTTTTCTGAACTATCTGAGCTTTTCTTCTACCCACCTCTCCTAACTTAAGCTCTTTTTCTTGAGTCATGGAGCCCCTTTTACTTTGTCTATCTCTCCTGCTTCTGAATTTCTGTATTGAGAAACATTTGTCTTTTATTTCGTACTTTAGCCTTTCTTTTGAAAACTAACCCCCGCCTTTACTCGTCTATTCCATCTGCTTTTTAGTTATAGTTAATAGCTTACCTTTTTGCCTTCTCTACCCTTTCATTTTAAACCTCGAGGCTAAATGGAACACTGTACACAAATTTTTGACTAGCCTGGCCTAGTATTACTACCACTAATATCCAATCTTTATCTATAGACAACTCCAATTAGTGTATTATCTGTCATGCAATTAATATACTGTGTGTGTGGCATGCTATATGTGAAAACTAAATCCAACCCAAATTCTGTAGACTCTTTAACAGTAATTTTTACAGTAATTTCTCAGCCAAATTCACAATTGCAAGTAAGCATCCTGATATGTTAAGATGACAATAATTTTGTGATTGAGTGTTAACAGATTAGAATAAAACAAACTAGGGACTTTATCTTAGTCAATATTTACGACTTCCTATGCATGGCTTTTTTGCAGTTATGAAGCACTCCCACATACTGCAATCATTTTCAGTTGTATAAATTTTGTCTTTTATATTTTGGTTTGAGATGTACGCACAATATAGTCAACAGATACACTGTACAGCATCTCCTGACTATAAGGATCACTGTCATTGACTAAGTAACCCACACAACAGAAAATGTTCTTTTTCTTCTCTTCAGCAGAGGCACTGCTACATGATATCATTATAAAGTTGAAAGAGGTAAGGTATTCAGCTAGCTCTGGCGTTGCAAGCAGTTCAATGCCTCATCCGTATGCTAATCTCCTCCTTTAGTTCACACACTGAAGAATAATGTCCCTAGAATGACTCCTGTGATACTTTGTTATTGTATGCTTATCAAAAGAATACAATCAGAAACACAGTTAGCAAATTAATATAATTGTGAGGACATAAGTGAGGCAAAAGCCGTAGCTAGCTGGTGCATCAACAGGATACATTTACAAGAGATCCAGAGATACAGTTTGTCCTGACACAGTATTACTGTTCAGACTCAGACTAAGAACACTGGCTGGATTAATCACTACTGGCCATGCTTTACTCATTTGGGCCATTACATTACTAGATGCAATAACAAGCTAACTAAAATCAATTGTAAATTCAGGTATCATAACCTGCTTCCTCTGATGGCAATGAGTCAAAATCAGCTGATATTTGAAGCACAAACATTGAACAATGACGAGAATAAGGAATTTTTTTAATTATCTACTTCCTTCAATATAATTATAATATAACAGCTATATTCTATTGAATTGCACATGGTTGAACACTTACAGACCATGATAACTCGTGTTTAAAATTTATGATGTAAATGATTGTGTAGCACAGATATTGGCATTACAAATGGGTATTCAGCATTTATGGCATAAATTCTGAGATTTTTGATGCAACGTAACACTGAAAAACACAAGCAACACATACTTGAAATCATTAATCCAAATAACATTGGTAACTATTTTAATACAAGTATTATCTAATGTTGTTTTAGTTCAACATTTACATTTTAGTTTTAGTTATAGTTTTTTGACCAAAAAGTTCAAGATTAATTTTTTTGTTTTAGTTTTTCACTAGCAAAGACTACAATTTTAGTTTTAGTTTAGTTTTTCCAATGTACTAATTTCAATTCTAGTTTTTAGTTTTTCAAATTTACTAACTTCTATTTTCGTTTTAGTTTTGGTTTTTTAGAATTCCAGAAAAAATTTTAATTCAAGTCATCAATTATTTTAGATAGTTTTTGTTTTTCAAATGCAGATTCCAATCTTCTACAAAATGTATTGCCCAAATGTTTGCGATTTGGAATTAATGTAAAACTTTTCAGTCCACTTTTATACTCAATATTGACCTGTGTATAACATGAAGTCATGCTATATTATATTTAACTTGATAAACATATAAAACGTACTAAAACATTTGGCGAATCTGTTGTTGGAATGGGAGATGAAGTACTTACCGGAGGAGGTTGCTGCGCTCTCTTTCGTGCAAGCATCTTGTAAAGTGCAAGCATCTTGTAAAGTGGTTCATGGTCGTTTCTGTGCTCTTCCTCCTCTATTGGTAATCTTGGCAACAACATTACTGATGTTTGATATTATTGTCCAAAACAGATAGAACAACAGATAAATGGTCACATCATAAGTGAATGTGAGAGTTAAAAAATATATATATTTTTTTTAAATAAACAAAACACAGATGCAATAGAGTAGCTTGAAAATAACAAATATTTTATTACTATTTGTGCCATTATATTTCTTATAGTACGTTTTATTGTATAGCCTCTGTTTGTACATATTATTGTCTCTTTTGATGGTAGTAAGATGCAACACATAACTCCAAATAGACACAAGACTAGATTTCAAGCAAGTAAAATTGTAGAAAAAAAAAACCACTAGGCAGAACGATGGCAAATGACGTTTTCTACATTCCATTCGAACAACTATCCCTTTCCTTCCTCCCCCGCCCACCAATAATGGAAGGTAAAGGGTCGACTACGCCAGACTAGTGTAAGTTAAGCTTTAAAAAAGATTATCAATGAATAAATTAAATTGTTTGCCAAGACATTGATACAACAGGTAAATGAACAGGCACTTTCTTTTATATGAATAATGATATAAATCAAGGAGTCCATGGAGATATGACAAATTTGACAGAAACATGACAGTCAGTCAACCCAATTAATCACAACAGATGCTCTGCTTGATCAGTAGTCAGTGCTTATCCACAATTATCTGTCATAATGTATAATCAGTTCTCTTTGGATTCTTGGAAAAAGAGATGGTCCTGATAAAAGTAGTGCACTTTAGTGATACCATTTTAATACATATTTACAGTCAAAGCAGACAACACTGAACTGACAGACATTGCTGAGTAATTTATAGGAAGAAATGAAACAAAATTTGATAGAACTAATATTAAGTGACACTTTGAAATCTTAACTTTACCATGACTTTATTCAATTAATAGTAAGTTGAGTATTTTGTAAATATTAGTGGTTTTCATGAGAGTAAATTGTTGTGTAGTACAATGGTGCCGCTCCAGTCACTTTGAAACAACTTCCATCACACCTGTATACACAGTTAAAGTGAACACTATCAACAATTCTTTGCTGCATTGGCCAGACTAAAGTGAACTTTTTTTGTGTGCTGAAGCACTGTAATATTGCACTAGTGTTATGACAAAGAATTTACTTGAACCATATGTTAGCTGACTACCTTTAAACTTTACATTGATTAGCATGGAGTGAATTTTTTTTACAAGTTCTAAAAAATTGTCTCAATGATGTGATTATTATCTTAATTATAGTTAATATATATATTTAAAAAAAGTGTAAATAAATAAGCAAATCTGATGCATATTTCTACCAATAGCTTTAGAATCAGTATTAGTCATTACAATTACTGTGGCAGGACTACTTCGACCCAAACGGTTTCTTGTGGAAACATTGATCATATAATGTTTGTGGACGTAATGAAATTAAAATTATTTCGGAGACATTTTGGTACTCTAGAGTAGTTTGATCCAATGTATCCACTGTTTGAAAAGATACATGGTAACCAATTATGGAAGACAACCCAACCCGTCATATCCAGGTTTCACAGTGAGCTGGAGGCTAGTTTGAAATACTTGGGAAATGGCCAATGTTGGAGGCTCTGGAGAAGCTGCAAGAGCAATTAAATAGGTTTAGACAACATCAATGGAGCATATGAGCTCGTTAATTGTGCCTAATTTATTGGTAAATAATTTTTGTGGTGTAATAGCTCTCTTCAATTACATATTATTGTTTTGAGATTTTTTTTTCAAACTCATCAATTTTTTCAGTACACATGACATCCAATTTACTTAAAAATGTATTCTTTGTCACTAAAACATGATTTTTTGTGGCCACTGATATTTGGCTAATGTTATGATATACAATTAAATGACATTGTAGCAATGTACAATTCACAACTATACTTACTGGCAATTAAAATTAAGTGACACTTTGAAGTCTTAACTAAGTGCACCTTGAAATTGAAATCTTAACTACGTGCACATTCTACACCAGGATCTCTGTAATAGTCTTGCGTGGCCGACCCTTTCCCTTTTATTATCCGCTCGAGCGGGGGAAGGAAAGAGGTCTGGTAGAAGCTTGTACATCGTTTCGTGTCATTCCCCTGGATTCATGGGGAGCCATACTTTCCTTGTATTGCTTATTTAGAGGTGTGGCTTTCTGTGACGTAGAATTAAATACGCGTATAAAAACTGCGTTCTCATCACTTCGAATTCTTTTTTGGTGGCGATGGACTATACAGCTTTTGTGCGTGCTGTTGCGTTGGAACATGGATGCATACTTAGTAGCAAACAGGTTAGAATCAAGATGTCTTTATTTCTTTACCTACTGGCTATGGCAAGTCACCGTGCTGCTATTCACTGCTGCTTCCTCCCATATTATTGTGATTAGTTGAGGAATGTGAAAAATAAGAGCATAGTAACAGATTTTCCACAGCAAAAGCAGTACCTCGAAAGCCATCTTGTAAAATAGGTATACCTGTAACACTTTCGCGTGAGTGTGATATTTGACGACCTCAACGCCCATTTATGTTATAATTGTATTCCATTAGCACGAAAAGATGTACTAGCTTCTACCAGACCCTCTTTCCCTCGCCTGCGCTAGCGGATAATAAAAGTGAAAGTGGTCGGCCACTCGAGACTAGATCTCTAAGTCATTCAGTACCTGAGATTAGATTACATGAAGCCCTGACCAAAGAAAGCTGGTGCACCGTTCCTAAGTACCAGCCTGCATCTGTATAATAGGAACCCAGTTCCTATTGATGGGTGGAGCCTACAATAGAGGCTTCTGAAAATATCTTGATTCCAGAAAAAGCAAGATTGTCCATTGAAAATGACAATCAGTGTGAGCAGTACTAACTACAACATTTTTTATGGTATTCTGTCATAATGTATAATCAGTTCTCTTTGGATTCTTGGAAAAAGAGATGGTCCTGATAAAAGTAGAGCACTTTAGTGATACCATTTTAATACATATTCATAGACAAAGCAGACAACACTGAACTGACAGACTTTGCTGAGTAATTTATAGGAAAAAATGAAACAAAATTTGACAGAACAAGTGACACTTTGAAATCTTAACTTTACCATGACTTTATTCAACTAATATTAAGTTGTGTATTTTGTAAATATATTAGTGGTTTTCATGAGAGTAAATTGTTGTGTAGTACAATGGTGCCATTCCAGTCACTTTGGAACAACTTCCATCACACCTGTATACAGTTGAAGTGAACACTATCAACTATTCTATGCTGGATTGGCGTTTGAGGGTAACACTAGGAGGATTATTACTTAGAATTTTAATACAAAGCAGTTGCTTTTTTACTAGATAGCTACTAATTATATAGAAGAGATCAATGGCATAGAGTAGATTATAGCTCCTTAACACCTTATCATTTAACCCTTAAATGAATAAAATATTTATGATCAAGAGATACAAGGCAAGAATCATTAGAGTAACCTTTGAGCTTAGACTTGCAGAATAACGTGAACTTCTTTTTGTGTGCTGAAGCACTGTAATGTAGCTATTTAACCAGACTTCATACAAATGACTAATCAAGAGAATATTGCACTAGTTTTATGAAAAAGAAATTACTTGAACCATATGTTAGCTGACTACCTTTAAACTTTACATTGATTAGCATGGAGCAAAAATTTTTACCAGTTCTAAAAAATTGTCTCAATGATGTGATTATTATCTTAATTATAATTAATATATATATTTAAAAAAGTGTAAATAAATAAGCAAATCTGATGCATATTTCTACCAATAGCTTTAGAATCAGTATTAGTCAGTACAATTACTGTGGCAGGACTACTTCGACCCAAACGGTTTCTTGCGGAAACATTGATCATATAATATGTTTGTGGACGTAATGAAATTAAAATTATTTCGGAGACATTTTGGTACTCTAAAGTAGTTTGATCCAATGTATCCACAGTTTCATAAGATACATGGTAACTAATTATGGAAGACAACCCATCATATCCAGGCTTCACAGTGAGCTGGAGGCTAGTTTGAAATACTTGGGAAATGGCCAATGTTGGAGGTTCTGGAGAAGCTGGAAGAGCAAGTAAATATTATGCGACGATTAATTAACTTGAAAAATGCAAAAGTAATTATTTAGCTTATTATTAACATCACTACAATTGTACAATGCTGGAATATATCCAGTTGTACAGATATTAGCTATATTAAGTTAGTTATGATTAGTGGTTTAGACATCAATGGAGCATATGAGCTCGTTAATTTTGCCTAATTTATTGGTAAATTATTTTTATGGTGTAATAGCTCTCTTCAATTACATACTATTTTGACTTTTTTTTTCAAACTCATCAATTTTTTTCAGTACATATACCATCCAATTTACTTGAAAATGTATTCTTTGTCACTAAAGCATGATTTTTTGTGGCCACTGATAATTGGCTAATGTTATGATATACAATTAAATGGCAATGTAGCAATGTACAATTCATAACTATACTTACTGGCAATTAAAATTGTAAAAGTAGATCGAACAGTTTCATATATGTTTGATGCTGTGAAGATGTAGGTTCCTCTAGCATCAGGAGTTACATAAACCCAATGAAGAATACTAGTTTTATTTGAATTTTCATCAATAGAAAATGTAACCGTAATGTTTGGATTTATTGTATTCACTATTGAATTGTTTAGTGTCCAAATTACATGGGGAACAGGAGAACCAGCATATGAACAGCTAAAATACAACATTGTCTTGACATCAATTATTTGATTATGTGGACCACTGCATGATAATTTTGGAGGAACTGTATAAATATATTGTAATACTAAAATAATGAGAAACAATCATAATTTTTACAAGGAATTTATTATTCAATGATGGTGCTATGCTGACATTGTGTAGAGAGGTTTTAATTATTTTTTAACACAGTTGTGTATTTCAACTTTATACTTACAATCTACTGTTAATGTAACACTTCTAATGGGTATTGTTGATAAACGTGGAACTTTGCATTTGTAGGTGCCTGCCAAAGCTTTAGGAACCCCTCTAAGGTTGAGCCTTGCAAATGTTGTGTCTTCACCAATCGTACTAATCCAAGTTGGTCTTCCAGTGTACATAGACAATTCATTAATGTTTGTACATTGTAAAAATAGACTAGATCCTTCTAATATTGTTATCCTATTGTCTATTATTGCAGAATCACTTGTAATTACCAAATGGGCAGGTGCTTGGATGAATAGTAATACATGTGAATCATAAAATTTTATAATAATTAAACTGCAAAGCATATAAAAGAACAAAGAAAATCTATAAACTGTACACATTGATACCAGTAAAAGTATAGAAATTTCTGTAGAAATGTGGTGGAAACCTGATAATCAATTTCTGTGATAGCTATATCATTAATTTGTATGTGGTAGTTCAGTATTTGATTCTGCGCTAATATAATCAAATATTTACATAATGCTGATCCCCGCAGATAATAAGCAACAATTATTTAATTTTATTTAAACATAATAGCAATTTATTATCACCATTCATATTAATAACTCAATTGGTAATAATATAATATGTAGCATATTATATTAAAATAATCACGTTTACTTACTTGAACTGAAAACATATTCATGCACAGATGATCCATTTTGTGATCTGCAGGACACAATATTGAGGGAGCCAATCTTAAAGCTAGTACTTTTCCAGCTGTGCACCACCATTCTATTGGGTTCTATGGTTATTGTGACGTTATTGACAAATGGAATATCATTCAAGTAAAAGTTTCCTTTGAACAAACATCTGAAGCATGTAGCTATTTGGGATATATTAATAGCAGTGCTTTGATTAATATTTTGTGAAAATTCAGTTGATTGTAGAATCACTAGCTGGGAACATGAATGATAATCTGAATACATCATAAAACAATTAAATAACACTTGCGTTTGAAGAATAAACACATGAATAATAAATATATACATTATATATATATATATATATATATATATATATATATATATATATATATTACATGCTAGAGAACTTCCATAGTGTTATTTTCAAGTAGTTATGTTTTCACACTGATCAATTCATGGCAAGCACATATTACATCATTTCCAATGAATATAAAATAATAATTTCAAAACAAGAATGTTTCAGTGACACAAAAAGTTTCAAAAACTCTCGAACTGCACCCTTACGTATTGGCATTAAATTTTCAAGTCTATAATAATGTTTATGGTCAATTAAAACCCAATCAAATTAATTAGTACTTACTTATAATGTATACATTTGTTGAATATGAATTTCTATTTCTTGATCGACATTCTACAACATTATTATTGCTGTCCAATACTACATTTAAGAATCTATCTCTCCAGTTGCGCAAAATTACTGTCCGAGATTCCACAATTATCAAATTACTAATAATGGTTGAAAAAAGAACGCCATTCAAGTAAAAATCTCCTTGTGTAATACAATCAAAGCAAGTATCTCTTTCATTAATGTTGATAAATAATACACTTCCACTACTTGATTCATTTAATGGAATATATACGGAGCATCTATCTAGTAGTGTAGTTACAACAGTAATTATACAATACATATTATACTATAGTAGAATTAAGAAGTTAAGGTAGTGGCATAATTTTGTGAGTGAACATAATATAATATGTACTTATTGTATAAGCACAATTTAATAAAGGTAAAAGTTGAGGAAGAGCTAAGTAGCTAAATGAAGACTTTTATAATACACTTAATTTTTTTCTTGGAAAATCTAATGGGAACAAAGATATCGGTCATAGGCCAGGGAGACACTTACAGGAGTAACTCAAATGAAAATCTGGGATGTTTGTTTCTTTATATATATTTTTGGTCATGCATACTATGTATTATGGTAATTCAACCTTTTAATATTTTGGTGTTAGCTGGGTGTTCGACCCATCACAAACTTTATTAAACAGAAACCTCATTATCAATCATTACCCGCAGAATTCTAGAAATTGAATTGTTTACCACTTTGAATTCTTTTGTGGGTACAGTTAAAACTCAAAAACTTACGGGACTTCCATTTGTATTCAAGTTAGCAGCCATGGTAAATTAATACGCTATTTGTCATCACTATAAACCCTAAGCAACAGTATTTACTTGAAAATTCATTGTCCACTAGACTAACCACCCTGGTAAGTCTGGTGTTGGTATGTACACTTAAGTGTGAAAGTAATGTGTGTTATAATTACTACTTAACTAATGAATATTACAAAGAAAAAGTTTGAATAACGTGACTTGCTTTTAGTTGCTTTTTTTTTCTTCTTCAAATTCTAACAGTTGAGGGGAGTGGTTACAATGGCATCGAAACCCCTTCACCGTACAGTGGTTTAGTATAGTTTAAGTGTTAGAAGTTAAAATCAATCGTTTAACACTAGTGTATTTTTAAGCTGGCAGCCATTTTTGCTCAAGCACATCACTATTATATATCAAAAACTTATATATTCAACATAACAATATGTTTAACTCTCAATTTTTTTCTCAAAGTTGGATATTAGCTGTACAATACTGACTAGTATAAAGAAAGAAAGTGAAAATATTGTTGTAATTAGTGATAATTCAGCCATTCTCAGCAGTTAATTAAAATTTTAACCCGACCTTTGCATTGTGTTTAATAGCAATATTCTGTCCCTTTCATAATACAGAATTTAAAAAATATTTGGTCGACACCAGTGATCCTGGGTTGATTCCAGGTGGGGACCAAATATTTTTTTAATTCAGTATCATTTAAAAAAGCCCATGAAAGGGAAAGAATACATCTAATGAGAAAGAGAAGGCTGAGAAAGGAATTAAGAAGTGATAAAGTAGTGAAGTAAAAAAAAATTTAACAAATAAAAAAAAATCTTTGAAAACGGAGAATTTTCATTAGTCTGTTGAGAGTGAGACTGTAGCATAGCAGTACTCCTTAACAGTATAAATACAGAATTGGAGTGTTTGTTTGCTGACTGGTTGTCCGTAGATCAGTGACAGAGCGCTTGGTTATTAAGCAAGCGGTCCTGGGTTCGATTCCATGTGGCGACCAAATATTTTTTATTCTGTATTGTTTAAAAAGCCTATGAAAGAGAGTGAATTCAATCTAATAAAAAAAAGTATATAACATTGGAGAGTTACACCTCAGTTGACCCCTATGACTTCGACAAGAAGTCAAAATGTCGGGTGAAGTTTTAATTAACACTATTTGCTGTTAGAACGAGAAAATTGCCAATGTGACTGCATGCACAGGAAAATCGGGCACAAACACAGTATGCGTAAACGTTGGTAAAAGATCATTTTATTTATTTTTAAATATGTAATAAGGAAGCCCTTGGATAGAAATGGTTAGGTCGCGTACATCAGCATCAGCTGATGCTACAGCTGTAAAACATGGACAGTTCAATATTTGGATGCCTACAAACACGTAAGAGAAAATTTATATAATATATTATATATATATGGGGCCCGTGTTGTGATTGCTTTTTCTGTGCATGGTCACATATTATAATTAGTAATTAATATACCCTGTGAATTAGTGAAAATTTTCTCTTACATCTTATAAATAAGTTTAGAACGTATTCAGTGTTTGCTCCTCTGCATTCAATAGAATTAACACTGTCCAATCGTATATTTAAATTACTTATCCAAGTATGTACATTAATTTGTTGAGGCATTACAGTAACTGTATCATTGTTCAAGAATTTGGCACCATTCAAGTAGAATTCTCCAGTTGTAGGACAAGTAAAACATGTGTTCATATCAGAATTGTTGATAAACTTTGGTTCCTCACTTATATTAAAAACAGAGGAACACGGAGCAAAAGATTCTATTTTAATAAGTATATGAATAATATTATTATATTATATATGAATATGTATTACAATACAATAATATGATATGTATGCATGTATATAGGTACATACATACATATTGTTGTATGTACCTATGTACATACAATATGTATGTGTATGTAAGATTGCAATTACATGTATACTAAATACTTCCCTCTTTATGTGTGCACATACATATATATGTATGCATGCAAGTATGCATATGTTGTAAGTTTTTAATAATTACTTTGAGAATACCAAATAACCAATGACTATATTTTCAATAAAAACAGCACCTAATAGTAAAAACATATCCTAAAATTTCTTTATCTCATTGTGTTTGGTAAATTTGAAATGAATGAGCTACTTACTATCATAATTTAATAGCTATTAGATAACGATAATGCTTTAGAAAGTGATAAAGCCTTCTGACGAGAAATTATTATTATATACACGTATTATATAGCAGGTCCAATTTATTTACTGTACATAATTGCCCAATCATAATAGTTCAACTGTTTGCAGATGATGTTCATTGTAATTAAAATGTTATACTTTTTAAACAAACGAGAAGTGTCAACCACAGAAGCATTGGACAAAAGCTGAAGTCACTCCTATTTTGTAAATCGGTGTTTAAGCAAATCTGTATAAAAGGGATCCACAGCTGAAAACAGTCCATTGACGACCATAACAAAATCCGTAAACTGTCTTGATAATTAGAATTAACAAGAAATTTACAATACTGCAGAGGTTAACAAACTAGTTATGAACATATTATACAATAATTTAAGATTTTGTTATGGCTGTCAATGGACATTTTTTAGGCAGTGATCCTTGGCTGATTATAATAATAATAATAATAATGATGAGATGATAATAATAATGATAAACATTTTTATATTATACTCATAATAACTGTTTTTTCAGTTTTTGATAGAATCAGGCACAACTAGAATTATACAACAAAAATCCAACTTCATAAACAAATACTGGCCATAATATTAAAGTACTTTAATATTAAAGAAGAAAGCAATTACTCCATATACAACTGGCTAAGACCCAATAGTTGTAGATCATCTAGTCTTCCTATACGATACATGACGATGATAGTTCACAACTCATACTACTTTCTTGCTCTGAGAAAACAGAACACAATCTTTTTCATAGTTGAATGAAGACAAAAATAATTTTGAAAAATATTAATTGTGTTGTGTTTCTCACAGCAACAAAGTAGTGTGAGTTGCAGACTTCCTAAATCTGCATTTAATCAATACTCAATCATGAATCAGGTCTTAAAAATCTATATCACTTCAGAAATGCATGGGGTGCAAAGGCGAGAGAATTGCGCAAGTGGAGAATGACCCCCACCCCCATCCCACACAGCCCTGAAATGAAACAATGTGAAAATTACCCAACAACTGTACACGAATGTATATATTATTGTTGCCAATGAGTTATAAATGTGGAAAAACACAAAATGTGTTGCGTATACAACAAACAACAAGAATTTAATTAACATAATAGTGTTCTTTTTTATATTTGCATAATTTTTTATTTAGAATTAAGTTATTGTTGTAAAACTTCACTAGACAACCAAATTATAACTGGAAAATTTTTAAGTTATCATAAGCATAATAATTCGTAAAACATTTTATTCAAATGTCATAAGTCATAAATAACTTTATAATAGTCATATTGTGCACAATATGACTATTATAAAGTTATTTATCTCTTAAGTCAGTATTGCAGCTCTAGTAAACCCACACGTGTTACAGTTGAACTCCTCGCCATCTTTATTGGCCCTTCCAGCCTCTGAAACTCCAAAATAGTTGTCAAACAAAAACGTTTCAACTCCTTCTGCATCAAACGGAGAAGTAAAAACTGCCACATCAAGGTACGGATTGTAAATTGTCGCATTTTCCTTAATTACTGTGAAGGTGAGCGTTAATTGGTGAGCGAGCTAAGCGAGCGGCGATATTATTGGGCTAATGCAATAGAAAATAGCGGATATTTGTTGGCCAGCGAGCAAAGTGAGCATGATAGTTTTAAAGGTGGACTATTGAAAATTGGGTGCTTGTTAAACATAATTTGTACCACGGTACCATCAAACCATCCAATGAGATTGCACATTTCGTGCTGAAAATATTTCATACCAACCTCCTAGTAATGAATAATTGAACAGTCCAATCAAAAAAATTTTTTTTGTGTTTCCTAGCCTAACTGGTAGGTAGCATGATTTACATTATCTTACGGTTTCGTCCGAGCTATGTATATTCTGTACCGACCTCTCCGACAATGGGGTGCACCATATGCCTATGTTACTATGGTTTAAAGATTCATTCAAAATTGCCCATCAAAGAATAAGAGTAAACAATAATGGTGACATAAATAATAGTAGTTATGATAAAGAATATTAAAAGAACCCAGAAAAAAAAATGTGTTGCCTTCAAATTCCCAAGAATACTCAATGCCATAATCATTCCGAGCATTAGCTCCATTTATGACACTTCATCAGATGTTCTATCAGCAGACCATCAAGATCTTCCACCTGTCTCCTCCCAAATGAAATCATGCGCTTCAAGCATGCAACTCAGTCTCATAAAAAGGATGCAGTGGTCTTATCAGATAGGCTTAAGACCACTCCACATCATTCCTTTTGAACAAATTTGGTATGGCCATGTCCCCAGACCCTCCGCACATGGCATGCTTTGCACAGTTACATGGGGCTGGCTCAGCCAGACTACGTTAAAGGGGTGGTATGTACGGAATTGTTTTATTGAGCAACAATGAATTACATCCATATAATAATAAGCGTGTGTATCAGAAACAGGTTAAATTGATGAGGGAAGGCAGAGCAGGTTTAATAAAGTGAGGCGAAAGTACAAAAGAGATGGTAAAAGGCTATTCATTAGTGGGTCTAATTGGCTATATAAGGCGGAGTAGTAAAAAGAAGGTGAAAGTATGAAATAGAAGGAAAAAAGGGAACAATTAATTATAACCAAAAAGAGGGTGAAATTTAAGTCTATAATCTCGATAAAAGGTGGGAGATTCAGAAGCGTGAGGTAGACAAAGGGCGGAGAAGGGACTCCAGGACTCAAGAAGAAGAGATGGAAAAAAAGGAAAGAAAAGCTGAGATAGTTCGGGAAAATTCACAAGGACTACAAAGTCATGTTACTTCCTTCTGACATGACTATAACTGCAGTTGACAGGTTTATGTGAAAGCATGTGTTTTCAGAGCAAGCACATTGTATCTGTCGCCACACATTTTACAATATTATGTGGAAGGATTTGTGTCCCATCAACAGATCTCTGTCACACGTGTCAACAAAATGCTAGCGTTCTGATTATAATTGCTAACATGCCCGACCAGCTTAAATCTTTGAAAACAACATGCCCTGAAATATATTCAGCTCGCTCGTGTACATCAACACAATTATAACCAAAGCTGTGAACCCTCAGTGCTACTAAGCTAATAAAAGATAATGTCAGACTAAAGGAACAAGCAATGTCTATTTGCTATTTCAATCAGGCGTTAACATAAATTGAACAAAGAAAATGGTACATGGAAATGCTGTCTTCATAAGAGAACAAGCTAAGCAGGCCAGAAACACTCACTGGTGTGCATTTCAATCGAAACTTCAATTCTTTCAACTCCATTAACTTCCCTGAGCATAAAAGCAAACTGCACCGCAGGCTGCAAGAAATTATTTGCTCGTGTGACTATCACCTGAAGCTAGGGGACATTAACCACATAATCTGGTACCTACGCAGTGCTGAAACAATAAAAAAAATAGTAGCACAATGAAAGGTCCTAAATCTTCATTCTGAGTAAGTTATTCCTACCGAGTAATCTCCAAAATCAGAGTATGACTGACAGACAGACAGTCAAGCAGACAAAACAACCACTATAATAACCCTCTCGCTCAAGCAAACTGAGGGTTTATCAGTGTACAGCATCTAAGAAGAGCAAAATGGATGGTCAAGCTTCAGTGATTAAAGACCATAATAATATATCAAATGTCTCCTTGAGGACAAAATCCAAATAAATAAGATTATTCCTTCTTGCCTGGATGCTAAACGCCAATAGTAGCCATTTGTAAGACGAAATTTTCCCTACAAACTTGCCCAAAAACCTGTAGTATTAATATGCAGCAGATCATATTTTGTAACAGTAATAACGAACTAGCTATTATTCGTGTGATATAAAATCAATTGAGTAGCATTTTGTATCTAAATATTGTGACCTGGTAAGCTTAAAGAAAGTTATGAACAAAAATTATTCTATCAATGTTAAGTTTCCACCACCTTTTCTATGCTAGGTTCAGCAATCATGGCAAATTTGCGGTAGAAATTCAGGTATAAATGAGTAGAAATTCAGGTATAAATGAGGTGGGGTACTCACCACTTCCACATTCCTCCAGAAAAAAAAATTGGTGTGGCTTTGTCAACAGGCCCTCCACGCGCTCTGCATGCTACGTGGGTTGCTCCACCAGACTATAATGATCACGTGAGTTATTTCATTGTCACTACCTAAATATAACATTGTGAAGATACCTAACATGGTCTAGAGTCATGTACTATAAATCTGTATTCCCATATGAAAATGAATTTAGGGAAAAGGTTGAATAACTCACAAGTACCAAACCTTAATGGACAATTATTGTGCTAATAGTTCTGAGTTAATGTTACCTTATACACAAAATAAAGGAAGTCGGCCTCTATTATTTCTTTTGATGTATTCGTAATTTGTCACTATAATTAAAGTGCCAGATTAAAACTTTCTCACTTATAGGGAAGGGTCTAGAGAAAAGCAAAGTAAACCTGTGAAAAAAAATCTTAGTTGCACTGTTAAAAATGGGGTGTATGGGAATCCCGTTTTGGGGTGTCCAGGTAACACTGGCTGTACTACTCCGCATGGGGTGTTTCCATTTCACCTAGAGGAAGTGTTCAGTTACACCCCTGTACACCCTTTATTATACCAAACGGGGTGTTGTGGTACACCCATGTCCAAGTTCTACTACACCCCTATTAGGGCGCATAATGCACCAAATATGGTGTTATTGATACTCTACCAATGGGGTGTTGTGATACTCCCTTAAGCTAGCTACTACAACACTCCAAATGGTGTTCTACAATACTCACTTTATAGCCATATATTTTAGTGTGTAAAATGTATTCCAGTAATCAGCAAATGCAATAAATATTAGTCCGTGATGTGACATTGTATCTGTGTGATAGATGAAGAATTAACTGTTCATGAATGAAGATGCTCAGGACTTCTTCATACAGCCAGGATGATTAGAACTGTTCATCACTCATGTCAGCTGTGATCTACAAACAGCAACAATCAACAAAACATAATGGTAATTGACTTTGGATATTCCATACCCTTTCCCAAATATCAGCATGTCATACTTTTTTCAAAAGTAAATATAAATAAAACATATATTGCACTTGTTTAAAAATGACGACAACAACAATAGTAATGTTTAGAAGACAATAAGGACCCAACTTCGTTTATTATTCCATGGACATAATTTGACACTCAAGTCATGTCCATTCCCACACTTTCTCTTGAAGTCTTTATGAAGTTCATCCACACTTTCATTTAACCTATTAGTATCATATCAACACTATATGATTGGAAACATTCTACTAAGTGTCTTTTGTATTGATACCCACTTGTGTACAAACTGACTGTTCGGTTCCCTACCAGTCTTACTGCACACTTCATGTAATAGCTAAAAACAAACTAAAATATTTCTCTCTCCTCCCCACCATACACTCACACTATGACGATCAAATAATTTTCAAATATAGCTTAAAAGGTCCTTTACCAATAAGAAGTGCCCATGATACAGACCTTTATGAAGTGCCTATGATCCTTTATCAACATGAAGTGTCTATAACACAGACCTTTATAAAGTGCCTGTGACCCTTTACCAATACAAACATGATACAGACCTTTATGAAGTGCCTGTGACCCTTTACCAACATGAAGTATCTATAATTAGAGTGCCTGTGACCCTTTACCAATACAAAGTGTCCATGCTACAGACCTTAAAGACGGCCCTGTGACCCTTTACCTACATGAAATGTCTATGATACAGATCTTTCCAAAAGGTCCTACAGGATCAAAAATTGTTTACCTAAGTGCCTATAACAAAAACCTTTTTAAAAATAGTCCAAGTCTATAGTGTATATAACACAGACTTTACCAAGTGGAATCAGAAAACGTAAAGGTTCACTGAAGTCATTTTATAGGGACCTTCAGTGGGATCAGAAACAGAACTGTATACAAGTGCTATATGATTGTATAGGCTGCATGTGACCCTTTACCAACATGAAGTGTCTATAATACAGACCTTTATAAAGTGCCTGTGACCCTTTACCAATACAAAGTGCCCATGCTACAGACCTTAAAGATGTCCCTGTGACCCTTTACCTACATGAAATGTCTACAATACAGATCCTTCCAAGGTCCCACAGGATCAGAAATTGTTTGCATAAGTGCCTATAATACAAACCTTTAGTCTATAAAGTGTATATAACACAGACTTCACCAAGTGGAATAAGAAAACTTTATTAAGTAAAGGTTCACTGAAGTCATTTTATAGGGATCTTTAGTTGGATCAGAAACAGAACTGTATACAAGTGCTATATGATTGTATAGCTGCCAATTGCTGCCTACACGGTCTATCAAGCCGCTTATTTCATTCAATCAATCAAACTATAGCTTACAACAAATTACTGCTGTTAATCTAGCTCCACAATTATAGAATTTACGCTAAATTGGATAGCCGTAAAAGTTACTAGAATTTTGCCCCTACCCCACTGTGGGCCTGCCCACATGAGATCTTTATCAATGTTAAGTTTTGTAGTCAGAAGTATTTTTGTTGAGTTTTATGGTCATGTGCAGTAGGTAGCGGTAGCGTGTGTATGTGTGTTAGCAAGGATTGTACGATCACAAGACCAGAACATTGCAGCATTTTGTGTGAACAGTAGGCGGGAGTTTGTGTTAGTATATAAGTTGTGTGTCTCGTGGTTTGAGTTAGTTCTATGTCATCTCAATGCGCTGTGTCGTTATCCTGTGTTTAAAGTAATTTAATCCTACCTAAAACCTATTCCTTCGGGCGGGTACAGTTCGCCGGGTAGTCAGCAGGAGGCATACACTCTGGTGGCAGCAACTACTTTGCTGTCTCCAGGTGCGAGAGAGAGAAGGGAGCGAGTAATCCAGACCTAATCGAGCCCACACCCACATCATTCTAATTTAATACAGATAATAACGTTAATAACATATGGCATTTTAAAATAGTAATGTTTAGCACTCCCTATGAATCTTCTAGAACACATCTGCTCGGTAAGGAATGTCTTGTCACAACAATGTAAATCAGATATATGGTAAAGGGTTCCTGATCTAAACAGGTAAACCTGGTCAACCAAATAAATGGTAAAGGGTGTGTTGTCACAATAAGGTAACACAAGTACTTGGTAAAGGGTTCCCGATCCTACATCAACCAATTTCATGGTAAAGGGTGCCTTGAATATTTAGTAGTAAAGAAATTCCTAAAACCTTGGAAAATATTGAGGCTGTGTCACAGGCATTTGGTCAACCGTAAAGTATGTCAAATACAGTAACCCAGTCTAGAACTTGGTAAAGGGTCCCTAATTCCAATTAACAGGCCCATTCACCAGGACTCACATTTAGTCAGCAATCACACGTTAGGTATCTGACAAGCATAAAGTATTTAAACAGTTATTGTTGGAGTGAGAGAGTTGACAGTCCTGTGATAGGCACTATTAAAGGTGTATCTTAGTTACTAGGCTAATCCTACACAAGGAGTCTAGCTATCATGGTATTTGGTAAAGGTCACCAATCCTAAAAGAGGTGACATTTCAATATATTGGTATAGGGTGTCTTGTCAATAGACATGTTAAACTAAACGAACTCTCAATTTTTTGTGCCACATGATGCAGTTTTCCAACCAATGGTCACTAATGTATATTAGCCTCTCCACTCTAACGTTATAAGTGATCATCACGCAACCTTTGTGCATTATCTTATAATTCAAATATCAGCTACAAAATCCAAGCACTAAGTATGTGGAGGTACTCTACTAACTAGAAAAACAGAATCTCACCGTTAATATAGAAGTGCAGCATGTATCTGCCGTTACTAGAATCATTTGGGGGCTATTCCACAGTGTCAGCTGTCCAGTGGAGGTGCACTGTAGAGGAGTAAAGTCAGACCTATTCAGACTTCTATATTCATAAGCTCCAGTGTCCTCTTAGCTCCATTAATGCTGCAGATAGCATGGTGGAACTCCCAACAGCCTGAAAATAGAGATGGGAAAAAAAGTTAATGAAAGTAACCTCAAGATGTGTTAGACTCCTGATTCTAAATATAGCCCAAACATGTGCTTGCATGCATAAAAGGTCATCAAACACTCCTGACTTGAGTAAATATGAATGTGTGCTAAAATGTGATCGAGTACTTTTAACACAATAGTAACTCCTTATCAATGTCTCAGTACTCACATTGCCCCATGTTATGCCAAGCAATACAATCTTGCAGCTCTATCCCTGTTTGTCAGCAGTGAATCTATAAAATACACAATATTTAACCCTTGACTGAGGTTAGGGTTTTATAGTCAGTTGCCTGATCACTACGTGCAAGTTCCAGATAATATATGCATTCACAATTTAGAAGTAGCTAGCTACTGTCTACTACTATATAATGACTGCCAAAAATTTGAACCAACATCGCAGCAGATTTATTCAGTATATATTCTGGGGGCTGCATCTATGATGCTGAGGCTTCCTTTACTGCTGCAAGATACTAATACAATTTTCAATTTTCAAAACTGGTCATTAAAAAGTTGTAGTTATCCTAAGTCAAACTCAAACATTATACAAATAGCGCACACCACAAATTACGATCACACTAGTTCACCCACACTAAATCACTACCACTTACTTCATCTCAATCACATCTATCTTGGTCTTGGGGGGCTCCGTCTAGCCTGACCTTCACCATCTGCCTCCTACAACTCACACCACCGCGCACAAAATACGCGAAAACTGGAGAATTTTACCACGCATCACGGCCAATGATTGGTAAAGGGTCTTTACAACCAGCTGGGGAGAAAAGGGCGTGGCTGCACTACGAGGAGTAAAAGAAACGTTGCAAACTTACATGAGACATCGGAGGAAAACCGCTCACCTGGAAGCATCATTTACAATTTTTAGGTAGGTTTTGTCTCAGGTGATTTATACAGGTGTGGGGGGGTTGAGGTAGGGGGGGGATTTTGTAGAGTTAATTTAGCCAAATGATAATATTGAAGTCAGACAGATGAAAACAGGACAAACTATTATGAATTATGCACCTCAACTTTATAAAAGAAGTATTTATTTTAAACGAACTAACAGTACAGTAAGGCTGTGGTTTTTCATATATCTTTTTAATTTTTTTCTTAAAATGTTTTGTCAGGGAAAAAGTATGGAGGGTGAACGAAATGGGATGGGGGGGGGGGAGGGAATCCCAGCATTGCCATAGTCTCTATGAAACCCTGCCTTTACCTACCCCTATGCTGGGAAATGTGTGATATAATTATAACATAGTTCTGATTCAAATCTCCTCCTCTCTCTTCCTCCCAATAACGTCCACTGCTTACTTGCAGTCTTGTAGAACTTGGTAGTAACCACTGAGGAGTGGCTGTGAACTTAAGTAGAGAAAGTGGCTAAAGATTAAGATAGTGGGAAGGGTTGAAAGAATTGCATCTATAACTAATTTTTGGGCTTGTAAGTGGTAGAGATAATACTACCAACAGGGTAAGGAAAAGGTTTTGAATGCTTACACTGAGTCTCCATAGATGATTGGCATTTTCCTGAATTCTAAAAGCCATATCTAAATACAGCAGTAATGTGCTTTTAGCCAAAAACCCAAGTGTGATACTTTTATGTTCAGTTAGATTTTAATTATGGAGCATCCTGAAGGACTAATTACATTCCTTTTGAATACTAATACCACCAGACCCCTTCCCAGTATAGCAGCGGGTAAAGAGTTTGTCTAGGTGAGCTAAAGCCTTGATACGGCCGCACAAAGTTACTAGTTTCTCATGCAACCATCACTGAAAAATAATTTTTTTCATGGTCGTTGATAATGGTCCTGATGTCCATTTCATCTCCATGGGTTAGTACTACTCTCACAACCCTCTGGCTACACAAGTTTTATTGGAGAACAGCTATATCAGACGTAACATTAGCATAGCTATTTGAAGCACATGAGCATAAACTGATATCACCTTGACCCAACAACAGCTCCACTGTGAATAGGTTTTGTCCATCTATTGCGCATTTGTAATAAATTCAAAATGCAATATTTTTTTAGTTCTGTCACTTTTGGTGAAGGCTGAGTCGGTGGCTTGGAAAATGTGAATGGGAAACTTGTGCTAGTTATATCCTGCATTGAACCCACTTACTTGTGTGTGTGTGTGTGTGTGTCCCTACTCTCTTACCCTTTACCTGCAATAGATGTAGTCGGTCATTTAGAAGGGGCCAAGATATAGCTAGACACAGATGTGCTACAACAAGACCAAGAAAATGATTAACCACTATGCAACTGTCAATCTGCTTAGCAGAGGAGCATCACCCTTTGAGGGTGGCACGGTTCAAGGTGTGTGTGTGTGTGTGTGTGTATGTGTGTGTGTGTTGTGTCCTTGGCTCAGGGCCAAGTTCAAGCCCCACTCTGTCAATTTTCCGTTTGGTTTTCCATATGCCTCCCGCCAGTCCACCCAGCTGTGATTGGGTACCTGGCATTTGCTGGGGTGCAAATTCAAGGCCTTTCTCATGAAACAGCAATGGTCCAGGTGGGTCTTTGGGTGGCCACGCCACTTGCTATGAGGAAAGGCCTATTCTCCTGCGAGTTCCTAGCCTGGCTCCAGGAGCTTTGCTTGCATGGCTCACAGTGCCTGCTTAGTGCACAGGCATCCTGGGTCTGCCAGGTGTGCATGACCGCTTAGCGGCAGCAAGAGATTTACAAATTTGTATTTGGATGTGTGTGCATGTTCTTAGATGGACACTAATTGGTGGAGTTGAGGAACTATGAGCACGTGTTGGAGGATGTACTATGCTAGATGTTTGAACACAGCCATGTGAAGCACCACTGTCTTGTTCATAAGAGCTACAGGTATGTAACTGGGATATATGTTTTTGTTGCATTTTATTAATGTTTTCTCTTTTTGTCAGGCTGTAACGATTGCAATGAAGTGATTTCAAGAAGTAAATGAAGACTATCTCTAAGTACAAGTGACGTTTGTACGACATGTCTATCGAACATTACGTCTTTGTTTTTTTTTCTTTTTGTGATTATTTTACTGTTGATTATCTTTTGTTGGATTGTGATTATTGCATGTCTGTATTAAATGAATTGAAAAAAATAAAGGAAGTCGTATGATCAGCTGGTAGTGTTGAACCTAATAGTCCTGTCTGCTTATTATTCTGCTGCAAATGGACATTTATCTGGGATACGGAGGGCGATAGCAACAGAATACACCTCATTACTGGGGACAGGTGGTGGTGTTATTGTGATATTTTGATCAATGACATGCAATCACAGCAGTGTTGTTGTTCCTTAGTTATTCTAAACAATGCTTACACACTGGCTATGCTACATGCATGTATATATGCATACAGATCAAACCACCTCATTCAGATTCATAGACCAGTGTCTAGTGCACTCTACCCGTAGTTTTTAGATACATTAGCAACTTATTTCTCAAAAGTCAGTTTGGCCCAGATCACAGGTGGAGGCCTTGGTCGCTATGCAACTGGTCCTGCGGAGGTGTGCAGATGGTGCAGGTCACAGGTGGAGGCCTTGGTCGCTGAGCAATTAGTGTCATGCTGCAGGGTGTGCAATGGATTTCCAGATAATCAGTAATGCATGCATATTTAATATGCATGCATAATAATATCTCATGCATATTTAATATGCATGAGGCGCAAAATCCAAGACCTTGCGGATTAAACGTGTCCTTACATATATAGTAGAACAAGTTCTTCCTTTATCACACTAACAATACTTATTACATGGTGACCATGGGCTCCTCCTACGTAAGGTGGAGCCATAGCATGATCCCAAGCAAGTATCAATTTAATTGCACAGCAACTGCAGTCTCTCTATATACCATTTTTCTTGTGTCTGAACTGATTGTTATGCAATTTGTATTTTAGATATATGTGCCATAGGTTAAAAAATAGGTGGAGGTTGTGGTCCTGTGCAAATGTTAGTGTCATCATGAGCGATGCAATAGTACAATGATGAGGTTTATGTAGTTAGCACCCACCACACTGAATGCATAGCAACTGCATGGCCTTCCTACCTATGGTATATTATATACCTTATAGCACAACTTTATGTACATGCATCTCAGGATATGGAATGTGTGCAATTGGATCTAATGCATCTATAAGTAGAGGCCATAGTCGCAATAGCATTCCCTCGATGTGTAACGGGTTCTGATATTCTTTACTCCGATTTTACACTTGCCAAGTTAGTATACTCATGTTAACTATTGCTGCCTTTTATTTATTTAAACAAAACTGAATAAAAATAATAATATACACGTACATCAGTTTTAGTAACAGGTCCTCAATCACACCACAACAGAACCAAGCAAGCTTACTGCTAACATACACCCATTTTAAACTTTGATTTTCTGCAAATAATTGTAGCATGTCACGCTACCAAGTCTACTAGATCATATGAGTGTGAATGAAACGAAATCAGTGAAATGACAACTAGTGTACAGCTAGTTTGTAGTTCAGTCTCATAGAAGATGTATACAGTAGAGTGACTGCAGAGAACCCCAAGGCTCCCAGAGAACAGCTCATGGAAAACGATCTCTGAATGGTAGACATATGACATTCCCAGCAGTCCGGATGACCAGATCCTTTGGTAAATTAGACTCCATCACAAGCAAAGGCCAACTTAGATTATTACCTACATATAATAATAATAATAACAGCGGTAGTAGTAGTAATACTAATAATATTACTAATAATAATAATTAACAACAACAGCAATGTATAACTAGAAAAAAAAAAATCATGACTGATGAGGATAAAAATAATGAAATTAGGATAGTAATACTATAGCCGAGTCATTAAAAAAAAATAAAAATGTGTGGCATTTAATTGAAATACAACAGCAGTGACAGGCTGACAGACAGAATTATTGACAGACTGACAAACTTATTGAGTGACTGACTGACAGATTGACTGACTGACTGATAACAGATTGACTGACAACACACTGACTGACTAACAGATTGACTGATGACACATTGACTGACGACAGATTGACTGATGACACACTGACTGACTAACAGATTGACTGACTAACAGATTGACTGACTGACAGATTGACTGACTAACAGATTGACTGACGACAGATTGACTGACAGATTGACTGACTAACAGATTGACTGACTGACTGACAGATTGACTGACTAACAGATTGACTGATGACAGATTGACTGACGACAGATTGACTGATGACACATTGACTAACAGATTGACTGACGACAGATTGACTGATGACAGATTGACTGACGACACATTGACTGTTGACTGACTGACAGATTTACTGACTAACAGATTGACTGACGACAAATTTACTGACGACTGACTGACAGATTGACAGATAGCACATTGACTGACAACAGATTGACTGATGACACATTGACTGACTAACAGATTGACTGACGACACATTGACTGTTGACTGACTGACAGATTGACTGACTAACAGATTGACTGACGACAGATTAATTGACGACAGATTGACTGACGACCTCTAGTTACTGTCATATGAGAACCTCATTACTACCTCTAGTCACTGGTCACATGAAAACCCCATCACTACCTCTAGTCACTGGTAATATGAGAACTCCATCACTACCTCTAGTCACTGGTCACATGAGAACCTCATCACTACCTCTAGTCACTGGTCACATGAAAACCCCATCACTACCTCTAGTCACTGGTCACATAAGAACCTCATCACTACCTCTAGTCACTGGTCACATAAGAACCTCATCACTACCTCTAGTCACTGGTAATATGAGAACTCCATCACTACCTCTAGTCACTGGTCACATGAGAACCTCATCACTACCTCTAGTCACTGGTCACATGAAAACCCCATCACTACCTCTAGTCACTGGTCACATAAGAACCTCATCACTACCTCTAGTCACTGGTCACATGAGAACCTCATCACTATCTCTAGTCACTAGTCACATGAGAACCTCATCACTACCTCTAGTCACTGGTCACATAAGAACCTCATCACTACCTCTAGTCACTGGTCACATGAGAACCTCATCACAATCTCTAGTCACTAGTCACATGAGAACCTCATCACTACCTCTAGTCACTGGTCATATGAGAACCCCATCACTACCTCTAGTCAATGGTCACACGAGAACCTCATCACTACCTCTAGTCACTGGTCATATGAGAACCCCATCACTACCTATAGTCACTGGTCATATGAGAACCCCATCACTACCTCTAGTCACTGGTCACATGAGAACCTCATCACTACCTCTAGTCACTGGTCACATAAGAACCCCATCGCTACCTCTAGTCACTGGTCATATGAGAACCCCATCGCTACCTCTAGTCACTGGTCATATGAGAACCTCATCACTATCTCTAGTCACTGGTCACATGAGAACCTCATCAATACCTCTAGTCACTGGTCACATGAGAACCCCATCACTATCTCTAGTCACTGGTCACATGAGAACTTCATCACTACCTCTAGTCACTGGTCACACGAAAACCCCATCACTACCTCTAGTCACTGGTCATATGAGAACCTCATCACTACCTCTAGTCCCCTGGTCATATGAGAACCTCATCACTATCTCTAGTCACTGGTCATAGGAGAACCTCATCACTACCTCTAGTACTGTCACATGAGAACTTCATCACTACCTCTAGTACCACTGGTCACATAGAACCTCATCATATCTCTAAGTCACTGGTCAATGAGAACTTCATCACTACTCTAGTCAACTGGTGCCACAAAAACCCCATCACTACCTCTATCCACTGATCACAGAGAAACCCATCACTACCTCTCGTCACTGGTCCACATGATAACCCCTCACTACCTCTAGTTACTGGTCACATGAGAACCTCATCACTATCTCTAGTCACTGGTCACATGAGAACCTCATCACTACCTCTAGTCACTGGTCATATGAGAACCTCATCACTACCTCTAGTCACTGGTCATATGAGAACCTCATCACTACCTCTAGTCACTGGTCATATGAGAACCTCATCACTATCTCTAGTCACTGGTCACATGAGAACCTCATCACTACCTCTATCCACTGATCACATGAGAACCCCATCACTACCTCTAGTCACTGGTCACATGAGAACCCCATCACTACCTCTAGTTACTGGTCACATGAGAACCCCATCACTTCCTCTAGTCACTGGTCATATGAGAACCTCATCACTATCTCTAGTCACTGGTCATATGAGAACCCCATCACTACCTCTAGTCACTGGTCACATGAGAACTTCATCACTACCTCTAGTCACTGGTCACATGAGAACCCCATCACTTCCTCTAGTCACTGGTCATATGAGAACCTCATCACTATCTCTAGTCACTGGTCATATGAGAACCTCATCACTATCTCTAGTCACTGGTCACATGAGAACCTCATCACTACCTCTAGTCACTGGTCACATGAGAACTTCATCACTACCTCTAGTCACTGGTCACAAGAAAACCCCATCACTACCTCTATCCACTGGTCACACGAGAACCTCATCACTATCTCTAGTCACTGATCACATGAGAACCCCATCACTACCTCTAGTCACTGGTCACATGAGAACTTCATCACTACCTCTAGTCACTGGTCACACGAAAACCCCATCACTACCTCTAGTCACTGGTCACATTGACAAGAACCCTCACTACCATCTAGTCCTGGTAACATGAGAACCCCATCATACCTCTAGTCACTGGTCATATGAGAACCTCATCACTACCTCTAGTCACTGGTCATATGAGAACCTCATCACTATCTCTAGTCACTGGTCACATGAGAACCTCATCACTACCTCTATCCACTGATCACATGAGAACCCCATCACTACCTCTAGTCACTGGTCACATGAGAACCCCATCACTACCTCTAGTTACTGGTCACATGAGAACCCCATCACTTCCTCTAGTCACTGGTCATATGAGAACCTCATCACTATCTCTAGTCACTGGTCATATGAGAACCCCATCACTACCTCTAGTCACTGGTCACATGAGAACCCCATCTCTTCCTCTAGTCACTGGTCACACGAGAACCCCATCACTACCTCTAGTCACTGGTCACATGAGAACCTCAACACTACCTCTAGTCACTGGTCACATGAGAACTTCATCACTACCTCTAGTCACTGGTCACATGAGAAACTCAACACTACCTCTAGTCACTGGTCACATGAGAAACTCAACACTACCTCTAGTCACTGGTCATATGAGAACCCCATCACTATCTCTATCCACTGGTCACATGAGAACCCCATCACTACCTCTAGTCACTGGTCATACGAGAACCCCATCACTATCTCTAGTCACTGGTCACATGAGAACCTCATCACTACCTCTATCCACTGATCACATGAGAACCTCACCACTATCTCCAGTCACTGGTCACATAAGAACCTCATCACTACCTCTAGTCACTGGTCATATGAGAACCCCATCACTACCTCTAGTCACTGGTCATATGAGAACCCCATCACTACCTCTAGTCACTGGTCACATAAGAACCTCATCACTACCTCTAGTCACTGGTCACACCAGAACCTCATCACTACCTCTAGTCACTGGTCACGTGAGTTAAAAATGACCACTAAGTCTGAAGTCATATGAGAACCCCATCACTACCTCTAGTCACTGGTCATATGAGAACCCCATCACTACCTCTAGTCACTGGTCACATAAGAACCTCATCACCACCTCTAGTCACTGGTCATATGAGAACCCCATCACTACCTCTAGTCACTGGTCACATGAGAACCCCATCACTACCTCTAGTCACTGGTCACAAAAGAACCTCATCACTACCTCTAGTCACTGGTCACATAAGTTAAAAATGACCACTAAGTCTGAAGTCATATGAGAACCCCATCACTACCTCTAGTCACTGGTCATATGAGAACCCCATCACTACCTCTAGTCACTGGTCACATAAGAACCTCATCACCACCTCTAGTCACTGGTCATATGAGAACCCCATCACTACCTCTAGTCACTGGTCACATGAGAACCCCATCACTACCTCTAGTCACTGGTCACAAAAGAACCTCATCACTACCTCTAGTCACTGGTCACATAAGTTAAAAATGACCACTAAGTCTGAAGTCATATGAGAACCCCATCACTACCTCTAGTCACTGGTCATATGAGAACCCCATCACTACCTCTAGTCACTGGTCACATAAGAACCTCATCACCACCTCTAGTCACTGGTCATATGAGAACCCCATCACTATCTCTAGTCCTGGTCTATGAGAACCTCATCACTATCTCTCGTCACTGGTCCATCATAAACTCATCACTATCTCTAGTCACTGGTCATATGAGAACCCCATCACTACCTCTAGTCACTGGTCATATGAGAACCCCATCACTACCTCTAGTCACTGGTCACATGAGAACCTCATCACTACCTCTAGTCACTGGTCACATAAGAACCTCATCACTACCTCTAGTCACTGGTCATATGAGAACCCCATCACTACCTCTAGTCACTGGTCATATGAGAACCTCATCACTACCTCTAGTCACTGGTCACACGAGAACCTCATCACTACCTCTAGTCACTGGTCACATGAGAACCTCATCACTATCTCCAGTCACTGGTCACATAAGAACCTCATCACTATCTCTAGTCACTGGTCATATGAGAACCCCATCACTACCTCTAGTCACTGGTCATATGAGAACCCCATCACTACCTCTAGTCACTGGTCACATAAGAACCTCATCACTACCTCTAGTCACTGTTCATATGAGAACCCCATCACTACCTCTAGTCACTGGTCACATGAGAACCCCATCACTACCTCTAGTCACTGGTCACAAAAGAACCTCATCACTACCTCTAGTCACTGGTCACATAAGTTAAAAATGACCACTAAGTCTGAAGTACAAACATCCACACAAACATTCTGACAGTGTGGTGTGACCATACCCTAGTAACTGAATATAAGTTTCAGTAGCAACTCATATCCAATAACACACAAACATACACATATTGACTACAACTCTCAGCAACAATAATCTCCCACATAACTGCACAAAATACACACACAAAGTCCAGCAACACAGGACTGCACATGACATGACTGCACAAGATACACATCACACAGATTTCAATGCCCCAGCATGACTGCATGCATTGTAAACACTTACACACTCTACACCAACTTATGGTCAGTGGTGACAAGTTTTACCAACCACAAACCTATATGTTGTACTTGTGGTGGTCAGACCAGCCATGCCTCAACCACAACATTCCAAACTTAGTCCATTCCACTGGCTGGCCTCCATCAACTACTGCAAGCCAGAGCATCAGTGTATAAACACAGCTACAGTCAATCATCTCATTCCCCAATAATCAAAATCTAGCCAAATTCATAGAAATAAAATGAAATAAACACCATGGTGACCTAATGAAGTGGACACATGGTGACCTAATGAAGTGGACACATGGTGACCTAATGAAGTGGACACACGGTGACCTAATGAAGTGGACACACGGTGACCTAATGAAGTGGACACACGGTGACCTAATGAAGTGGACACACGGTGACCTAATGAAGTGGACACACGGTGACCTAATGAAGTGGACACACGGTGACCTAATGAAGTGGACACACGGTGACCTAGTGAAGTGGACACACGGTGACCTAGTGAAGTGGACACATGGTGACCTAGTGAAGTGGACACATGGTGACCTAGTGAAGTGGACACATGGTGACCTAGTGAAGTGGACACATGGTGACCTAGTGAAGTGGACACATGGTGACCCAGTGAAGTGGACACATGGTGACCCAGTGAAGTGGACACATGGTGACCCAGTGAAGTGGACACATGGTGACCCAGTGAAGTGGACACATGGTGATGGGGACTAATTGGAGGGGACACATGGTGGCCTAATGAAGTGGACACATGGTGACCTAATGAAGTGGACACCATGGTGACATAGTGAAGTGGACACATGGTGACATAGTGAAGTGGACACATGGTGACCTAATGAAGTGGACACATGGTGACCTAATGAAGTGGACACATGGTGACCTAATGAAGTGGACACATGGTGACCTAATGAAGTGGACACATGGTGACCTTATGAAGTGGACACATGGTGAACTAGTGAAGTGGACACATGGTGACCTAATGAAGAGGACACATGGTGACCTAATGAAGTGGACACATGGTGACCTAATGAAGTGGACACGTGGGTGTGGCCTATGAGCGGGACACGTGCGTGCCCTAATGAAGTGGACACGTGGTGGCCTAATGAAGTGGACACGTGGTGGCCTAGTGAAGTGGACACGCGGTGACCTACTGAAGTGGACACGCGGTGACCTAATGAAGTGGACACACGGTGACCTAATGAAGTGGACACACGGTGACCTAATGAAGTGGACACACGGTGACCTAATGAAGTGGACACACGGTGACCTAATGAAGTGGACACACGGTGACCTAATGAAGTGGACACACGGTGACCTAATGAAGTGGACACACGGTGACCTAGTGAAGTGGACACACGGTGACCTAGTGAAGTGGACACACGGTGACCTAGTGAAGTGGACACACGGTGACCTAGTGAAGTGGACACACGGTGACCTAGTGAAGTGGACACACGGTGACCTAGTGAAGTGGACAGTGGGGACCTAATGAAGTGGGGCACGGTGTGCCTAATGAAGCGACACGTGGTGGCCTTGTGAAGTGGGAAACGCGGGGGCTAGTGAAGGGGGACACGGCGGTGACCTACTGAATGTGACACGCTGGTGACCTAATGAAGTGGAACGCGGGGTGCCATAAGAAGTGGACACGCGGGTGACAAATGAAGGTGACCCGCTGGGCCCTAATGAAGTGGAAACGCGGTGAAGAAGGAAGTGGACAACGGTTGGACGAAATGAAGTGGACACACGGGACCTAATGAAGTGGACACACGGTGACCTAATGAAAGTGGACACATGGGGGCCTAATGAAGTGGACAAATGGTTGTGGCAATGAAGTGGACAACATGGTTGAACCCTTAATGAAGTGGACACGTGGTGGCCTAAACAATGAGTGGACACGTGGTGGACCTAATGAAGTGGACCACGTGGTGGCCTAGTGAAGTGGACACGCGGTGACCTAGTGAAGTGGACACGCGGTGACCTTGTGAAGTGGACACGCGGTGACCTAGTGAAGTGGACACGCGGTGACCTAGTGAAGTGGACACGCGGTGACCTAATGAAGTGGACACATGGCGACCTAATGAAGTGGACACATGGTGCCCTAGTGAAGTGGACACATGGTGACCTAATGAAGTGGACACACGGTGACCTAATGAAGTGGACACATGGTGACCTAATGAAGTGGACACATGGCGACCTAATGAAGTGGACACATGGTGCCCTAGTGAAGTGGACACATGGTGACCTAGTGAAGTGGACACATGGTGACCTAGTGAAGTGGACACATGGTGACCTAGTGAAGTGGACACATGGTGACCTAATGAAGTGGACACATGGCGACCTAATGAAGTGGACACATGATGACCTAATGAAGTGGACACATGGTGGCCTAATGAAGTGGACACATGGTGACCTAATGAAGTGGACACATGGTGACCTAATGAAGTGGACACATGGTGGCCTAATGAAGTGGACACATGGTGGCCTAATGAAGTGGACACATGGTGGCCTAATGAAGTGGACACATGGTGACCTAATGAAGTGGACACATGGCGACCTAATGAAGTGGACACATGGCGACTTAATGAAGTGGACACATGGTGGCCCAATGAAGTGGGAGGAAGGGACACATGGTGACCTAGTGAAGTGGACACATGGTGACCTAATGAAGTGGACAAAATGGTGAGCTAGTTGAGTTGGAAACATGGTGCCACCTAATGAAGTGGACACATGTGACCAAATGAAGTGGACACCATGTGAGCTAGTGAAGGGGGACACATGGTGACCTAGTGAAGGGACCACATGGTGACTAAGGAGTGGACACATGGGACATAGTGAAGTGGGAACCACATGGTGACCTAATGAAGTGACAAATGGTGACTAATGAAGTGGAAATGGTGGACCTAGTGAAGTGGACAACATGGTGACTCCGAATGAAGTGGGAAACATGGTGACATAATGAGTTAGTGGACACATGGTGACTAGTGAAGTGGACACATGGTGACAAATGAAGGGAAACATGGTGACCTAATGAAGTGGAACATGGTGACCTAATGAATGGGGAACACATGGTGACCTAATGAAGTGGACCATGGTTGTGGAATAATGAAAGTGGACCATCGGTGACCTGTGAAGTGGAACATGCTGACTAATGAAAGTGACACATGGTGACCTTAATGAAGTGGACACATGGTGACCTAATGAAGTGGACACATGGTGACCTAATGAAGTGGACACATGGTGACCTAATGAAGTGGACACATGATGACCTAATGAAGTGGACACATGGTGACCTAATGAAGTGGACACATGGTGACCTAGTGAAGTGGACACATGGTGACCTAATGAAGTGGACACATGGTGACCTAATGAAATGGACACATGGTGACCTAATAAAGTGGACACATGGTGACCTAATGAAGTGGACACATGGTTAATTACAGTGTCTCCCACCCCCAGTGAAAATCACGCATGAAACCCTGCATGACGGTCCTTTATATTAGGCCATCAAATGGACAATACGATGTCCATTTCATTAATAAAGTAAGGAAAAAACAACAACAACAAAACAAAACATAAATCAACAACTAAATGTAGGTACAATTCAATTATCATGTATTGAGTTTAGGTCACTCACTAGATGGAAAGGACTCTGTGGAGTAAGCAGACAACCCGCCCACAGTCAAGCAATGGAGACTTTAAAGAGAGCTGATCTGCATGTTAGGCCCTGTAGACATTGTATGGCTCCCTGGACTACAGCTCCATCCCTGCAAGACATATATGCATGTATATGTTGGTAGCAGAGCCAATCACAGGGCAAATATCACAGCACATCACACAATTAAATAAGGCAATTAATAGGGCATGTGCAGTCCTAATTAATGCCCATCTATATGTGGTACATAGTGGGTTGAGTGTAGCTAGCTATGTATATGCTAAGAAAGGTCACTTTCAATGTAATGGCCAACATCAAATCATTGCATTTCTGCTAGCCCTGTATGTGATGGTTACTTATATTGCCCGATATAATGTGGAAAAGACATCAGAGTTGGGGTCAAAATACTTTAGAAGTATTGCAAATAATAGCTCCTTAGCAAATACAGATACTTCATAGTAAGTTATACTTGTACAACTGAAGAAGACACTATGTATGTACGTGTAGTGTGAAATCAAGTTCATGTTAACACAATGATAGAAGAGACTATTAGTTCATCCCAGGTGAGACTTGTAAATTATATTACCTATGTGTGTGCACAGTAATAGTACTACGTGCATGCAAAGTGTTAGCACTATATGCGTGCACAGTGCTAGCACTATGTGCGTGCACAGTGCTAGCACTATGTGCGTGCACAGTGTTAGTACTATGTGCGTGCACAGTAATAGTACTACGTGCATGCAAAGTGTTAGCACTATATGCGTGCATAGTGCTAGCACTATGTGTGTGCACAGTGTTAGCACTATGTGTGTGCACAGTAATAGTACTACGTGCATGCAAAGTGTTAGCACTATGTGTGTGCACAGTAATAGTACTACGTGCATGCACAGTGTTAGCACTATGTGTGTGCACAGTAATAGTACTACGTGCATGCACAGTGTTAGCACTATGTGCGTGCACAGTAATAGTACTACGTGCATGCACAGTGTTAGCACTATGTGCGTGCACAGTGATAGTACTACGTGCATGCAAAGTGCTAGCACTATGTGTGTGCACAGTAATAGTACTACGTGCATGCACAGCGCTAGCACTATGTGCGTGCACAGTAATAGTACTACGTGCATGCACAGTGCTAGCACTATGTGCGTGCACAGTAATAGTACTACGTGCATGCACAGTGCTAGCACTATGTGTGTGCACAGTAATAGTACTACGTGCATGCAAAGTGTTAGCACTATGTGCGTGCACAGTAATAGTACTACGTGCATGCACAGTGCTAGCACTATGTGCGTGCACAGTAATAGTACTACGTGCATGCACAGTGCTAGCACTATGTGTGTGCACAGTAATAGTACTACGTGCATGCAAAGTGTTAGCACTATGTGCGTGCACAGTAATAGTACTACGTGCATGCACAGTAATAGTACTACGTGCATGCACAGTGTTAGCACTATGTGTGTGCACAGTAATAGTACTACGTGCATGCAAAGTGTTAGCACTATGTGCGTGCACAGTGATAGTACTAAGTGCATGCAAAGTGCTAGCACTATGTGCGTGCACAGTAATAGTACTACGTGCATGCACAGTGCTAGCACTATGTGTGTGCACAGTAATAGTACTACGTGCATGCAAAGTGTTAGCACTATGTGCGTGCACAGTGATAGTACTACGTGCATGCACAGCGCTAGCACTAAGTGCGTGCAAAGTGCTAGCACTATGTGCGTGCACAGTGCTAGCACTATGTGCGTGCACAGTAATAGTACTACGTGCATGCACAGTGCTAGCACTATGTGCGTGCAAAGTGCTAGCACTATGTGCGTGCACAGTAATAGTACTACGTGCGTGGAGTGTTAGCACTATGTGCGTGCACAGTGTTAGTACTACGTGCATGCAAAGTGCTAGCACTATGTGCGTGCACAGTGTTAGTACTATGTGCATGCAAAGTGCTAGCACTATGTGCGTGCACAGTGCTAGCACTATGTGCGTGCACAGTGCTAGCACTATGTGCGTGCACAGTGTTAGCACTATATGCGTGCACAGTAATAGTACTACGTGCATGCACAGTGCTAGCACTATGTGCGTGCACAGTAATAGTACTACGTGCATGCACAGTGCTAGCACTATGTGCGTGCACAGTGTTAGCACTATATGCGTGCACAGTAATAGTACTACGTGCGTGCACAGTGTTAGTACTATGTGCATGCACAGTGCTAGCACTATGCGTGTGCACAGTGCTCGCACTATGCGTGTGCACAGTGCTCGCACTATGTGCGTGCACAGTAATAGTACTACGTGCGTGCACAGTGTTAGTACTATGTGCATGCACAGTGCTAGCACTATGCGTGTGCACAGTGTTAGTACTACGTGCGTGCATGCAAAGTGCTAGCACTATGTGCGTGCACAGTGTTAGCACTATGCGTGTGCAAAGTGTTAGCACTATGCGTGTGCACAGTGTTAGCACTATGAGCGTGCACAGTAATAGTACTACGTGCATGCACAGTGCTAGTACTATATGCGTGCACAGTGTTAGCACTATGTGCGTGCACAGTGCTAGTACTACGTGCGTGCACAGTGCTAGCACTTTGTGCGTGCACAGTAATAGTACTACGTGCGTGGAGTGCTAGCACTTTGTGCGTGCACAGTAACAGTACTACGTGCATGCAGTGTTAGTACTATGTGCGTGCACAGTGCTAGCACTATGTGCGTGCACAGTAATAGTACTACATGCGTGCACAGTGTTAGTACTATGTGCGTGCACAGTGTTAGCACTATATGTGTGCACAGTGTTAGCACTATGTGCGTGCACAGTAATAGTACTATGTGCGTGCACAGTGCTAGCACTATGTGCGTGCACAGTGTTAGTACTATGTGCATGCACAGTGCTAGCACTATGCGTGTGCACAGTAATAGTACTACGTGCATGCACAGTGTTAGTACTATGTGCGTGCACAGTGTTAGTACTATGTGTGTGCACAGTGCTCGCACTATGTGCGTGCACAGTAATAGTACTACGTGCATGCACAGTGTTAGTACTATGTGCATGCAGTGTTAGTACTATGTGCGTGCACAGTGCTAGCACTATGTGCGTGCACAGTAATAGTACTACATGCGTGCACAGTGTTAGTACTATGTGCGTGCACAGTGTTAGCACTATATGTGTGCACAGTGTTAGCACTATGTGCGTGCACAGTAATAGTACTATGTGCGTGCACAGTGCTAGCACTATGTGCGTGCACAGTGTTAGTACTATGTGCATGCACAGTGCTAGCACTATGCGTGTGCACAGTAATAGTACTACGTGCATGCACAGTGTTAGTACTATGTGCGTGCACAGTGTTAGTACTATGTGTGTGCACAGTGTTAGTACTATGTGTGTGCACAGTGTTAGCACTTCGTGTGCAGTACTACTTCGTGAATGCAGTGTTAGTATTAGTATGTGTATGTACAATGATAACAGTAGTGCATGCCTAGAGACTTACCATTATTCTCTTCTTCAATCAAGAACACCAGAACCTCAGTACAATAGCAGCAGCCCAAGCACCATGAAATCTAGGAAATGAAAAAAAAAAAAAAGGTTATGACAATATTAATTCTAATGGAAAAGAAAATTAGTTATCAAGTCAAGCTAATGAAGCACCAAAGGTGTGAACCCTCAGCGCCAATGGCACCAATATCATTGCATACTACAGAACCACTAGCCTCAGCAACTATGATACTTGATACTTTATAATATCTCTGTTCTATATGCAACAGCACAGGCCAACCAACACTTTCCTACTTGTTTCAACTCTAGTGTTATTAGGGCCCAAAGAGTGGGAGCTGGAGGACAACCTGAGGATGCTAGGGAAGGTCTAGTACAAAAGAATAGCCAAGTGAAGGGTGCATGGTAAGGTCATAAGGTAAGGGATAGCATCAGCAGATAAGCAGTGCAATGAGACTGTCAATAATAAAGCATGTATAGACTTGCCAGCAAAGTGTGAGCATCAACCAAGAATGGGTCAAAGCCATAGGCTAAAGAGACAGCCAAAGCAGCCAGGGAACGCACAACTACAAGTTTACCCTAATAATGCCCACCCTGTAACAAGTAATAGGAGAATATCAGTAAGTCTTCAACTTTTTGGTTTGGACATAAATCCAGTGTGGTAGACTCAATGCAGGTGAACCTAAGTCGTGCCCCAAAACAAAAACAAACAAACAAAAAAAAAAAAACCTGGAAAGATTAGTACCTAGACAATAAAAGAGGCAGGGCCACCAACATTATCACTATTAGGGATGAGGCCTGGTTATGTTCACACCCGTTATCAACTTACTTCATGACACTTGTTTCGCCAACATCTTGTATTGACTGGCATTGATACATCAGCAGCATGTTGCTACCTGCAAAATAAGCCAATGGGAAATGCCATCACTACTGGACAAGATAATACAGTTGTGGTCCTGCTGTATAAAAATTACATGGATATAATAGCTATATGATTCCATTTAATTTTTATAGTTGTACCGCCATTCCATTTAGCTAGTCTAGCTATTAGGTGAGCGAATTTTAAATTTCGCTGATATTATTACGAGTAAGTGACAAGTAGTACCCTTTAGACACTTGCTAACTAATGATAGGATTAGATGGAGGGGGGACAAACATACAAGCCTAATGCAGCTGTCTTGTGAAACCACTGAAGATGACTCATGTCAAGTTTACATAGCAAACAACCAGTTTTCATTTTTGTCAGACTTGCATACTAGCAAACTCAAACAGGCACCTTGTACACACTATTTGTCTCAAACTACTTACGAAACTAATGTACAGAATTATTACACAGTCCTCCTCTCCCACATCACGAGAGTATTACTAGATTGGCATTTTAAGGGGTGCAAAGCTTTTAACTTACTCTTGAAAGCTGAGAGAGATACTTTCATTTAACCGAACCGCCATAATGAAAAGTTAGTCTCATGTACCTAATCCCTTTACCAACCGCTAATCGAGTGTAGAGGTTATAGGTTGGTAAAGGGTCTCGCCGTCTCCTCGCTTTATTATGTTGCTTTTTTTTGCGTTGAGCTACGGGGCTACTACATAGCTAAATCACCATCCCTTCCAAACGTGCCTGCAAGGAATACCACCACTCCTTAATGATTATCTCCTCTCTTTGCACTCACATCCTATCACAGGACGATGAATATGGACTTGATATTATCGCTCAGCTCAAATCCAAGAATAGGGTGAGGACACATATCTTGGAAGAAAACTCAAAGGATGCCGAAGACCTCATGAAATTGCTATCTGCCAGCCAGAAGAGAGCAGTGAACCTAGCAAATCATAAACCTGGCTGACAGTGCTCCCACTAATGGAACACGGCTCCGCTCTACACAGGGGTGCATTTCAAGACGCCCTCGCACTGCGCTATGGCTGGACACCCCTGGGAGACTACCAGCTAAATGTGCATGTGGGGCCGTCTTCTCAGTTGAGCATGCCCTTTCATGCCCCAAAGGGGGGTTTCCATCCATAAGACACAACGAAATACGGAATTTGACAGCAACACTCTTAACTGAGGTGTGCAAGGATGTATGTATTAAGCCTGGCCTTCAGCCTGTGTTTGAAGAACTGAATGGTGCGACTGCTAACTCACAGCCAGGAGCAAGACTCGACATTGCAGCAAACGGTGTTTGGGGCAGCAATCACGAAAGAACATATTTTGATGTAAGGGTATTCAACCCCTATGCCCCTTCCAACAAACATTCAGACATGCAAATGGTGTATAGGAAGCACGAACAAGCCAAGAAACGGGCATATGAGGAGAGAATTAGAGAAGTGGAACACGCCACATTCACACCAGTTGTACTCTCTACTACGGGTGGCATAGCAAAGGAAGCCAATATATTCTATAAAAAATTTAGCGTCTATGCTCGCCAATAAGTGGGAACACAGTTATAGCAGTACTCTTCAATGGTTACGATGCCGCCTATCCTTTTCTCTTCTACGGTCCTCTATCCAAGCCATTTGAGCCAGATCATCCATTGGACATGCTGTAAGAATACCAGCAGTAGACTGGTGACCTCAGAAGTACATCTAAACTGATTTAATTTCATTTGCTTTTTGACTGTAACCAGTTTATATTATTTTGTATTGTATTGTATTGTATATATTTAATTAAAAAAAGAAAAAAAAAGCTAGATTACTGAACTCAGTTTTGGTAGCAACACCGTGACAGAACAGTGAGTAAAGCCTACACAAACCAAAAGCGGTTGATTTAAATTCTAAGCTTACAGCTTGTTGCCCAATGCACGGATGATCCTAGTGTCTTACAACTAATATATAGTTTGTTTCGAGTTCATATTCAAGGGTTGTACGCAACTGTGCTAATCAATTAATTGGGTAAAGGGGTTTACAACTGTTTCATCTTAAACGGCTTCTCAAAGTGGTTCGGTAAAGCGTCACCTTTTCAATTGCTATGGTAAGTTGATTTGTGCAAAGACAAATGCTGTTTTTACTTTCTTGAATTGCGTTGACACTTTTACCATATTATTAAGATGTAAGCTGCATAGCAGAAATGCAATCTCAGGTTTTATTTAATTGTCTCCTTTTTTTTTTTTTTTAAAGCCTAGACTATCCCTGGCAGATGAAACCAATGAGACTCATTACTTAAAGGTTAATGTCATCATAATAATATAATTTTAATAACTATTAGAAATAACCACATATACATATTTAGCTGTGTTGTTCTCAAACTTAGCTACCAAGCATGCTTGAAATTCTTCATTAGAACTTTAAGCTCTTCAGCTTCCTCATTGTTAGTGCTGTGAATAAAAACATTAAATTGAAATTAGTAAAGCTAGCCACTATGAATATAGCTTGCACAATGATGCATAAAGTGTGCTTTATAGAATCTTGCCCACTAAATTGTGAACCACATAAGACCAGCATAATGATATGCACATTAATTGTAAACATTCAATAATTATTTCCATCAACAAAATGGCCAAAGTAGTGTAGTCAGCCCACTAGCTAGTTCCTACCACTGTGTCAGTAGTTGAACACCTCTTAAAGTAGCAAGTCTGCATGGGCGTACTGATACACTCCACAGAAGTGTAGTAAAGTCACTATAGCTTATAAGGGTGTCATGCTACACTCCACAGTGTTACCAAACACTTCAGAGTGTAGCACAACACCCCACAATACAGAAGTGTTCCACTACACCCCATTAAAGGTGTAGTGGAACACCCCATTTTTTACAGTGCAGTGTAGTATTTAAAACAAAACTACTTCAACTTGAATTTAATTTTGTAATTTTGACAGTATAATAGGTGGTACGATTGGTAAATTCTGTAGTGCCGGTGTTACCTAGGGGGCTAGAGCTAGGGCTAAAGACTGCATTATCTTCTAACTCACAGTTTGTACCGCATGTGGTACTTGATGTACCACATATGTGAAGTAGTGTGTTTAATGCATAATCACTTATTAAGCCTGTATCAAATGTGTTACATCGCGTACCACAAGGTGGTATGCCACAGAACAAAATTGCCTATTTTGAAATTCCATTAATTGTAAAACTTGCACCACATGTAACACTAGTTTTTCAATTCTTGATTGCTTGTTTTGAAATGTACTGCATTTACCATATTTTGTTTACAAGATAAATGAAAAAGTATATATAGCAACACTTTATACGTGCTATTCTAGTCTCATACCACAAGTGGTACAAGTGGTACAATATGTTACACGGCACAAGAATTAAGTTATAAGGTAATTTTGATGGTATAATAGGTGGTACGATTTGTAAATTCTGTAGTGCTGGTGTTACCTAGAGCTAGGGCTAAAGACTTACATGTGTACCGTTTGTACAATTTCAAGTATTTTATTGTTAGTTTTAGTCAATATCATACTACAAGTGTTGCAAGATTGTTCTCGTGTACCAATCTAGGTACATCCTGCATTATCTTCTAACTCATACTTTGTACCGCATGTGGTATTTGGTGTACCACCTATGCGAAGTAGTGTGTTTAATGCATAATCAATTGTAATGCATGTATCAGACGGGATACATCACGTACCACAAGGTGGTCCTAGAGAGCTAGGGCTAGGGCTAAAGACTTACATGTGTACTGTTTGTACAATTTCAACTTGTTTATTGTTATTTGTAGTCAATATCGTACCACAAGTGTTGCAAGCTAGTTCTCGTGTACCACTCTAGGTAGATCCTGCATTATCTTCTAACTCATAGTTTGTACCACATGTGGTACTTGGTGTACCACCTATGTGAAGTAGTGTGTTTAATGCATAATCACTTATAATGTATGTATCAGACGGGATACATCACGTACCACAAGGTGGTCCTAGAGCTAGGGCTAAAGACTTACATGTGTACCGTTTGTACAATTTCAAGTTTTTTATTGTTATTTATAGTCAATATCATACTACAAGTGTTGCAAGCTAGTTCTCGTGTACCACTCTAGGTACATCCTGCATTATCTTCTAACTCACAGTTTATACCGCATGTGGTACTTGGTGCATAATCACTTATAATGCATGTATCAGACGGGGCAAAGTGTCTCGCGAGGCCATACCCAGTGTACAATCGGTACACACGTAAGTCTTTGTGATGCATAATCACTTATTAAGCATGTATCAAATGAGTTACATCACGTACCACAAGGTGGTATGCCACAGAACAAAATTGCCTATTTTTAAAAAGCAATATTCCATCAACTGTAAAACTTGCACCACATTTAACACTAGTTTTTCAATACCTGATTGCAAGTTTGGAAATGTACTGCATGTACCATATTGTTTTTATAAAGTTAAATGAAAAAGTATGTATAGTAACAGTTTATCCGTGCTAATCTAGTCTCATACAACGAGTGGTACAAGTGGTACAATATGTTATACGGCACACAAATTAAGTTATACCATGTAGTACTTAAAACAAAACAACTTATACTTGTATATACTTGTGTAATTTTGATAGTATAATAGGTGGTACGATTGGTAAATTCTGTAGTGCTGGTGTTACCTAGGGGCTAGAGCTAGGGCTAGGGCTAAAGACTTACATGTGTACTGTTTGTACAATTTCAAGTTGTTTTATGTTATTTGTAGTCAATATCATACTACAAGTGTTGCAAGCTAGTTCTCGTGTACCACGCTGATATTGATTATATATAACAATAAAAAACTTGAAATTGTACAAACGGTACACATGTAAGTCTTTAGCCAATCGTACCACCTATTATACTATCAAAAATACATTATAACTTAATTCTTGTACCGTGTAACATATTGTACCACTTGTTGTATGAGACTAGAATAGCACGGATAACATGTTGGTATATATACTTTTTCATTTATCTTGTATACAAAATATGGTACGTGCAGTATATTTCAAAACAAAGCAATCAAGAATTGAAAATCTAGTGTTACATGTGGTGCAAGTTTTACAGTTGATGGAATATTGCTTTTTCAAAATAGGCAATTTTGTTCTGTGGCATACCACCGTGGTACGTGATGTAACTCATTTGATACATGCTTAATAAGTGATTATGCATCACACACACTACTTCACATAGGTGGTACACCAAGTACCACATGCGGTACAAACTATGAGTTAGAAGATAATGCAGGATGTACCTCCCGTTCTTTCCCCATAGAAAATACATAGCCGAAAAACAAACGCACTTGTTTTACGGAAAGAAAAGCTGCCACGCCCACCCCAATTGGTGGCCACATCCATCTCATGTGCTTTGTATCACCAACATGATATGGTTTCTGGGTAACCACTCCCTCCCAATTTAAGTCTCCTCCCGTTCTTTCCCCATAGAAAATACATTAGCCGACAAACAAACGCACTTGTTTTACGGAAAGGAAAGCTGTCACGCCCACCCCATTTGGTGGCCATGTTCACCTCATGTGCCTTGTATCACCTACACGATATGGTTTCTGGGTAACCACTCCCTCCCAATTTAGGTCTCCTAGAGGAAAATAGTTACACTTCTTGTGACGTAAATTAAAATGTGATAATTTTTCAATTGGGCTGAAAGGTTTAGTCACTTGGACAGCATTTCATTTCTTTTCTTCGAAATTGTCAATTCTGTGTATCCTCACAAAGTGAACGACACCAGTCGTTGTACAAATTTCCGTCATATACACCTAAAGAAACGAGAGATCATACATTGGTATAATATTCATGCTAAACATTTAACATACCTTGAGAGAACATCTGTTGAAGAAATTGATGGGCTTGATTATTCACTTTTATTTGGTGATAATCTATACTAGCATTCGTACTCTGTATGTACGTTATCATTATGGACACTTGCCTAAAGTCAAGTTTTCCGGCAATCCATGATTTTTCATGAAACTGATGCATGGTTGAATTTCCAAATCTACCAGACCAAAGAGATTTAGACACATCACAAGATCTACCAAAGTCTATCAAGACTGGAGTATGGTCTGTGGGACGAAAACAAATATTTTCAAGTCTCACATCGTTGTGAGCATTGCCCGATTCATGCAACTCTTGTAGTGCTTGTATTGTCCCATTTACAAGTTCAATCAAGATAGCATTAGAAGTAATATCGTGTTTTTTGATAGGTGGTAACATTTCTGGAAATTGAAAGAAAGGTTGATTAAGAGCAACGAATATATCAACAGGATAGACTGATAATGCAGGTCTATTACGTTTATACATTAATTTCATTTCTGGATCGTTTGACTCAAGACTGTACTTGAAGTACAATTTTTTTTCACTATCATGTATGACAATTGAAAGCCCAGACCTCACTTGAACAGCGTTTTCGCCAAACAATCTTTGAATTACTTGTGGATTAATGGGAAGACATAAAAAAGAATTACTGAGCAATGGTACCAAATTCTTTTGATTTTGCCAAGCTTGAACGATGGAGTCTTCAACCTCATCACGTTTTAACGCTTTCCTGTCGAACACAAATTGAATGTCTTCATCAAGAAATGTACCAGTAACTTCTTCAGCATATCCTTCATTAACGGGCATGAAAAAACCCTTGACTTTATCGATAAACATTCCACGTCTTCTTAAATATAGAAGTTGACTCATTAATCCGATCGAAAGTTTGGCCACTGTGCTTTCAACATTGCTACTTGATTCAACCTCTATGAGTACAACTGGAGTCTTTTGTGCCGCCCGAATTATAATATCCACTTTTTGAACACCTTTTGATACTAGTTTGTTATTTGACATATCACCAAGACCTTGGTCACAATCAATCGAAACATTAGAGTCTCGAAAAGCATGATTGCCAGATAGAAAACCCTTGAATTCAGTATGCTTATTTCTTACAGAGGAATAAGAATGTGCTGCTCTTGAAGGGAAGTCGTCAATTCTGTATCTGTGGTACCTTCCAGGTCCAAAATAAGGCGATGTAGGGATATTTACAATTCCTGGAAGAGACTGATACGGTGATTTGCTGCTCACTGTTGCATTAGGAAGTTCCAGGACACTTGCATAAGTTTCCCTCTCGAAAACACGCCCTTCCCTACCTACAATCTCCTGCAAACTGGCCATAATGTGTGTAGCACTAAGCAAGTTGGGTGTTGGCTAAAATTGACGCACATTACACAACCAAAAAATCAATATAATTACATTATTCACTTGATACAGGAGAATATCACGTGCACGTGATAGTTTCTGTATGGCCCCACCCCACGTGGTTGGTACAAAGTCCCCCGTTTGGTATTCACAATACTGGTACACACTGGGTTGGTATTCACAATACTGGTACAGTCTGGGTTGGTATTCACAATACTGGTACACTCTGGGTTGGTATTCACAATACTGGTACACTCTGGGTTGGTATTCACAATACTGGTACACTCTGGGTTGGTATTCACAATACTGGTACACACTGGGTTGGTATTCAATACTGGTACTCTCTGGGTTGGTATTCACAATACTGGTACTCTCTGGGTTGGTATTCACAATACTGGTACAGTCTGGGTTGGTATTCACAATACTGGTACTCTCTGGGTTGGTATTCACAATACTGGTACACACTGGGTTGGTATTCACAATACTGGTACAGTCTGGGTTGGTATTCACAATACTGGTACACTCTGGGTTGGTATTCACAATACTGGTACAGTCATGGTACACTCTGGGTTGGTATTCACAATACTGGTACACTCTGGGTTGGTATTCACAATACTGGTACTCTCTGGGTTGGTATTCACAATACTGGTACACTCTGGGTTGGTATTCACAATACTGGTACAGTCTGGGTTTGTATTCACAATATTCACAATACTGGTACACTCTGGGTTGGTATTCACAATACTGGTACACTCTGGGGTGGTATTCACAATACTGGTACACACTGGGTTGGTATTCATAATACTGGTACTCTCTGGGTTGGTATTCACAATACTGGTACTCTCTGGGTTGGTATTCATAATACTGGTACACACTGGGTTGGTATTCACAATACTGGTACAGTCTGGGTTGGTATTCACAATACTGGTACTCTCTGGGTTGGTATTCACAATACTGGTACTCTCTGGGATGGTATTCACAATACTGGTACAGTCTGGGTTGGTATTCACACTACTGGTACAGTCTGGGTTGGTATTCACAATACTGGTACTCTCTGGGTTGGTATTCACAATACTGGTACAGTCTGGGTTGGTATTCACAATACTGGTACTCTCTGGGTTGGTATTCACAATACTGGTACTCTCTGGGATGGTATTCACAATACTGGTACAGTCTGGGTTGGTATTCACAATACTGGTACTCTCTGGGTTGGTATTCACAATACTGGTACTCTCTGGGTTGGTATTCACAATACTGGTACAGTCTGGGTTGGTATTCACAATACTGGTACTCTCTGGGTTGGTATTCACAATACTGGTACTCTCTGGGTTGGTATTCACAATACTGGTACTCTCTGGGTTGGTATTAACAATACTGGTACAGTCTTGGTTGGTATTCATAATACTGGTACTCTCTGGGTTGGTATTCACAATACTGGTACTCTCTGGGTTGGTATTCATAATACTGGTACACACTGGGTTGGTATTCACAATACTGGTACAGTCTGGGTTGGTATTCACAATACTGGTACTCTCTGGGTTGGTATTCACAATACTGGTACTCTCTGGGATGGTATTCACAATACTGGTACAGTCTGGGTTGGTATTCACACTACTGGTACAGTCTGGGTTGGTATTCACAATACTGGTACTCTCTGGGTTGGTATTCACAATACTGGTACAGTCTGGGTTGGTATTCACAATACTGGTACTCTCTGGGTTGGTATTCACAATACTGGTACTCTCTGGGTTGGTATTCACAATACTGGTACACTCTGGGTTAGTATTCACAATACTGGTACTCTCTGGGTTGGTATTCACAATACTTGGTACAGTCTGGGTTGGATAATTGCATAATACTGTACTCTCTGGGTTGGTATTCACAATACTGGTACTCTCTGGGTTGGTATTCACAATACTGGTACACTCTGGGTTGGTATTCACAACACTGGTACACACTGGGTTGGTATTCATAATACTGGTACTCTCTGGGTTGGTATTCACAATACTGGTACACTCTGGGTTGGTATTCACAATACTGGTACTCTCTGGGTTGGTATTCACAATACTGGTACACTCTGGGTTGGTATTCACAATACTGGTACACACTGGGTTGGCATTCACAATACTGGTACAGTCTGGGTTGGTATTCATAATACTGGTACTCTCTGGGTTGGTATTCACAATACTGGTACTCTCTGGGTTGGTATTCACAATACTGGTACAGTCTGGGTTGGTATTCATAATACTGGTACTCTCTTGGTTGGTATTCACAATACTGGTACAGTCTGGGTTGGTATTCATAATACTGGTACTCTCTGGGTTGGTATTCACAATACTGGTACACTCTGGGTTGGTATTCACAATACTGGTACACACTGGGTTGGTATTCATAATACTGGTACTCTCTGGGTTGGTATTCACAATACTGGTACATTCTGGGTTGGTATTCACAATACTGGTACACTCTGGGTTGGTATTCACAATACTGGTACAGTCTGGGTTGGTATTCACAATACTGGTACACACTGGGTTGGTATTCACAATACTGGTACAGTCTGGGTTGGTATTCACAATACTGGTATGGTTGGTATTCACAATACTGGTACTCACTGGGTTGGTATTCACAATACTGGTACACACTGGGTTGGTATTCACAATACTGGTACAGTCTGGGTTGGTATTCACAATACTGGTACACACTGGGTTAGATTCACAATACTGGTACAAACTTGGTTGGTATTCACAATACTGGTACACACTGGGTTGGTATTAACAATACTGGTACACACTGGGTTGGTATTCACAATACTGGTACAGTCTGGGTTGATATTCATAATACTGGTACTCTCTGGGTTGGTATTCACAATACTGATACTCTCTGGGTTGGTATTCACAATACTGGTACAGTCTGGGTTAGGTATTCACAATACTGGTACACTCTGGGTTGGTATTCACAATACTGGTACACTCTGGGTTGGTATTCACAATACTGGTACACTCTGGGTTGGTATTCACAATACTGGTAAACACTGGGTTGGTATTCATAATACTGGTACTCTCTGGGTTGGTATTCACAATACTGGTACACTCTGGGTTGGTATTCACAATACTGGTACACACTGGGTTGGTATTCATAATACTGGTACTCTCAGGGTTGGTATTCACAATACTGGTACACTCTGGGTTGTTATTCACAATACTGGTACTCTCTGGGTTGGTATTCACAATACTGGTACACTCTGGGTTGGTATTCAATATACTGGTACACACTGGGTTGGTATTCATAATACTGGTACTCTCTGGGTTG
>WLWD01000886.1_pt1 | contig 189091 bp, 140 predicted proteins | sample 6712731 | NCBI WGS metagenome assembly WLWD01 (sample SAMN12718690, study PRJNA576275) | sponge metagenome | isolation source: marine sponge | host: Mycale hentscheli | place: New Zealand: South Island, Marlborough, Capsize Point | collected 2014-11-01 | reverse complement strand
CCTGCACGTCAGGAAGTTTGTCCCGAATGTTCTGTCCCGAATGTTGAATGTTCTGTCACTGAAACAAAATTTTCTGGTTTTCTTCCTGCAGGTGGAAATGGATACTTTTGAAGGCATTATATCAAGACCAGGGCGTGTTTTTGAGAGGGAAACTTTTGCAAGTGTTTTGCCACTACCAAAAAGCAGTAGATCAATGTATATCCCGATACCAGGCATTCGAGTAATCGAGGATGCCCCAATTACTCCTGAAGGATTTCGGCACTATGCAATTAATGACTATTTTGAAAATAGAAGATTTGGCGATGCTTCAAATGAAAATACGTATTCCAAATTTGTGGAAGTTCTACGCAGAAATCCTGCTCTTTCGAGATGTAGTATTAGTACTGACAGTTCAATTGGTGACATGGCTGAAAACAAATTAGTATCCAACGGACGGCAAAGAGTTGATGTGATAATCAAAGAAGGGAGTCTTGCAGTTTTATTAATAGAAGTGGAATCAAGTAACGATGTTGAAAACACCATAAGCAAACTTGCGACTGGAATAATGAGCCAAATTTTATATTTAAGAAAATGTGGAAACTTTATTGATTCCCTGAAGGGTTTTTTCTTACCCGTGAACAGAAGATTTGGGGAAGAAGTTACTGGAACATTTGTGGAAGATGGACTTGTTTTTCAATTCGAAAGGAACGCTTTAGAATTCAATAACGTTGTACCATCAATTGTTAGAGCATGGAGAGATCAGAAGGATATTTCACCAATACATGGTATATCTTCTGTAACGCTTCCCCTTTCTCCAGCAGTAATTACAAGTAAATTTGGCACCAACTCTCGTCAAGTATCATCCGGGCTTTCTGTGGTTATTCATGATGCTGATAATCGTTCCTTCTATAAACATTGTTTGGTCTCAAACGATAGTCAATTTCGTTTATATCTTGAACCCACGAGACCAACATTGTCGGTCTATCCTGATGGACAACCGATTATTTTTCTTAAGAAGTTTTTCTTTAAATATCCTGCAATGTTACCACCACTCAAAAAAAGAGATATTTCTTCTGGCGTCTTGATCAAATTAGTAAATGGGACAATTGCAGCACTTCAGGAGTTGCATGATTTGGGCTATGCACACAACGATGTGAGACTTGAAAACATTTGTTTCACAACAGATCATAAGCCTGTTCTAATAGATTTGGAACGAAAGATAGAAGAGTCCGGAATTGCTTTTAGAGGTGGGTATGGAAGCTCAACAATGTATACTCATATTCAAAGAGAATGGACATATAAACAATCAGATTATAGGCAGTTGTCCATTATGATTACCTATATACAAAGTACAGATCCTTGTATACAGTACCATAGCATCCAAGTAGATGATACAGCCCATGAGTTTCTTAAAAACATGTTCAATCAAGGTATGCTATATGTAGTTTACTTAGCATGAATTTTAAATGAACGATCTCTCATTTGTTTAGGTTCATATGAAGAACATTTGCATAGGGATTGGATTAGTTCACTAAGTGGCTGGGAGACCTGAACATGTCAGTATTATCCTTCTTGTTAAAATATCATTATTGAACGTTTTTGCTAATTCTACATATGCAACGACCCACCATGCTATTATTGTCAATTGAATATATATACATATGCAACGACCCACCATGCTACTTAGTTTAAAAAGGAAAAAATGATAACATTTTTAAATTTGTAAAATGAAGCTGAAGATGTTTATCAATAGAGCCACAATTGGACTCCAATATTATGTATAATTAGCTATTGTAACAAGAAAACAGTGCAGAAAGCTTAGCACTAAAAAAAGCATCACCCTTAGGCTAATTATAGCATTTTTGTTTTTTGATTTTTATAAATCAGCCCTGATGATGGCAGAAGCAGTCTGCTGAAACATGTTGGCATTAAAAATGAATTGTTTGGTATAAAAAATCAAATTGGTATAACATGAACTATAACCAGCAAGAAAAAACTTTAAAGTAGCTTAATGCTTTTTAATACTACTTTCTCTACTTCAATAAATGTGTGCAATAATATTGTTATTAATGGTAAAAGCATGAAACTTTGTGTAGTGCTAGGATATGATGTAAGAATAAGTTTTGGCTATAGGGACATCTCAGATATGACGTGTAAAAAATGGCTACCTTTTTCAAATTAATTAATAATAATCGTTGAAAAGAGTTACCATGTAAATATGCATATAGTCTAAAGAATATATGTAACTTGAAAATATGATTCAGTCAGAACAAATTCAACCACAAAAGCATAGGGCAGTGCTTGCAAATCAGCTTTCTTGCATTTGCATCATCCTCTACAACCCTTTACACAGCTACACTGTACCAGTTTTCTACAAATTTGTTGAGCTTCAGGTAGAGTTGTCCAGAATGGTCCCCACCCCCATCCACCTTTTTTCAACCCCATTCCCTAGGCTGTAGAAGTTTGGAGCCTTGATCATCATCTGGGCCCAGCAATGACCAGCTTGAGCCCTTTTTAAATGCTGAATGAGAGCAGCCTATGTAGTGGAGGGGGTAATCCGTCTATAGCTCTACCTTTCTGGGTAAATAGCTGCATCTTTGCTTCACTTACATAATTTAGACTGCTGGTTCGATCATAAAGCAACACTACAAATCGCTCGAGTGGCCACAGCCATTCTTCAATAGTCTGAAGTGTTGGCCTAGTCATTATGGCACAGAAAGCTGGAGTAACATCTTGGTATACTTTCCAAGTGTCCCATGCAGTCTTTTTGCCTCTGCCTCCAAAGAAAGACACTGTATCACATCTAGTGACAGCATGAAACATGGGTAGTGCAACGTATTTATCAGGACTAAGTGCCTGGGCTATTTCATGGGCAGCAAAAAATCTGAAAATCTTTCCAACTCCAAAGGAAATGCATAATTCTGCAAGATTTAATCGTTGAACATATGTTCTTTTTAAATGTAGAAATATTCTACAGTCTGCTTCTTCTTGGGTTAAAGGAACTAGATGTGTGCTATCTTGCTGATTATTACATAACACATCAACATTGTTCATAATAACAATAGTTTTGTAGTGTCAAATGTCCATCATTTTGTTGCCATAGAAATAACTGATTTATTGTCATCAATTCGAAGAAATGCGAACCAGTTTTCAGGAATCACAATGGATGGCATAACATGTCTCCTAACTCCTTTCCCCCTCTTACTGCGAGCTTCTGCCTTCAAGTTATCACATATACATATCTGTCCCAGACAATGTCCAGTCTGGTTATGAAGCTGTGCAGTGATAAGGCAAGAAAATATCATTAGCATAATCCTAGAAAGTTTTCGAGCCCTGAGGTTGGAGCATATTTACAATTGCAGCACCATCAAGAATAACACATGTAACATTACAAGTTCAGCTTTGATGTACATTTACTGGTTGAAGATCTTGCAAGCAGTTTAACGATCTGGCTCTGTTCCTTCTCTCAAAATGCCCTTCTGTGAAAGTGATGGGGGCAAGGATGATTTTCATGCTGAAAAAACTTACCTAGATCGCCATCATGCACTTGGGAGGCAATGTACACTCTGGAGAAGAGGGAGCAGTTATTCTTTAAGCTAGAAACTTGCTGCTGTTTATTTGACTTAACCTTGAGTTGAGGTCGACTGAACAAGTGTAAGTATTGTGTTTGATAGGATCCATGATAGATGTAGTCTGTTTGCTAGCCTCTCTTTAACAAACATTCATATTGCTTAATGCCAATTTGCTCAATATGCTGCACTGTGTTTGCCACTGCTACATGATGTTTCTGCTGTCCAGCACCAGAAGATCACTGCTGTCTCCAGTGAAAGGATATCCCATATCTTCTAATATTTCAGTTAGTGATTTCACATTTTGTGCAGAAGCAAGTTGGATATGCTTTCTCTGTTCATGGTGATGGCTGTCACATTCATGCCTTTCCAAATCTGTAGTCTCAAATTCTCCTATTGAGTGAGCCATCTCAGGTCCACATACCATCCAACGCCATAAGGCTGAGGGATTTTCAGTCAACGTGGTCATGTTGAACACCATGGCCACTGGAAAAAAGTGGCCGCCACTTTTGTAATGAGACAAATCATCAATGTCCCTATAGCTTAAAATCATTATTAGGGTATAGACTAACTTCAAGCAAAGTTTCATATTTTTATCATTGAAAGGGATTTCTCTTCCTGACCTGCAGGGGGTGTGGTCTAGCTAAGCTAGAGGCAGTTACCAGATTAACAGTTTAGATAATGGTTAGAATTAGGGAACAGATATAAGTCAGAGAGAGAAAAGACGATAAACAAGAAAAGATACAATACGCACATATAAGGGAAACAGATATGACACAGTTCAGTGGTTTGCCGCAGTCCCATGAATCTCATTACCGCATGCGGCAATGAGATATGGAAAAGGGCGGATGACAGATGAATTAGAAAGCAGATAAGAGACGGATACAATTACAGGTAAGATTAGAAATAGAATGAAAGAGAGCAAATACAACAGATAAATACACAAGACATAATCAAAGTTCAGTTCTGTGAGTGTAGTTGAGGATCGGTAACGCCGGGCTTGATTTAGAAGCTCTGTTCGGGTAGGGATCCCGAACATACTCCGGGGGGAGCAGATAAAGGAGTAGGGTTCGTAGGTTCGAGAGGAGTGGCAGAGACATCAGATGCAGTTGAGGCGGGTGGCGAGACGTCAGAGTTGTCTGGAGATGCAGTGTTGAGTGAAGCAGAGTTCTCTGTACGTTGTTCTTCGTCTGCGTCGGTGATGAGCCGAACGAGGCGATGTACTGGGCGTTGATATGATTTGCCACGACAGCTAATGGTGGCGACTCGCGAGACTCCGTCGTCTCCGGAGTGCAGTTTCTCAATGATGGCCAAGGGCCAGGATCTCGAGCGGAGGGACTCGTCTTTCACTAGGACGATGTCGCCTACTTGAAGGGCGGTGCCTGGGAGAATCCACTTAGACCTTGCGGCGCAGCTGGAGAGGTAGGACGTGCTCCAATGCTTCCAGAGATCTGCCTGGAGACGTTCCACCAAATTCCATCTCCGGAGGAGGGACAGCTTCCCGGTGGACGGGAGTTTCGTCGGTGGCGCACGGAGAGGGCGGCCGATCAGAAAGTGCCCCGGGGTGAGCACGTTGTTCTCGGTAAGGTCGTCTGCGTGAAGTGGTGCGACGGGCCTGGAGTTCAGGGTTGCCTCCACCTCGGCCAGCAGTGTCGTCAGCTCTGGCCAAGTCAGTGGGTGAGGTGTGACAATCTTGCGAAGGCCAATCTTCATCGCCTTCACGGCGGCTTCCCAGAGCCCCCCAAAGTGAGGAGCCCTAGGCGGGATGTTGTGCCAGGTGATGTCAGTGTTGGTAGACAGATTGATTAGTTGTGTTTTCAGGGCTTCAGATTCTGCCAACGTACGAATGGCACGGATCTCCTCCGCGGCCCCAAGAAAGTTGGAGCCGTTATCAGAAAATACGTGCAGAGGGCAACCGCGACGTGCCACAAAACGACGGAATGTGGCCATGAAGTCGGCAGTAGACAGGGTCTCGCACAGCTCCAGGTGCACAGCCTTGGTGACCATGCACACAAATACGGCTATGTAGCATTTCAGGTGGACCGGCTTCCTTGTGTAACCAGTCCGCAGAGTCACGGGCCCGGCAAAATCCACTCCGGTGTTAGAGAATGGTGGGGCAGGCGTGGTCCTGACAGAAGGAAGAAGGCCCATAACCTGCGTTACAGGCTGAGCCAACACCCGCTGACAAGTCACACACTGTCTCGACACTCCCTTGAGGTAGTTCCTCGCTCCCAGAATGATGAAGGAGGTAGACAGAATGGCAAGTAGGGTGGACGTGCCAGGGTGGCCGTAGGCTCGGTGGAGCGATGAAAGCAGGAGTTTGGCAAGTGCAGATCGTACAGAGAGTGGGATAAGTTCAGTGGCAGTGTTGGGTGCATCCGGGTTCCTGACGCGACTAAGTACGACGAGGTGACCGGCGGGTGCGAGCTTGACATGGAAACGACGTAAGGGGTGGCCTTTCGGCAGTGGTGAGTCTGAGCGGGCAGAGTCGAACGCCTCGGAGAAGGATTCCAACTGAGATAGTCGATAGAGCGCAGATTTGGCTTGTTGGATTTCGACGTGGGAGAGTGGTCCAGATAGACACTGGGTACGATGATGACGAGTGTTGTGAAGAAACCTATAAACATAACATAGAACACGAACAAGGGAAAAGAAAGAAGCACGAGCAGTACATAGGTCACTAATGAAAGCAAGTTGAGGGGGAGACAGAGTTTGAGGGGGTTTGATAGACACTGAGTAGATTGAAACGGAAGGTATAGAGCGAAAGGGGGGAGGCCAGTTAGAAGAAGAGAGAGATAGCCACTTAGGGCCGTGCCACCAGATTCTGGAATCTAGGAGTTCGTGAGCTCGGATTCCTCTGCTCGCCAAGTCCGCCGGGTTCTCAGCGGTGGGAACATGGCGCCAACGTTCGGGAGGAATGAGGTCCTGAATTGCAGCAACTCTGTTGGCCACAAACCGGTTCAGCGCAGATGGGGCTTTCGGAAGCCAGAAGAGGACAATCTGGCTGTCCGTCCAGGTGTAGGCAGCGTGGAGAGGCAACTGTAGCAGGTCCAGAGTTTTCTTCATCAAGCGAGCCAGGAGAAGAGCACCGCAGAGTTCGGCTTTGGGTACGGTGACAGGTCTAGTGGGCAATACGCGAGCTTTCGCAACGATGAGCGAGATGATGGTCGAATCCGGAGCCTCCATCCTGGCATAGATTGCCGCACCGTAAGCAACTGAGGAGGCGTCGCAGAATCCGTGGAGAGTTACGACAGCGTTCGATGGTGAGTAGATTGGGGTGAGTCGAGGAATCGGGTGGTCGTGGATGATCGGCAGGTCGGTGGTCCAATCTCGCCACCGCTGGAGTAAGTCCTCTGGTACTTCTTCGTCCCAGCTGAGTCCTCTCCTCCAAGTGTCCTGGAAGAGAATTCTCGCAGATACGACCACTGGAGCAAAGAGTCCAAGAACGTCGAAGACTCCAGCGGTGAGAGAGGCGATCGTCCGTTTGGTGACTTTCGCAGATGAAGTAGGCAGATCGGGAATGGCAACATGTAGTGTATCGGCTTTCGTGTCCCAATGGACGCCGAGTGCTTTGGCAGAAGAGGCAGAGATGTCGCAGGTGTCAGGTTCGAGAAGGTGATCTGGGATGAGTACGCGGAGCGAAGGGTCGTTCGTGCGCCATTTGCGCAAGTCGAGTCCAGATTCGGCACAGAAGGCTCGCAGATCAGTGAAGAGATCGTGAGCTTTGTTGGTGTTGCATGCACCAGACAACACATCGTCCACGTAAAAGTCCGAAAGCACGGCTTGGGCAGCAGCAGGATGAGATTCCAGATTGTCTTGGGCGTGTCGACGGAGCACCTGAGTGGCCAGGAAGGGAGAGCTTTTGACTCCGAATGTGAGTCTTCGCATCCTAGCATCACGGATACTGCCGTCATTTGCTCTGTACAGGAACCGGTGCCAATCCTTTTCCTCCGCATTCAGCAAGATGCCGCGGAACATCTTGGAGATGTCCGCGGAGGCTGCGGAAGGATGGCAGCGGAACCGTATCAGCACGTCTGGCAGAGGCGGGTACAGATTGGGACCCGACAGCAGCTGGTCGTTCAGCGACGATCCGTTTGAAGTCCGTGCGGAGGCGTCAAAGACGGCCCGGAGCTTGGTTGAAGTCGAGCTCTCTTTTAGCACCGCATGGACGGGCAGATAGTATGAAGGACGATCCAGTTCGTAGATGGGCACTTCCTCAGCGTGACCCAGTGTGAAGTACTCTTGGACGACGTCACGAAAGGCGCTGAGATGTCCTCGGGTCTGGAGCGATCTCTCATTGGCTAGGAGTCGTGAGAGGGCTTGGCGTCGGCTGTCCCCCAGATCAGGTGGGGACTCCGTCCTTGGCAAGGAGACCGAATAGCGGCCGTCGATGCGCTTGCAGCTCTGGTCAAATTGGTTCAGAGCAGATCTTTCTTCAGCATTGATGGTTGGAGCCTCACGGACTTGGTCCAGCTCCCAGAGTTTGGAGATTTCAGGTGGGATATCTTGATTGACCGTGACGGTGTTCGCGGCAGGTGGTGCATTGCCGCTGAGCGGACAGGAAAGGCAAAGCCCCAGTTGGGTGGGCAGTGCTCCCACATCGCCGACTTTGAACGGTGTGCCGGTGGTGATGGAGGTCAGCTGAGAGATGCCAAGCACTAAGTCCACACGTCCGCCCAGTTCTGCATCGGCGAGAGCGAAGTGCTGCAGGTTCGGCTGTTTGCGTATCTTGTCAGCATCGGCAGGTCTGACCACGGGTTCCAAAGACGGGATTAGCGTAAATGTCAGGTCCGACAGCTTGAAACCTAAATTAACAGAGTAAACATTACATGTAACAGTAAATTGGCACGTGGCAGTGCCAGATATCCCAGTCACAGGAATCGGGTCGTGCCTCCGCGGCAGACCCAGGGAGGCAGCCAAGCTCTCAGTCATGATCGGAATGGCTGCTCCGGCATCTAGTAGCGCTCGTGCTAGAATGGTTCGCGCTCCGCACTCGAAGGCGACCATGGCAGTGTACAGTGAGGCCACGCCTCGGGATGGGGCAGCAGCTTGGCTGGTCATCGCTGGTGCTGGAGTGGTGGATGTGGTAGCAGGAGCCTCCCTCTCACGATGGAGGAGGGAGTGATGGCGCCCGCTGCAGGTCCTGCAACTAAACTTACTAGGGCACGACTTACAGCCGTGGCCCTCAGACAAACAATTTAGACAAATCTTACGTTCTCTGACGAGTTTGTTCCTCTTGTCCACCTCGTAGCCGCTGAAAGTAGGACATCTGGTGATGGAGTGGGACTCACCGCAGACTATGCAGTGGGGTGCGGTCCTCCGGGGGGTGGCCTGGAGACTGGAGGTCTGGACCGGTCCGCACGAGGAGAAGGAGGACGCGGCGTGGTGGAGGACGGATGCGAAGGAGGAGTCGTCAAGAGGAGACCAGATTGATTGCTCCTAAGTTCACGTCGCTGCAGCTCGACGAACTTGGTCAGGTTCTCCATGTCAGGAGCCGCGTTCGGCGGTCGGTGTCGGAGCCATTCTCGGCGGCACTCCTGGCTCATAAGGTTAGAAGCTGTCAAAGCCAGGAACGATCCGAGAGAGTCGCCCACAAGGGCACAGAATTTGTTGTAGGGCAGGATCAGATTCTCATAGACGAAGTCTAAGTCCTGGACATGCAGTCCGCAGGAAGTCACAGATTTAATCTTGCGAATGATCAATGGAGCCAATACTTCAGGCGTACCATAGAGGGCTTCAAGCCGCTGGAGCATGTCGTCGAGCGGCACGTCATCAGACGGGAGGTTGTGGAGCAGTTTGGATCCATCGGGGTGCTTCACCGCCTTGATAAGTAGTCCTTTAAGCTCGAGCGCGGTGTGTCCTGTAGCACGCTTGTCCACTGTCTGACGGAACATGGTACGAAAGTTGGCCCACTTGAAAGGGTCCCCGTCGTAAGATGGCAGTTCCACATTGAGTGTGTTGCGGTCATGGGTGGGGGTCGGTGCAGCTGTGGTAGCCGGTGTAGTTGCAGCTACTGCAGCCTCCTTGCAGGCGGCAGCGGTGAGGTTAAATAATCTTGACATCTTGGAGATGATCGAGGTACAGATGCTGTGCAGGTCAGACAGCACAGGGTAGAACTCGGTGCAGTTGTCGATGATAGACACGCGACGAGATTGCAGTCTGTCGACCGAATTCCGGAAAAAGGTAGAGTCCGGCATGGGGGCATCAAGAGCAGCCTCTATGTCCTGGAGCAGGGATACTGCCTGCCGGCGGAGTGGCAGGGCTTGGAGGACATTGTTAACGTCAGACCGGTACTCGACATGGGTGTCGAGAAGCTCAGTGTCCTCGGCTTCCTTGGCGGCGGATCTCAGTTCGGGGAATGTCTCATAGGACTCCTCGAGCTGAGCCTGCACTGCAATGTGAACATCAATGGCGGCAGACAACTGAGTCGCCAGGTCCTGCAGAGTGGATGCTTTGATACGATCCGTACCTTCCGACAGGGCTTTGGTGATCCGGTTATGGAGTTTGGTGACTGTGCCACGCTTGCTGCTGCGTTTTGATTCCAGGTCGTGGACCTGTTCCCTGATTGTTTCAGTTAGGATAGCTGACATGACTGAATAGACAAAGAGAAAGCAGAATGGATTAGACTAAATACAAACTTACGGGTCGCAGAATTTCCAAGTCCACAAGGTGTGAACCTGGAAAAATTAGGTAGGGCTTCGCCTTGTGAAGTTCCGCGGCTGCGGCGAAGTAGAGGCGTGGCTGCTGACTTCTGCGCAATGGAATTGGCGTAGTCCTAGGGGGGCGGAGTTTCGGCAATTCCTGGAGAGAGACGGCTCCCAGCTTGAAGTGGAGTTACGGCTCTCGTACAGCTCCAGCAGAGAGAGATGACGTCGTCGCTGGGCTCGAAGGACCAAATGAAAGGGATTTCTCTTCCTGACCTGCAGGGGGTGTGGTCTAGCTAAGCTAGAGGCAGTTACCAGATTAACAGTTTAGATAATGGTTAGAATTAGGGAACAGATATAAGTCAGAGAGAGAAAAGACGATAAACAAGAAAAGATACAATACGCACATATAAGGGAAACAGATATGACACAGTTCAGTGGTTTGCCGCAGTCCCATGAATCTCATTACCGCATGCGGCAATGAGATATAAAAAAGGGCGGATGACAGATGAATTAGAAAGCAGATAAGAGACGGATACAATTACAGGTAAGATTAGAAATAGAATGAAAGAGAGCAAATACAACAGATAAATACACAAGACATAATCAAAGTTCAGTTCTGTGAGTGTAGTTGAGGATCGGTAACGCCGGGCTTGATTTAGAAGCTCTGTTCGGGTAGGGATCCCGAACATTCATCTAAGGCACAATTTTTTTCATATATTACACATAACTGACAAAAACTGCATGACTATTAAAATTGGCAAAAAAAAAGCTGCCATTGCAAATAAAACCCTATCAATTAGGGCGGCTCAGCCTGATGTATACTGCACATATCATGCAAAATATTAGGGAGGAAGCTGGGAAATTTTGGGGGAAAGCTCCTACCCCCCCCCCCCCCCCCCCCCCCACCTCCACTAGTAGAATCCTGTAATATGCCTGTGCAACTTTCAGATGGATCTGTAGGAAGTTAGGTAGTTGAACTTATTATGAAAGCTTGCTTGAATTTTGTTTGGAGTTTGAGCTGTGTATGAGACAAGATTTAACTTCTGTAATCACAGAACTGGTTAAAATCATTAGAATGCATCAGTTCAGTTGAGGATTCCAAACACAACTCAAAATGAACTCCAAGGGTGTAGGGAGTAGTTTTCATCAGGGGAAAAAGGGGGGGGGGGGGGGGGGGGGTTAAATTCTTATGCCATTATGTTGTAGAGCTTAAGGCAGATTGATCTCATTATTGTTACATTTGGTTTTGCTCAAAAAACTTTCATGCCAACTATTCTCACTAAATTAAAGAGAAATATCACTTCTGCCTTGTAATTTAGCTGGAGACACACTTAACCAGTTCTGAGTTCGCTTCTCATTCTCCAGCGGTAGATTTTCTACAGGGTCTTACACAAAGCGTTTTTATACAACAAAGACAGGACTCAGAAATTGCACCACCAATAGTAATAACCTGGATACAGCGTTCTTTTGAGGGTGGTGCGACGCCACTAGACTTATTGAAATTTGTGAAGTTTCGCATATTTATAATCAGTTTATCTTTTTGGATTGTGAAAAATGAATACTGAAAACCAAATGGGTGCCACTGGATGGAGGACGAGTACCACTACTCCTGAGTCTAGGTACGGATTGAATAGCGCTGAAACAGGTCTCGTGAATAGTGTGTGGAGCGGAAGAGTGGAGACGGACAATACCTCTCACGCTAATTGGGCTACACCACAAGCCTACTTTGCCTCTCCTTTAGGTGAAAATACTTCACCTCAACATCTCAGGAACTACTCAGACATCAGTGAGGAAAGGAAATATGCCAACGCGGGGAACGAGAAAGACAATTGGAATGACTGGTTGTTTGGTGAACAGTTGTGGACTGGCCAAAAATCGCTGGAGAATACCTTCCCCGATTGTACGAGCCAAGATACTTCTCCTACTCTCTGTAGAACTCCTGGGATACTTAGCGATTCCTATCCTGTTAGACCTTTAACTCCACCACCAGCCTCTTATTTACGGGAGTGTACGGACGGAGTGGGTCACTTGCGCCGTGGTGAGCGGGAACCGAAATTGCTCGCGGGTGTAGTGGAAAATGCTGAAGTGTTTGACAGCCGCCAGCTCTCAACACCCACGATTTTCAAGGACGGCGTAAATAATTCCTATCCACCGAATACTTGGGCTACAGCCAGCTGGGATCCCATCCCTGTCAGGAATCCTCTAGCTTCATTTTCCAGCTGTTTGGAGTTGGCTAACCCTGCCAAGGAGGTGAAGTCTCATACTGTGGCTAGTTGTGAGCTACTGAGAAAGTCTTCAGGTAGAAACAATCAAGGAATCCTGGAGACTACCTGGGTGCATCCATTATCAGTCAATCACGATATGCCTTCCACATATCCTGACCGCTCCTATGGGATGAAGTATGTGGAAAAAGACCACAATGAAGGTGGTTGGAAATATGACGAAGTGATAAAGGAGGAGCATCGCAATGGTTTGCTGCACAGTGACCAGCAGTGGAGAACCTCATCATGCCAAAAGGCTCGTGTACAAACAGAACCTTCTTTTCCCGATCCTTTTCCGTATCTGGTGAAGCATTCTAAGCCTCCTTCTGCCTCTAGAGCTCCCGAGACTTCTTCTGCCTCGCAGTTAATGAAGTGTATGACGGAAGTGCAGCACGAAGATCTGAATGTCACCGTATTGATCAATGAGTTTGTAAAAGAGCTCAATGGCAATGACATGTACAACCAGCAAATATTGACAAGTTGTCCGAGGATAGAGTCTGACAAAGACGTGGACAGGGACAATTTTGGCAACAATTTCAAATTGTCACGTGCAACTACACCTCTCAGATCTCCTCCTCACTTGAAGTATAGTAGAAAAGACTTCAACAACATTGTGGGAAAGATCGACAACGAAATGAATAGGTCGCTGGAAGCTATGTGGGATGATGAAATCGTTGAGGAAGATGGAAAACCAAATGAAGACAAGCAACAATTTGATGAGGACAGGCAATTTGATGAGGACAAGCAAATTGACAAGGCCGATCTATTTGGCAAAAATGAACAATTTGAGGAGGATCAACAATTTTATGGGGAACAGCAATGCGAGGAAGATGAAGAATTTGATGAGGATTATCAATTTGACGAGAACAAAGATATTGAAGATGATGAACAATTCAACAAGGACGAACAATTTGAAGAGGACGAACAATTTGAAGAGGACGAACAATTTGAAGAGGACGAACAATTTGAAGAGGACGAACAATTTGATGAGGACGAACAATTTGACGATGAGGAACAATTTGATGAGAACGAACAATTTGAAGAGGACGAACAATTTGACGAGGATGAACAATTTGACGAGGACGAACAATTTGACGAGGACGAACAATTTGATGATGACGAACAGTTTGACGAGGACGAGCAATTCGACGATGACGAACTATCTGATGGGGACCAACAGTTTGATGAGGATGATGAGTTTGACTGGTGCAGCAACAGCAATGATGAGTTGATAACTGGAGATACTGACACTGAAAGTGATACCAGCTCATCTCTGAGTGACTGCCATATCCTAGTTCCATCAGTCCAACGTTCATATGGATGCTCCAATGTTAGAGTCTTGATGAATTTGACAAACTGCTCTGTGTCTAGTATGACAGAAAGCCAAGATAAGAGACCACTTCCAAGTAGCAACACCCCGGAACATGTAGAAGATTGGGAAGTGGACAAGGACAACAAGTGCTCAACAGCCAGCAACAAAGCTACTGGCACCTCAGCAGGTAGTGCTGATCAAGTATGCTGCAAAATGAATGACCATGATGATGAGCTTATTCTGGACAATTCAGGAATCAGCTTAAGTGAAGCTGCTGTTGTTAATGAAGCAAAGACTGTTGTGACTTCTCAAGAAGACAACCAACAGGAGTGTCAAGTTGATGATGGCGCTGTGGTTGGGACCTCAGTGGACAACCTGCAAAAGTGTCACTTGGACGAAGCAACAGATGTGACTTCTGTGGACAATCAATCAGAGTGTCATGTCAGGCAGTCTAATAAACTATCTGGAGATCGTGAGGAGACCAATCCTGGTGTGTCACACAAGGATAAACATCACAAGGTAAATGAGAGAAATCACGTTTATTAAAATGTTTCAGTTAAGTTACTTATTTTATTTTGGCATTTTTTAGAAACATCCTAACAAAAAATGGAGAACGAGACTTCAAAGAGCAAAGCAAAGGCTGTCAGCTCTGAAAAGCCTAATTTGCTGCCTATCTTCATCAAGTGAAGATTAATTCAATTATTGTAAGTATTTTTGCATTATAAATTATTGTCACATTTTATTTTTTCCAGGAATTAAATGAAGACAAAGTCATGTTTTGGACTTATTGTAATAATTTTATGCAGTAGCATTGCTTTGAAAAAAGAATTTATCTTAAACTAAGATTTAATTCACAGTATCTTATGGTAATACAGAGTTCCATGTTAAGATATCAAAGTTTAAGCTTTAGCTAGCACTGTAATATACTGTTAAAATACAATGCAATACCAAGATATATTACTGTTAGTGTGTGGTTTACCCTTGAGGCACCTTGGGTGGCCCCAAAGCGTGCAGATTCATTAAATTAAGTCTGAACATACACCATGGAAGACAGATATTTTTGTTCAAAGAATTCTCAAACTTCGGCAGAGAGAATTGTGAGGGCAAGTAATCAGAACGAAGATGTTCTTCATGCTGAGATGTAACAGTAAGCCTTGAAATAAGTGTGTCAACAAGTATTGTAACAAGAAAACAGTGCAGAGAGCTTAGCACTAAAAAAACACAAGGTGAAACTACTGAAGTCTCATCAGTAAGCCTTAAAGTGCAAATTGATTTGAATAGCTTAATGCTTTTTAATACTACTTTCTCTAGTTCAATAAATATGTGCAACAATATTGCTATTAATGGTAAAAGCATGATACTTTGTGTATGTGCTAGGATACGATGTAAGAATAAGTTTTGGCTACCAATAGTAATAAACAGCGTTCTTTTGAGGGTGGTGCGACGCCACTAGACTTACTGAAATTTGTGAAGTTTCACATTATTCAGCGAGCGAGCGAAGCGAGCGAAGCTGACTCTCAGTCGTGTTCAATTGAGATTTCAGATATATATATATAGGTATGTATGCGTACGTCAAAAATTTCGCCCGCGCTTCTAATTACGTAAGTTAGGTAAAGCGTTCACAGTTCCAGTATTTTTCAATTAACGAGCGCGGAGAATCTTGCTGCACTGCCTTACGCAACTTTGTTTCAACCAAAAAGTTTATAGCTACTCTCTCCTTGCAACAATTGTGAAGTCTTTGTCAAGCTTCGCTTCTTTGCCACTGCTTTCGAAGTTTATCCAGGTAATTCTGTTGTTGTTAACTCTTCATGCCTAATCATTACTATTATTTAGCAATTTCCTTCACAAATCATCTTTACCTATACTCAAATATTTACTCGCTCGCCATGCATTTGTGCTATTCGAGCGCACCACTAGTTTATAATCAGTTTATCTTTTTGGATTGTGAAAAATGAATACTCAAAACCAAATGGGTGCCACTGGATGGAGGACGAGTACCACTACTCCTGAGTCTAGGTACGGATTGAATAGCGCTGAAACAGGTCTCGTGAATAGTGTGTGGAGCGGAAGAGTGGAGACGGACAATACCTCTCACGCTAATTGGGCTACACCACAAGCCTACTTTGCCTCTCCTTTAGGTGAAAATACTTCACCTCAACATCTCAGGAACTACTCAGACATCAGTGAGGAAAGGAAATATGCCAACGCGGGGAACGAGAAAGACAATTGGAATGACTGGTTGTTTGGTGAACAGTTGTGGACTGGCCAAAAATCGCCGGAGAATACCTTCCCCGATTGTACGAGCCAAGATACTTCTCCTACTCTCTGTAGAACTCCTGGGATACTTAGCGATTCCTATCCTGTTAGACCTTTAACTCCACCACCAGCCTCTTATTTACGGGAGTGTACGGACGGAGTGGGTCACTTGCGCCGTGGTGAGCGGGAACCGAAATTGCTCGCGGGTGTAGTGGAAAATGCTGAAGTGTTTGACAGCCGCCAGCTCTCAACACCCACGATTTTCAAGGACGGCGTAAATAATTCCTATCCACCGAATACTTGGGCTACAGCAAGCTGGGATCCCATCCCGCTCAGGAATCCTCTAGCTTCATCATTTTCCAGCTGTTTGGAGTTGGCTAGCCCTGCCAAGGAGGTGAAGTCTCATACTGTGGCTAGTTGTGAGCTACTGAGAAAGTCTTCAGGTAGAAACAATCAAGGAATCCTGGAGACTACCTGGGTGCATCCATTGTCAGTCTATCACGATATGCCTTCCACATATCCTGACCGCTCCTATGGGATGAAGTATGTGGAAAAAGACCACAATGAAGGTGGTTGGGAATATGACGAAGTGATAAAGGAGGAGCATCGCAATGGTTTGCTGCACAGTGACCAGCAGTGGAGAACCTCATCATGCCAAAAGGCTCGTGTACAAACAGAACCTTCTTTTCCCGATCCTTTTCCGTATCTGGTGAAGCATTCTAAGCCTCTTCTGCCTCTAGAGCTCCAGAGACTTCTTCTGCCTCGCAGTTAATGAAGTGTATGAAGGAAGTGCAGCACGAAGACCTGAATGTCACTGTAGTGATCAAATGAGTTTGTAAAAGAGCTCAATGGCAATGACATGTACAACCAGCAAGTATTGACAAGTTGTCTGAGGATAGAGTCTAACAAAGACGTGGACAGGGACAATTTTGGCAACAATTTCAAATTGTCACGTGCAACTACACCTCTCAGATCTCCTCCTCACTTGAAGTATAGTAGAAAAGACTTCAACAACACTGTGGGGGCAAGATCGATAACGAAATGAATAGGTCGCTGGAAGCTATGTGGGATAATGAAATAGTTGAGGAAGATGGAAAACCAAATAAAGACAAGCAATTTGACGAAGACAGGCAATTTGATGAGGACGAGCAATTTGGCATAAATGAACAGATTGAGAATGACCAGCAATTTTATGAGAAAGAGCAATGTGAGGAGGACGAAGATTATGATGAGGATCAATTTGACCAGAACGAAGATTTTGAAGAGGATGAACATTTTGAAAAGGATATACAATTCTACGGAGACGAACAATTTGATGAGGATGATGAACAATTCGACGATGACGAGCAATTTGACGAGAACAATCAATTCGACCAGGATGAACAATTTGACAAGGACGAACAATTTGATGAAGACGAGCAATTTGACGAGGACGAGCAATTTGACCAGGATGAACAATTTGATGAGGACGAGCAATTTGACGAGGACGACCAGTTTGATGAGGACGAACAATTTGACGACGAAGACGAATTTTCTGATGGGGACCAACATTGTGATGAGGATGATGAGTTTGACTGGTGCAGCAACAGCAGTGATGAGTTGATAACTGATGGAGATGCTGACACTGAAAGTGATACCAGCTCATCTCTGAGTGACTACCATTATCCTAGTTCCATCAGTCCAACGTTCATATGGATGCTCTGATGTTAGAGTCATGATGAATTTGACAAATTCTGTGTCCAGTATGACAGAAATCCGAGATGAGAGGCCACTTCCAAGTAGCAACACCCCGGAACATGTAGAAGATTGGGAAGTGGACAAGGACAACAAGTACTCAATGGCTAGCAACAAAGCTACTGGTTCCCTCTATTCAGCAGACAGGATAAACAATCGTGACAACGAGTTTGTTATGGACAATTCAGGAATCAACTTAAGCAAAGCTACTGTTGATGAAACTTGGACTGTTGTGACCACATTAGACAACCAACAGGAGTGTCAAGTTAATGAATCAATGATTGTTGTAGACAACCAGCAGGAGTTTCATGTTGATAAAACAATGGTTGTTGGGAACTCTGTGGAAAACCAGCAGGAGTGTGACATAGATGAATCAGCGGTAGTTATGACACCTATGGACAACCAGTTACGATTGTTCGGCTAGCGGTATCTGCCAGAACCCGCTATTGGCATCAAGTTTCGAGAAAAACGCTCAATTTGTTATCTGTGCCAAAATGTCATCAACAGTAGGTATCGGGTGTGCTTCTCTAAGGACTCCTTTATTAAGTGGTTTTAAGTCGACACATATAGCTACGTACTGTACCATTGGATTTAGCTAGGTACCACTACCATGCCGGAGCACCATTCTGTAGGTTCCTCTATTTTTGTGATTACACCCAAACTCTCCATACGTTCTAGTTCCTCTATGACTTTCTGTCTCAATGGGAACGGAACAGCTCTAGGTGTATACAAAGCATACGAGCAAACATCTTCACTAAGTTGGATTATTTGGTCGCTACCGGGAATCGAAATTTGTTCACTGGGTGGTTGTCGTAGCTAGCTCAGTGGCAGAGCGCTTGTGCGCTATACAAGCGGTCCTGGATTCGATTCCTGGTGGTAACCAAATATTTTTAATTCTGTATTGGTTTAAAAAGCCTGTGAAAATGACAGAATACATCTAATGAGTAAAAGAAGGCTGAGAAAGAAATTGTGAAGTGATAATTTCCATTTAATCCCAGTATCGTAACTACATGAAGTACTTAAACTCTCTACTGCAAGATGTTGCTGAATACTGTATTAAATTTTTTAATATTTTTATTTCAAATAATGCAAATTATCATATAATTAAATCCAAAATATGATCTTTGTCCTGATAAATTCCTGGAAAAATTAATTACATCAGTGAATTATGATATCTATAACAACAAAAAAACTAAACAAAAAAAACTCACAATAATTGAATTAATCTTCACTTGATGAAGATAGGCAGCAAATTAGGCTTTTCAAAGCTGACAACCTTTGTTTAGCTCTTTGAAGTCTTGCTCTCTATTTGTAGTTATTACGTTTCTAAAAATATGCCAAAATAATATAAATAACTTAATTGAACCAGATTTGAACAAGTGTTTTCTTTCACTTACCTTGGGTGACACATTACAATTGGTCTCCTCAAAATCTCCAGATATTCTCTCAGACTGCCTTGGAGACCGATTGCATATGCTTCACGTGCTATGTCATCAACAGAGAGAAATTATGCACAAATTGAAAAAGAAGCTCTGGCAACTACGTGGGCGTGCGAAAAATTTCATGACTACATTTTGGGAACACAATTTCAGATTGAATCAGACCACAAACCCCTCATACCACTACTGAGTAGTGGTGGGCGATACCGGATTTATGTTTTCGATATCGATACCAAGTACTTTCGAACCTGGTATCGGCGGTATCGATACCTATATCGATACCACGCATGCGCACTAATTAATTAAATTATTCTTTTGAATTTAGATGAATTGTCAAAAAAATGATTTGGAAGAGTATTACATGTAAGCAAAGCAACTACTACGGATGAAAAAGTTCGCTATTTTGATTATTTATTTCTATTCAGCTCTGGAAGGAACCGCTAGAGATTAACCACATTAAATTAACCACATTAAATTAACCACATTAAATTAACCACATTAAATTAACCACCTTTACCAAGTGTTAATGTTGGCCACAATGAGATGTCGGTAAAGGTCGATATTCTATCTGGGCAGGGCTAATAGTAATATTAATTGGTATCGAAGTCTGTTCGATACCACTCTGGTATCGATACCGGACACTTTCCTCTGGAAGCATCGAAGTATCGATACCAACTACTCGGTATCGCCCACCACTACTACTGAGTACTAAAAGATTTGATCAACTTCCTCCTCGCATCGTTCGATTCCGACTTAGGCTGAATAGATACGACTATAGCATTCATGATGTAGCGGGGAAAGAACTGCACACAGCAGATGCATTATCTCGTGCACCACTCAGGGAGTCAAACCATAGGGAAACAAATGAAGTAGCTGAAATTGAAAAATATGTTGAAATGACCACATCAACATTACCAGCATCGGGCAGTCGACTTGATAAATATTGTCAAGCACAGAGAAATGATGAAATATGCAGGCAAGTGATAGAGTTTTGCGGAAATGGATGGCCACAAAGACAACGAGTCAAAGGTGTGTTAAGTATTGGAAAGAGAGAGGTTCACTAACCATGAATAACGATCTGTTGATGTACAATGATCAAATAGGGACATCAAGGGATAGAGAGATGCCGAATGCAAGTCAGAGCTTCGGTATGGTGGCCAGGAGTTTCAAGAGCAGTGGACAATTTTGTCAAAGAGTGTTCAGAATGTGCAAAGGTGGCTCCAGTAAGAAGAGAACCACTTATGACAACACCATTGCCGAAGTATCCCTGGCAAGTAGTGGGTTCAGATCTTTTTGAAATTAACAGTGAACATTAGTGGTGCGTACGGACAATGGCCCACAATACATTTCTCAAAGATTCTCGGAGTTCACTAGGGATTACGGTATTACTCACACTACGAGTAGCCCCAGGTACCCACAAAGTAATGGTCAAGTGGAATGCACTGTACAAACAGTCAAACAACTATTGAGGCAATCTGCTGCTTCTGATCCATACAGGGCACTTTTGAATTATCGGAATACTCCTTTACCATGGTGCAGCGTGAGCCCTGCTAAACTTTGTATGGGACGTCGAATGCGAACTCTAGTTCCCCAAACAGATAATTTTCTCATACCAACTTGGCCGTATTTGGAAGAGTTTCGTAAGAAAGACCAGACAAGGAAATAAAATATGCGAAACATTTCGACCAACGTCACTGAGTCCAACCTGGTCCTAAGATTCTGGAGGATACACCCGTATGGAGTTCTGCTGAAGGAGGATTAGTGAGTGGAACTGTGGTTACTCAGGCAAATCATCCGAGATCATATGTGGTGGATACACCATCAGGTAGAATCGAAAGAAATCGACACCATCTTAGGGTACAGCCAGAACAAGACACTCTAGCTCAAGAGACAGAAACAAGTCTTCACAATTCACCTGTATCCTGGGGCATAAATCGAGATAACAGAGAATCCACAGTAGAAGAAGAAATACCACAATCATCAACAACTCCCCGCAGGATACAAACTCGCTCACAACTGGAACTAATATTCAACCCCCCCCCCCCCCATTATTATCATTAGGTTCTTAGAAGGGGAGATGTGACAGTTAGCATTAATTGATTACTTCCTGTATCTTATTCATTTCCTGTTGTCTTTCATATTTCCAGTTGTGAACATATATAAGTATGGACATTTGTGTATTTGGGTTATGCTTATTGATTGAGAACTTTGATACAAGAGAACTTGCACACTGTTTTTCTTTGTTGTTTTATATTGCAATCGTTGTTACAGCATGGACATAGCATTGTCATAATATAAGAATCTTCCAATCTTCTTTGAAGTCATTACATAATTGTTAATAGCTACCAACATTATAGCATTTTCCTCATTTGATTGTGTGGCCATCAATAACTAATTGAAAAGGAGAAGATGCCCAATAGTTTTCAATGACAAACTTGTAGTCTATAGCAAGACCCTTTACCTAACTAGTCTATAGCAAGACCCTTTACCTAACAAGTATATAGAAAGACCCTTTACCTAACTAGTCTAGAGTGCAAGACAGACTAAACTACACTTCCTATGCTGTGAATCTGTTCATTTGTATTAATAATTGGGCACACAAATTTGTGAATCTGTAAATTGTGCGTGAGATAGTATCTTCCTGAGCCCCAGATTAAGGCATTCTCCTACTCCGCCTTTATCAAGATGAGTTCTTTACAGCAACTACTCCAAAGAAATCTAAGTGGCAAATCTACCCAAAATTATTACAAAAATATATTAACTGCTACTTCAACTAACAGCTTCTTTCGATAGCGACTCCAGGCCATAATGCATAACACTGTCACGACCTGTTTGCACAGTGAGCTAATTTCACTAAGTAACTCCCCACTGCTTTTTTCCAATCTTTGCAAATATTTGGCTGATGTTGTGAAATTTTATTTCGCATAATCCAAGAAAGTGAAGTCTATCTCTACAATGAAACCATTTAGGAATACACTAGTGCTATAGATGCAGTGACCACTAAGTCTCTGTAATGGGGGAAGAGTCCAGTCTTGATTTTTTGGCCGGTGGCAGCATTTCACTACCACCTCGACCACCGGTGTCATCCTCATCCACTTGCGCCATCTGTCGAGGAGGCTTCCGCATGGCCAAGGAGCTAATCATCACATCAGAGCCGTTTATAAACTGCGGCAATGAGCGGACGGTGCCCATTTCCCCTCCATCAGAGGAGAATTGGGATGGGTGATTAGAAGTTGATGAAGTGGAGACAGACGAGGAGAAGATGACTCTGTTATCTGAATGCTCCGACTCCAGCGAGCCACGAATGGCTGGGGGTTGAACACTATTCAACAATGGACTCTTCCTTCCTCCAATTCCGGTCGTCGCAACAATTGAACCAGCAGTAGCAACAGAGGTAGAATTGGAGCTGTTGTCAGCCCCTCCCCCTTCCTTGTTGTGCTGTTGGTGCAGCATCTGCATCTGTGTATACAGGAGCTGCTGTTGTATAAGCTGCTGAGTCCTCTCGTAATGCTGTTTCAACTGCTCCAAGTTGCCTCCCACCCCAGAGCCAACCCCCCCTGTGGCAGAAGTGAGGCCACTGCTCGGAGGAGGCGTGGCATAACCCTGGGAATTCAGCAACGGGTTCTGCCTGGAATCATATGTCGGGGTGAGCAAAAATGGCTGGCCCATGTTCTGTGCTTGGAGTATCAGATTCCCTGCATTGGTGTTACCGGAGCTAGTCGCTGAGGGCTGGATGCTGACTGGAAATGCCACTAGTGCGGCAGACGAGCTGTCTTTGTCTCCCGCAGTACTCGTGCTCAGAGAGTTTGCCGCACTGGAGGTGACCGGAGGTTGGTTGAAAGGGAAGTCTCCCAGGAGACTCGAAAAGATGGGAGGCAGGCTTGAGAAGACATTGGGCGTGGTGAGTGAGAGAACAGGCGTGGTGAGAGACTCCGTGTTGGTGGAGAGAGAGACTGACGTGCATACGGACACTCCTGCACCTTTCCTCAAGGCCATCCCGGCACCTACTCCTCCTCCCCCACCTCCTTCGACTCCACCCCCTCCAGCTACTCGTCCACCGCCGCCCCCATCTGGCTCGATTTGCTGAGAAGTCACCGTCACCTGGGAGAGTGGCGAAGTTTCTTGCTACAGAGTGGAGAGAAGAAGAAGAATGTAAACAAATCAATTCCTTTGAGAATGATGGGGGGAAAAAAAAACAAAAAAAAAAAACAACACTAATGTGGTGATCACACATGTGAGTGCTTAGCATCATTCATATCTTGTACATATGCTCAGCACTTCGTTAAGTAAACCACCCACCCATCCATCACTCACCGCTCGAGGTACGAACTCCTTCTGTCCAGGAATAAACACTCTCAACTGTGGCTTGGTACCCGGTCTTCCTTCATCGGACTCATTCCTGCCTTCTTCTCCGTCATCTTCACCGTCCTTCTTGCTGTAGCCTAGCCCTTCTCCCCCTCCACTGCCAGAACCACCTGAAAGGGAATGGACAAGTGATAGCAGTGTTTGATACAGAAAGGGGAAAACACTAATCCCCGCCCACACCAAATGAAGCTTTCTATATACAGTAATTCCCCCTACTCCTACATGTGTTAAGATAAACATCATGAGATCTTTGAAACATTAATCAATTAGCATATGTACACATCTAAAACCGTGTAGCCCCACCCTCTAAATCTGACCCACCAAAATAACAACAACAAAAAAAAACCAAAAAAACACACCCGTTTCAAACCCTGGAATAGTTGACAACTTATATTGATAACAGCCTTAATAAAAAAAACTAAATAAATAATAAAATAAGCAATGCTAAAAAATACAATGGGATGTTGAGCTCAAAAAAGTTTGTCATGATTATACCCTTCCCCGTCACACACACACACACACACACACACACACACACACACACACACACACATTATCATCATTCAGCTATTAACCTGTGGACAGTGAGATGTAGTTCCTTCCACTGCCAGGTAAGTGAAGCTTCAGAGTCTGGTTACGCAAAGTTTGTAATCGGGTGGGAGTTGTGAGGGGTGTGGGCAAGTTGGAAGGAGAGCGCGGGCCACGAGTGCTGGACATGGGACTGTTGCTGGACAGGTCACTGCTGGAACAAAAGCAAACTTAAAGCAATGGCTTTAAGACCATCTTTCTCAGTCACCCAAATTAACACAGCATAAATCCATACAAAGTTGACTAGTAAAAATGTGCCATACTTCATTAGAGAGTACCTTTGAGGAGAAAAGAGTGTGCTGTTGGAGGAGACAGAAGGGATAGATGTGGCAGAGAGTGCCGCCATCTTCTGTCCCTCGAGCTGACTCTGCAGATGCTGCTGGATCTGCTGGTGTACTGTGCCTGGCGATGCTGCCATGCCAACTGGTACCGTCACTGGCATCACACTGGGGATGTTGGGAGGGGCACTACCCAGGGGAGTCTGCAAGTCATAAAAAGGGAGGAGATAAAACCTCATGTTGCTGGGCATGACACTTACAGCTGCTGGTTGAGCTGGAAGGTTAGGGGGAGGAGCTGGGACTTGGTTGGTGTGGATGAGGTGATCAAATTCCTTGTCAATCCTCCGGAAGTTTTCTTGTGTTCTGGGCGTCAACATGAAACTCTGCAGCAACGATAAAAGTCAATACTACTACTATTATTATTACTTAATAGTAATTGGCAAGCGAACTAGCGAGACCATATCTGGTAACAATCGAAAATTGGGGACATTTGTTTATATAAGTTTGGACCTATGTATGTCATTGTTGTACTTTGACCCTTGCATTTTTTTGTGTCCGCTCGGTGGTCGACCCTGTCCCATACTTTACTAAATTGAATCCCTTTGGTCTAGTGATCTTTACTGGTATCATGTCATGAAATTTAATTGCTTACGGTTTATCCTCTTGAATTAGGTTGTCTCTGACATGATCTGAAAGTTAGGGGATGCAGTTACGTCTTGCAAACTTACCAAAGTTCATTTTCTAGAATTAATGGTGGTGGAAAGCTATCTTAGTCAATACGCTGTTTGCCACAGTTAACACCCTTCGCAAAAGTTTTGTTCTTACTAAAAATCTATTCAATAGTGAAACCACGAAGAGAATAAAATGCAAGTGTTGGTATTTGGTACATCCTGTGAGTGTGAAAAAGGTGTGTGTTACATTGCCTGCTTAGCTAAAAAAAACAATGACAACAACAACAAATGCTTATAAAACAATTAGCTGCTATTTTACAGCTTTTTAGGCTACTCCCAGTTTCTCCTGTAGCAAGCAAGTGGATCAAAACTGTGCTATAATTTCTTGGAAATGTTTGCCATTTCAAGTCGCAAAAAGTTGTGGCGAGTGGTTATTATGGCATTGAAAAATTGGCCATTTTTTTTTTAGTGGCTGAGTGCTTTTTGTCAAAAGCTATTGGTCAAGTTTAGGTAGTTATAACAGATTTTAAGGTATGTGGAATATTGAGGTAAGAGAGTAATTCCATAATTTGTTAGTTAAAATTAATGATCAACGGCTAAACACTTGTAGCTATTTTAGGAATAAATGATGTCGTTGGCTGAATGATATCCTGTGAACAGGAGCTAGAACATTAGCTTCAGGAAAATTGAATAAATGAGGCTTCTTTTTATGTTGTTGTTGTTGTTACTTTAGGTTTAAAGTGTAACTCTTGTATAATGGCTCACTCACCACTTGTGCTGAAGCACATCATGAGTAATAATAATGATCCCAAATGACATGAACTAGGCTAATTATAATTCCAGCTAGGTGTGGATACGATGGGTGGAATTGGTTACGATGGGTGGAATTGGTTAGTCCAGAGTGTTTAGTGACTGGCTAATTTGTTTGCTCATGCTCCAGAATTCCTGAACTATTGGGAAATAAACTAAACTTTAAGGAATAATTATGCACACAAAAAAAAAAAAAAAAAAAAAGCAGATTAGGTTTTGTCAAGATTGTGAGTGGAGTAGTTATGCTTGTTTCTACTCAAAGAAGGAACTGAGGAGTGTTATCAAACTCCTTATGTCTCACATAACTCAAGAAAGTGTCAAGATGCATATTCTCGTCGACCACTATTCATGCAAGCTGATGACGATCAGAACAAGAAACACTACTAGAATTTGACATGTCAAACAGTAAATAACAGGCAGTCTTGCTCCACTGATAGTATTCCATCTACTCACTAAAACGTATAATACTGTGCCCTCTCACTATATATTACTGTTTCACTGCTGCTGTACTATGTACAGTGATTAACAATAATGATCACTGCCCCCTTTAACATAACTTCCAACCTTTATAATACTGTAATTCAATATGTACCGTTGTAGGAGCTGATGATTCCTCGTCAGCTGAATCATCTTGCCCAGCAGTGCCTTTGTCCTTCTTGGTAATATCCTATAAATCACACACACACACACACACACATACACTTACTCACAAACTCACACACTAGTACACACTCACATACACTTCACTTCCCGTGCTACCATGACAGAATGTGTATCTATAACAACACTAAGAGCAAGTCAGTGGCAACTATGACACCAAAGGAACAAATGTCAAGTTGTCCCTGTGATATCAACCAAAACTGCAACTAACAACCATTACCACTCTGTCATCTCATGCCTATTATTCCATACCCGTTATTCCATTCCAGCCATCATCACTTCATTACCCATTTAATTCCCCATCATTTCATTCCATCCATCACATACAACATCCAGCTGCATGTTTATCAGATAATTGGAGTAGGAAATAGAAGTGACATCAGCCAAGAAGATGACCTCACTAAGTAATCAGTGTGCAACAAGCAATATGGAATTTACTCCACTACAAAAGTCTTCAATGCCACCAGTCAAAGCATGTACAGACGCAGACACACATACACATGTACATACATTCTTGCTATGGCTACTTATTATATTCGCTGCAGGAGACGAGACAAATTAATAGGATGATCACATGACTGGTATCAGGAAACAAACATCTTCACTTTCTGCCCATCGTTCTTTCCTTAGGTCTCCTATTTATAATAATCCTTCCATAGAGAAACTCACGTCAAGTATGTCTGCATTGGTCTTGCTTTCATCAGGATCTTTGAAGTCTGTGTATCGTATGAGGATAGAGTTCATATTAGAACTGGCGTACTGGTACAGCTTGCTGTTGCTGGTTATCATGATCACAGCTATCTCCACGTCACAAAGGATACTTAGCTCATATGCCTTCTTGAGAAGACCCGCCTTACGTTTGCTGAACGTGATCTTTAAAAAATGAATGCATACCATTATTATGGCATGTACATATACACAGTGCTGTCAAATACCTGTCTGTTTCTCTCATCAGTTAGCCGAGTGATTGAAATCTTCTTTCGACCCATCTAAAACAAAGTGTATTTCAAGACAAGTGCTAATTTGAATGAAGCACATGATTGTTGCCCACTCAATGCATGTACAAAGAAACAATGTAGCTTGCCACACAAATGATGTTCTAAATGCAACTCTAGAAGAAACAGGTTAGCTAAGAACCTACTCACAAGTTAGGGAGATTATCCTATACGCTATTATTATTCAGCGGTCACCTATTTTTGTCTATAATAATTATAGTGCAGGGCGGTCTATTTTTACAAATCTTACCTTCAGGCAGTCTATAAATAGCTAGATTGTAGCAGACCCACACAATGACGGTGCCGTTTAGATCTGCAGATTCAGCGGAGCTCTGCGGGCAAAAAGAAGGTCTAAGTCAGCTTGAGAAATGTAGTCCCTAAGATTCAAGTCGCGATCAGTGGAGCAAAACAACGTCTTTCTTTCTCGGTGGGAAAGCGGATCACGTGATGACAAGGGCGAGTGTGTTTAGGCCCCAAAGGGGTGACATAATTGAAATTTGTGCATTTTCTATGGCGTAAAACTGCTAGCGCTGTGACTGGCGTCTTCTCTGAGTTTAGTTTGAGTACTTTTTCCATACCCTACTGGGTAAAAAAAAAATGAGCAAGTGCATTCAGCCACAGTGTAAATGCGCAGGTTACAAGGAACCACAGAGACCAAAAAAGTGAGTGCGGACACGACATTCCCAGTTACTGCGCACCCTTATATGTACCATTCGTTGTTATCATGTACATTATAACTGCACAGTACTTTGCTCCAGTTCAAATTGAACTGTCAGGAGTGTGGTCACCAAGCCTCTGAACACAGGAAGTTGACTCCAGTGGACCATTATATAAAGTCAGAGGTAGCAGCTGGGAAAAGGTCCAAGTGCACATTCCTTATTTCTCCTAGTGAAATCCCAACCAGTCCGGTATTCAGTCCCCTAGACCTCATCATGATTCCATCAGATGATGACATTAGACCTTCCAATGTGAAAGTGGGTAATAATCACACAATTATAAACATTACACATAAATACATAATATTATTCATTCGATATCTTGAGTCTGTAGGCTACGACATGAGTATAAAGGTGACCAATTAAACAAATTATATTTTCTGGTATACCAAATGAATAGTGAATTCAAACACAATGGACAATGTTAACCTGGGAAAGGAGTAGCCTGGCATAGCCAAACCCTTTACCGCATCACAGGGAAAGGGTCTGGTCTAATGCAATACAGTGACTTGTTTAGGTTCCCCACATTAAGTGGGAGAAACCGCACTAGAATTGTATAGTGGTTGTAGATAATGTGCTGAGTCAGCTGAACAAGTGACCCTATTACATTTGACCAGACCCTTTCCCCGTGATGCGGTAGGTAAAGGGTCTGGGGAAGGAGGGAGGGAGGGACTCAATAATTTAACGTAATAACTCGGATACTCCCCTATGGCCCTATGGGGCAACAGTTAGTTATTGGACACAGTACCATACACAAAAATTATATATGCATTTATGTATATTATGCGTTAGTAAATTGACATGTAATAAAATGCACAAACATACATGCATACTTATAACCATATTATGTGCATATTAACTTTGAAATATGATAATACTGGTGTGGGTGATTTCTTTAGGAAAACAGTGTGCAATGCACATGTAAGGGCTTTAAGGTGCCGGATGTAATCCGTCTGTGTCAAGCATATCGCACTCACTCCATGGAGGATGTAGCTTCCAAATTGAAGGACTCCCTGTGTTCCTTCTGCAACCATCCTCTCTCTTCACACTCCTCCGGCCCCAGGGGCCCCGATGCTCCAGCAGGTTCTATTGCCCCTATGATAAGTCTTAAGAAAGGTCCAGCTCTTGGACCACATCATGGCTTATCGGTGAAGGCAAGCTCATCAATCGCCTTCTCACCAGTCAATTCCAAGTGTTTAGACCTGATGACAGACTCAGATGGGAAGTTGGCTCTCGTGGTGCTGGAAAAAAGATCATCCACCAGCTTGCTGGAACTTAAACTTCTGGAAAGGAAGGCTATTCAAACTGCCTCAGCATCAAGCAAATCAGAAGGAGATGTGTTGGTGAGCATGGCAGAGGATAGAGCAACTGCTCGAGGAGAGGCTACTGTTCCTGACAAGTTGCCTCCTTCCGTGGCAAAGAAAAGGAATGATCAGCCTCTGGCTGAAGCAACTGCTGTGAAGAGATCACGAAGGAGCTCTCGCCTGGCCACCAAGAAGGCAAGAAAGGAGGAACTTCAGTTGAGAAGGAAACTTAAAGGATTGAAGGGAGCCAAGAGGCTGTATGAGGAGGATGAAGAGGTTGAAGAAGAAGGTGAGGAGAGCGGAGGAGAAGATAGTTGGACAGAAGAAGAGGCAAGTCGTGTAGGAGAGTCCACAGCTGCTTTTATTGGAGCCACTGACAAGCAAGACCTCTACGTTGGCTTCCAAGTTCCTCTAGTAAGTACAGTACAACAGAGCTAGTGGGAAATTTTTAAACTTTTTTTTTTGTAGAAATTGACTTCAGTGAAGACGAGTTCTCTGTTGATGTCAACTCTACAAGTGTGTGTGCTCGGTGATGGAGCCAATGAGGAGAACAGATTGTGCTTTCCTGTTGCACTTGGATCTAAGCAATTATCCCGACTTTACCTAACTGTCATGTCTACCACAGTGAGAGATGGAGTGCTGGAGTGGAAAGATATAGACTGTGGAGACAGTGGCACTGTGGACTGGTGAGGACTAAAGAATTCAAGAGGTTTGGCATAATTTAGTACAGGGCACCCTGGAACACCCCTTCTTTCTTTCCCCAAGATTTTATTATGCAGAATTGTAATGTGTAATATTAGTTAACTGGCAAGTACCCACCACACAGTGGCACTTGATGTACTAACTTTAGCAAATTAGGAATGCAGTAGCATAAGGTTTTTTTTTTTTTTTTTTTTTTTTACATTGTTATTATCCTCTACCACTTGGTTTAGTTACATCAGTCAGCTTTTAACTTACTTTTCTATATTCATAAATACACATGCCTGTCGCTCTCTTTCTTCCTGAGCCATCTTATCCTCCTCCTTTCCTCTCTTCAACTTTCTTTTGTCTATCTCTCCTGTTCTCTGTCTCTCTGTACTTCTATCAATGATTGTGGACTGAGACTTCGTGAAACTTTTGCCTTTCCCTTTTGAAACTTTTGCCATTATTTCTTCGCAGTCACCTGCTTTAGCAACTAATTAGTCTTTGTTCCTTAATCACTCCTTAATCGCCTACTTCAACTTAATGTGATGACACTTTACCCATCAATGTGTGACGATGCCTTTATCGACACAGCTCAGCTAATGAATTATTCATGAATAAGTAGACCACCGTCGTGGTCGTTACTGACACACAAGTGTATAGATCCTGCTGTCTAATTCATCCAAAATGTCATGTACGTATTTGAATCTATCAAACAACAAATAATGAAGTATCAAATTGACTGACTGGTCTAGCTAGAGACATAGCATCCCAGAAAACCCACTAAAAACAACGTAATACCACATCACCCACTGCAGAGGTTGCAAGGAATGTGTTGCCTGAAGAATGCCTTTAGTCCAAGGCTCCTCCCCTCTTTCCTTCCCTTCCTCCTCCAAATACAAATTTCTGGATAGGACCCTGATCATAAAGTCATAGGTGAAATATAACTAGTATTTTTCGGTTTTGAATTTTCATGCATTGTGGCGCCGTATAAAATTCTATATGAAGGATAGTTAGGGACGAGTATTAATAGCACAAGTGTAGTTGGTGTGTGTGTGTGTGTGTGCATGTGTGTGTGTGTGTATGTACAGTGTTGTCATGAAGTCTCAGCCTGGTGTACGGGCAAGAGAAGATATTGTGCTATTAGCTGGAATGAGTAATGGCACTGTGCATGTGTGGAATGTGGAGCTAGAAGGTGGAAGGTGAGCGAGTGTAACATTCAATCAAGTAATTGTGTTACTTCTTTGTTCATTCATTCAATTATTAGTATCTTGTTTAAGCATTCATTCATTCATTCATTCGTTCATTCTGCTATTAGATCACATGTTCAGTTTGCACTGACTACATAATTTGTATGTGCGTCTGTAGTATAACAGACACACCAGTCCTGGTGACTGTAGTGGACTGCTCTTCTCGTGTGCTGGTTGCTTCCTTGACAATATCCAGGTATTGGCTAATTTAAAAACTGATGCAGTATATCTTATTTTAGAGATGACCATGCCCACCCAGCACTGTAATGCATTCCAAGTGTTTGTGTAACCAACTTAACACCCCAACTCTACTTGTGACGTGGACTTGTATATTTTGGGGGTTTGGATTGAATAGCATCGAACTATCAACTCTCCTTTCCCTATAAGTCACATGCCACTCATTCCGTGAGTGAGCAAGTGAGATTTTCTCAGGTCTAACTGATGACTGAACTTGTTTTTGCTACTGGGTGGAGTGTATCAGTATTCCTTACATATTCTGGAGAAGCTTTAGTGCATCTTCTTTTTTTCTTTTTTTTTCTTTTTCTTTTTCTTTTTTTCTTTTTTTTTTTTTTTTTTTTTTTTTTTTTTTAAAGTCTGTTTAATAAGTAATGTGGCAACGTATTGAGTTTATCCCACACTGTGCCAGTACTATTTGTAACTTGCCATAAAGAACTATAAGGTAGGGTTGTCAAAACTGCTTACCATTTTTAATAGTATTGACTGGCATAGCTGTTGTTCGTTTGTACTCTGTAGCTTCAGCTCAAGACTTTGAGTATGGCGGGCTAGCTTGTTTGCCATCAGGTTGCTATCAAGCTAATCACTAGAGTTATCACTATCTGATGCAAATGAGCTGGACTGGGTTGTTAGTTTTGTGTGTTGGTTGGCCACAGCTCAGACAAACTACTGGCAGTGGGCACCGAGTCTGGCGATGTATCATTTAGTTATCTCAAAGATTCATGCACAAAAACTGAGAATGGCGTGGGAAAGACAGCTCAAGATTCTTTATTTTCTGCTGTGAAAAGTGTGCACTGTTCCTGTGCTCCAGTCACTTGCATGGCGTGGGCTGCCAATGGACAGTAAGTCTTGTTTGCTGTGGTGTTGTTAGTAAACTTGTTGGTAATCTTGTGTTGTTGACCTTGCACAGAATCCTAGCAGTAGGTGGTTGTGATGATGCCATTCAAATCCTTCAGTCGGTCCAGCCTCAGAAGCCATTGGTTAGAGGTCCTCCCAGCCGTTCTTCCATACTGACTTACTGTGAGCGAGTAACAAGTTATTTGTAATTCCGTTTAAGTGGGTGTGTCTTTACCTCTAGTCAAGAAAACGGAGAGTTTTAGGCGACCCAATCTGATCCACACGCACTCTCTGAAAGGTATTTCCTAGCCTAATATCGTATCTCATATGAGTTGTCATGTTAGCTCAATTTACCCGTTAGGTCACAATTCATTCATTGCCAGTCTGACATTTTCTTGTGGCCATTACCTAACGTCTCTTGGGTGGGATGGTCAACTTCTATTCTGGAGACATCTCGCTCAGAGGAAGAAGTTGGTCAAAGTTTCCTCATCCAAGTGTCGGCCATGCCACTCGGAAGTTGAAATAGCAGAGCCGGTGGGAGGGTATAAAATTGGTCCTTCACCTTCTGCTGAGTTTCTGCCATCTCTGATCAGACCACTGGCAGCTGGATGTGGCTTTTTGGTTGCCATGGAGAACAAACTGGGAGGTATAACTGTGGCATGTTACACAAGAAATTAGGAAAATGAAGGACAGCATTATTAAAATCAAGTTGTACTTGAAATAAACAACTTTCTTAACTATAAACTTTGTGTTCGTATGTAACATGTGTTCAATTTTGCTTGTTTTATATAGTGACATCACCTATTTTTATTTTACTTGCTTTTCATTGGACAAAATGTAAATCTTACAACAAACAGAAGGGAGTTAACTATTTTATAAAATTGCAAATTGTTCAGTGCAACCTTCCAAGAATAGGTGGCTAGACCCATTGTCAGAATGCTGAAGGCAAACATGTCAAGCTGATTTGTTCATAAGACATCATCTCCTTATCCCCTTTTACACACCTAAATGAAGCCCTGGTTTGGAGCAATCTTTTCTTTAGCACTTTGCAAATAGCTACTCCATCAACTATTAGCTATAATAGTTGCTACGTAATAAAACATTCGTTTCATGAGAAACAATCCATGATAACATTGTCTAAACCAGAAAATGGATTGCATACAATTCACTATAGTCGAAGAAAAGGGTAACAAAGTAATACCCTTGATGTCTGTATTGTGAATCCAAGAAGACAAAGGTGGAAGTTACACACACACACACACAATATTATATATACCAATTGTATATGTTTAGAACATAGCTAGTTACATGCAAGCAATCCGATTGGTCTGTTGAGTTAATCTAGTCATGCCCTGCAGCATTCAGAAATTGAGTAAATTAAACGCTCTTTGCTATGCTCTAGCTGCTTTATCATCATGAACTTTTTAGTTTATTACGTAAGTTTCAGCCATTGCTATGCTCTAACGTTGCAATTACTTTATTAGTTTTACAGTCAATGTTTTACGTAGGAAACAGTGGTATGACGGCGCACTCAGCTAGCGCTGCCACCAGAGTTCTGTGGCCAGATTCAACAAGGTTGCAGAATTTCAATTTACTGCTTGCAAATACTGCACGTGTAACAGAACTGACTAAAAGACTGTACAATATATGTGATTGTGCGCATGCGTGATGATTGAATGGTAAGTTTAACATTGACAGTTCCAAATAGAGCTCAGCAGGTTGGTTGCTATAAATGTATGTGTGTGCGTAGAGTGAGAAAGTCTGATAATGTGGTAGTGTTATACCACAGAAATGTTTTGTAGTATATTTTTGTCAATATAGCTTCTTCAGTCTCAACTTGTGCATCATTTTATGGGTTCATTTGTAGTAGTAAGTGGTATGTTGATAGCTACATTTTTATGTTATGCCTCCCTCCCCACCCCAATTCAAATTTCCTTCCTACTTCCCTGCATCGTAGCTAATAGCAGACAATTTCAAAATCATACTAAATAGTTATGTTACGATAATTACACAATTAAAGAGCTTAGAACAAAGAGAACAAATAATTCCGATAATCCTTCTTCATTCCCTTAGTAATGCATGCTGTTCCTTCCTTCACCCCACCCCACACACATTCACAAAGCTCTACTTCCCTCCTCCCCTTCCCCTCTTTGCCAAGTTGTCTGAATGAAACAATTAATATTTTAGAATACATTACAATTTATTTTAAGCAGTGTTACAGTATGAGAGTGGAATAGAATGAAATAATGGAATTGGAATGAAATTGGGGCTATCTCTTGAGAGGAGGTGGCTAATGTGAAAAAGGGATCTAATTAGTTATCTGTGAAAAAAAATTGGCAGCAGCTTGTCCCCACATCCTTCATAATCAGTAGCTACTTAACAAAAATTGTACCACAAATGATATGGTGATCAAGTGGAATCATTGATTTTAAAAATAACAGAATTTGATTAATTAAAAAAAAATTGTGGTTTAGGTAAAAGTGAAATGTTTTACAGGTTCACTCACTCTACTGGCCATTCCATCAGTTTATCACTTCCTTCATCAGCTGTGGTGGTGTTATTGGGATAACAGCATTCACACTATAAAAATAAAAGATATCTAGCTAGGAAATATTGTGTGGGAGTGAGCTAAATGAGAATATAGCTAAAACAGTTTGTGGTGAATGGTGCATAAGAAATCAAAACATTGGAATATAAATATTGGAATGAAGTTTCAAACAACAAACTGAAATAGTTATCAACATCCCTACTTATTTATCAATTCTAATGCTATACAGTTGTTAAAGCCATTTCTACATTCAAATACCCAATACACTTGAACTATTTTGATGCAAAACACGATCTACACTGTGTTGACCACATGCCAATGTACTGATAATGCGATGGAGCTTCCCATCATTGGTACTTTGTCAACTACAGGTGGCAGCTTCTTAATCTTCTCACTATCCTAAACTTACTAAATCAGATTTAAGAAACTAACTAGATTTGCTCCACACCATGCATAGTAAAGGAGTTTTAATATAGTAGCTATCAAGTTGGATTGGTCTTGTACATTTCCTTCTCTACTCACTTACCCATTTCTACCAAAACTCCACTAACTTAGCTATATTCCACACCGCTAACAACTTTACCTGGACACATTTTACTAAACTGAACCAGAAGTTATAATTGGGGATGAGCCTCACTCCAGTGGCTCCTTTCTTTAGTTTGTTATAGATTATTCCCAACGAAAAGAACCCAATAACTGCAACAGGAACTCTGATGAAAGGAAACAAAATGAAAACGTAATTAGAATTAAGAAGTGAGTAAAAATGGTCTTCTATGCTTCCATTGCAATTAATTAACTGTCCATGACATATTGGGAAGTGAATTTACCAAGCACTTGTTCAGGCACTTACAATAATACTATCAGATTCAACCATAAATAATGAAGTTGAAGAGAAGCAGCTGCTAGCGTAGGTCTTTGACTTGTAGTCATAGAATCTTGTTTATTGCAAGCACCATTATACCATATTATGAGTATATACTAGAGAGGAATAATAAATAAATAAATAAATTTTTAAAGCCCAACTATAATAAAACTTACACTACAAGGATCATTTTCATGATGATAAACCCCCTTCATATATCTGGATATGTCTTGATTATTCCAAGAGGAAGAATTGTCACACACCAGTGTGACTTGAGTGCTAATACCTTTGGGACATATGCTACTATTACTGGGGCGACTCCCATGTTCTACTCTCATAAAGAAACTTCCATTAGCAGCTTGCTTATCTATGACAAGAAATAAAGCATTCAAAAATCCATCCTCTCTTTATCAATGATGTTACCAATTCTATGCATTTCTTATTTCTTTCAATGGTTCATATTCTTGTTTGTCAGTGCGTGGAATCTTTGTTCTTCTAATAATGCCACAAAATTAATGGAATTTACGATTCCATTAGAATACATTAGATACACTTGGGAACCATCCCACATCAAAACTTAACTTCTTTGATCATTATTTTAATTATAACTAGTCTGATACACGTTGACCATCATTGCAGTTAATGCAATAGCTGGTGGGTACAGACGTTTGGTGTCTCTTACCAAACTAAGATCACAAACTTACTCTCATGAAATCTGGTGGAGTTGGTGTAAGTTCCCATACTCAGGGCTCGAGTTTCACCCCTGTGTAAGGTGCCGATCTGGCAGACTGAAGAACCGTAGCAGGCTGAACCAATACTGGGAGGGATTGGATGGCAAAAGGAGAGGTAGAAGACACAATGGGAGACACTGCTGTCATAGCAAGCTGAGGGATCCACTGTAGCCATCCAATATTCCTTGCTGAACATATTATATAGCATGTATATGGCAAAAACCTCACAAGAAAGAATTACTAGATGAAGTCTCTAGCTAAAGTGTATTTTTTCATTTAATTATTTTCAGTGGTTTGTTACAACCTTGAGTCTTTGCAAGACTCATTCAGTCCATTTATTCCTAAAAAGTAGCTGTTGACCATTACTTATAGCTAGCTACCTTCTTTCTTAAATAATCTCGAGTAGTGGAAACTTCTGTAGCTTATATCTATATTGAAATTATTGTGACTATTTAAATGACCAGCAGCTCTTGACAAAACACACTTGGCTACTAAAGAACGGCAGAGTTTTTAACTTATGTAATAGTAAAAGAAACTCTAACCACTCTTTGTGACTTGAAAAAGTAAGTTTTTTGAAAGATTAAAACACAGTTTGAACTCAACCCTAAAATATGACTTGCTTGCTGCTGTAGTAACAGAAAAAAACTGGGGGAAAGCCTAAAAAGCTGTGTTTGAAGAAAGCAAAGAGTCAGGTTCTTTCTGACGGATCTTGACAAGTGCATTTAATACTCTTTGCACATTGTCTACTAATTTTCAACCCAGCTCAACCCCACTTAAATATCATGAATTATTATTGGTGAGCGAGCGAAGTGAATGAGACACTTACAGTGATGTCAAATTGAGAATCGGGGATATATTAATTGTTTATATATAGTGTGGATGTACGTATGTCATTTGTACTTTGACCCTCTCGTATTTTTGTGTTAGCTCGGTGTTCGGCCCTGTTCCAAAATTCACTAAACAGAATCCTCTGGTTTATTGATCATTACTCGTATCATCCTAGAAATTGAATCGTTTACTGCTTTGAATTCTTTTGCAGGTGCAGTTAAAACTCACAAACTTACCAGACTTCCATTTCTATGGCAGTGGTAAGTTAATGCGCTATTTGTCATAGTTATAAGCTCTATGCAACAGTATTTACTTGAAAATTCATTGTCCACTACTAACCATGAAGGTAAGTCTTTTGTATTGTGTGTTACAACTACTACTTAGCTAAAGAATATCACAAAGAAAATGTTTAAATAACATGACTTGCTTTTTGTTGTTGTTGTTGTTGTTGTTTTTTGTTGCTTTTTTTTCCTCAATTCAAACAGTTCCAGGGAGTGGTTACTATGGCGGCATTGAATCGTATATACATAATTTTAAAAAACTCGACTTTATATTTTAGTAGCTTGAGTGTTAGAAGTTAAAATCAGTCGTTTAGCAATAGTGTAGTTTTAGGCTCACTCACCATTTGTGCTTATATTATATTTATTTATTTATTGCACCCTAGATATTTTCACAATGTTATTTTTAGGTACATGACCTTGAAATAACTCATGCCTTTTTAACTGGTGTTATTTCATGCCGTATTGCCAAGCTCATTCTTAGTAGTTATAGCAGCAGGCCTAGCTTCCCCTCTGCCAACTTTACACAGTGTGAGTTACCAGTCCTAGTACAAACTACAGCAGTAAAGCTATCTAGAGTAGAATAAACCACTTATTACACTCAGGCAGAGTGATATGGCAAGATATTTCACTCGTCTCCCCACAACTGTTTGAATTGAAAAAGCAACAATATCAAAGTCATGTCATTTAAACTTTTCTTAGTAGTAGTTGTAACCCACAATACTTTCACACAACTGAACATACCTTTACCTTCGTGGTTGGTCTAGTGGACAATGAATTTTCAAGTAAATACTGTTGCGTAGAGTGGTAAACAATTCAATTTCTAGGGTGATATGGGTAATGATCGCTAAACCGGAAGATTCTGTTTAGTGAAGTTTGGGACGGGGTCGAACACGGAGCGAACACAAAAATACACGAGGGTCAAAGTACAAAATGACATACGTACGTCCACAAAAAAAAAAACATCCCCGATTTTCAATTGTGTTACCCCTGAGAGTGTCTCGCTCGCCAATTATAATATGATTAAACCGAGTGTAAATGAGGTTAACATTGGAATGGCAATTAGGTAGGTAACGCTCAGAAGGAACTGCCAAGCAAGATGCGAGGGGCGGGGCAAAAGATGACGGATCCTGATCAAGATGGCATGCTATCAACGAGGTTAGTCAGAGTGGTAGCTTGATTGGAGTGGTAAGGTTCCACAAATGTGGTCAGGTAGGTTTCGCTACTAGGGAATGAGAGGGGAGGCCAAGAAGGTCGTAGTATAAGGGTTTGGGGGAGTGTGGCGTTAGCTACTGGAGGATCTGTACACACATACACTCCCCAAAATAAAATAGGGAATCAGGAAGGTAAGGCAAACTGCAGAAGAGGTTAAGGATTACGTGGGGAGGAGAACAGGAGGTTCTGGCAGGGGCTAGCAAGGATGTGCTAGCAGGAATGGTGCTAGCAAGAACTAGCAGTGGTGCGGGACCTGGTACCAAGTATTGGCTGGAAGAGAGGCTTCTGCGCATTACCAATCCCCTCCTTCCAGTAATGATTACAGAGGTAGATTACATTGGATATGGGTGTGTGGGATGTGGGTATGGCAATTAGGAATGACAAGGTTAATATATTATATATATATATATATCTGACATTCATAAGAACTCACTTCTTGAGAGTGTCTGTGTCATATTCATCTATACTGCAGTGGCTTGGAGACAGAGTCGGAGAGAGATAACATCCACCAGCATATCGGAACTCAATGACAAACTAAAAATAACATTACTAAATAAATTCATCTCATAATAACTAATACCGTAAAGCCTCTCGTCATATGCTAGGAACTTGACACATTCAGAGTATTGTTCCATTTTCATATAAATTTTATAACTTAACATTTTTACTTCATATCCCAATTCCTTATCAATAGCTATATAGTTGGTAGTATAGTTGACCCCTGAAGAGGACTTCAGCAAGAAATCAAAACGTTTGGTTAAGTTTTAATTAACAATATTGGCTGTTGTACATCTTTGTCAAACTATCAGTGAGGATTAAGAAGACAGACAAAAGGTCCACCACACCAGAAATCAACTCTCTGAAAATGGATTGGCTAAGGACTTAATGTGGCCAAGCTAAAACTGCTCTAATTGCAGTATAAGTTAGACTGGATCAAATGGCTCTGAACTCTTATCTAGTAATAAAAGAATGTATGTGTTGCTCATGCCCACATACTGACTTTGTCTCTGACATAACTTTTTAGCCTGGCAGATAATAATACAGTTAAGAAAAAAGATCATAATAAATCAACTAAAGAGAAAATTACTTTATATTGTAACTGTGAGTCATAAATTTTGAAAAATAACCTAATTATAGCCTGAAAAGGTAAGTCATTACAGTCATTGACATCCTCACAGTGCACACATAAGGTGTTCAATTACCAGACACTTGACAGCGAGGATTTCCCTGACAGACATCAAATAAGATGTGACATTGTTCTCTCCTTCGGGATCCCACATGGACTGAGAGTCACAAACAAATGTGGTGATGCTCAAGAACAGTATTGTTGCAATCCTCACTAATGATACTGTAAGCAGCCGACCTCACCACAGAGAATCCTTGTTTATTCCCTCCTGCAACATGTACAACCACACACAGCTCAAGCAAGGCTAATTGTACAAATATTTTTGTAAAATATTTAATAATGGGGTAGCTAGTAACATCTCTATAATTTGTTTTATGGAGTATGTAACTATGGTGACGATATTGCAACAGCTTTCTGGCACTTTAAAGAATAACTTCATTAAAAAACAGCTTTCTGGCACTTTAAAGAATAACTTCATTAAAATGTGGCCATGATATACATTGCTTAGAATTAAATTTGATTACATCAATGAAATAATATGGTGGCCTGCTTCAAATTTAGATATTAATCGATAAGACTTTTTGCAGCACAGAAAAAATGTTCCGACTGAATGTTATCTATTCGGGCCAGCCGTCACTAGGAACTTAATTATGAAGAATTGAACTCATTGTGTGTATGTCTGTGACTCCTTATATTAATGTTTTTGTTTAATTACACTTTATACACTCCCACTGTGCATGTCTCCCTCTATATCAATTTTCCCTCTCCCATTTTCCTCACGTATATATATATTCTACCCTAGATATCTTCACAATGATATTTTTAGGTACCTGACCCTGAGAAATAACTCACGATATTTCATACGCTTGTCATTTCACCTTGTTATTTCACGACGTATTGGGCAAGCTCATTACCCTTGTAGTTATAGCAACCCTGCCAAGTTTTCCACTTTTCCAGTTTTTTACAGCTACCTTTTCCCCAGGTAAGACCTACTGGGGCCAACTTTATACTGGAACTTTATACCTTGTGAGTTAAGGTCCTAGTACTACAGTAGTGAAGATATCTAGGGTAGAATATTACACTCAGTCTGGGTGATATAGCGTGATATAGAATTGCTTTAAGAGTGCTATTGATCCCTAATAGCACAGGTTACCCATGCTATCACTCGCTAATAGTAGGCCAGCTTTTTAAAAAGTCACTTGCAATTGTAGCTATATTATCCCCCTCATATTATATCGTTCACCACTATCTCCTTATTTCAGGATTAGCTTCCACTGGAACTTCGTTTTCAACGTACAGCTCCTCCTGATCCGTTGAAAAACATTGCGTCTAATACGGGTAGAGCTTCTGTGGTAAAGAATGACATCGTCTCCAACTAAAAACTACTCGAGCTGTACGTTTCCAAGGTTAACACTGCACACGTGCGTACTTACCTGTACTATTTCACTTAGCTACCGAGGTATTTCACTTAGTTTCCACTTAGTTACCGAGGTATTTCAATTAGTTACATGCTATTTCACTTTCCCCGTGCGATTCCTAGATGGCTGGAATTTATGCAGCTAGAAGAACAGCCAGGAGTATTTTATATTTTAGGTTTGGCACTGTTTTTTTTGTTGTTTTTTTTGTATTTTGGTGCCATTTATCATTGAATTTAAACATATCTGAAATCATCCCAGGTGTTTCAAAAGACCTTTTAAAGAAGGGCACTGTAGATGAAAGTGACATGCTGGAGAGATGTCATGTAAATGACTCTGCCACTCACCTAATAACTGATACTCCTCATAAGGATTAAAAGTTCCCATGTCGAAGAAATACTCAGTGTTATTAGCAACCACTTTCTGGCAAGAAGAGCTGTTAATATACGATCCACACGCGTTGCCTAGGGGCCTGCATGCTGAGTAGTAGATGTCACATGACTCCACTTGGTCCTGAGTGTACCCCAGAGGTAGCAAACAGTTTTGGGTGCCCTTAACTCTAGCCGTCCAATATGGAGCACTAAATACAATATATATTATTTATACTCATTAGATGTATTCTCTCTCTTTCATAGGCTTTTTTTAAACAATACAAAATTAAAAAATATTTGGTTGCCACCAGAAATCGAACCCAGGACCACTTGCTTAACGCACAAGCGCTCTGCCACTGAGCTACGACAACCAGCTGGCAAACAAACACTCCAATTCTGCATTTATACTATTAAGGGGTACTGCTATGCTACAGTCTCACTCTCAACAGACCAACGAAAATTCTCTATTCAAATATTTTTAATTCTGTATTATTAAAAAAAAAAAAAGCCTGTGAAAGAGAGAGTATACATCTAATGAGTAAAAGAAGGCTGAGAAAGAAATTATGAAGTGATTATTATTTATACATTATATTATGTACTGTATAAAATGTTGAGCAATGCTGCAGTCTTGTGTTAGATCTAATCACTATACTAAATTTTACCCAAAACCTCCATGCTAGATATCTTCACAATATTATTTTAGTCTAGAATTCTTTTGAGAAAAAAAAAATTGACTGTGGAGTGACTGAACATGGTAGTTCCTACTAAGCCTGGTCTACACACTTCATTTCAATACAGGATATTATATTGGTCAATACAGTAAATCTTAGATTAGCATGCATGGAGACTAAAGAAAGGGAGATTAGCAACTTCTGAGTGTTGTACCCCCTAAGTGTGTGAACTTTGCAGACCATGAAGCTATACAAACCTAAAACAATTGGTGTAGGTAGTGCCTCCAATAATTAATCCCGTCTCACCTCACAGTCACTACCTCTAGCATCTAATTAATGTAATCATCCTACCAGTTGCAGAAAACCAAATGATAAGTTCGCGATCGATTTTCATGAACTTTACACCAATACTTACTCATTCAGAGTTCCTAAATCGTATCCTTCCAGACTGCATAGACTACGCACAAGTTTACTACTAAAAAGTGTACAGGTGAGAATAGCTAAATACTTTACCGAAGTTGTCATTTTTGTTTATTCTGCCCTCAACCAGTATACGTTTTGTAGAAATTCCCGTCTGGAAAAGGGTTTCTTTTTCGTGGTGTAATTACAACAATATTCATAGCTATAAGAGCATTCCAAATTATGATTCTGATTTAATTTGACCTTTGACAGTGTTTTCCAGATTCACCAGAACATGTTGGGTTTGTCTTATCGAGCATACTCTGTAGTAAAAGCTATTCCTTTAATTGGCATTATGATTGAAATGTATTTCCTTTTTTTTATTTATTGTGTGTCAACAAGTTGCTCAAGATGTACTTATATTTACAATAAAACTGATGTCTTTTTGAAAAATTTCAGTCGACAGTATTTCAACATCCCAAATGGACCATTCAACAAGTTGATGACAGGAGCAGATGTCATTAAGGATAGTAGTAATCATCGAGTACGGAAACGTGTTTACAAGTTAGTAGGAAGCTATGTGGTTTTATCCATATGGCACGCTCTTGCATGTGACCAGAACTATGACTGTTTTACTGCTCACAACAGGTCTTTCATAGAAGCAGTGGATTGCAATCTAGTGGATGATGATGTTCCAGTCTACTGTGTAAGACTCAATTTCTTTGTTAACCAAGCTCTGGCATCAGCTGGTGGTATTATTACAATATTCACTCTTATTTTATCAGCAATGGGATATCTATGCAAGGCAGTATCTTCAATGTGTGGAGGTAAATGTGTACAGTATCTGAGGTACTCTGTCCTAATTCTTTTGTGGATGATATATTGGCCACTGCCTATATATTATGCTACTCGAGGAATTGTTTTAGTACAACTACTACTAGAGAGCGTTGCTTATGTGGCTGCTCTGACTAATACTTTGTTAATTCCATGGGAAAAGATACTAGAGGAGGATAAAGATCTTGATTCCATGAGCAATACATTTTCTGATGATGTAGAGAAAGAGAAAGACTCTGAAACTCCAGAAATTGTGGTGACTCTAGTGTAATCATGTGTTAGCGTGTTAGGATCATAGCTAAGTCAGAGTGGCTATATTGTAAATTATGATATAGATAGATATTACTGCAAGTTTTTCTCTCTTTTCATAACATATTGTCCATTGTCAGGATGGATGAGGTGGCTTTGTGCCTTATCAACAGTGCCCAAGTCAAGAAAAGCTACATTTATATTGGTGTACTGTTGACAGGATTAGAGTCAATAGTTCTAAGAGAGTGATATCTCAAAATCCAACTCTCAAGTTACTACTATTGTTATGAAGAAGCCCACTCTCATAATAAAGTAATATAAATTAAATAATAAATATAGTGTAAACAAACATAAATAAATAAATGAATGAATGACTGAATGAAGAATAGAAAAATTAATTAATAACTAACTGAATAAATAAATGAATAACTAAATGAATAAATAATTAATTAATTAATACATAAATAATAAATCGATTAATAAAATAAATACAAAAAAGTAGACTAACAAAATTAATTAATTAAAAATTAGAAATAAAGCTGCAATAGTACACCCGATAAAGATTTATGTTGGTTGTGCTGTTCCATAGATCTCCTGGTCCACTTAGAAGTAATACATGCTTGAATATAAGCTATCAGAATCTGCTTGCTCACAATGCTTGCTTGTCAAAATGTCCTTAAGTAGCTTTTTCACTTGGAATTGTAATGTTGTTTCATTCTGATTATCCAGGGAGAAATGGGTAAGTCCATAGAATGTTACATGGCAAAAAAGATAATCATTAAGAGTGATTAGCATGAAATTATTTTGAGCTAAATGCTGTAATTTTTGGTTCAGGCTAACTACATACTGCACATAACATGCAAATATTAGGGGGCGGGGTTGGGGGAAGGGGAAAAGTTGGGGATGGGATTATATTATAAAGTTCTAGATTATTGTCCTGTGGCCATGGCTGTTGCATGGTCTAAAATTATATTATGAGACACAATTTTCCTTGTCCTCACTCAGAGCATACCCGTAGCCAAGGGGGTTCAATCAAACCCCGCTTTGAAGTGACCAGAAGTAAGCCACACCCCACATACTTTGGAATATCATTAACTGTTCGATTATGACCGAGCCTGTGGTGTAATTCTATGCTATTTCCCTGGATACAGGGATGATGGAAATGGGAGGCCAGGGAGGCGCTGGCCCCCCAAATTTATTGGGGGGCACACACTATGCAGATTTAAGTATTGAATTGCATTGGTAAATTTGTATTTAGCTGAGAAGTTATATTTTTTATGAAATATAAGTAGTTTTCATGAGAGTAAATTGACTTGTGTCACATGGTGCCCCCCTCCCCCTCCCCCTCCCCCCTACTTTGAAGCATCTTTCATCACTCCTGAGTAAAGCTAGCTACACTATATCTATTCTTTATAAAGTGTAACGTAATGCACTTATTAAATAACTTATAGTAAGGCATATTAATGATGCACTGTTTGTAGCTATACAGCTCATCATAGTTATTGGAAGCCCGGTTATGCTCGCTGCAGTTTAGCACTATTTGCTCAATCATCAACAGTGTTCAATGAACTAATAGAAGACATAGAACTAATTACTTGCTTTGGCCCGTGCAGTTATTATTATTATTATTTTTTTTTAAATATTATAGAAGAATGAATGAAGGATACAAAAGTGAGTGTGGCTTTTTATGTGTCTTTGAAATCCGAACCCCTCCCCCATATGCACATTTTGGTTGTGGGCCTGGAATTCATTATATCATGCTACAATTGTTGTAACCAAATTTCCATGCCTATCTTCTTGAAATTTACAAATGAATGTTATGTATTAGCAAGGCCGTCGGAACCGCTGAGGCTGGTGAGGTTTCGGCCTCACCACTTTTTTGCCGAAGTGGGCGTGGTTTTGTTTGCGCGAGCGCTTATTATCACGTTGCTTTTTAGCTTAGGTAAAATGGCATCAATGTTGGATTCCAAAGGTGAACTATGATTACTTAATTTTTGTTTACTAAACTCAAATTAGTATTCTATTCAATTTATTCACACTTTCAATTTATATAAACTTATGGAAGTCTACCTGCATACAATGTTTTTTCTTTTTTCCTGTGTACTTTACTTTCACCACCCCACCTTGAGCATGCCTATAAAACTACCAGTCATTCAGTCATTTTTTAGTTGTTGTTCTTGTTCTAGTCGTTGTGATTACATTATATTGAAGAACCTCGTGAACTAACCTTATACCACTAGCTACCTAGCTAACCACCATTGTGAGTGTAGCCAGAGCTAAAATACAGTCAACTAGCTACTAAAGTTTTGGCTGCATTCAATCATCCATGAAGCCTAAAAAGCTGCAAGTGCCAGTAGTTGGAACAGAGCCACACCAGCCATCCTCTCCTCCATTCAAGTTCCCAAGGAGAGAATTTGGGAAGATAAATGTTGTAAAAAGATCGTTTTTGCTACGATGTCAGGTAAAAATGCTGGAGTAGTTGCTAAAGTATTAAAAGAAGAGCCTAAAGCTTTGTACACACGCTGCTATGGCCATTCATCTAGCCTTGCATGTGGAGATGCAATCAAACGTTCTAAAATTATGAAAGAATCACTTGATACAACTCATGAAATCACAAAACTTATAAAGAAGTCCCCACGTAGAGTTACATTGTTTGAGAAACTGAAAAGTGAGTTGGCCCCTGATACACCTGGTGTTAGAGTAGTTGGGCGGAGCCCGACCTCTGCTGAAGGGAGAGGTCGGGTAACAAGCCTATACCCGGGTTTGTTCCCTGCTGCAACGTACGTTGCAGTCCAATCAGATTGCAGTGTGGTTAAATGCTAAGGGAATGGGTGGGCGGACAGGAATACGCCTACGCAGAAATATACGTACACACAAGGAGCAAAAGGAGCAAGAAATGTGCGTGGGTGAAAAGAATGGCCACAAATTGTAAATCCCACACAATCGGTTCATGACGTCATGATTAGCTGACTCAGCAGGAACAAACCCGGGTATAAGCTTGTTACCCGACCTCTCCCTTCAGCAGAGGTCGGGCTCCGCCCAACTAGTGTTAGAGTTCTTTGTCCAACAAGATGGAAAGTAAGGGCAGATGGAAAGTAAGGGCAGACTCATCTTAGACAATTTTGAAGTTCTTCAAGAATTGTGGGAAGAAGCTATTGACTCAGTGAAAGACACTGAAATGAAGGCTCGTATAAATGGAGTTGCATCTCAAATGAAGACATTTGATTATTATTTTGGAATTTGTTTAGGGCATTTGATTCTTAAACACAGATAACTTGAGCAGAGCATTGCAAAAGAGTGACATATCAGCATCAGAAGGTCAGGAAGTGGCCTCCATGACTTTGAAAGTTCTTAAATCTATACGTTCTGATGACATGTTTAAAGTTATTTTGGGAAAAGATTTGTAAAGAGGTTGAACATTTTAGTATTTCACCACCAGGTTTACCACGTCGTCATAAAGCTCCTCGAAGATTCGAAGAAGGAGATGCAGAGAGTGTGTTTCCTGAAACACCAGATGACTACTACAGACCTATCTACTTTGAAGCATTGGATCTCATCACCACTTCTATTACTGATCGATTTAATCGGCCTGGTTATAATTTTTTTCATAATGTTCAAAATCTTATTCTAAAAGCAGCTCAAGGACTGGATTATGAAGCTGAGTTAAAGTGTGTGGCTAATTTCTACACGACTGATTTTAATTATGAATTATTAAAAAACTCAGCTGGAGATACTGAGAGCTAATTTCACTCCAAATCAAACCTCTGTTAAAATCACTGATGTTACTGAATTCTTCAAAGCAATGACTCCAGGTCAGCGAGAACTTCTATCTGAAGTGTGTCAATTGTTTCAACTCCTACTTGTAATACCAGCAACTAATGCTGTCAGTAAAAGGTCCTTTAGTGCTTTACGAAGAGTGAAAACGTATTTGCGTTCGACAATGGCTCAAGACAGGCTGAATCACATCATGACTGTGCATATTCATCGAGGTCTTACTGATGATCTAAGCTTGATTGGAAGTGCTAACCCATTTATTCATGGAAGTGATCATAGAGAACAGATTTTTGGGAAATTTGTGGCAACAAATGTGATTGAAACTTTTTATTTGTAAACATAAATTAAATTTTCTTGAACAATGTTTGAAACTTTTTTTATTAAATTTTCTTGGCTAATAATTGGCCGTGATTATTTGTAAATATCAATTAAATTTTCTTGACTAATATTGGCCTCACCACTTTGTATTTGCTTCCGACCCCCCTGATTAGCCATGAGAGGTGGTAACTATTCTGTAAAGTAATGAGAATATTATGCATACGAGATCATTGTGTAAAGCAATGATTCCCTTTATTGTAGCTACAAAATACAATGAACAAAAGTTTCTAAAGAGTTGAATTAGGTGCACTCGTAATGAAACTAGCTACATAATTGGTGGATTGTTGGTCAGTAAGATTACAACCTCTCAATTAAAGAGACTAGCAAAGCTCATTAAAATGGTCAAATTGAGTTCCTCTTTTCCTTTAGTATTCGTGCACCATTACTACACTAACACTTCCTATCCTTCCAAACTGCAATCCAGACTAAACACTATGTAGTTGACCACTAAAGATAAGGGTAGAGATGAGAAATGGTGATGAGACATTCTAAATATAGCTAGGTGTAATAATTGAACTCTCTTTGTTGAATAATAAGGATTAAACAAAAACACTTAGTTATGGCATACACAGAAGATGAATGACAAGATACAAAGACTGTGGTTAAGTCCAAAATGGTGACAAGATGTAATAGACTTCCAGTCTTTATGTAATGGTAAGTGCTTTCTACTAGTAGTACTTGGAGAGATGAATACAAGTTAGAAGTACAGAATATTCATATTCAACTAAAAGCTGCCAACTGTACGTCATTATTAACTTACTGATTGTGATTCTTTTTTTTTTTAATATTTAGCTAAAAACCAGAGCCTCATCAGCATGATGCAAAAAATGGAGCAGGAATTAGCAGTGTAAGGAATACTTAACAGAGGAGAAGGCTCGCTCAGATGTGACTGTTGAGTTTTATAAAGATGTCATGCATTCATAGGAATGTGGAGCTCACAAATTTAGCTATATACAAAATAATACCTACATCAATATAGCATGCTCTAACCTGCCAAGAACAGCATCATCTGAAGTATGTTTATAATCATAAGATATGACAACAAAGGGAATGTGCAGTCGAATTTAAGACTATAAGTGTGACTTGAATATTATCTTGCATAACTAAACGTGTCAACCATTTAGTTTGAACTCACATGTTGATGGTTATTGTTATAACTTCTCATTACATTATTGATTAGATATAATATATAGATACATATATCTAATCATAAGTACAATGCATTCTCTCTTAAAAATGTAAACCTAGTTACGACAAAAACACCAGGATTTAAATTACCTAATTGCTTGTAGCTATATAGCCAGTGGTCTGATATGTCTATGTAACTCACATATTTTAATCATGGTATAAAACATTGTGGTTTTTTTTTCTTCTTCATATGCAGGAGGTGCTACTCCAACTGTTCTCACCAATCATGGTTAGAGGATGAAAAGATCCATTAGACTTAAGTCATACTAATCACACATCATATATCATTACATCATATATCATTACATCATATATCATTACATCAAATTCATAGTATGGCACATATTAAAATGAACAGACTATTTTCATTTGCTGTTCTTAAAATAGGCTGAAATGTGACTATATAATACCACTCTGCTGTGCTAGCTGCCCAATTTCTGGTCACCATAGTCACCACCATAATATATCATAAAAACAGAATCAACCCATAGTTTAAAATGCAGAAGCTATTGATCAAACAATGGAATCAACAAAAGTCATTCTTAGGGGTTTACGTTTTTATTGGACTTCTCTTATCACTGAGTGGGAAGTTTTTACAGAAAATTAAAATGATGTGTTAGATCTTAGATATCGGAGCAGAAGAGACTATTGGCACACTATGTCACCAAATAAGGTGATTGACCTGTGATTGACCTGTGATGATACTTCATTGTTGGTGGAGGGAATAATTTTAAGCAGTGTTGTTGTTTTTTGTTTAAATAATTCCAGACGTAGTTTTTTTTAACTAAAAAAAGATCTTGAGGGCTTTTCTCTATTGCTCCGGAAGATTAAGTTGGTTTTTTGTATTTCTTCAAATCATGTGTAAAGATTTAGTTAGTTTTACCATCAATTTACAGTGGAACCTCGATTATCTGAAAGGCTTGGGACCGAGACCCTTTCGGATAACTGAAATATACGGATAATTGAGGTTTATTAATATTCATGAGTTATTGCACCTAATTACACAACATTGTTATTAAATATGAAGTAAACAGTGCTTATAACAAAAATTAATAGTTTGAATGTTAATATCAAGTCATTCTTTAGGAATAAAAGCTGCCAATATTGTTTGTTTCAAATTTGAACTTCGCTTTCTAGATTCCAAACAAACTTGTGTTGCTTCTCAAATTATTCAATAGTAGATTCATTAAGAAAGTTTTTCACCTTTTCCCAAACTACTTAAAAAAAAAAAAATTATGTATTTCTGTAAAATTTTGGGTATTATAGATAAAGTACTATATTTTTGTATAGTTTAGAAAAATGTTTACTGGCAATTTATATCTTAACTTAATAATTGCATGATATTCAAGATGAAATTTTACAATACAAATTTTATTGGCATCCACTGTAGTGGTATATAGCTACTTCTAGTTTTAATTGAATTTGTGCCTTCTAAAATATTTGGTTTTAGTTTTTGCCAAAAAAATATAAAACTTTCTTATTGCTATCTCAATCATCTCTTACAATCTGTGATAGTGTAGAATGCTAAGCTTCTGATATTGTCTTATAAATTCAAACTATGGTACCTTCCACGGGACATCCAACTGTCCCTCTCGCAGGTGCTTGTGTATCCCACAGCCAATCCCACTATCCCATGGGACCATAGGACATTCCACAGGATGTCACAGATTACCATAATAAATCTTGCAACCTATATATTTTTTTCTAGCAGTGTGTACACTGCCGTTTATTGTAGTATTTTCTGTTACAGTAATTTGGTGTCTTGTAGTCCTTAACTTGTTCTTTAAAGCCTCAAACAGTCTCCCAAGGATACTGGCTGTCTGGTGTAATCAAAAGGTTAGCTTCTGGAACTACTCTTGTTGTTTTTACAGTGTACTTGGGAAAGTTGAGTGTGCATTCATATGATTTAGTCTATTCTCTTATAGTCTAAAATTCTGTGGTATTTTTTTCTGTCTTATCTATAATTGCTCAAGCCAGAAGTTTACTTTAGATACATTGTTGCTGATAGCTGATTAGAGCATAATGAATTGATGGAGACATTATTTGTATATAGCTGCATTTGTGACCTCCGCATTCCTCTGAATGCATAACATCTTTTATAAAACTAAACTGAGCAAGCATTCTCCTCTGCTAAATATTGCTTACACTCTGCTATTTCCTGTTACATTTTAGCATCACTCTGATGAGGCTCTTGTTGTTGTTGTTTTTTGTTGTTTTTTGCTATTGAAACGAATCAAAACACAAATATTGGGTAAATAATGACTTCAGTATGCAGCTTCTATTTGAACATTATGTACTTCTGTAGTAGTAACTTGTATTCGTCTCTCTGTCTTCAGCTTCCTTGAGTTGCTTCAGTATCAATTAATATTTATATACATAATGATTATTCAATACATCATGGATAGGATACCTTAGATGTTTTAACATATCTTCAATAACATTGTTAAATACTCTGTGGTCTTCCCATTGTCTACCCTATCTGTGTGACCCTAATTGACAAGAATTTGTTTATATCAAACTTGTACAATGTTCAGACAATAGTGTTGTATAGTAATAATTATCATGTACTGAACTCAAGTACTCCCATAGAGATTAATACAAATGAAGCTACCCCAATATTTTCCCATATTGCGTCCCCTTGGGCATTCTAACAAGTGTTATTGCGTCCCCTTAGGCTAATTTTATATTTTTAGGTTTTTTGTTAAATCTTAATAATAATACATTAATTTGATATATCTGTAGGTATGTATGAATTGTAAATCACTTCATTTGTGGTTGTGTGTCATTAGGTGCAGCGGACATTGTGGTGAAACTTTGTGTTTGTGTTGCTGTAGGAAAACCGATATTTATTGTACAATTGGTGATTGCTGCTCCAGCAAAGAAGGACTAAGCACTTAAATCTTGGTTCATAGTACCACTCGATGGTGTTGTAGGGTATGAAGAAGATGGATTAGTTTCAGACTTTTTGTATGAGCTCAAGACATGAGACATTTCCTTTTGCTGTTGTGATGATGCTTTTTTATAGCTATTTAGACTTTGTAGATTTTTATGCCCCAGTTAGTTGGATTATCTGTGTTTCTGGTACACTATTCTTGGTAAGACATGTAACCATTGTTTTTCGAACTGAATGATTTGTTTTTCGAGCTGAATGATTTGTTTTTTCCCCAGACAATCCAGCACTTGCAGCCATCCTTTTCATTATTGTATTGATTCTATCCTTCCCCATCTTCTGTTTTTTGTACCAAATGTCATCATTGGAGTAATTGTAGTTCACAGCCAGATAAATGGGGATTCCGATTTGCACATTTCAACTGGACGCTTTTGAAGAAAATACGTAAGGGACACGGAGAGATATTGTTGGGGGTGGTCCACAAACATTTCCAACTCTTCATCGTCCAAACACACAGGAGAAGATGCTTCTTCTACGTGCTTAGTTTCCTCCGTTTGTCCATTAGTATAGACTGGATTAGCAACAGTTGCTTCTACAGGGAGTTTCTGTAGATATTCAGATTGTTTCTCAATCATTTCAAGAACTTCGTCATCAAAAAAATCCTGTAATGAAATATCTTCAGCCATAACAACGTTAGCTTACTGGTTTAGCTCCAGAAAAATTGTGGTTGCTAAGATTAAGTTTGCGCATGCGTACATGATAAATATGTTATACTTGAATACGCGAAATATCACGAGTCTGATCGGGGTATTGGCACTCGTCCCAATACATCCGACAGACTCGTGATATTTTGCAGTATTCAAAGTATAACATATATTTATTATTTAATTAATCTTCAGTGACCCTGCCAAACATATCAGGATTGATGGTTGACAATGGAACTCACTGTCATGAAGTCTTCATCTTTTAAATCCTAGAATCCATGTCTTTATTATCATTTAGCATCTAAGTATAGTTAGTATAATTTAAATAATATCTCAACATGTATTTTGAGACTATACCTGCAAATACTGAGCATTCTTCTTGCACAGTAATATCTCCAGTTGATAGCGCTCCTCTGCTAACTGTTCTTTAGTGGCCTCCAAGTCCTCCAGATCAAGTTTAAGGCTCGCAATTGTTTTGATAAAATACTTTTCCTCAGCTTCTAACTGAGAATTTTCTCCTTCAATTTTTGCTACTTGTTTTTAGAGTTGTTGCATTTTAACTTGCAGATTACTCAAGTCAAAAGTCTTCAGAATCCTGAAATAAAGAATTCAGATTTCACCTACACTATTGTTACCAAGATAAATCATACCTTAAAACTTGAGGCACAATGTTCAGCATCTTCCTTTTGTATTTTTTCCTCAAGGTTTGTAACTAGCTAAATTGCTCAATTTCTTCTATCTTGTTTTCGTATGAAAGACAACTTTACCACTTTTTTTTTTTCAATAAGCTCTACAATTAGACCTGGACAATATTTATTACATAACCATAAATTTAATATACATTTCCGGCTTTAAAAAAATGTCTATTGTGTGTGTGGTTGGTCGTTGCGCGTATGAAAACAATGAAGCAATTAATTTGTACGGTTAATTAGAAGAGAGAGGCCTCCTCATCCCACAAGCACCTGTCTCCCCACGGGGCTTTGCACGATCCGCAGCATGGCCTGGTTTTTACGGATTTCTCTCTTCGTAGTTCTGCTTGCACGTCTTGCTACTAACCAGCGCGATGAAATTTCCCTGAACGGTAATCAATGGATTGTTCTGGACAGCCAAGGCAGATTGAATGACTCTGTAGAAGCCGTTGTCCCTGGACAAGTCCACTTGGACCTCATGTGAGTTGGAGGGATCTGTGAGCTTGCATGGTGCTTGAATTAACCATTCAGCATTAAACATTGTACGGATTGACTCATTAATTAATTTAATTAGCAAAACCAATAAAAAAAACTGCTTATCGATGAAATTTCCCTGAACGGTAAGTTAGCAATGGATTGTTCTACAGCCTAACTAATTGGTTGACTGGAACTGTAGAAGCCGTTGTCCCTGGACAAGTCCACTTGGACCTCATGTGAGTTGGAGGGATCTGTGAGCTTGCATGGTGCTTGAATTAACCATTCAGCATTAAACATTGTACGGATTGACTCATTAATTAATTTAATTAGCAAAACCAATAAAAAAAACTGCTTATCACAATGACCAGTACCAATTAGTTAGCTAAAGCTGTCATATGACTAACTAATCGGTTGTTTTGGAACTGAGTATCTTGATAAAAGTTCAGCTTTTTTATGAAGTCATGCTGATGCATAAGAGACGGAACAGACAACACTGAGCACTGAACTGACAAACATTGCTGAGAAATCCATGTGAAAGGAGGAAATTGTGTAGAACAAATTGGAACTTCCTTCACTCTTGTCATTCATTTATTTATCCATCATATTTAGTCTAGCTAATTTGGGTGGGTCTGAACAGCAACTGGTGATAAAGTGTTAAATGTTGGCTTTTATGTGTTATTTTGATATACTACAGGAGAGCAGGTATCATTAAAGATCCGTATGGTAAGCATGCATTGATGGTTGTTGTTTCGTTGCTATTTGTTGTTGCTGTTTTTAATTACTGTGGTTTTATGTAATAATATGCAATTATAACATGCTTATTCATGAGGTTTAAATTTGTGTACAGAATAGGTGCAGTTTTAACTTTAATTGTAATAGTTTGTTGTAACCTTCCATTCATCATTGTGTGTTCTCTGATTCAACTCATCACCAAGAAGTCTTCTTTCTCTCTGTGTGTGTTTTTCTATAAACATTAGTTTTAACTTTTCTCATAATATTTGTTATTATTATTATTATTATTATTATTATATTATTATTATTATTATTATTATCATCAATAGCAATTTTACTCATGCTACTTAAAACTTAAACCGACATTTCAACTTTTTGCCGAAGTCCCGTTCTGGGGTCAATGAGGTTAATGTCTGTGGTGATATATAAGCACAATATAAACAGCAAGATGACTGGAGGACACACTTACTGCTTAGTAAGTAGATGTACCCTCCAGTAATCTTGCTGTTTACATTGTGTTTATTATATCACCATGGAGAGTTCAACCTCATTGACCTCCGAAGAGGACTTCGGCAAATAGTTGAACATCGAGTTGAGTTTTAATTGTTAGGACTGAGAAAAATTGCTATTATTCCAATTATTTCAGCCGAGAATGACTGAATTGATGTTTTTGCTGTGGTTGTTGTTATTATTATTTAAAGCAAGTATTTATAGTACTTGAAATTAGAACTGATTTAATCCAGAGAATTGGAATGATTGGTTGTACCAGTGGATTGGCTATGACAACTGGACGTATTTCACTACTCCGCTCCTTTCGAGCTCCGATATGAATGGCCGCAGAGTGATGCTAAAATGTGATGGCCTGGACACCATAGCAACCATTAGGTAAAGGGAGAGCTTGTTTTATGCAATCAAGTGAAACAATGGCAACACTCTCAGGTTATAAACTGATGTATGATGTGTGGCCTATTTATTAAGTATTGCTAAAAATATATAATCTTCTGAAGACAAGAATATTTTTTGTTTGTCTTTTAAATAAATACTTCAAATATTTCCAAAGATAATATAATTCCATATTTGCACAATGATAAAATGGAATGTCCTTTTGTACTACCAACTCTACGTATAAGCAATGGGCCTGCCAGGGATATACCACTGATGTATGGATAGAAACTCCATGCTGTGCTGCTAGTAGGTGTGTGCATTGTTCTATCCACAGAAGCAACACTGACCTCTCCATTTGACTCCACACTCACCATTGTATGCACAATTCTTAAATGGATTTATTTATTTACTTTATTTTAGTCTAGTATGTTGGCTATGCTCTGCTTTAAGTGATCATTACTTCTTCTAATCAAATAGCTAGTTCATTCCTTGTTCAATTCCAAAGGGAAAAATGATTCAAATGTAAGGCGGGAGGATAGAGGACAATTTGTTGCACAGCAAAAGCTAACTCTGCGGTACTTGTCAAATATACTTTTATGACACTGCGATTCAATTGTTATAATTATTTTTTTCATAGTGGTAGTGGACTAAACCATTGAAGTGCTGAAGTTTTGCATAGTGATATGTATTTATTGAATATTTTTTTATTAAGATAATATACATATGGTTAATTACCGGTGCTTATGTGTGTTATTAGAATAAATAACCACGCCGTCGGAAGAGCCAACAATTATCATCGGCGCTACATGTTTGACATTACGGTATATCCATAGATTAATATTTGACATATAGCACTAGTGTAATATCTTACTATTGTGTATGCATGGACTATGTTGTGATAAAATAGGATGCTGTGGCGCCTGGCAATAATGATATCAGAATAGAATTTGAAGTAAGTTTATCAGGACTGTGGAAGGTTTTGGCTTATTTTGGTTAGACTATAGTGCTAAAAATGTTATCATAATCAATTTAATTTTTTTTTTTTCTCAGGCTGGTGCTAACTATTCCTATGCTAAAGCAGCTGCTTATCCATATGACCTTTACACAGACATTCAAGGTGTGTTCTTTAACTTCTCCCAGCGTGGATTTATTCGCAAGACTCAGTCAGACTTTGGCTGGGACTGGGGGATAGGTCTGGCTCCCTGTGGAATATGGGGTAATATCAGGTTGGTGGAATTTTTTTTAAGTTTCTAATGCTAGGAGTTCATTCTTGTGATGTAGCATTCAGTTTATTAACACGGCATATGTGTCGGATGTGGTGCCTAAGGCGTATTATGATGAGGACCAAAAGGCATACTTTATTTCCGTGACAACCTGTGTGAATCTTGTGTCTGACACACCCACTTCATCGGACACTACTCTAATGATTGCCGTCACAGTTGAGGAGCTCGTATTGTCTTTTGGACAAGTGAGTTTTTTTTTTGTTTTTTTTTTCAAGTTGTGATACTTCATACAAGTTGGTTATTAAATGACCTTTTTATGTTAATAGGATACCATTTTTAAAATACTGTTGCCAGACAAGAATACTGATGGACTATTACTACAGACAGTGCGAGCGAGATACCGTTAGATCTAAATGAGTAATTGTAGCTTTCTAACAGCTGTCGAGCTTTCACTTCACGTTTAGCTTCACACCACTAGTGGGGATGACTGCTAATTATTTAGTACCAGTATTGTTTCAGTTAAAATGTGAGCATCTTAATTGACTAAAAATGTCTGTATACACAGATTGGAGTATTTATTAAATGGTGGATTTGTTGACAACCTGTACTGATTACAGTTCCAAGTGAATTCTGTTTGCTTGGTGAGCTTATCACTACACTGTTGAGTGCACCGCTCAAATCTTGTTATACTAATTTTCTAAGCTGTAGAATCAATAAACAGCTAGATGGCTTTATAAGTCACCCATTTGTGTACAAGAGGCAAAGCTCTAGTCCTCATAAATATACTTGTATGCATGTACTTAGACAAAATAGAATTGGCTGACTTGGAAAGTTTCTTTTCTCTTTTTTGCCAATAACAAAGTATACAGTTATACACTTACTACATACACAATTTAAAGCCACAATGGTAGAATAAGTTTTCTTAACGTTCTTATTCTTTATTCTTAATGTAGGATTTTACTTTAAACATTACCAAGGCAACAGAAGAGAGTTGCCACACCCTCAAATCACACCCACTGGATTCCTCCAAGATTGAGAATGAGTTTTTGTGGTGGCCTCTTGGAGTCAAATGGGAGCCAACCAGAGAGAAGCCCAAGCTAGTGGAAGTGGCAGTGAAGGCCTCACTAACTAATACCAAGGTACTTCAACACTTTGGTGTGCTAATACTATTAGCCCACAACTGTGGAATATATGGCTCTTAAAATAACAGTTTGCAACAGAACAAAAATATTTGTTAAAATGCTATAAAAAAAAATCTTAAAGTGATGGTTGAATGTCTCTCATAAGTGGATTAAACTGGTGGAGTTTGTGTGCCTTCTTTATTTATTGTGAGTTATACTGTCATATATTGATCAGCTGTCATATATTGATCAGTGATTGTTTGATTATTTCTTGTGTTAGTTGTTTATCTTGGTATTGGTGTTATGAAACGCTCGACTCAAGTTTCAGTATAGTACATTATATAATATAGTTATTTGTTCATAATTAAGTTATTTTTCATAGATAACAGACCCAATTAAAGGAATGGATGTTGTTAAGAACGTTGGGTTCAGGAGAATAGAGCTCGTGCAGGTGAGTGCACACTGGCTTACCTATCAATTTGTTGTTTTGCTGTTCTTTTGTTGGTTTGTTGGTGTTGTTTTATTTTTTAGTTGGTTTTGTGATTGTTGTGTTTTTGTTATTATTAACCCTTCAGCGTGCATGCGTGAGAGGGTTGCAGTAGTCTGTTTGTCATTCATTTTGTCACTCTGTCAACAGCGGATCTCAAAGATGGCGGACTTTATGCCTTGAGATTAGAGGAACTTGGACTAGATGATAATTTTAAAGTCCCTTTAATTTGCCACTTTTTTATTTTGGCTTAGTTTTTGAGAAAATGAAAGTAAAGGCAGACACTACGGTGAGTGCTGCTGTACGGCCACGCCCATTCATTTATTTACCTGCATTTAGAATCACGCTCACGTGAGCGTACAATTTTTGCCATGCCCTGTTCATATTTCCAGTGCTGATCTTTTCCTCTGGTGTATTTTACGTTATTGCTGGAGTTGTGATTCTTTCATCAACTATAAGTAAGCCTGCTCTTAAAAAAGTGCACAACTTGTGTGGTTACCGCACACATGGACTTTATTGCCACATCAACTTGTTGGGATAAATTTCTTTACACTGTGAGACTAAAGTTGTCCACAGGCCATAGCTAACATAATTATACAGTTAGCTAAATATGTTAAAAATTGTATTCATAAATAGAACAAAACCATGTAAGCTGAAAATGTAAGAACTTTTTTATTCAGCTGTAGTGACTTTGTTTACAAATTATTGCATTTTTTTAAAAAACAACAGAGGGTTTGCTCTTAGTGCTCTAGTTGTTGGTTTTTTATTAACCCTCAGCGCGCATGCGCAACAGTGTTATAGTAGTCATCTTGTCTGTTTGTCTGTCTGTCATATTTTGGAGATTACTGACAATTAACAGTTGATTTAGGTATGAACTTACTCAGGACAAAGATTTGAGACCTTTTATTGTGCTACTTTTTTTAATTTCGGGCTAATCATTGAGAAATGCGAAGTTTTCAGCTCCGCGTAGGTACCAGGTTTTATGGGTAATGCCCCCTGGCATCACTTTATAATCACATGAGCAAATAATTTCTTGCAGCCAGCGGTGTAGTAGTTCGTTTTATGCTCAGGAAAGTTAACGGAGTTGAAAGAAGTGAAGTTTCGCTTTGAAAAGGTATATCAGTGAGTGTTTCTGGCTAGTTTAGCTTCTTCTCTTATGAAGACAGCGTTTCCATGTACCATTTTCATTGGTCGAGCTATTTTGATACCCCATTAAAAATAGCTAACAGATAGCTTGTTCTTTTGGAAGGAGATTTGTAATAGCTAGTAGTGTTTAATAGCGCTGAGGGTTCACACCTTTGGTGCTTCATTTATTTATTTATTATTATTATTATGTTGTTGTTGTTGTTTTTGTTTGTTTGTTTTTGTTTTGTTTTGTTTTTTTGTTTTTTATCAGGAACCTGTGATGGTAAATAACAAACCTAATGGACTTTCCTTCTACTTTCAAATGAGGACATCAGGTATGTATGTGTGTATGTATGTGTGAATGTATGTATGTAAGTGCATATAAAATGTGTTTCTACTGACTTCAATTCACTCGCAGCTAGAATACCTATTTAAGAGTAAATGTGCACTTTTCCTTTTCTCTTTCAGAAAAAGAGTACCCATTCTTTGCTAAGGGTTCTAACTTCATCCCCATGGATGCCCTGGTGAACAGAGCTACCAAAGGCACTACTAGGAAGCTGCTCGATTCATTTGTAATGGGCAATCAGAACATGCTGAGAGTTTGGTAGGAGATAGCAGTATCATAGCTAGGTCAAGTTTATGAAACTCTGTGTGCATGTGTATGTGTGTGTGTGTGTATGTGTGTGTGTTTGTGTGTGTGTGTGTGTTTATGCGTGTGTGTGTGTATGTGTGTGTGTGTATGTGTGTGTGTTTATGCATTTGTGTGTGTGTGTGTGTGTGTGTGTTTATGCAGGGGAGGGGGACTGTACCAACCTGACTGGTTCTATGATTTGTGTGATGAGCTAGGTATCATGGTCTGGCAGGAGTTCATGTATGCTGATGCTCTGTATCCTAGAGACAAGGTAAAAATAATAATTACTAGTAGTACTACCGAATACATGTTTAACTACGTTTGTTTTATTTTGATTTGGTCACCCAGGATTTTCTAGAGAATGTTGACGGTGAGATCAAGGATGTGGTGAGGAGAATGGGACATCATCCCAGTATTGTCCTGTGGAGTGGCAATAATGAGAATCAGGTCAGAGTGCATGCATTAGTCCAGCTTACGTACTGTAGTTGATTTATGTTCCCTGCCTGTTGATAGGGTATCCTTGGTAACGATAGTGTCCGCATAGTGGACTACAGTGCTTTGTACGACGGAGTCATCAGGACACGCCTTTGGGCGGAGGTGTGTTAGTAGGTGTGGTTAGAACTTGCTCAAATCTTAAAAATCATTGCTTGACCCATTCCTTTCAGGACACCACCAGGATCTACTGGCCTTCCAGTCCTTCCAATGGTATTATCATTGACGACAGCTCTAGAGGATTGTACATTCAGAGATGGGGAGATGTGTCAGACCCCACCTATGGAGACATACACAGGTGAGGTGAAGCAGGAGAAGAAGGTTTGCATTTCAAGTAACACTTATGGCCTTGTGAACTAGAGTCTTAGAAACCTTTAACCTTCTTATTTGTTCTTCTTTAAGGTATGATTACAATGACTTTTGCTTGGATGTGACCTTCTTCCCTACTCCGAGATTCATCAGTGAGTTTGGGTTCCAGAGCTACCCGTCCTTCTCTTCTCTGAAGAAAGTTTCTCAGCCAGTTGTGAGCACACACACACACACACACACACACACGTGTAGTTCTGTCACCTCTTGACTGTGTTGTGGGTAGGACTGGTCTAATGACTCTCCATTCATGAACCATCGCAATCATCATCCTGGAGGCAACAATCAAATGAAAGCACTCATTGCCTTGAACTTTAACCTCCCTGTCAAGTATGTTTCTATCAATACAAGTCGTAAAATTCTGGAATGAGTATTCGATAAAACTTTTATTTTACACTTGTTGTAATTAGTTGTTTTTTATGGGATTTTTTTACATTACAAGTGTAGACACAATAGATGGTCCGATCTTATTCATTGCCTTCTGTGTAGCTACTACAATAGCAGCACGTGCATGATAAGCTTGACATCAATCAATTGAGTATTGAGTAGTAGTAATAGTAGTAGTAGTAATTGTTGTTGTTGTTGTTGCATTAGTGTTTATGTACATTACAGAGTCAGTTCACTATTACTTGATTACTTCTCAATATCATTTACACTTTGTGATATTGTATTGTAATATATTTTTTATTGTGTACCTGTATTATAGTGACAACTCCACAGTTGAGTTCATGGATTTCATCTACCTGAGTCAGGTCATGCAAGCTCTGTGTATACGGGCACAAGCCGAGCACTACCGCAGACACATCAGTGCAGAGGGTGTGCTCACTAGAGGCACGCTCTATTGGCAGCTGGTAATTACCGTTTCCTAATTAAACATCAATCTTAACGATCGTATATCTCGGTGTTCTCAGAACGACATCTGGCAGGCTCAGACTTGGTCTTCAGTGGAATGGAGTGGACGGTGGAAGGTCCTACACTATTATATGAGACGTGCCTATGCTCCCATTCTGGTGTCCCCTTACCACACAGACAATATGTTCATAGTGTATGTGGTCGTTGACGTTGCCGATTTTAACTTGGAGTACAACCTGCGCATCCAGGCCATCTCCTGGGCTACAGTGAGCTGATTTTTGTCTGTAAGAAATAATTGTCATGATAGGTAATCATTTGTGTAGTAGTAGTAGTAGTAGTAGTAGTAATAGTAGTAGTAATAGTAGCAGTAGTAGTAATGGTGGAGATAGTAGTAGTAATAGCAGTAGTAGTAGTGGTGGTGGTGGTAATGGTAGTAGTAGTAGTAGTAGTAGTGGTGGTGGTGATGGAGGTAGTAGTAGTAGTAGTAGTAGTAGTAGTAGCAGACCAGTAGCAGTTTACATCATAGGGTTGCTATAAGTAACATGATTTTGTCAATTCCACAAGGGGACATGACACTTGATTTAGCAGCAAGTAAATTATAAACATTAACTGATACTTTATTCCAGTATATCTGCACTTGCTCAATGAATTTCATTTACTTATGGTATAGGGGAAGCCTGTGAATGAAATCAATATGAATGGGCTCCAAGCTGCAGGCTTCACTGGAACTATGGTTTACAAAGACACACTGGACACTGTGTTCAAAGGAACATCTCCTACAGATGGATATATTGTGCTATCCGTTCTAGACAATGATGGTAAATGTAATATGGTTCTTAAAAGTGGAAGCCAATTGTCTCTTGTGGTTTTGTTTTCTCAGGAACGAAAACTCTGGCCAGTAACTGGCATTTTCCGTCTAATTTCACTGAGGTGAATTTAATGGATGCCAAAATAACAGCCTCTAACTTCTCTTCATCCACAGCAGATGGCGTCTACACTCTCTCAGTAAGATTCAGATATACTGTCATGTTCTACAGAATGTTGAATCGTTATTGCCTCTTCCTTCTTCATTGTACTTCTCCTCTTACTTCTCCCAGTTTATGCTATCATCATCTGCTCCAGCTCCTTTTGTGTACCTGGATAGCCATAACTATGCTGGGGTGTTCAGTGACAATGGATTCCTGATGGACTCTGCAAAGCCTGTTGCCATGAGTTTTATGACCGATGCAAGCTCAGTGAACGTGCAAATATTTCAAGACGGCCTAGCTATAAGGTGAGCCAAGTAGAAGATAATTTTCGTCAAGGTCTAACTGTGATGCTTAGCTGAGTGCACAGAGTTTTGTCTGGCCATGTTTAGAGCCACATTAGGTACATACTCTTCTCATTTCGTTGTACAAATAATTGAGCAATGAGAAATGTTAAGTTTTTGTTGTGTGAGACTGAGTGTTTGTTCGGGTACTGATAAAAATTATAAGTGAGCTATATATTTCTTTTACAGATCCCTTAAAGATACCTACTCCAACAAACCGTATGATCAATATTTGAACTGAAGTATTTGCACAGTTTATATATGTTTAATATTTTTTTAAAATAATGAGAATGTTGAAGTAATATTGTGTCGACTCTTTCACATGTCAGCACACAATGCTAGCTCTGTTGACTGTTACAGGAGATTCAAATCAATAGTGAATCTTTTGATAGTTATCATGGAATTCATTACACTAGAGTCAGAGTGTACACACAGAATAAACATATTATACCACCGGTAGAGCCAACTGCACTAGGGTTAACTGAAACTACCTAAACTATCCGACTGAGATGTAACGACGGGAATAGCTAATGTCCTAACAAAATCCCTAGTGAACAGTCAAGTGATGATATTAGATTAGAGCTGTGTAAAATAGTTTGTATAAGATGAACAACAGTAACAACTAAAATGTAACGATAACAACAATGGGTAACTACAATAACGCACACGCACGAACCAAACACTGAAAATAATTGACATGTGTATAATGTTCGATAAATATTGTTCGGAGAATGATCTGAAACTACTTCCTGTCCAGACCTGCTTGTGAGGCTGGACCACCACCCTCTATTAATACATGCAGTACAGTATGTAAATTGTTTTGATTTGTTGTTATTTTGTTGTTGTTGTTGTTGTTTTTAACTTTTAGTAGACTTTAGCTTATGTCTACTAAACTATAAGTGCTGTTTAGAAATAATATTGATATCAAATAATTTAAAACACCTTTTACAGCATTAAACTTCTTTACTCGAAACTCTTCTCTTACTTTCTAATTGCTCATGATATTTACATCATGTGACTATACCCGACTTCAGGCCACATATCATAGTTGCCAACTTTTAAAAATTAATTTTAGGTACACCTCAAACACCGCGCATTTCTGTAAACCACACCTAAAACCACGCCCCAATTTCAAATTTCATAATAATAATATGTGGATATCAAATTTCAGTTTACATATTGAGTGCTTTGTGTGTGGCTTTTTTGCAATTTTTAAGTAGTTCGTCATCAAGCTTTACTTCGTGGCAGCAATCATCACTGTTGAACTTGATAGACATCAAACTACTGATCCAAATTCAACCGTTGGTCAGTGTAAATCTTACGAAGTATCGAGAAACCCCACTCAGAGTCTGCATTCGAACACGGAATGGACAGTAGACCAAAAATTCCGGTACAAATGTAGGCTAATTACAATTTAGGTGCGGTACATTACAGACCTGATAATTCCGGTATTGTACCAGATGTTCAGGTACACTTGGCAACTTATGACATATTCACAATAATAACAGATAATAATAATAATTTTAAAAAAGAGCTAATAGCTTGCCAATAGAGCTTAGCTACCTGTGATAACTTTTCACCTCAGCTTGTGAGCAAAAAGCTTGTTAAAAATTCTTAGACACAAACAAAACTCAACAACAATGATGTTATAACAATACAATTACTCAAAGTAAGCTGACTTGTATGGTTTATTGGTATAAGAATCTTTGAGAGATCTGAAATAATTGAAAATAATATGATAAATAAATGAATAATAAGAGCATTTGCAGCTACCTCACCTGATCAAGAGGCCTTCAACAAAGCTCGCTGGAGTCACGGGTCCTTTGTTGAAAGTTACAAAGTTCATTTCAATGGGAAAGTCTTTCAGCAATAAGAACCCATTGTCGTTGAATATTCCAATGTAGTTGATGCTTTCCAGAAACACAAATGGAGCAGTAGCATTGGTCTGAATAGAAAACTGTACGAGAAGAACAACATGAAATATTATTGTTGATACCTCAATACTAAAATATACACCCCCCCTCATACAAATCGTGGCAAAATATACCATAGCTACTGCAGTATCTTGAGTTTATAAGTGGTGTTTGTTGTATTGTTACATCTTGTGGAGTTTTAGATGAATCAGTGATCTTTCCTTTACTTTTTTAGTTATGTTGTACAAAGTGTTTTGGATTTTTCTATCATCCTGCTTTGTGTTTGGACTATTGAAATAATTTTACTAGTTAGATTGAATTAATTAGTCACACATCATCAGAGGAGCAAGATTCTGAGACTACCTACAGTCAAATTTGTGGCAAGCACTTCATTATTAATTTATAGTTTAAAAAAAAGCATAGCATAGAATTTTGTGCATTATGTAATATCTGCAGCAAAAAACATATAATATTATTCATGAAAGCAAGAGACTCCGTATGTAACATTACAATAAGGCAGGGGCTCCAATACAAGAAAAAAAGCACAGCCTCCTCACCTCTACCTTTCTCTCTCAGTCTCTTACAGTGATGGTATAGTTCTCCCCCATATCCACAACTTTCACATCAGAAATTGAGACGTTAGCTTCCGGGAGGTCTACTTCTGTGAAGCTCGAAGGGAAGAAATAGCTGCTCGCCAAGATTTCTGTGGCTATAAGAACACATCGAGAGGGAGAAAATATAATCAGATTCAAACTGACTCAACATAACTGGTCATACCTGTTTGACTGATAAGTTTGAGAGAGAGAAAACTTTCTTTTGTGGAAGTTCCTTGAAAGACATTATCCAAAGTGTCATTGTATACTACGATCCCTGTGAATCCTTCACTCTTGAATGCTGAAGTACCAAAGGAGTTCACATACTTACCCTTTAGATAAATACACAAAGTAAATAACAAACAAATATATTCAATGCAAGAAAATAAAGTACTGACTAGGGAATAATCATGAAATTACAACACAAACAACAACAGTAATAATACTAGTGATGTGCTTGAGCACAAAATGGCGAGCGAGCCTAAAAACTATACTATTTTTATATGAATGATTTTGACTTCTAACACTGAAGCTACTGAAGATAAGGTCCAGTTTTTAAATTTCGCATACACGGTAAAGGGATTTCAGTGCCATAGTAGCAACTCTGCAACTGCTTGAATTGAAGGGGAAAAAACAACAACAAAACAATACAAGTTATTTAAACATTTTCTTTGTGATATTGTTTAGCTAAGTAGTGGTTGTAACACACAATGCTTTGACACAACTGGACATGCACCTACACAGACTTACCTTCGCGGTAGTCTAGTGGACAATGTATTTTCAAGTAAATACTGTTGCACACGGCTTATAACCATGACAAAGAGCGCATTAACTTACCACCGCCACTAACTCGAATAGAAATGGAAGTCCCTTAAGTTTTCACGTTTTAACTGCACCCGCAAAAGAATTCAAAACGGTAAACAATTCAATTTCTAGGGTGATACGGGTACTGATCGATAAACCAGAGGATTCTGTTTAGTGCAATTTGGGACGGGGTCGACCACATAACTAACACAAAAACGCGAGGGTCAAAGTACAAAATTACATACGTACGTCCAAACATATATATAAATAAACAAACATCCCCGATTTTCAATTGTGTTAGCCTTGTAAGTGTCTCGCTCGCTACGCTCGCTCGCCAATAATAATAATAATAATAATAAATAATAATAATAATAATAATAATATAATCACATTATAGTTACTGTAAACTATACTGACAATAACACTTGTGATATATAGTAGACTTACAGCCCAGGATATTACATTGATCTGCAGAGTGTATTCTATTTCATGATTGATAACATCTAGCACTACATAGACAACCAAGTAGCCATTTAACTGGTAAGCAGAGACTAGAATTGGATTGTAGGTGTGGCGCATGTAGTAGTGTAAGATCTTCCATCGTCCGCCATATTCCACGGAAGCCCAGGTGGGAGCTTGCCAGATATCATTCTACAATACATAAAATTACATTGTGGCCCCACTGGAATAAAAAATTGTCATTTGAATACATTGCTAGCGACTCTAACCTGAAATTTGCCTGTAGCTATTTAGCTAATATCCAGTTTCTGTATACTGAGAATCACTTACTGCAGGAGTTTAGGTACATCTGATTAAAACTATAAGTTAAAGGTGTGGCTATTCTTAACGGCACCGTGTGGCAAGTGAGCTAGCGAGGTTAGTTTTGGGTTACATGACAATTGACATCGATATGAGTATTTCACCAAATAATAATTAAATAAGTCCACCTCATAATAGTGCATCATTTTATAAACTCCTGCGTTATTACTCATATGTCAAGAAAATTTAAGAAGCACAGAGAGTTCAATTACCAGTTGCCAGTAGAGAGTGCCTCTGGTGAATATTCCTTCCGTGCTGATGAGTCTGCGATAATGTTCCGCCTCAGCTTGTATGCAAATGGCTTGAAGGACCTGACTAAGGTAGATGAAGTCCATAAACTTGTAAGTAGAATTATCGCTAGAGAAAAATGTGAAGGATAAAATGAAATAAAAGCAGCAACTTCTGAGCTGCGAGAACAGCCAATAATATAAATATATATTAGCTACTAGTGATGTGCTTGAGCACAAATGGCGAGCGAGCCTAACACAACCCTATTGTTAACACACTCAAGCTACTAAAAAAAGTCGAACTTTTTAAATTACGTATGTATGGTAAAGGGATTCAATGCCGTAGTAACCACTCCCCGCAACCGTTTAAATTGGGAAAAGAAAAAAAAAAGAAGCAAAAAAATAACAACAAATCACATTATTTAAACGTTTTCTTTGTGATATTCTTTAGCTGAGTAGTAGTTGTAACGCACAATATTGTCACACAACTGAACATACCTACACAAGGCTTACCTTCATAGTTAGTGGACACTGAATTTGTATGAGTAATAGCACAGGTTACCCGTGCTATTACTCACTAATAGTAGGCCAACTTTTAAAAAAGTATTTTGCAATTGTAGCTATACTGTATCGTTCACTCACTATCTCCTTATTTCAGGATTAGCTTCCGCTGGAACTTTGTTTTTAACGTATGACCCCTCCTAATCTGTTGAAAAACATTCCGTTTAATACGGGTAGAGGTTCTGTGGTAAAGAATGACATTGTCTCCAACTAGAAACTACTCGAACTGTACGTTTCCAAGGTTAACGCTGCACGCGTGCGCACTTACCCGTACTATTTCACTTAGCTACCGAGGTATTTCACTTAGTTTTCACTTAGTTACTGAGGTATTTCAATTAGTTACGTGCTATTTCACTTTCCCCGTGCGATTTCAATTGAACAGCGATTTTTCCCATTCATTTTTGAATGGGCAACTTACGCACCTTACTATTATCAAGTAAATAGTGTTGCGTAGGGCTTTTAATTATGACAAATAGCGTATTAACTTACCACCACCACTAACTCGAATAGAAATGGAACTCCGGTAAGTTCTAACTGCACCCACAGAAGAATTCAAAGCGGTAAACAATTCAATTTCTAGAATGATACGGGTAATGATTGATTAACCTGAGGATTCTGTTTAGTGCAGTTTGGGACGGGGTCAAACACAGAGCTAACACAAAAACGCGAGGGTCAAAGTACAAAATGACATACGTACGTCTACACTCATATATAAACAAACAAACATCCCTGATTTTCAATTGTGTTACCCCTGAGAGAGTCTCTCTCGCTTTGCTCGCTCGCCAATTAAAATGCCATGACTGTTTCTCCTTTAAATCACTTTAACTGTAGATTCTGGCATTCAAAAGATCGGCAATAGCAAGTGCCTCCACAAGCAAAGCTTACTCGTATTAAAGAAAAAAAGAATTACCAGATCATAGACAATATGGGGATAGGGTGTTAATACAAAAAGTTAAGGTATCCAAGAAGACAAACAACAAAAAAACAAAACAAAAAAACAAACACATATAGAACAGCTCATTTTTCCTCCACTTCTATAAAGTTATTAATAAAATACTTAGCTATCATATCTTGACTATTACTTCACAGGTAGATTGAATATCATGGCAATAAGTTTCTCCATTTGGGAGTTTCCATCCGGGTGATGGTTCCTACGCTGCATGAACGGAGAGTCGTTGGACCAGTCCTGAGTTACACACACATGTACACACATAGGCACATGTGACTCAATCATGTGCTACATTGTTCAAACTGTCTGTCACCACTTACCACAGGGTTGGATACGTCTTTCATTGAGAAGAATGAAGGGTAGCTCTGAAGGCCAAACTCACTTGTAAACCTTGGAGAAGGAAACTTGGACACATCCAAACAGTTACTAGTATAGTCGTATCTATACAAGCAATGGATATAATATGAATATTTTACTACAAAACAGTATTGGCCTGCATACAGAAATAAGAACCAATTGTCTCAATTTGGTGGATATATAAATTAAATAAACCACTTCAATATTCCAAGCTCTTGTAGAATGAAGCTACAACCTTCATCTAAGCTAGCTTTTACCTGTGGAGGTCTCCATAATTGAGGTCATGGGGGTCTCCCCATCGTTGGATAAATAACCCTCTGTCTTTGTCGTCTACAAGATAGCCATTGGAGGGGCTGGAGGGCCAGTAGATTCTAGTGGTGTCCTGCGATCAAAAACTCAACTCATTGAATGACTTTAAACATATATTGTTAAATCTTCCAACCCTGCACTGCGGTTCGCCAGTACATTGTGATTAATAAAATTGCTAGCCTCATTTATGAACACGTGGTGCAATAGGTCACATGATTAGCAGTGTTTCATCCAGACATTCTTGCAAGGGGGGGCAAAATAGAGTTTTGAAAATGTAAGGGGGGGCGGGCGGCACTGGTCACCATGGGAGTGAAATAGAATTATTGGAAGGCCTATGTCCTACATTAAAAAAACATAATCTTATCTAATGAGGTCTGCATATGTCAGATCCTGACAAGTTAATTCAGCTACTCATTTTCACCTCCACCGTCTAGCAATTTTCAGTCAACTGTGACATTCACTATTTAGATGCTTTTCACACACTATTCAACTCTGACTCTCACCTCCCCTTAGGTTTATCACACGTTGATTCACACTTACGGTTGCTGGCTGGCTATAAAAAGGCCAGCCCTCAGCTCACCGTAGCAGTTGTTGAGTTTTGATCTATACAGATTCTACAACTTCCAGAACCAGAACTCTAAGCACTCGTAGTCCCTGACAGCTTAAGATAGTCTCAAATGGATATTCGCTCTTTCTTCTGTGGTGCAAGCTCTTCAAAGTCACCTGGCCACTCAAGTAGCAGTGACACAGAAGATAAAATTGACAGCAATCAATCTGATACTGAGTTTTTGGAGCCAAGTCCTGCCAAGAAAAGATTAATTGTCCATGAGAAGCATGCAAAGGAAAGATTAACTACACATGAGAAAAGCAAGAAAATCACTGCAAGCAGTCGAAAATACAACAAAAAATGGGAAGAGAGCTTCAATTGGCTGATGTTTGATAAAAATTTCCAAGGAGCTTTTTGTAAGGTTTGCAGGAAGAGAGGAATTTCTCTTCAAAGAACAGGAGGAACATGGATCTCAAAACCTTTCACGAACTGGAAGAAGGCAATAGAGAAGATGAAAATTCATGCAAAGAGTGATATTCACCTCCTATCATGTGAAGCAGAGATGGCTGCAGCTACAGCACTACAAGAAGGGTCAGTCATTCAGCAACTCCAACAAATTAATGATGAGGAAAAGTTGAAGAACAGAATGGCCATTAAAGCTCTAATTCGTTGCACCCATTTTCTAGCTCGTCGCCACATTCCCCACACAACAAATTTTGATGAACTTATTGATCTAATCGTAAGTTGTGGTGCAGAAGATTTAAAGGGGTTCCTTGAAAGAGCTAGATTAAATGCAACCTACACATCTAAAGTTGCTGTTGTTGAATTTGTTGAGGCAGTTGGCTTATGGGCTGAAGAATGTTTACTGAAACGGCTTCGCCAAGCTTCCCATTTCAGCATAATGGCAGATGAGTGCACTGATGTGACGACCACAGAAGAGCTTTCAATTTTCTTCCGCTGGGTGAACATGGACGGTCAACCTGTTGAGCACTTCTTGGATATAGTTCCATTGAAAGCTACTGATGCAAAGACTATTTATTCTGCCCTTGTTGAATTCATGAAAGATAAAAACATACAGATTAGCAAGCTGGTGGGTATGGGATTCGATGGAGCAGCTACTTTCTCTGGGAAACACAATGGTGTGCAGAGTCTCCTGAAGAAAATTTCACCTCATGCACTTTTCGTACACTGCCATTGCCATTTGCTACAGCTAGCATGCGTTCAAGCAGCTAATGCTACCAGTGGGATAAAACATGTGTACATCACACTCACCACCCTCTGGAAATTTTTCCACTATTCTCCTAAGCGAGCTGAGAGTCTCAAAGCAGTACAGCAGGTGCTTGACTTACCTGAGCTGAAAGTTGTGAAACCATCAGATACTCGCTGGCTGTCCCATGAACGCTGTGTGAAGGCAGTCAAAGCTAGCTACAGTGCAATTGTGACTGCTCTAAACAATATCTATGAGCAGACACATGCACCTGAAGCTCTAGGTATCAGTAAAGCCTTATGTAGGCCCTCAACTTTAGTGGCCATATACCTCCTTGATTATGTTCTGCCACAAGTGGCGAAGTTGAGCAGAGCTCTCCAGACTGAGAGAATAGACTTGACAGCTATCACCCCTCTTGTTGATGCCACTCTCAATACACTTGATGATGCCATGTTACCTGCTGCTAACTGGGTATTAGAACTGATGGATGCAAAGAATGAGATCGAAGAAGTCACTGACATCACGTTAACCACGGAAAGCATTGCTACATTCCAAGGACAAGTGGCTGAACCGTTTATCAGGATGCTGAAGGCAAACATATCCAGCAGATTTATTTCACAAGATATTGTCTCCTCATTTGGCATCTTTGATCCGAAGAAAGTGCCAGCTGCTGACTCTTCTGACTTCCATACATATGGTGAGGACTTAATAGATGTACTATTAGCTCACTATGGTGCAGAGCTGCCTGCTAAGACTGCTGGTGGAGATGAATACACCAAAGAAGCTCTTATTTCCCGCGAAACCCGAGAGGAGTGGAAAACATTTCGAAGCTACTTATCGAAGAAGCCGAAAGGTAACCTGCACTTGCAGTTGAAAGAGCTCACCACAAGTGATATGCTTAGTGAAATTTTTCCAAACATTAGCACCCTGGCAAACATATGTCTATCTATCCCTGTCAGCACTGCTTCAGTGGAAAGGAGCTTCTCCAAAATGAAACTAATTAAAACACGAATTCGAAATCGAATTGGGCAATCACAATTATCCTATTTGATGAAAATAGCCATGGAGACACCCGAGACGCTCTCATCTACACAATTAAATGACATTATTACAGTATGGAACAAAAAACCTAGACGAATTGCTGTGTGAATATTGTTTATTATTAATTTGGTTTACATTTTTCTCTTAATAAATATCGGTTCTTTCAAAAGGGTGGGGGGCACTTAGAATCCAAGGGGGGGCATTTAGAACCCAAGGGGGGGCAAATGCCCCCTTTCGCCCCCCCCTAAATGAAACCCTGATTAGATAATTATTGAATTTATGGACTACTCATGCTCTGGTTTAAATTTAATCCACCATGTTTTGATCAATCTTCCTCAGGTGGAACTAAAACTGAAATGGCTGATGACAGACTGCTGGCTGATATATAGCTAAAAGCATGATAGTACAGAGATGAAAGACAGAGCTATTTAGAACTGAATAGAGGAGCTGAAAGTACAGTCTTTTCTTATTATCCCCTAGTCTATAGTAAATACAACGAATGTGTAACAGAGTGGTACAAAGACAGCATATTAAAAAGAAAATTCATTTATCATTCACAAATTGCTCCCTCTCACCTCGTTCCAGAGGCGTGTCCGAACTACTCCGTCATAGAGCACACTATAATCTACTATTTTGACTGTGTTCCCTGCAGCAATACCCTGGAGTGTACACATAATACACTGAGACGATACAATAGCTGCAGTGAACGAACTTAACGGACTCTGACCTGATTCTCATTGTTACCACTCCACAGCACAATACTGGGATGGTGTCCCAGTCTCCTCACCACATCTCGCACTTCAGCATCCACATTCTTTAGAAAATCCTGAATAAATATCCAAAGTCATGGGCTTTTATAAAGTATTGTAGGATTACACTCAATCCCCTCTTCCGGGCACCTTGAGACCTAAGGGTGCCTGTATCTCAGCTAACTTGTGCCCGGTAAAGAGGTGTGGCCGTTATAAAGGTGTCCAGATAAGAGGGGATTGAGTGTATTTCTCTTACCCTGTCTCTAGGGTAGAGAGAATCTGCAAACATGAACTCCTGCCAGATCATGATACCTAGCTCATCACACAAATCATAGAACCAGTCAGGTTGGTACAGTCCTCCTCCCCTGGATCAATTAAGAATAGTTTTGTGATGTTTGTTACTGTAAAACTTGAATGTTAAAGTTTCTTTTAGCATATTGGGAGAAAATTTTCAGGTAAATTTCTGATTGTTCCCTCACCAAATTCTTAGCATGTTCTGGTTACCCATCACAAAAGAGTTAAGCAGCTTTCGGGTGGTTTCCTTGGTGGGTCTGTTTACCAATGCATCCATGGGAATGAAGTTGGAGCCTTTAGCATAGAATGGGTACACTTGACCTACAAATGAATACAAAGCAATAGGTAGACGCTTACTATGTTCTATAATTCAATCAATTCATAGAGCGTAATGATAGTTAAGAGCAACAGTTTGCTTTAGGTGCTTAGCAATTTATTTCCAATAGCACCTTAATAGTTAACTCCTAACATGAACTGAGGATATTAGATTGAAATGAATTAGAGTCTTTTTTTTCCTTCTTCTCATTCTGACAAAAATAGTTAACTCAGCGTACCTGATGTGGACATTTGAAAATAGAAGGTTAGTCCGTCTGTGCTACCACTGGCATTTTTAACAGGTTCCTAGCCACAGCACACCAAAGACAACAACAAGAATAGCAACCATGCCTATATTAGAAACCCTTAGCTGACTGACTCTAAACTAGATACATAGATACATGGTAGCATACTTGAACTAGATCAATCCGTCGAAAGCCAACATTTTTTATAACGTTAGATGAAGCCACAGGAGCATCCTAAAAAGCACCAACAAATACACCAAAAAATCAAAAACAAAAACACCAAAAAAATCACAAACAAAAACACCAAAAAATCACCAACAAAAACAACAAAAAAATCACAATCAAAATCACCAAAAAAAAAAAAAAAAAAAAAAACACCAATAAAAACAATAACACTAACAAATGCTTACACTACAATGGATACATACATAGCCTCGTAAATTGAGTCACACACTTACTGGTCCCTTATTCACTATGGCATTGATGGACACTTCAATGAGCTTTGGCTTATCTAGAGTTGCTGGCCACTTTACAAACAGAGGCCACCAGAGATAGCCACCACCTTCTATGGCAGAAGGAGAGAGAGGCTGTGAGAGAACAGTCTGGCACACTTCGTCTCCTGCTTGCATCATATTCAGTGGAATATCCGTCTACTCACACAAACACATGAAATGCATAATAAAGGAATATATAAGATATACATAAAAGAAAATTGCAATGTACAAATTTGGAAAGTGTAAAGAATTGCAACAGTAAGCCTTGCATTAAACTGCCAAAAAATATGATGTTATTAATATAAATTGGCTGTTTAGTACACAAACTTAGAGCTGTAACTCACATACTTTGTCAATAAAAATGTGCGGGTCCTTGACTGTGACCACTACTGACAAAGCCAGGTTGGTTGCCGTGGTATTCACTAGGAGTTTCACACATGTAGTAACTGAGAGAAAGTATGAGTCTTGAGACTGGTTATAGTACGTCTTCGGGACAACATCAGTTATGTCCACCATATCTCGAAATACTATACTGGTATGCGAGTACAAAAATAATCAATTATTTCATTAATTTATTTACCTTGATTTAAAATAAAACAACTGACCTGATATTGCCCCAGATACCACAAGGCACCAGTGCTATCCCCCAGTCCCAGCCGAAGTCAGACTGGACCTTCCGAACGAATCCAGCATAAGAAGAGTTAAAATATCGTGACTCACCATTTGAGGTTAAGGTATCACCACCACTGAACAAATCATAAGGGTAGTCATTTTTCTGTGCTACAGAGTAGTTGGCTGCAGACTGAAACACACACACACATACACACACAGATATGTAACATACTCACTCATAAATAAAGCAATTGTCGCACCCATAATCAAATTCAATTTTTGGCAAGTGACAAAAGAGTGCAAGACTGTGTCTTCAATAAATTTACATGTTTATTGAGTAGAAGCTTTAAAGTAAATGTTATTATAAAAAAACTTTTCGAAGCTGTTCTTTTTTTTTTCTTTTTTTTCAAGTTACATTCCACAAGGAGGAATTTCAGTATTCATCATGCCGAAGCAAGTCGGTCAATTGTATACTATCCGTCTGACTAGAGAACATTTGTAAGTAAACTGGTAAAGTGTCGTCAATGGCAATGCTGACAAACTATGCTGTATAAATTCAAGTCAATTTGCTGGGTTAGCTTGCTTGCTATCTCGTAACCACTAGTAATGATATGGTAAACAGCAAAGCAAAAATTGACCTGGTATAAACTCTTACTTCAAATGCAACTTGAATGAGGTTGTTTCCAGCTTTCACAACTCCCTAACATGCAGATGAATACAGCGTTAAATAAGAAGTTTTCCAAGGTATTAATAACACTTACTGTTATATCAAACAAGAAACGTCGATGGTAATTGTTTGCTCTTCCAACTTGCACATCATTAACACTGAGGGATAATAGCGGTCTATCATATAGCGCCTCAGTAAACTTGTGTAAAAATTGACTTGCCTTATGTTCGCTACGGTGTCAAGACCATCACATTTCAGCCACACCCTCCTGCCATTTGTCAAGTCTTCTGCCTCCACTGTGAAGCTGCTGAAGTAGGTCCAATTGTCATAAGCAATCCACTGGTACAACCAGTCATTCCAGTTAGCTGCAGCATTTTATACCCGTCACCCATTGAATGGGTGAGTTAAACAACAAACTTACCGTAAGGATCACCAATCATATTAGCTCTCCTGCAGCAAAACAAATTTGAGGGGATCAACTAAATATAGGAGGGTGGGGCTCCAAAATTTGTTTGAGGCATGCCACTATTATCTCTCAAATTTCATCACTAAGAGCTTCTTGTCCTGTGTATACTGCTTACATGAGATCTAAATGAACTTGTCCAGGAACTGTAGCCTTTACTGGTTCCTTTAGTCTTCCAAGACTCTCTTTTAACGTCCAGCCATCCCCATTTAGAGATATCTCCGCCACGTAAGCATTAGCTGCTAATATATTGAAAACTAGCAAACAAAGATACCACATATCAAGTATTGTCTCTATAGCCTCTTCTCAACATTAACCCCCAAGTTCAGCTGCGTGACCGCAATCTAATTATTGCTGACTCGTAAGATAAATTGAGATTATAATGAATGTAAAAGGTCGTGAACTAACGCACAGAATAAAATGTGGCCACACTGTTTCTAAAACATATCAGGTAAGCACTTCCCCGCCAGAGCAGAGTTTCAGTGACTACCTTCATACAGAAATCAGTGGAGCAACAATAGGTGATAAATGAAAGCAACGTTAGGTGACAATTGGGTTCGACTGTTCAGTTGCTCGATTTCTGTAAAGAATATATATACAAAACATAATATAACGCATTTTTTTTTCAACTAAATACGGGGCTTACCTTACAGTACTTTCATGTTGAGTCGACAGTACCTTTTCGTCGTTCCCGTCTTGTTTTTCGTCGTTCCCGTCTTGTTTTTCGTCGTCACCAACTTCCCCGGATTTAGCATCGTCTTTATCTTCTCCTGACCACCACGCCCACAAAGGCTTAAAAAATTTAGCCCACAAGAAAAGCCCGAGTGGGATCAAGACACAAGTCAGTCACACCATTGCAGTTTCTACTCCTCAGACTTATTGTTCTTTTCTGGCAAACAAAACAAAGCGGCGACCCTGTACCTATCTATATTAGTTTTGGACGACCCTGTACCCACGTAATTTATTGGTGCCAACCTCATACCAACCGCTCAATGTAGACTACAGTGAAGAGCTTATTGTATTGTAACACACCTACATACAATGGGGAGGAATAATATTGATGATGCCGTAATTGAGATGCTACTTGTAAATGTATTTCTAAAGCTGATTCATAGGGTTATCCGGAGACTTCATCCATTCTTTTCTCAACAATTGTTTTACTTGTGATAGCCTTAGATTAGGATTTTCGGCTTTTAATCTAGGAAGTTCCCTCTCTTCAAAAACAGCATATGCTGCCTTTAACCTCTTCTCCGGATGCATGTCTACTTTCTCCTGGGACGGAAGTCGCAACAAATCAATGGCCTCATCGACAGTTCTGGCTGCTTCCTCTCCTTGCTCCTGCTGCTCACGTAGCAGATGGTTTGGGTTTGCCTCCAGTTCGGGTTCACCAGTCACTCCTTTAGGAAGTGCACATGCCCCTTCGCTCCTTCGACGCTCTTCTGCTTCTTGGATCTGGGCACGTGTCACTTTAGCAGTAGCACCACCACCACCGGTCTTGCCCTTCAGCTTGGAGTCTTCTTCTTCTAAAAGCTTCTTGGCAGCCTGCTTTCTCTCTAGTTGTTCCACCCTTTTTCGTTCCTTATCTGCCTAATCAGAAGAAACAAATCACAGTTAATAGCAGAATAAATTCTAAATCATATTTCATCAGCAGTGCCCAGAACAACTTCCTAATCCCATAAAAAACCAACTATGTTTTCTTGTCTTTATTGTTGTTGTTGTTGTTAATAATAATGGTCATTGGAAGCATACGTGACCTCCATCCTGAAACAACACTCATATCAAACTATTACAGACAGATGTTTAACACACTGCATGGTAGTAATAAAGAAATCAAGCAATCTCAACGTGATAGAAGCTATCAAATGAGCCGAGAGTCCAGGTAAAGTGACTGTCCCTGAGAGCCCAAGTATAAGTTTAGCTCTTAGGTCACCAGTATAGTTCATGTGCAATTTGATAGGTTTAGTATACATCCTTATGTCACAGAGATCAGAATGAACTCTAATATTCCAGTTACTCTACATAGTTGACAGACAACACTTACCTTTCTTTCTTGCTTCTTGGCAACAAGCTTGTCATCATCTCTCCAGTACTCATCTTCTTCCTTTTTTTTTTTAAGAGACTCTTCAGCCTCCCTAGCAGCAGACTTTCTCTCTCTAGCTGCGGCAGCTTTACTATTCTCTCCTTTAAACTTTTTTGGCATGGTACCATTCACCGCAACCTCGAATAACTATCTCTGTTTACTTATTCCTTTCACTCCTCCTTCCTTTTCGTACAAAGTTTACTTTGGCCACACCCACAATACGGTAAGTTATTGGTCACTGTGACGATCTGTACCTAAAATGTGGACTCGACGCGTTTCTTGGTATCGCTCCCATTTTTTCACTACAGCAGTTAGAAGATGGCTTTCCGAGGATCAACAAAGCAAGTGGGTGCATTTTAAGGTTTTGAGCTATAAATAGATGTGTGTATATAAGCATATTAGCTGTCTGAGATTCTTAACTTACCCAGGGAGGGGAGTGGACAGATATATGGTGTCTCTTATTCTACATTGTAGTAGTTAGTATTTGCAGATATGCATATGTTCAGGTGGGGGTGGGAGGAGTGTATGGTTCACTGATTTTTATTGGGCACATCACTTGCGAGATGAGTGACCCATTTTGCAGGCCTACAAACCTCCGATGACTAAAAACCTGTGAGAATTATTCTAAACACTTTGAGATGCTAGCCTTCTAGCTACTCCTACACATCTCACAAATAATTCCAAGGTAATAATATACTAGCTAACATTTAAAATGTATAGCAAGATTACAAAACTCATTACAAAATCTGATCAGCAATAACGCAGTCCAGAACACATCCTGTCTGAGCAGACAATGTACTATAGAATGTAGAGATGTACTCATAAGAGAATTGAATCAATAAGCCGATAACCGATGTTCTATCTAGAACTAAGGCCTATACCCAATAGATATTTTGAGTACTTTTTTTAACATTCAATTTTTACATAAATCGGAAATATTAAAATGTCACATCAATTATTAATGAATAAATATAAGTAATTTTTAGGTGCTTATAAATAACACGACTTCCACTCTTTCAGGGGCTAGGTGGCTTCGTATTCAAGAACTACTTAGTGATACAGCAGCAGAGTGCTTAACACTGGCACTATAAACAGAAAACTGCTTCTCAAGCTTCAGCGGCAGCAAGAAAGTATGGCAAATTTTGGTGACCTCTTCTAAGTCTTGTTAATTCAATGTTCGTTGTCCAAGCACTAGAAGAACTCTATTATTGTCAGCATTAACATGACACATACAAAAAAGTTATCGGTTAATCATATCGGCACGGCAGGGAGTTCAATGACCGATACTGATAATGAAAAACTTGGCCAATAACCGATAGACTGATACATCTCTATAGAATGTCAGTTATCCGAACACGTTGGGGATTGAGAGGTGTTCGGATAACTGAAATGTTCAGATAACTGAATACCATAGAAAAAGTATTGTAAAAACACTAATGAAGGGGCATGTCTACATGTGCTACTATAGATTTTGGGTGTTCAGTAACTGAAGTGTTGGTATAACTGACATCCTACTGTATTTACTCGCTCATTTATTGTTACTATTCCGCTCAACAGTGCCACCCTTTACCATTCTTAAAGTGGGCGGGCTTTATTGTCAGTTAAACCTTGAGACCTTGAGAATTGCTTAAAACCTTGAGACTTAAGAAAATTGTGAGAATTGGTAGGGCTGATTTTGTGATGTGGACATTTCCTTCTACACTGGCACTTTAATGAACTATATGCTCATCTTACCAGTTAAAATGTTTAATCCTTGTGTGCAAATTATAGTTTTTGTAGGTGGTGTGATTTAATATCACACACCACACTGCCTACAGTATGCAAGCACTAGTTGTCATTCCAATTATTATATTTTTGTGAGTTACAAGCAGTGTCTAGTCCCAAGGAGCCTAGGCAAAAGAGGACAGACTCTTACATGCAACTTTACTGGCTTCTTCTTTAAAATTAAACTTACAGAACTAGCTACGAAGGAGTCTGGTGACAGATGTGTATCAAATTTATTTTCAAATTCGTGCGTAAATGGCCTCATGCAAAGACAAGTTGTTGTGCTCACCAATCGTGTCATTCTATCTCATTATCGATAGCTACATACATTATTGGTAGATACTGCAGTAGAAGTAAATACATATTAGTAAAAACAAACAAAAAATTTTTTTTATTAAATTGAGATTTTTTTTTTGTTGGCTTAGATCTATTGTTGAGCTGGTTAACAAAGAAGGCAAGGTCAATACCAGGCTGGACAAGATACACACTAAGAATGACCAGACTAAAGAGAGGCTGAAGCAGTCTAGCCAGAAAGGGGACCAGATCAAGTTGAGGAAGGACACCATTCTGAGAGAGGGCCAGACAACTGTAAGGCTAGACCAGAGTGACACCAAGAATCAGACCAGTATGAGAAAGGACCACAAGCAACTGCAGCATGATGAAAGTAGTCCTCAAAAGAGCCAAACTAGCCCAGAAATGGACCAGAAACATCAGAAAAAGGGTCAGACCAATCGAAAAAAGGACAAGGACAAGACCTCTTTGAAAAAGGACAAAACTGAACAAAATCCAGGTCAAAAGAAAGAGTCTTTGAAGCGGTTAACTTGGTATCAAATGGACCATCTCAAATACTTGAGAAGGACACAGCCAGAGTTATACACCATCACGAAACTCTCTCGCAGCTTTGGTATCAGCATAACTGCAGTTGTTAAAATATTACAAAGCAAATTTGACCCCCCTCAGGAAGTAAAAGACAGACAAGACAGCAAGGCTAAAGAACAAGCTAAGCTGCGAAAGGAAATGTTCAAGAAGAAGTTGATGCAAGAAAGCAATCAAACATCACCAGAAGGTACGAAAGCCAAATCATCTGATGGCACCAGCATTATTCCGTCTTCCGTCAAGAGAAAGTTGGTCAGTGGTTCAAAGGAGTTATCATCCAGCAATACTGAAGATTCCTCGAAGGGAAAGTTTAAAAAGATGAAGTCCTCCCATAAATAATGTCATCCTCTGTTTCCGCTATTGCTAGTTTGCCTTAATCTTCTATTGCCTACATACATATCATGAATTATTCTTTGTTGATTTCAGACATTTATTTTGCACAGACTCCACCCTTACTACCTTCAAGTTCCTCAGTTCATGACGTGTGTCTGGCAAACTACATCTCTGCAAAGAGGATAGCCATGAATTATTCATTTAATGATAATAATAAATTGCACTCGGTACTGGCAATAGTTTTGTTTCTTAGCAATCGCCAAACACAAGCCATCACTTGGTCAGTATACACACAATCTAAACAAAGTGAAATTGTCGAATTCACCCTTTTATGTACAGAAATTTGTTGTCCCCACCCCCAATTGGTATTCAGTCATTACCATGAGTGTTCACAAACTTGGCGAAAGAGGTGTTTTGGGTATACGTGGTCTATTAATCTGTCAGGCATGCAATTTAGGAGCATAGTGTGCACTAGGAGACTGTATTCAGTGTATCCATTTGTAAAAAAAAATTAAATTGTAAAATACAGCTAACTAGTTAAAAAAAGAAATTACCAGCTTAGTTATACAATATAATCATAAAATCGTTCTGAGTAAGTTCATACCTAAATCAACAGTCAATTGTCAGTAATGTCCAAATTTAGAATGTGAGAGACAAACAGACAAGATGACTACTATAACTCTCTGGCGCATACACGCTGATGGTTAATAAAAATTATGATTTAATAAATAAAATTTTATGGTACAACGTATGTCTTATTGATGTGATTACTGAGTTGTCATAATGTGACATAGTGATGATAAAGAGTGCTGTATCCAGTGTTAAAAATAATTTAAAAATGTCGGCCTAACCTGGTGAGCTTAGCTATGGACCCGTACTATCACTGAAAAATGAATTTTGTAATCTTCTGACTAGGAGGAACCCGAGAAGAACTGCCAAGTTGGTCACAAACTGGAAACTTCCTTCATAGAGGTATCGAGGAGCAAACACCCACCACACCATCAAGTGGCGTCTATGCATGCTCGCAGCTGCTGCCGTGGTTACAAGCTAGCACAATAAAACAGGAATAAACAACTACATAATTCAAGAGAGAACGTGGGATAAGTAAAAAATAATTTTTGGGCATTAATCCACAGTAAGTTGGTAAAGTAAGGAGAAGACCTCTAGCTATTTTTACCGTCTCGAGGGTTCATGTGTGATGTTGTTAATTTGATTACTATTCTCTAACCTTCCATGAATTTAGAACACAGTAGGAAATGAGCAAAGGTAGAACTCTGTCACTAAGAGTGCAGGCCTTGTCCGCTGTCTTCATCAGAACAAGAAGTGTTAGGCCTAATCCAAACAGTATCTGCACACACAGTAACACACACATTGATGTGACAACTCATTGCCGTGACAATCTCATTGCTGGCACTGATCTCTGCTATTACACACATGACGAGTAGGAAGGCAATGCAGTTTGTTGATGTAAACACATTTATGAAGACTTTCCTCCTGTCACATAAAGGTTCCTCCCCCGACTCACATGTCAGTGAATGACCTCTAATACCCACATATCTGTCTGATCTTTAGTTTAATTGAAGTCATCCTTGAGTCCCACTCCACCTAGATCAAGTCTCCCCATCACCAGTAATATCAAGCACCCATTTACTGAACTCCACTCACCAATGCACCACACACTGAGCTCCACCCACCAATGCATCACTCAATGAGCTCCACCCACCAATGCACCACTCACTGAGCTCCACCCACCAATGCACCACCCACTGAGCTCTACCCACCAATCAGCTGACTCACCTGTGAGGCCATAGTGTTGAGGCCCACCAGTAGGGCGGCCAGAGGCAGGTTGTATTTGGTGATCTCTCCGTGGATGCCCACAAAGGCAGCCTCGAATCTGAGACTAGTGACAGTAGCGTGGTGACCAAAACTAAAGAAAGAGTGAGAACCCAGGAAGATCCAAAACACACACATCTCCAACATTCCATCTGTGGATACAGAGAGCCAACAAAGTGGACAACACACACACGCACAATCATACCCACATACACACACACACACAATCATACCCATACACACATACACACACACACGCACAATCATATACCCATACACACACACACACACACACACACAATCACACCCATACACACACACAATCATACCCACACACACACACACACACATCTATCACACTACCTTTGTACATTCATACCTTTTTCTTGTTTTTTGAAGATGTACAGAACGCATCCCATCTCTACAGCAGTGAGAAATGCCGACAATGCAATTCCATCATTCAGAAGCATAGCGAGAGGCACCCAAAGAGCTACTACAATCACTGCAACAGCCACACCCATCAATGCTCCCGTACCCGGTCGCAACACTGCCTCCATAGTTTCAAAGACCGTATCACTCTTCTCCTTTTCTCTTCCCTTTGTTCTCTGTCTTGGACCATCGTAATTATCAGCTTGTTGCTGACGTGTCACAGAGCTAACAGCGGAATGTTTGACTCCATAATACTTAGCTTCCAAACGGCCAGACAACAGACGATTCACATCAGACGTCCTGAACAGTCTAAAGACGGCAGCAACGATGATCACAGCAGCCACACAATAGGCCGAGAGAGGAGCTGCAGTGTGTTGCCAGGGAGCCAGGGATAGCCGGGCATTCTGGGGGAGGCTCTGCACATTCCAGTGCACCCAGACACACAACACGCATAGCCCCAGGGCAGACTCAATCAAGACGGCAACCGTCCTGCCCAGGACCGTGCGGAGACCCGTCAAGCGAAGCAACAACGCGAAGCTGACAGGAACAGTTGCCACTGATAAGCAGGATGCAGCCAACCGCCAGTTTGCCAAGCCACCCAATGAATCACCAGTTGAAGTCAAGCCTTGAATAAATGAAGTTGAGTAGCAGCCATCTTGTATCTGAAGATCTCGACACGCATAGAAAGCTTTCGAAAGACGCACACAAGTCATAATGACCAAGTAAGGAGCCAATGTAACCAGCATATCCTTCAAAGGGAATCTAAACTTCTTATACTTTCTCATAAATTCATTTTGAAGATCCCTTATGGCGAAACCAGCAATCATAGACTGAATGAAGAAGGCCAACATGTCAGCTTCATAGAGGATAAAGCTATTGGAGAACATAGTAGCCGCATGAATAGCCAGAAGCAATATAGCAAGGACCTGTAGTAAGTCTGCATGCCATACAAGTTCTGCCAACACACCCATGGATTTGAGAAACTTCAGGAAACGTAAAAGATTCTTGTGAATCACAGTCCTGAATTGGATAAGAGAGACAGTGAGAATGGACAGCAAGCAGGCAAAAACAAAATTCAGCAAGGATGCCAGAAACCCAAGAACAGAAACTTCTATCCCCAAAATCAACAATAGAACTGCACCCAGTATAGCTCCTACTGCTCCACCAATTGGTAAGGACGTGCTGATGGCATGCAAGGCCTCGTGCACGTCCAGGAGCATAATGGTGGACGCTGCCACAGACACAGCCAGCAGAAGCAAACCTTGCTTGATGGGAAAGTCGTCAAACTTGGCCCAAACTTGAGAACACATTCTCTTCACACTCTTGGTATAGGAGATGAACTTACCAGCCATTTCAGTCAGGGTTTGCTGAGGTGCTGGAGTGCCGCTTCTATCTGTCCCAGAATAGGCTGTGAGTTGCCTGTAGCTGTCCATTATACTACTAAACTCAATTTCCAACGACTTGAAGTCATCTGCCGGGAAGTCACCAGAGTATTGAACGTATGTCATCAGGTAAGTGTGCAGCTGCTCGGCATTGGCTTTCAGAGCATCTAGAAAATGCAAGGTCACTCTTCCAGTGTAGCCGTCTCTGACTTCTCCATCAGCATGACCTCTAGAATGTTTGTCTTCATTTTTCTCATCCTCTGCTGGGTTTTGCATCTTTTCCTTCATCTCTGGTCCTGTGTAAGGTAAGAGAACCTCTGATATGAAGGTGCCCAGGTTGGAGAATGGGATGGGAAGACCAAGAACGAGGGATGTGGTGGGTACAATGTCCACTTGGTCAATCACACGACCAACGGATGGCTGGAATAAATATAACATAAATATAGGGGCTCCATATAATCCCTCCCACCAAAACTAACTATATCAATTATTACAAATTATGTATTACAACACACAAATGATAAGCGAGTTTCTTTGCACAATTATTACTTGTATGTCATTAGTATACAATGCTTGCTTGCCACGGGGTATTTTCCATACATTCCTATGCTGAAAAATTCTTTTTAACACAAACAAAAATTCCTCCCTCCCAATTTAATCTCATAAACAAGCAACAAGATATTATTGAGAGAAATTCCAGTGGATGCAGCAATTTTTTTCAGTTCTTCTAGGATCTTTGTACTTATGCAGTGACTTCATTCTCTCATCTTGTTTTGCTATTTTGAATAAAACCCACTACTCTTCTTCAGCAATCAGGATAAGTTTTTACAGTCATTCACCCACCTTCCCCAAGCTTTTCTCTCCTTTTTTTTTTTAACAAGGTTCTTATAAACTGTTCAAATGTAAATTAAAAAAATAAAATTTTATTTGCATTAGCTAGGTAGCTATATAGCTAACTACTAGCCGGCTAGAATTGCGTTTATACTAGTAAAGAACTATGGAAAAAGCTACAAAAGGAAAGATTTTAAAAAGACTTACCCATCGGATGATACGACGTAGGATTGCGCTTATATGGCCATTTAGCCACAGGCTAGGTGGGGTTAATCCAAGGCGGAAGTTCCGGTGTGTTGGGTAAAGATTGCACGGAGCGCGCACGCATGCCGGGCGGGTGAACAGCGGGAGCATGAGGTCAGTGTACCATTCAGTCATTTGAGAAACGATGCTAGACTGAGTTTCAAGGTTCTGCGTTTCTTGAGAGACTGAAACATGCGAGTAGGAGTGAGCATGGCCGAGGAAGGTACCTCTACCGATGGAGCTACCGCGGGACCGACTCCAGAGATAGTTGCCTGTATACAGAAGGTGGTTGAGGAGACGGTCAAGCGTCTCGTGGCTCGGCCTAGCGAGGGCTCAGGAGAGGGTTAGTCTACGGACGGCGCCGCTGGAAGTACTCCAGCGTCGGCTGCTGGTGAGCCAACTCGGTTTGGGTTGGGAGGGTAGTAGCTACGTGATCCCTCACCCGGGGATGCTCCCGAGGGCTGGAGGCTGTTATGTACGTGGGATGGTGGTAATGGGACTGGTTGGCTTAGCCTCCAATACGGAATAGGTTCCATAGGCACTAGTATTGTGGTGGGCCTGGTGTGTACAGGTTCCACACTTAGTAGGTAGGTAACCAGTGGCGTGACCCTGGTTTAGGAAATACAATAATTTTATTTATTTATTATTTATTTATTTTATTATGTATTTATTTTATTATGTATTTATTTATTTATTATTTATTTATTATTTATTTATTATTTATTATTTATTATTATTGTATATTCATTTATCTATTATTCCCCTTTTGTTTCACTGCATTGTTGTGTGTACGTCCTGTGGTGCGACCCAGGTCATGGTGCCGGTGGTGTGACCCCGGTGTCGCTGTACGTATGTGAGCGAGGGATGTTTCCTGTGGTGTGACCCAGGGTCTTATGTGCCTGCTGTGTGACCCCGGCATGGTGTGTTCCTCTGGTGTGAGATGCTCCCTGTGGTGTGACCCAGGGTCGCGTGGGCCCAGTGGGGGCCAGTCTCTGCTTTGCTGCTATGGCGAAGGCGGATTGGTTGGCAGCCAGTGGTGTGACCCTGGCTGTGTGCTTTCTCAGGTAACGCACTACTTGTGGTGTGACCCTGGGTGTGCGCTGATTTTGGGGTGCCTTATTTACATGTGTCACTGAAACCGTGTTGGTGTTCATGTAGGGCTAGGCACAGTTGACGCTGGCCGAGTGCGCGATCTCGGTCTTCCGGTGATCAACGACGATGTGCCTCCATCAGTGGCCCCTGTGGTTGGACCCAAGAGTGCCGGAGCAGGTCTGGAGCCAGCCAGCACCAAGAAGGGTGATGTGGCTGTGCAGAAGTATCAGTGGGCCCCACTTTGCCGGTGGTACCGGCACGCATCGTGCGACGTGTGTTGAGGGGTGATTACGTGGACATGGCCGAGTTGACAGAGGACAACCTAGAGTTGGAGCTCCGTCGGTCCACTGAGGGTGAGGAGGGGAAACCAACCCCCCTGAGCAAGTTGAAGCCGGTGGCAGATCCGTTGACCTGGGCGAGGTCCTTCTGCCTATATGCCGGGATTGTTGTGATTGCCCATCCGGACAAGGCCCGGGATCTGTTGGCCTATCTGGCTACCCTGCTGGCGGGGGCCGAGAGAGGCGATTGGTGGAGAGCCTATGACAGTCGGTTTCGGCAGCAAATTCCTGCACTCGAGTCAGCAGAGTTTGGGAAACTGGACCAAGCACTCTACACTCGTTCCATCTTTGCCACTGGTGTGGCTGGCAGTGGTCAGCGTGGAGGCCTTCTGTTCAGGCAGAGGGCAAGAGCACACCACCAGCAAAGAGGCGCAAGGTGGCGCCATGTTATGCCTGGAACGATGGGAGGCCTTGCGTTGCTATTCCTTGTTGTTTCTCACACGTGTGCTCCAAGTGTGGGGGTGATCACCGCATGCCCTCCTCCGGTGGAGAGCTCTTCTGCTCCTGTCAGCAGTGCCTGACCTGAGATTGCTTGAGACTGTGGAGCCCTTGTGTGCTCATGACTTTTGTGTGTGTTTCATTTGCTATCCGAACATTGTCGATTTCAATGTGTTGATTGTTGTTGTTGTGGTTACAACTATTTGATGGTAATTCCTGGTGTTGAGTGAAAACTTGTACTTGGGTACACTGTTGTGTTTGTGTGAGTAGGAGTGTTTACGGGGGAGTACTCGCATGTGGCTGACCTGCTCATTTTGGCTGGGAGGAGGCCGTTAGACGACACTCCTTCCCGTCTGCTTCCAAGAGAGTGGAGCTCTATCAGGACTCCAATGTGTGCAGACGTGTGGACGAGCCTCCTGCAGGATCACCCTGACAGAGCTTATTGTGGGTTCCTGATTGACGGTCTTCATGCTGGATTCCGGATTGGGTTCCAGTATGGTGGGGCTGTGTGCAAAAGAGTGGCTTCAAACATGCCCACTGCTCGTGATCACCCTGAAGTGGTGAGGGGGTTCATAGAGACTGAGTTGAGAATGGGCAGAGTGTTTGGCCCGATTGACAGTGAGTGTCTGCCGTTGGTGCAGATCAACAGACTAGGGCTGGTGCCTAAGAATCATCAGCCAGGTCGTTGGAGGGTCATAGTTGATTTGTCCTCCCCTGAAGGTTCCAGTGTGACTGACGGCATAGAGCGTGAAGTGGCTAGAATTGCGTTTATACTAGTAAGAACTATGGAAAAAGCTACAAAAGGAAAGATTTTAAAAGACTTACCCATCGGATGATACGACGTAGGATTGCGCTTATACTAGGAAAAAACTATTATGAAAAAGCTACTATGAAAGATTAAAAAAAGATGCCGATTGTCTTACTTTGTTCGGTACGGGTGGAATTTAAGTATATTCATTGAAACCCACACCAAGTTTACCTACGGATGTTCATTGGTATAAATAAGACAACCTCTTTCCTAAAGTAGGTTTAACCACACCACGGAGTTCTCACGTGGTAATTACGTCATTATCATAATGGTTACAATTTCCTTTGCATCGCAGATACAGCGCAGTGATGGAAGGTCCAAAGCCGTTCTTGAGCCTTTATGGAAGTGACGAATACCTATCAGATATCCTATTGATACAAGATGTTAACGCTGTACTACCACAGCAAGAATCCGGAGTAGTCACAACAGCTACTGAGTCAAACTACCCTTTAGTCAGTTACCAGTCCTCAGGGCAATCCACGCAAGAACAACAGGGCTTCCACAACAGTCAGCACAACTAAGAGAATATGTATTTCATTAACTTTTTTTTTTTTTCATTTCATACCAGTCATTCTTCAATACAAAAAAAGTGTGGTATTATTTTGAAATACAACAGCAGGGGAAAAGCGAAATTCCAGGGAAACGCTATTAGCAATGGTAGAGAGAGGTCTCTAGATGGTGCTTGGAGGAAAGGCATGAAGGCCAGAGAGACTTGGGTGTAGAGATGAGAGTGTGAAGGAAAAAAATTATTTGGGGGGGGGGGGGGGGGGGAGGAATAGTGTTAACATATGTAGCGAGGATTCGTAAATTCCTCGGCAGGAATAAACGGTTAAAGGACCTCACCTCTCGCTCTCTACGTGGCAATTCCCAAAGCGCAAATAGACCCTATCGCTGGCACCTACGGCGCTTGCAACGGGGCCCTGCTAAAAGCGGGAAATATACGAATTCAAATAGAAATCGAGAGCCAAAACAACAAAGTAATATGAGACATTAAATAACCAGCACAATGTCATAAAACGAGTGGTTAACCATAAATGAATATCATTATAGCTGCAAATGAAAAGGGTCGACAACATTTGTTGCGAGCAAATAACTACTAAGTTATTGTTTGTGTAGTTCGCGGAAGACTCGAGTCAGGTACCTCAGGGCGTAATCCCTTGTGGAGAGCCTGTGGCCTCGACATCTTGGGGGGGAAGGAGCTGCTGATCCTCTGGGAGTATAAGGATCAGTAGGTGTGTTGATCGTTTGTAGGTCCTGCCTTGGCATTTGATGTCTACTGCTCTGACGATGCCATCTGATCCGGGGTAAATCTTGAGAATCCTGGCGAGTGGCTAGTGTCACACTCTTAGCATCTTGTCCTTGACTAAGACGACGTCTCCTACCATGAAGCTTCGAGAGGGCTTTAGCCACTTCTGGCGGGCATGGAGTGCCTGAAGATAGCGAGTGCTCTACGTGTGCCACAAGTCTTGCTGGAGACGTTGAACCAGGTTCCAGCACTTGAGTGACGTGATGGGGATGGATTCCTTACAGATGTCTGACGGTGGTGCCTTGAAAGGGCGTCCTACGAGAAAGTGACCACCTCGGTGAGAATAGTATAGAGCTCTTGGAAAGTGAGAAGGTACGGCCCGCCATCTTCCGAAGTAGCATTTTCATGGACTTCACTCCTGCTTCCCAAAGCCCGCCGAAGTGAGGGGCTCTGGGTGGAATGAAATGCCATTTGACACTGGAGTTGGTACAAAAGTGAGATAGAGCTGTTTCTGTGGAGTCAGATGTGAGTAGTTGCTGAAGTTCTTGAATCTCGCTCTTAGCTTCCTGGAAATTCGTGCCGTTATCGGAATGTATGTGGCTAGGGAGACCTCTTCTTGCACAGAAACGTTGGAGGGCAGCCATGAACTCGGTGGTAGTCAGGTCTGCACATAACTCAAGATGGATGGCTTTGGTGGTGAAACAGACAAAAACGCAGACGTATTATTTGACTTTGACTGGGCGACGCGTGTAACCTTGACGGATCTGGAGTGGGCCAGCAAAGTCTACTCCTGTAATGTTAAAGGGCATCGTTGTGGTCGTTCTCGATAGGGGAAGAAGTCCTATGCGTTGACATAGAGGCCGTGAGTAGGCTTTCTGACAGGTGGGGCAATTTCTGCTAATCATCTTGAGGTAGTTCTTCAAGCCAGGAATGTGATACGTCACTGCCAGAATGCAAAGAAGGATGGAGACTCCGGCGTGTGAGTAGACGCGATGCAATGTGGAGATCAAGAGTTTAGTGAGAGGAGATTTCAGGGATAAAGGGATGAGAGTCTTCGACTTGGATGAATCTTGTGGATCTCGAATCCGTCCGCTAATGAGAAGGAGTTGATCCTTGTCAAGAGACATGTCGAACTTTGCAAGCGGATGTTGCTTGGGGAGTCTTCTTCCAGAAGCTAGGCAGTCAAAGACTTCTGGGTACATCTCACACTGAGATAACTTTTAAATTGATTTCTTTGATGTCTGGATCTCATCAGTTGACAGAGAGGATGTGAAAACCTTGGAAAATTTGGAGCCTTGGACATTGTGGATAAATCTTCGGATCCACGCAACCACTCTGACAAGGTGATTGAAGGATGAGTAGTATTTCCACAGTGGGTTGTCTGGCGGACTAGAGGGTGCCATCATGACGACAACTTTGGTCTCTGGGAGAGTATTTGGCGGTGTGAATTGTGGCTTTGGCCATTCTGTGGGAGGTAAATGGAGCCATGGAGGGCCATGCCACCATAGAGATGAGGGAATCAGAGAGGAAGCTGAGGTTCCCCTGCTCAACAAGTCTGCAGGGTTGTGCAGAGAGCTGACGTGTCTCCATTGTGAGGACGGAACGGCTTGTTGTATGAAGGATATACGATGGGAAACGAATGTATTTAGAGACGAGGGTGACTTTTGAAGCCAACAGAGAACTATCGAGGAGTCTGTCCATGCAAATGCTTGTGAGTTTTCGATCTTAAGAAGTTTTGCAATGTAGGGTAGACGTTTTGACAGAAGATGGGAAGCTACTAACTCCAATCTCGGGATGGATTTCGTTGAGAGAGGTGCTACTCGAGCCTTAGAGAATAGGAGAGAAGTAGACACTGTAGTATCCTGATGAACCATTCAAAGATATAAGACTGCTCCATAAGCTGCTTTGGAGGCATCAGCAAATCCGTGGATAGATCAGAAAGCAATGGGGCTGTTGTGCTTGGTGAAGCGTCGAGAAATAGGATAGTTAATACATCCACATAAAACTCGTTTAAGGTTGCTTGAGAGAGGCTGAAGGATGGGAGTCCTGATGTGATTCAGCCAGGTGCCGGATGACTCGAGTTGCTAGGAAAGGAGATGAGCGAACTCCAAACGTGAGTCGTTTCATCCTGTAGTCTGCCACGTTTCCATCAGTGTCTCTATGGAGATAGCGATGCCAGTCCTTCTCCTCGTCATGCAGGATGATCTCCCTAAACATCTTGGAGATGTCCACACTAAATGCAATGTTGTGACTTCTGAAATGGATGAGGATATCGGACAGTCGAGGATACAAGTTGGGACCTGTCAGCAAACACTCATTAGGGAAACCCCAGTTGATGAGTGGGCTGAGGCGTCGAAGACAGCTCGCAGCTTGGTTGTGGTTGAAGCTTCCTTGATCACGCCATGTACAGGCAAATAATAATGTGGGGATTGGATCTCGGATGCTGGCACTGGCTCTGAATGATCTAGAGAAATATATTCCTGGAGTACATCCTGGAATTGTGAGAGTTTGTCCTTCCGCTTCAGTGACCTTTCATTTTGGAGGAAACGCTTGACTGCCATGTTGCGGGAGGAACCAAGGTCAGGAGGGTGTTCCTTTCTAGGCAACTTGACAATGTAACGTCCATCTGAGTGCCTCGAATGTGTATCTTCAAAGTGTTCGAGTGCTCGTATGTCTTCTGTTAACATGATGGGTTCGTCGGGCAACTTCTCCAGCTCCCATAGCTGTTGGAGGGATTCGTGAAGAGGGTCATCCCGGATTTGCACTTTGAGGACTGGCTGGGACTGATTGCTGTCTAGTGGTGCAACAATAGTCCAGTCGAATAGAGTGGGTGTAGCTGATATAGCAGACTCCCGTGAGTATATTGGAGTGCCTTTGATGCACTGTATTACATCAAGTGAACCTATGAGAGCATCCAGGTGGCCACCCAAAGAGGCATCAGCAAGTGGTGTTTTGCCTTTGAGGCAAGGATCTCGCAGGATGTCGTCTGGGCGCTTCGGAGGTGTGGCACAAGGAATCCTGGAGACCACTCCAAATTTGATAGTCACAAAGTCATTAGAATATAACGAGTGAAGAGTGGCTTGAACGTAGGCTCTAGACCTGCCTCCTCCCATCAGACCATCAAGTTCCATCTTCTGTGGGTGTCTCTTGAAGCGTAAGCTAGATGCAAGACTCTCTGACATTAGTGAAATGGATGCACCATTGTCTAGTGCGAGTCTGACTCGTCGAGAGAGCGGACCATTACGGACATCCACTATGGCTGTATTGAGTAATCCAGGGTGAGGACTTAGAGTTGAAGGGGTCTCATGATGATCTGCAGGAGAGGCAGGGGCAGCTATCATAGCTGGTAATCGAGGGGCTTCTACACTGGTTGATCCAGGTGACACTGATGAGGTGGAGTCCTCATGAAGCAATGTATGGTGGCGTCGATTGCACTTTCAGCAGTTGAATGCAGAGGTACATTGTGAGCAGATGTGGGACGCTAAAAGGCAGTTGGTGCATCGCTTGTGGTCCCTGACTGTTTGAATGCGCTTGGCGGCATTGTAGCCAAGGAACGTTGAGCATCTGGAGAGGCTGTGTTCAGCATTGCAAATGGGGCAAGTATTAAATCCTGTCGAGCTGACTTTGAGTACTGTGTGATGTCGTGTCTTCTTAGATAAGTTAGATGGCTTAGAAGTTCTGCAAGATTTGACTGGCTCGTAGAAGACAGAAGAAGTCAAGAAGGGTTTCTCTGGAAGACTGAACTCCCTTTGTCTGAAGAATGTGAGGATTTCTTCAATGTTGGGAAACCTGTTGATATCGGAGTAGTTGGAAGTCCATTCGTGACGTACCTTCTCATCAAATCCTTCCATGATGATGGCAGCCAGAAACTGTTGAAAGGTGGCTCCTCCAGCACGCTCCATACCATGCATATTGATCTCGATCTTCTCACGCATGTGTCGGAGGCTCTTGCAGGTGTAGGAGTATCTGTCAGGAGTGATGAATTGCCGTACATGGTGAGGGTATACTAGCTGTGGCTGGCCATAGGCATCTTTGAGTGCTTTCATTGCAGAATCATATCCATTCTTTCCAGCTTGGTAGAATTCCACAACTCGTCGTGCTTCTTCTGACAGCATAGCATTGGCCAGGAGACAACACCGTTCTGGTTCAGTTAATCCTGTTCCCTGCCTGTCTATGGCAGCAGTGAAGAGCGCATGGAAGTTGAACCAGTCTGTGGGCTTCCCAGAGAACTTGGGTAGTTCTAGATGGAGCTTTGACACGCTCACTGCAGGAGGCGGATTCAAAGAAACTGGATCGAGGTGTGAAACTTTCTCAAGCTTAGTCAAGGTGTGCTCGCTGGACATGCGGTTGTAGATGTCTCAAATTGCTTTGCATAGAGAATCAGTTAAGATGTTGATAGGTGGTACGTTATTGAAACATCAGGCCTGTTCTTTGAGAGAGGTAATTTTCTCCTCAAGTGTCTGGACCTTGGTGATGATGGCTGGTGTTGAGATACAGTCCACTTCATTGATGGTATTGAGTGAGTCTAGGAGACAAGTTCCTTGATTATAGATTTGCTTAGCTTTGTAGTTCTTGGATACTGCACGTAATAGATCAGAGTGATCATCCAAGATCTTCAAATCTCTCATTATTTCATCTTCACGCTCTGATGAGGAGGCTGTGCTGTTAGATTCTCGAAGTTCTTCATATCGCTGCTGAAGAGCCTTGTGCAACGTCACGTTCTCTTTGCAGGTAACTGAGAGCTCTGCAATGTCTTCTTGAGAGATGTCTAAGAAAGAGTGTTCATTCACGAAACTCTCATAGCGAGTCTTGAGTCAACTGTCCACGGCGACTGGAGCGTTTAGCCTTCACAGAAGCTAGGTCTGTTAAGTTGGCTATGATTTCAAGTTCGATAGACAGAGACATGACTGGACACTGATTCTGTAATGGTTTTAGCTGCTGAGTTATGAGTATGGTGAAATCTCAAAGGTGAAACCTGCTCAACAGCCAGAAACCAGAACAGAGTATTGTGCAGTCAATAGCTGAAGTGTAGAGCTTCGCTCGTGTGGATCTTCATAGGCATAGACGTAAGGTTAGTAGATCTTTGAGTCGTTCGCCTAGTCGTCCGTTGCGAGAATCCGGCTCGAAGGACCAAATAGCGAGGAGTCGTAAATTCCTCGGCAGGAATAAACGGTTAAAGGACCTCACCTCTCGCTCTCTACGTGGCAATTCCCAAAGCGCAAATAGACCCTATCGCTGGCACCTACGGCGCTTACAACGGGGCCCAGCTAAAAGCGGGAAATATACGAATTCAAATAGAAATCGAGAGCCAAAACAACAAAGTAATATGAGACATTAAATAACCAGCACAATGTCATAAAACGAGTGGTTAACCATAAATGAATATCATTATAGCTACAAAGGAAAAGGGTCGACAACATTTGTTGTGTGCAAATAACTACTAAGTTATTGTTTGTGTAGTTCGCGGAAGACTCGAGTCAGGTACCTCAGGGCGTAATCCCTTGTGGAGAGCCTGTGGCCTCGACAATATGATAGCACGGGAAAGAAAACTATGGTATTCGGATAAATAACACTCATGCGTGCGGCGAGAAATTTCACTCGGCTTCACCTCATGAAAATTGCTCCACTCCTGCTATTAATTCCTAATACCACAGTTTTCCGTGCTATTATATCTCCAAATAGCTCTGCTCTTATCTTTATTAATTAAATTTACTAGTATTTCTTAAAATAAATGTTCTGAAAAACAAGGTGCTTAACAGCAAAACCTACTAAATATATTTACATATAATATATATATTATATATATATACTGTGTGAAGCATAATTGAACATGTCCTTTGTGTCAAGACTGTCCTGATTGTAACTTGCTGCTTTGAAGGTATCATTACTATCATCAGAAGATCACAAAATCACTGCGTGCATTGAAGAAAGTACAAGATATATCGTAAGGAGAACTTGTGGAGTACAATGAGAATCTCTATGTGCATGATCTGTTTTGAGTGCAGTAGTACATGCCCTAAGTAACCGTGCCAAAGGGTTCCAAATCTCAACACACTGAGTAGCGAGGTCTAGTACTTTTTTTACTACCCAGCTTTTTACTCCTAAAGTATTTTGCATGCTTAAAACTGCACTGAATGATAAAAAATAAAATTATATTCACTGGCACAGCGCTGTTTTAAATCAAATGGAAAGGTCAACAATGCTGAACTCGCATAGGCCACCTTATCATTTATTGAGTCGTAGAGTGTGATCTTGTGATATAGACAGATCACTGAGAAAAGAGAGAATATAGTGCATACAATATCTCCAGTGGAAAAATGGTGAGTTGTAGTACTAACTGCATAATGTTATTTATTCCACACTAGATATCTTCACATGCTATTTTTAGGTACACAGTTCTCAGGTTATCACATGGAAAGGTGTTATCTCGTGCTGCACTGCAAAGCTCATTACCCTAGTAGTTATAGCAACCACCTGGCTTGCCAATTTTCTGTTGTTGTTTTTTTACAGCTATCTTCCTTTTAGTGAAGCCTACCCACCTGCTAAAATATAATTTTTTCCAAGGGAGGGAGGGGGGAAGGGGGAAAAGGGGCATGACTTGAAGGGGGGCAGTTACACATTATGGAGATTACATATATACAGTGTAAAGTCTGGTATCTGACAGCAGTAAAAACCAGCATGCATGTGGGAGAGGATTGTATTAGTCATACTGTCTATTTGTCTGCCTGTCTGTTCACGCTTTGGTTTAGGAAACTTACTGACATTTAACTGTTGGTTCAAGTCTGAACTTACTCAGAACGACAATTTAAGACCTTTTATAGTGCTACTTTTTTTTTTAATTTTAGGCTGATTTTTGAAAACAAAAAACAAAACATAAAGCTATCAGCTCCATGCAGGTGCTAGCTTTGGTGGATAATGCCCTTTCGTCATGTTGTAATCACATGAGCTAATGATTTTTTGCAGTAAAACTCCAAGGGGGCAAAACAAATCCCAGAGGGTGAACCCCATTGCCCTCCCCTCCCAAAATAAACCCTGTCTAGCATAGAATAAACCACTAATTACACTTGTCAGAGTGATATGGCAGGATGTTTCATTCTCAGGCTTTATTTTCACTCGCCTCTGGCTCGTGAAAAGAAACTAGCCTGCTCATGAAATATACCTGACTCATGTAATAAGTACTATAAATTACTACTAAGTACATGCCACACTATAGCACTTTACTAGGTTGAGCTAATTATAAATGCAGTAACATATGGTATTTTCTGTTCATTCTGTTTATCCGCCTTCAATTCTTAATTAAATTAGTTCTACTTCTCACTTGCTATCTATTTTCTTGATTGTACTATATCACATCATTTTATTGCTTTACCTTCTCTTTTTTTTTTCTTCTTTTTTTTTAATACATTGGTATTGGTCCAGCCTCACAAGCAGGTCTGGACATGGAGTAGTATCGGTTCATTCTCCGAACATTATTCATATCGAACATTATTCATATCAAACATTATTCACATCGAACATTTATTTAGTTATGCGCATGTCAAGTTTTCCGTGTTTTGTTCGTGTGTGTGCGTTATTGTAGTTACCCATTGTTGTCATCGCTACTTTTAGTTGTTACTGTTGTTCATCTTATACAAAGTACTTTTCACAACTCTAATCTAACATCATCACTTGATTGTTCACGACAGGTCCAGTGAAACGTACCGAGGTTACCGGCGGTTAAAGGGGAAGAGTAGGCAGGTAAAGGGTCGCCCCTGCGCACGCAGGACGGCGGGAAGAGTACAGACGAGGTAAGACCCCGTGTAGTGAGACATAATTGGAAAATAAGAAAAGAGAGTAAGCGAAATAAAATGGAAGAAAAAAACAAGAGGGAGAAAGGCACTAGAGCGTCAGGGAAAGCCACAGCGGAGGCCTGTGGCGAAGAATCCAGGTGTACCCCGTCTAAGAAGAGGAAGATGGAAGGACATTCGGAGACTGAGAGAGAGGGGGAAGTAGACGAGGTAAAGGGCTTCTCGGTGGATGAGTTTAGGGCCGGGGTCGCCAGTATGAGAAAGGTGATGGCCATGGTGGCTAGATTCGGGGAACCAGACATGAATGGGCCTACTGCCAAGGATGGTGGAGCAGCTGAAAATGGTAGGTCCATCTTATGGCTCCTCATAGGCCGGGAGGGGGAGGCATTATATAGAGTAGTCAGGGACGTAGTGGGGCTGGTAGACTGGAGAAGCTAAGACAAACGTTCCTGGCTCACCTCCGTACTCCTGTGGTACGTGACAAACCGAGTCCAGTGGGCTTTGTGGAGGCGTCCAGGTGGCGGGTGTGGACGTAGATAGTAGGGAGTGAGGATGTGAGGAAGAGCCTCACTGTGAACTTGGTACCACACTCACTAGGAGAAAAGTGGTGTAGTAAGCGTAGTATAGTAAGTAAAGGAGGGGCGGGTAGAGACATAGCCGGGGAGAGTGGGAATGGACATGCAATAGGGGGGTGAGCGACATGGGGAGAGATAGCTGAAAAGGGTTGCGGTAGCAGCAATAGGGGGAAGAATGGGAGGTACACACCACATGCTTGCAGCTGAATAGGGGGAGGCACTGGACGAGTTGAGACAATGAAGCATGCTAGAGGCATGCAGGCTCAATCGGGTGCCCCAGAAAAAGACATTGTTGTGATCACCAGAGAGACGCCAGTGGCGCAGGATGGAAGTGATCGTTAAAGGAGAAGAGAGGGGGGTCGCTGGACGAGTTGAGAGAAGAGGCGCGTCTGAGACGTGCAGGCTCAACCGGGTGCCCCATAAAAAATTGGAAAGCTGACATGGTAGAGGGTATATAAAAATAGTGAAAAAGGGGGACACTGAACGAGTTGAGAAGAGAGGCACGTCTGAGACGGGCAGGCTCAACCGGGTGTCCCACGGTTGTTATGGTGGGGGTGCAACGTGGAGGCGCCAAGGGCGCAGTGGAGTTGTCATGTAAAGGTTGATGGATGGCCATCGAAAAAGGGGACAAGGGAGGACACAAGGGGTCATAGTGTGGCATGTAATGGACATGCTCGTTGATCTGTGTCTGCAGGTGAAGGGGCCTCACTAGTCACGAAGGCAAAGGAGGCGGGGGCGGCGTCCCTGCCTGAGGCAATGGGGGTAACGACTGGTCCCCTACTAGAAAAGCTGCTGAGCAGCATGTCGGACAAGGGGTCAGTCGGGAAAGAGGCAGGCAGGGCACAGAAGGCGGTGCACCTCATAAAGAATGTGCAACCCCTGCCGAAGAAAGTAGTGGAAGCCATTCAGGATGGCAATTTTGTGGATTTTGCCTGGTTCCCGGTCCTGGAGGAAGGCCCCACTGAGGGGGATTGGAAAGAGGGACCAGGGGAATTAGACGGCAGGAGCAGTAGCTCCAGTGAACGGAAGAGAAGGGAACGGAAAGAGGTGCCCGACCTCAGTATGTGGAGTACTTGTTTCTCCCTCTTCCAGGTGGCCTGGGCCTCACACAAGCCCGACATGTGGCTGCCGTTGACGGCATATAGGGAGACTATTTTCAGGCTGGCAAGACGCCACCCATGGGCACAAGTCGTTAAGTACGACCGGAGATTCCGGCAAGAGGCGGCCGGGAGAGACGATGTAAAGTGGGAGAAGGAGAAGGTCCCCCTAGTTATGGAACTTATGAGTGTCTCCACCCACGGCAAAGGAGAGACCAGAAGTGGTGGAGGCAGCAGTGGTGTGGTGCCTAAGAAGGGGGACCACAGAAGACGTGGAGCGTGTTTCCGCTTCAACAAAACCGACAGCACTTGTATGTTCGGTAACCAGTGCAAGTTTGCGCATGTGTGTTCAGCCTGTGGTGGAGAGCATCCCCTCTTTCAGTGTTATAAGAAGGGGGACGTGAGGACACTGCAGTCGACCGGAAGGCCGGTCTGAATCGACAAGAGACTAACACTCAAGCCATTTGTGCCACCAGGCGGATTGTCAGTCATGGAACATCATATATTGTGTTGTGTGGATTATGCAACTTGTGATAAGTATGAAGAAAAAAAAAAAAGGGGAAGGGCTAAGGCAGTAGTTGGGCGGGGGGGTGGGTAGGTAGGGGATGCACACACGGGGTTTCGGGTAATAAGGAAGTAGAGTGGGCGGGTAGATAGGGAGAGGGATAGGGAAGTGTAGGAGGATGGGTGACGTGGCACAAGGGCAAAAGCTGATGGTTGTGGTATGCTTCTGCAGGGTATCGTTTCACGAGGCAGCTGTTGGAGCTGGAGAATGTATCCGAGGGGCCCAGCAGCAAAGTGCTGTCGGGGGCGGAGGATGTGGTCACGCCTCTCCGGTGGAGGGCATGGGAGGAGGAACTGTTGGAGCACCCCGATAGAGAGTGGGTGGAGTTCCTGTTAAGAGGGGTCAGAGATGGCTTCAGATTTGGCCATGATCAAAGTGATGTGAGACTGGAGCGGAGGAGTGGGACCATGTATGAGGCCACTCAACACAGCACAATAATACGGGAGTACCTCGAGAAGGAGGTGAGGGAAAAGAGAGTATCGATTTTGGGGGAGTCCCCACAAGTATCGGGTATTCAGCTGTCTCCATTTGGGGTGATTCCCAAGAAAGGAAAGCCGGGGAGATGGAGGCTGATCATGAACTTATCTGCCCCAGAAGGGTGCAGCGTGAATGATGGCATAGCCAAAGAGCTGTCCAGGGTGGAGTATGCATCGTTGGACGACGTGGTGAGCAGAATACTGGAACTGGGCAAAGGGGCTATGATGGCGAAAACCGATGTGAAGGCAGCCTACAGGAACGTGCCGGTTCACCCTAGAGACAGGTGGCTGCTAGGGATGGAATGGGAAGGTGTGACCCATGTGGATGGCACCCTCCCATTTGGGCTGAGGTCAGCCCCTCTATTGTTCACGGCTCTGGGGGACGCAATCGAGTGGGTTGCGTCCAGGAGGGGTGCCAAGTGGGTGAGGCACTATATAGACGATTTTATAGTGGTTGGAAAGGAAGGCACGAATGAATGCGTGGAGGCGTTGAGAATATTTAAGGAAACGTGCCAGGTGTTGGGTATGCCGCTGGATGATGGCAAAGAGGAGGGACCAAGCGAGGTCATTACCTTCCTGGGCATTGTGATTGATTCCATCAAGATGGAAATCAGGCTCCCCCAGCAGAAACTGGAGGAGCTAAGGAGCACCCTCAGAAAGTGGAGAGGGATGAGGAGCTGCAGGCGCAGGGACCTGGAATCTATTGTGGGGTCCCTGAACCACGCCTGCAAGGTGGTGAGGCCGGGGAGGGCCTTCAAAAGAAGGTTGCTGGACCTGATGACTACAGTCAAAAGGGGCGACCGAAGAGTTAGACTGAATCAGGAGGCCAGAGCAGACCTGGAGTGGTGGTTTCAGCTCGGCCTCAACTGGAACGGTACCTCACTGATGGGATTGGTGTCAGAAACCCCCCATGAGACGATGTTATCGGATGCATCAGGCTGGTGGGGGTGTGCGGCCACCTGGAACGGGAGGTTGTTCCAGCTGAACTGGAAGGAGGCCAAAGGGGCCGAGGAGTGGAACATTATGCCCAAAGAGTTGCTGCCCATTGTGGTGGCCGCGATAGTATGGATGACACAATGGAGAGGCAAGGTAGTCAGGGCCAGGTGTGACAATATGGCGGTGGTGGCCACGATTAAATCAGGGTCGTGCAAGGAAAGAGCAGCCATGCACCTGAGGAGATGCCTGGCATTTATAGAAACGTCAGTACCAGTGACCATAGTAGCTGAGCACATTAAGGGGGTGGAGAACACAGTGGCTGATGCCCTGTCCAGGAACAAGTTGGATGTTGCTCATTCTATTATGCAGGGAGCTACAAGGGAGCCAGTGCCGATCCCGGTAGGGTTAGTGGAGCTCCTGACCGAGAGAGACCACTCCTGGAAAGAGCAGGAGTGGGGGAGATTGCAGCGTTTCTGTTTGAGCAGGGACTGAGTGAGGCCACACGGAGGCGTTACGACTCCGTGTGGAAGAAGGTACGCGGCATGGTGCAAGGAACTGGAGGAGGCACCATTGCCAGTATCGGAGGAGAAGGCCACGGGTAACGTGGCCACCCTGGCCCGAGGCGGTGTGAAGGCAGCCACGGTAAAGTTTCACTTGGCCGGTCTGAGGCAAGCCCAGATCAGAGCAGGCCTACCCCCTCCAGAGTGGGGGAAGATGGCCAGGTTAGCTCAGACAAGAAGGGGCCTGGAGCGCTGGGAGGCGGCGAATGGTGCAGGGAAACTGGAAAGGCATCCCGTGAAGTGGCACCACATGAGAGCCTTACATGAAGAATGGGGGTCAATGGGAGAGAAGGGAAGAATGCTGTGGGCAGCGGCCTGCTTATGTTTCTTTGCCTGCTTAAGGGCCGGCGAGGCACTGGCCCCAGAACAAGAAGCATTTGACGAAGGGGCTCACCTCACCTGGAGTGACGTGGAGGTGGGTGAAAGGAACGGAAAGGAGGTGATCAGAATAAAGATCAAACAGTCCAAGACGGACAGACTGAGGAAAGGCGCTTTCGTGGTGCTGGAAAGCACGGAAGGGGATATTTGCCCGGTGAGGGCAGTGCTGAGATTCATGATAGACAGGAGGGCAGGCCCAGGCCCATTCTTCTCAGGCAGTGAAATGGGGGGCCTCACAAGAAGAGAGTTCGTTAAAGAGGTGAAAGAGGCACTGGAGAGAAAGGGCATCTCCAGTGAGGGTATCTCCGGACACAGTTTCCGGATAGGAGCAGCCACAGCTGCGGCTGCGGGAGGTGCCTCTGACGAAGAGGTAAAAGCTCTGGGAAGATGGAGGAGCCGGGAGTATAAGGGGTACATCAGAAGGGATGTGACAGAGCAAACTGGAGCGGCCAGGAGGCTGGTGGAAGGCGCCAGAGCGGAGGGAGTGAGAAATGAATAAGCTCAGATGAATAATCCATGTCAGCACCTTCGTGTTTATGTAGTCGTGTATGTCTCAGTCACCCAGTACTTACCGTGGTCATATTGGTTATATGTATATAGTTATTACTCGACGGGTGTGATAAGTAAGGGGTGGGAAGGATGGGGAAACCCCCTCCCACTGGGTAGTAAATAGGGTGAGTGGGAAGGATGGGGAAACCCCCTCCCACTGGGTAGTAAATAGGGTAAGGTTGAGGGTGTGTGCGTCGGAGCAGTCGGGGCTCTCCGAGGGGCGGTTGGTGGGGCGATCGGTGGGGGTGTGGCAGCCGCTAAGGGCGTGGCTGCACAGGGACAATCCTTGGGCGCAAGCGCAAGGCTTGCCATAAGTCCCAACAGGACCCCGGCGGAGGCGTGGCTGGGAGGAAATGGAATGAGGCCCAGCCGCGCGCGCACGACTGCAAACCTCCGGCACACACTCACAGGTTAGAAGTAAGGGCAGTGTATAACTTTGCAATTATGGTTTGACTTAACTCTTCACCTCAGAAGGTAACGACAGGTCCAGTGAAACGTACCGAGGTTACCGGCGGTTAAAGGGGAAGAGTAGGCAGGTAAAGGGTCGCCCCTGCGCACGCAGGACGGCGGGAAGAGTACAGACGAGGTAAGACCCCGTGTAGTGAGACATAATTGGAAAATAAGAAAAGAGAGTAAGCGAAATAAAATGGAAGAAAAAAACAAGAGGGAGAAAGGCACTAGAGCGTCAGGGAAAGCCACAGCGTAATGCCATTTATGAAAACGGTAAGCCATTGTTTGAATATTGACAGTGTGGAATGTGTTGGTAGATCAGATAAAGTGCAGTAGTAGTATAGTAGTAGTAGTGGTAGTAGTAGTAATGGTAGTAGTAATATTAGAACATAGCTACTGTAGTTTTTGTATTGTGACAAAGGAAATCTAAACTGCTTAAGTCCATCAAAGAGGGACGCTATTAACTTTAGTGTCCCTCTGATTTGCGCTTAGTGTCCCTCTGATTGCGCTTAGTGTCCCGTTGTTAGGAGCAGTCACTACGTTCTAACTTAGTTAGGCGCTGCGCAGCCGTTGTGAACTACCATTTTCAGGGTCCTTCATCCCCTAAGTAGCACTCTCACTGCACTCGGGGACGCTACAGCCAAGGGCCTTGGAGACCCTAAAAACAGTAGTTCCCTCTGAGGCAGCACATAACTATTATGTAGTAGTAATGGTAGTAGTAATAGTAGTAGTGTGTTTGAGCTTAGAGTAGGGTGGTATGGGTTAGGAATGGGTGTTTTGTGTAAACAATTCATCAGTTAGTTGCGCATTACGCAAAATGTCAGGTTGATATGGTTGATCATATTGGGTATGTTATGGTTGATTGATTCGGTATACATTTGTAAATAGGAGTGGATGATAACAAAGATGAAAAACTGAATGCTGTGGATCACCAGTATTATATGGAGTCAACGGTGAGTTACAATTCCCTATAGATAAATTCACAAGACTGTGTTTGTATACATTCATGTGTGCATGCATGTGTGTGTGTGCATGTATGTGTGTGTATGTGTGTGTGTGTGTGCGTACATGCGCGCGCGCGTGTGTGTGTGTGTGTAGGACGAGTATTCCTATGCAGCATGTGGTGTCAGCACTGATCATGGTGGCGTGTCAGAAGGCATGTATGAAGATGTGAGTGGTAGAGTGGGTGGGTGAGGGAGGGGAGGGAGGGAGATTGGTGATTGGCTGAGTGGCACGCGCACTTGGCCCATCTACTGGTGAGAGTGGGTGGATGGAGGAGGAGGCAATAGACTCGGACCCCCTCAATGTCTGTACACACACTCTCTGTCATTCGGTGGCTTGTCCCATTTGACTAATTTGGCCAAGATATGATGAGAATCTGTTTAAATTTTGTTGTATGTTTAGTACGTACGCACATATGCATGCTTACATGCATACATACACACACACATACATATATACATATATACACACATACATACACACATGCATACATACATACATACACACACATGCACGCACACACATGCACGCACACACATACACACTATACACACATACATATATACATATATACATACATACACACACATACATACACACATACATACATACATACACACATACACACACATACACACTACATACACACTACATACACACATATACACACATACACACTACATACATACACACATACATACATTTATGCATACATACATACATACATACATACATACTGTGTATGCCATTTACTTGCATTATATAATTATTTTGCAGCCTATTTGTGCGAAGGATCACAGACATGAATTAAAGGTATGAATCTTTACTTATGCATACATGGAGAGACATGGGATGTTGGTGTGTAATATCTCTGCCCAGAATCTTTGGAGTAATGGTCACCACGATATTCTGCACCAATTCAATCACACGTAGCACTTATAAACATAGCCATTTTGTGCTTGTTATAGCTATTAAGCTTAGTGATGACTTTATACCCCATTCTGTCTCCAAGCCATCGGTTCGATATCTCATGTTATCTCTCTTTATTTGCTATACTGCATTAGTTCCTTTCATTCACTATAATGCCCACCTCCTTACAAACCTAAGTACATTAAGTATATTGGCTTTCTGGTGACCTCACAAGAGAGAAGAGGTATTTTTTTAACCTAACTCCTGTGTCCACACACTAAACTTACAGCTGACTCAAGCATGCATTGCACGAGGATTCTATAGCAGTGACTAGTAAAGAGCTCAGAGTAAGCTCTGTAATGAGGGAGGCACATACAGAACCACTCCTTCAAATTGGATGATTTGTAAAACTGTAGCGAAGCCGACCAGTGTAAGCTTTGAACTATATGTTTCACATGTTTTTGACTTTATAATAAATGTATATCCATTGGCATCACTGTTATATTAAATAACTTTGTGTAGTGTGCTGTGTTGTTATGGCAACCTGGTACATTGACTCTTAAGACACACTCCTTTTTACTTATTCTGCTTAAGTTAATTAATCATGTTGTCTTTCCTTTCGTGTGGCATCTGGCTTATGGTTGTTGGATGGTCTTCAATGATAACAAATGGCAATAGAGGTAGTGTGCTTGAAACAACCATTAGCTTCTAAGGTATAACACTTGTTGATGTTTCATTGGAGGATGTGCCAGCAGGAACTCAGTCAGACTCTTACTGTTGCCGCAATCAGTTCAGTCTCCCGTTAGTTAACGACCAATCTCTTAACCGATTATCGCCGAATTACGCGTTTCCGCGTCGAGCACGAGGGTGCTTCACAGCGCGGGTTACGCATTTTGGCGTAACCGCCATAGTACCCGCTTCAATTAGCTACCAGCAGCAATCGCAAGTGTTTCAAGAGCTCCCACAATGCTGTAGCGATTCTCCTGTGAGGTAAGTGTAAGGGAGGCAAGGTTTTAATGACCCTTACCATAGAAATTTTTTTACTATTTGTAGATTGAAATTGTAGCACTGTTTGTGTATAAAGAAAATCAAAGTTACAAAAAAAAAATATGTATAGCTATAACTAATAGACAAAAATATTTATCAATTATTAATATGATATAAAGTTGTCAATAAAATTTAAAGACTGCCAAGAAGTCTTCATAGAGGGCAGTGATGAAGAATTTTATGATCTCAAAGAAATAGAGATAGAATAAGGCAGAAGACTTCTCAGGTGTAGAGGTCCTTGGCCAAGAAGTCTTCATGGAGGGCAGCAATGAAGAATTTGATGACCTGGAGGAAATAAAGGTTGAAAAAGGCAAGCTATTTTAGCTTCGTTTGTTCATACACAGAGGGTTCTATAGATTTTGAACAACACTGACCACAAAAGGTCAAGTTATTATTGCATGAGGATACAGACTTTCTTCCTCCCAGTTCTCCCCTACTTGAAGGTGCCCATAAAATGGATTTCTTAGGAGAAAGTTTCTCAGGTATGAAGAGAAGGATGTGCAATCTATGTCAAGAACAGTAACAACAGACACATCATGCTACGGTACAGTGGTGATTATGGGGTGTGGCTTTGTCACCATGGGAGTTCAATCGGACTGCTTCATAGTATTATCAGAAAAAAATCCTAAAATTGCAAACACAGTAGTCTATATAATTGCTTGTTATGTTATATATTACATTATCCTAGTATATGGCTCACACACAAATAAATAAACAGCCAAAATCCATAGTTGCTGAATTATTTCAAAGCAAGCGGCTGGTGAACATTTAAAACAACAATATATAGCTATGAAACATGAGGTCTTAGCCTAAACATTTACAATACTGATGCTAACAATGGTATACTTACCTTGAAGCTTGTAGTTTCCAATGAGTGCGCACTTCATACACTTCAAACGCCTAGAAACTAAACAAAACTTAGCCCGCGGGTAGAGGAGGGCTTTAACTTCAATCAGTTAATACATCGCCGTCGGTTACTTCGAAGCGTATTGCCTCTAGACAAGAAAAAGCTCAGGCGGTTCAAGCCTCGAGGTGACGGTCACGATTTCTTGTAAACAATTTCGGAGTACGCACACGTAATCGCGAATTTAATTTCCGGCGTTAATCGGTTAACACACCTAAATAAATGTGGACTGTTAATTGTTTGTAACCATCAACTCCATTTTGCAAGTACTTCTTGTAAATGATGATGACTGAATGATAATAATAATTACTAGCAAGCACCCGCCATACCATGGCGCTTAAACTTATTCTTCTGTTTCATCTGTAATTGTATTCCTTTAATAATAATAATAATAATAATAATAATAATAATAATAATAATAATAATAATAATAATAATAATAATAATAATAATAATAATGATAATAACAGGAAAGTAAAAATGTATTGTAGTAGAATCACTTCAAATTATCCAGGGCACTCCTTGAAGTTATGACAACTCATCTTATTTTCTAAATCATTCATTCATTCATTCATTCATTCATTCATTTCACTGCAAGTTGAAAAATGTAGTATTCTTGTTCCATTTTTTTTTGTAAGTTCATCCAAAGTGCGTCTGACCAAGGCTTCTGGTTAATGTCATGAGGTTGGGTTCAACCATATTTACATTTTCAGAGAAATGTTACTATTAATATAATTTAACTGAGAGCTAGTGCCCCATGTCTAAAACCTTCTGAGAAACTCTTGTTGTATGTTATTGCCATGTTATGTTTAATTAAATATATATTATCTTTAAGGGAGTGCTTTTAATTAAGTCAGTTCACTTTGCTTGACCCAGACCATCTTGTTGCTAAGCAGTGAGCGCATGAAACAAGTGGTATGGTTTTTTTTTTGGGTTTTTTTGTTAATCCTCATGGACTGGTGTGTAGCATATAATTTATTTATCTACACATTCTTACAATTATATTGTTTTTTCTTAATAATAATAAGACTTCTCTTAATTTTTGTTTCAATTTTGTTTCTATTTTTTTAATATATATTTTATTTATTCCTCCAGCCTATCTTTGATAGATTTTCCATAGATAAAGCTTAATGTATAATGTAACAACAACAAACACCAACAACAACGATACACTGTCCTAATTAAGAAACACTGTCTTAATTATAATATAGTTTGCCGTGTGAATTTCTCACAGAAGCAAATTAGTTTTCCTGCATCGGGTATTGTGTGTGTACATGTGTGTATGTATGTGTGTGATATGGTTCCTCAGTTCCCACCATGTCCAACAATGATTCTGTTTGTGTTTGGAGGTTGTCTGTAAGCCCTTGAAGAGAAGTGAGGCCTTCCCATGTGGCTACTCTCTGTGGCTCAACAAACATATCCTCATTCTGCAGCTGTAAGGGTTTAGTGTTCCAGTAAGGAAACTGGTTTTTTCTTCCTTCCTGCATGTGGTTTGGTACGTTCCGTAATCAAGCGAAGTCTGCCGGTCAGTCTGTCTAATTATCTTATCTGAAGGACTAGAAAGAATACTATAATTACATCAGTTTATGTTTGATGAACCGCAACTGGTATCCATATACATATCACCAAATCCTATAGTTATTATAAAACTAATAGTTTACTTTCTTTCTACATCTGTTGAATACAATGGATCGAGATTGGTAGTTGATAGCCGCATATTAGCTGCTTGGCTGTTTGTTCACAATGTGCTGTTGTTACAGAAGCTGACGTCTGTGATGGAGGATGAATCGATATACATGGAGCCTCCTAGCTGTGAAGATGATCTGTACTTTCAACTGGAACACATGACTGATGAACTGTTCAGACAGGACATGAGGTGAGAATGACTCGAGACTCGAGACTCGGTTGAAGGTATGGTGTAATGGTGGGATGAGATTTTAGGCTGGCATTGTTCAAATATCACATTAAATTTTACTTAACCCTTCGTGTGTATGTGTGTGTGTATGTGTGTGTGAAATGATGTGCATGCATGCATGCAGGGAGTATATACAGTTGAAGCATTCTGTTTACAGTGAGTCTATAGAATGAAAAATAATGGCAGCATGACTAACATCAAAATGTCCGAGATATGCTGCATTTTCTTGGAAAAGAGTGGAGTTAACTAGCTGTGTGCAGTTTAGTGCCGGTTAAAATAAACATTTCAACGTCCTGTTTTCTGTAGTCTTGGTGCTTCTCTTGGTTCTGGTCAGTTTGGAGCAGTGTATCGAGGTGTTTGGAGGCATGGTCAGGAGGAGGTGGCAGTGGCAGTGAAGACACTCAAGGAAGGAGTCAGTGAGGAGGACAGAGTCAAGTTCCTACAGGAGGCAGCCATCATGGGCCAGTTCAAACATACCAATGTGGTTACTATGCATGGAGTCATCAAGGAAAGAGAACCAGTAGGTGTAAAAAAAATAATAGTTAAATAAAATGAAGCACCAAAGGTGCGAACCCTCAGCGCTATTAAACACTACCTAGCTATTACAATATCTCCTTCCAAAAGAACAAGTAATCTGTTAGCTATTTTTAATGAGGTATCAAAATAGTTCGACCAATGAAAATGGTACATGGAAACGCTGTCTTCATAAGAGAAGAAGCTAAACTAGCCAGAAACACTCACCTGTATACCTTTTCAACGCGAAACTTCACTTCTTTCAACTCCGTTAACTTCCCCGGAGTAACGCTTAGGAGCCTGAGCATAAAGCTAAGTACACCGCTGGCTGCAGAAATTATTTGCTCACGTGATTATGACGTGATGCTAGGGGGCGTTGCCCATAAAAGCTGGTACCTACACGGAGTTGAAAGCTTTGCTTTTTCTCAACGAATAGCCCGAAATTAAAAAAGTAGCACAATAAAAGGTCTTAAATCTAAATCAATTGTTAATTGTCAGTATCAGAGTGTGACAAACAGACAGGATGACTACTATAACCCTCTCTAAAATAAAGGGGGAAAAAAAAAAAAGGAAAAAAAGAAGGGAAAAAAAAAAAAAAAAAAAAAAAAAAAAAAAAAAAAAAAAAAAAAAAAAAAAAAAAAAAGGGGGACATGTTTGGTAAAGGATCGTTAATTCTAATTGAAATGACATACTTCTGTTTTTGTAAGGATGCTAGCACCCTGTTATAAGGCAACCAATATTGCAGACAACCACAATACAGAGTAGTAGGGACCAATTTTTTTTTGGATTTGTAATAGAACTATGAAGTAATAGTTTTTAACTATAGTTATTATCTGACTGAACGATCATCAACACCATTTAATATGGGGAAAGTTCAGAACTAATTCAAAACTTTTATGAGGCCACTGTAGGCTCACTGCTTAGTCAGTTAGGTGTGTGTGTGTGTGGGGGGGGGGGGTGATGATGGTGATTTTATAGTAGTTGCGAGTATTAGAGCCAGACATAATTAATTATCTCCCAGCTCAGTAGTACCATAATGTTTCATCAGGAGAAATGAAGTCTTTAAGTGAACTGAATTGGAAGACTTAAAAAACATGCAGAAGGTTCATAACGCCAGTGATTTCTTGTTTAGTTGTGTGTCAAAAATTTTCACGAAATAAGTTACCTGCTCACTGTCACAAGAGGAGTGGATGAGACTGAAGTGAGGGTATTCTATGATTGATTGATTTATACCAGTGAATTTTTTGGTGTGTATTAATTGTATGCCCAAAAAGGACAATACTAAGAGTTCTTCTATTGCAACTCACAATGGACATATTGGCTCTACAAACTTTTGGGATAGCTAATGATGTTGATCTAACAAACATGTTGGTTTTGGCCCTTGAAATACTACTGTATTCATGGTTACTGTTCAGGTCTAGCTACCTGAACAAGGAGAAGTCTTTAGCAAATGATAAACTAACATGTGCTACACCAACTTATTATCATGTAATCATATTCATGTTTCTGTCCAGACACAACTGTATTCTTTTTCACATCATCCCCTATATGTGCTGTGAATTGTCTGCCAAAATTAGTCCATCATAAGTCAAGCTCAGTGAATGCAGACTGCGTTACCTGCTAGTGGCTTGTTGCTGTGGTTGAGTCCTGCCATGCGGCATAGTATCCGGTTGCTCGCCACACACTAGCCGTGGGGCGTCAACTTGCTGAAGCTGGGCGTAGCTAATGGTGGGCTCTGGTCCTTCAACCCTCCAGCTCAGGGATTTACGACCCCTGAACAGTTATGAATAATTTTGAATGATCTGTGATGCTTTGTTTTAGATACTGTTGGTTTTGGAGCTGCTTTCAGGAGGAGACTTGAGAGGTCACCTCTTAAATTCTCGGTCAGGTGACAATGTTACTTTGGATGACCACACCCTCTTGAGCTATTGTCGCCAAATAGTGTCGGGTATGGTGTATCTGTCCAACAAGTCCTTTGTCCATAGAGACTTGGCAGCAAGGAACATACTGGTCACTGAAGATGAGATATGTAAGGTAAAGGAGTAATAGATGATTAATGTTGTTGTTTATTAATGTTATTTCTCCACTGCAGCTTGTTCAATAGTTGTCATATGTACTAATGTCCATTGTTTTTGTGTCTATGTGTGTGTGTGTGTGTGTGTGTGTGTACACCAGAACTTATGGTACTGAGAACCTGTCATGTAAGAGTTAAGGTAATGAGTGTTGAGGTACTGGTTCCAATAAAGGTACCTTGTTATTGTTCATGGTCTCAAAGGGTTTGTGTCCCACACTCCATATCTCATACAGGACCACTCCAAAACTCCACACATCACTGGCACTGGAATATGTCTTGTAATAAATTGCCTATACAGAACATAAACTCTACATACCAGTTATACTACAGCACAGCTTACAGCTCTACCTCAGGAGCCGTCCACTTGACAGGAATGAGTCCTCCGTGAGACACATAGAAACTCTCATACATCAGGTCCCTGGACATACCAAAGTCTGCTATCTAAAAAAACAAAAAATAAAACAAAACAAATAAACACACACACGCACACACACACACACATCCGTCTGGCCCCGCCCCCAGGATGCCCTCGCAAGATATACAGTATCATGATGGATTGCTGGTAAGGAAAAGGGACTTTAAGTGAGTGAGAAGATTGGTAGTGAGAATAAGTATCTAAACCAAGAACAAAAATTAGGTGTGTAACAGGGTGGGTGGATCAGGTGAAATTCATAGTAAGGTTTCTTTGGCAAATGAAAAAGCTTGTGCTGTATATCTCATGTTCTTTTATATCGCTCAAGTGATGAGGTAATGTAGGCTTAGCACTTGCACTTGATATAATACTACTCTAAATTCCCAGGAGGAGAGTAGGCCATAGGTTTCAGTGTGGACTGTACTATACATAGGACTACCGGACCAACTATGGCAACTGTTAACTTCAGTTTGTGGAGCACAGACTCAATTTAAAGGTGAAAAATAACCTTGATGATAACCTAAATCAATCAATCAATCTATCTATCTATCTATCAATCAATCAATCAATCAATCAATTGATATTGCTCAATATTTGTAGTTGCTAGTACTTTAGTTTGGTCAGTTATTGTTGATATCTCCAAGACTTTCTTAGTGATAAGTTATCATGCTGGACATAAGAATGTCTCTCCAATAAACTTCTTGCTTGGTTCTTCTTACTCTTCTGTTACTATTATTTTAAATTAAAACCACTTACCCAAAACCTTTTTCTACTAGGCACACACTACTTCACTGAAAACCAGTAGCAAAATAAATTTAATGATCCACTCATTTGAGAGGCGAATCTAGGATTTTATATTGGGAGGCTCTTTTCAAGAAGGGGTGACATAGCAAGAGCTACTTATTATATATATTATATTTCCTACAAGATTTATTGTAAAATTTATTCACACAATAATTAGCATTATAATGTACTGTCCAGAACTGACATAATGAACAGCTAAAATCAGGAAGGAAAAATTAAAACTATGAACAAAACAAGTTTACAAAGATATTTTTGTGAAAATGAGTGAATAGGTAAGTTAATCATGAAAAAAAAATGAAAACTGATTTCATGAGGAAAAAAAAAAGAAACTACAAAGACATTCTAGCTAATATTGAAAGTAGTTACATAGTTATAATTTAACCATGAAGAAAAAATTGAAGATTCACACAGGATTTTTCGCTGGGGAGGGGGGGATTTTGTAGAGACACAAAACAGTTTATCTATATAATATGGTCAAGTCATGACCGTGAGACTGTGAAACAGATTTCAGGTGAAAACTTGACTAACTATATAATAGTTAGGCACTGCCTCCATGAGAACTACCATTTTAAGGTTCTTGGAGGCCTTAGGCTTTTACATTCCAAGTGCAGCGAGGGCACTACTTAAGGCCTGAGGGACCCTAAAAAACAGTAGTTCACGGCAGCTGCACAATGCCTAACTAATTTAGAATGTAGCGACTGCTTTTTAACAAATTCAATAGAAGAGGAACTCTAAGCACAATCGGAGTGACACTAATTGACCCTGCCCTCAAAACGGGGAGACTAAGTTTATAGTGTTCTCTCTAGAGGACCTAAGCAATATAAAGTCCCTCTGCCACTACACAAAAACTACAGCATCTATGTGTTAATACGAATTGCTATTGAAGGACCAGAACTAGAGAAATGTTGATTTTGAAGAAGTGTAACTAATCTTAGTGTAAAGCTATTTATACTGATCATTAATTTTCTGAAGAATATAGTTGAGGAAAAAATTTTTTAGGGGGGAGGAGGGAAATCCCAGGGCGCTCCCATAGTCTGATTGAAATCCTGTCCACTATATACAATACTACTCTGTCAGAAATTAATGTTATACTAGCTCAGCTTTGGCATACTACGAGCTTTGTCTGCTATATTATAGAATGACGACGAATAGCAAAAATCCTGACTCAGCATATCCATAAGTAGGGGTGCGATCATTAGATGATTGCGATTATTAGAGGTGGAAAAACAACCGCGGACATAAAGTACTTTTATCGGTATGAAATAGACTGGCTAAAAATGAGGGCTCTTTCTGAAAAAAGGGGGGCTCATACGATACCAGTCGAGCTCCCCCTAAATCCGCCCCTGCCTAGCTAGTCATGGAGTACCAATGCTACAATAGTCATCATGGTATGAAGATCAAAAAATGGATGTGGTGGTTACTTGTGAAAGATAGTGGGTGGCAAGGTTATCTTGTTTTGAAGATAATGATTATTATTATTGAACAGATTGGCTTTTCTTGCAAAGCTACCATGTTTTGTTTTGTTTTGTATTTGTTTTTTTAAACTTATTTACAGTATCTTGTAAGTAGATAGTGTACGTGACTTTACATTATAGCACTGCCAGTATTGACAAGAAGCTTGAAACAAGTTATGCTCAATGAATTCTGATAGTAGACTTATAGAACTGGTTGCATTATCTGAAGTACTGAGAGTACTGAGAGGGACTTGATTTCCCGCTTTTTTTTGTTTTTGTTTTTTTTTGTTACTAAATGTTCTTCATGTAATAGTAAGTTGCCCATTCAAAAATGTATGGGAAAAATCGCTGTTCAATTGAAATTGCATGGGGAAAGTAAAATAGCGCGTAACTAATTGAAATACCTCGGTAAATAAGTGAAATACCTAGGTAGCTAAGTGAAATAGTACGGGTAAGTGCGCACACATGCAGTGTTAACCTTGAAAATGTACAGTTCGAGTAGTTTTTAGTTGGAGACAATGTCGTTCTTTACCACAGAACCTCTACCCGTATTAGACAGAATGTTTTACAACAGATTAGGAGGAGCCGCACGTTGAAAAGAAAGTTCCAGTGGAAGCTAATCCTGAAATAAGGAGATAATGAGTGAACGAATTAATATGTAGCTACAATTGCAAATCCTTTTTAAAAGTTGGCCTACTATTAGCGAGTGATAGCATGGGTAACCTGTGCTACTAGGGATCAATAGCACTTGTAAAGAAATTGAAATAGCACTCAGCTTCGCCTCGTTCTATTTCAATCACATTACTCGTACTATTGATCCCGAATAGCACGGTTACCCGTGCTATTACTCATACATAGCTAGCTAGTTACAATTCATAAGAAACTGAAATTTCATTCAATTTTTTCTGGTAGCTAGCTTTAAGAAAAGAAATGAAGCTCTTATTATCTTTGTAGGGTATTGCATTTTATTATTTGTTTCAAGGAAGATTTAACTATATTCAGTTCGTGATGGAATTAGTTGGATTTTTTTTTGTTGATATTATGATTGATATTTTCTCAGTGTGGTCTAAATGCAGTTGTCTTATTTCCTGCAGGCATCCTGAGACTAGTGGTCGTCCCTCCTTCATGGATGTGAGCAGACAACTGTCCCTGCCTGACTCCAAGTTGCTGGTGTGGTGTGAGGAGGAGGACATTCCTACACAGGCACACACACTGGGAGCACAACTACACCATGGACAGCATCTCTACACTGACTTGCAGAACAGATACAAACCAAATTAGCATCCATCCATTTCTTCACTTTCAGACAAGAATAATTCATTTTGAAACCACAATTCAGCTATCATTATTTTATGTCCTCATTGTACTGACTGCATTTATTTGTTTATTTTTATTTTTGAGACACTCTTATATATATATATATATATATATATATATATATACGCATATATACTGTGTACGTGTATAAGTAAAGGTGGTGTCGTATCTAGTCTGCGAGATTTCAATCCAAATTTCACAATAATTTCAGTGGCAATAATTTCAGTGGGGCCCCGCCCATCTTGTGAAGTTGAGCTTTTATATAAGTGTCAGTTATTATAGTAGTTCGCTACTCCACCGGCCGGAATTGTCGAGAAGCTGTCGAAGAATGAGTGTCCTGAGCGCGTTTATATTGCTATTCAGCAGCAACTACGTCTTCCGAGGTGAGTCTATTCTATTGGTAGAATTCAATAAGTGTGGAAGTAATGTATAATTAAAAAACAGGGCTTATATAACATCTGCAGCTAATTACATATATGAATGCTGAAATGTTTTATTGCAAGAAGACAAATGGAAACGTTTTCCAATTCCATTCTTGTTAGCCAACTATAGTGCAGGTTTCCTGCCTGTCTACATGTCTGATCCAAAATCATAAATTATTTTAACTTTATAACTAGCTATTTACTCAACTGAGCCTTTCAGGGTTTAAAAAATTTTATATATTATATATATATATATGATATTTATAGCATGAGTCAAAATGTGATATGGCAAAATATTTCACGAGCAGGGTGAAATATTGCAAGTTATTTCACAGGTCACCTACCTAAAAAATAACTTTGTGAAGATATCTAGCATGGAATAAATAGTACTTATTACATGAGTCAGAGTGTGATATGGTGAAATATTTCACGAGCAGGCTAATTTATTTTCATGAGCCAAAGGCGAGTGAAAATAAAGCCTGAGAGTGAAATATCTAGCCATATCACTCTGACAAGTGTAATAAGTGGTTTATTCCACACTAGATATCTTCACTGGAGTCGTTTTTTTTTTTGTTTGTTTTTTTTTGTACACCAGGCCCGGTTGCTATAACTACTCTGGTAATGAGCTTGCGCAATACAGCCATGAGATAACACTTTTTGTGATATCGTGAGATATCTCACGGGTCACGTACCTAAAAATATCATTGTGAAGATATCTAGCGTGGAATAAATAATATATATATATATAATGGTATTTTATTTTTTAGTAGTGGTTGTATCGATCACATCTTCCACTGGACAAATTTCCTTCTATCCGAACATTACTGATGATCATTTCCATCCCTCAATGGCAGCACTGTTTGAACAAGACTAAACAGAGAAAACAAGGTACTACACTGTGAAGCTCTCTGTCTTAGAACCTAACTGCACTGGTAAAGTAGTTGCCATCCAATATTGCTATTGGAGGAGACAAGAGATGACTGTGTCAAGTATTTTTGATATTATTTTTGGAAAGAGGGAATCCTATTCTTTTATGACAAACAAAACTATCGCTATAATACCTGATGAGCATAACGAGAGGAAATATGTATTAGAGGATGGGGAAGTTGAGATTCTCTGTGGTAATTACAGCAGAAAGAACATGAGTTTGTTCCATCTTTCCTCAAGAAAATTTGATTATGGCATAAAACTCTTGGGGCACCAATTGTTGCTCAAGAAGACCACTGCTATTTGGTATGAAGCGGGGAATCAAAATAACATATATAAAAATTAAAAAAAGAAGAATGGATTACAATTACTGCTCCAGTTCCACATCGGTACATAAAGATTTTTTTTAATTTACTTAAAATGTATTACCTTCATGATTGTAGCTATACCTACAATAATTTGTTAGCTAGCTACCAAGCAAGTAGCTGTGGCTATGGAATGTGTGATTTAGTTATAGCAAGGTTATAGAATTTTTGATTTTCTTAGTTCTCTCAACTATCTAATAGCTAAATGCATGATTTCCAGGATTATATAAGTGTTCAACACACAGCGCATGAGTGTGCTGTGTATGAAACCTTCACTCACGTCATTCTGCATGGTTTAATCTGTTGTTAGCATACAATAAGAAATGAAATACAGATATCATTGCCTCCACAGATACAAATGTTTTAGTTAGTTACTGTGAGTAAATATACAAGTTTATACAGTTCCAGATGTTTCCACTCACCCGCCTGGGACTGAAGTCACTCATTCACTGACTGGGACAGAATTTCAAGGAATTAATACCTCTCCACTAGTGGGATTACCAAGCACCAATGATGATCAGGAAGTCCTCAAAAATAGTGACACTTCTTTAAATGAAAGTTCTTCGATAAGCACGATTGGCGGTGTTTCCACTGGTATTATGCTGCTGCTATTGATAGCAATAATTGTGTCACTCCTACTATTATTTCGATTCGGACTTAATAGAAAACAAAGACATACTACTACTACTACTACTACTACTGAACCAGTGGTGCACCACGGTGCAATTAGTCAAGACAGTAAGATTATGACATGTATAGGGTAAATGATTCAGCTGAATTCTCCTTTTTTACATGGGATGGTGGGCATATGTGTCTGGTATTATTATGTGTGTGTGCATGTTTCACGTTAGCATTATTTGTTGGGGTGGTGCAGGTTCTTAGTTCTGATGCTGATGACTAGAATATTTCTCTGAAAATGTATATTGTGGTGTCAATTATACTAATGAGACAATGAGGCTATGATGTGAAGGTCATTTTATAGGATTTTGTTGGATATCACTCGTATCTCACGGCTGTGGGGGTTGCTAAAGTGGATAGTTTTAGTAGCTGGCAATATTTACTATAATAATAATACAATATTCAACGTATAGCTTGTATGCACTCACTGTTCATGTCGTATACATTTCTTTTTCAGGGTATTCCACTTGCAGTCATAGAACTATAAATACAGAGCAAAAGTTATCACAGGTTTGTTTTTCAAAGTTTAATCTCTCCAGAAAATAAGCACATGGCATTCACAGTGACAGACAATTATTTGTATGAGTAATAGCACGGGTAACAGTGCTATTCGGGATTAATAGCACGAGTAATGATTGAAATAGCATGAGGCGAAGCCGAGTGTTATTTCAATTGCTTTACTAGTGCTATTGATCCCTAATAGCAGCACAGGTTATCCGTGCTATCACTCGCTAATAGTAGGCCAGCTTTTTAAAAAGTCTCTTGCACATTGTCCTAGAAACTACTCGAACTGTACGTTTCCAAGGTTAACGCTTTACGCGTGCGCACTTACCTGTACTATTTCACTTAACTGAGGTATTTCACTTAGTTCCACTTAGTTACCGAGGTATTTCAATTAGTTACGCGCAATTTCACTTTCCCCGTGCAATTTCACAGACATAAAGTACTGTAGGTTTGGATTTTGGCAATATTAAGAAAACCACCACCCAATTTTGTTTCCTTCAATTTTTTCTTTTATAATAGTAAAAAAAAAACAGCAAAAAAACAAAACAAAACAAACAAAAACAACAACAACAAAAACTAACTGCGTCAAAGCTAATAATTTGCTTTATGACTTTTATTTGATCCTCTAGTAGTTAATTGCGGTCATTGCAGCATGCGCAGTAATCAAGCAATTGGAATGTTATTCTAACTGTACCCAATTTCTGTAAGTGTCTGTTCTTATTTTAGGAGACAGATAGCTGATACAATTTAGGGTCTAAAATTCGGTGTTAGCAAGTACCATTTCTTTTAAAGCATCAGTTACTTTTTCAACATCACTTCTGGAAACATTCATCCATTATCGTATATTTATTGTACTGTGTTTTTGATGGTATTTAGATAGCAGACTTTGGTATGTCCAGGGACTTGATGTATGAGAGTTTCTATGTGTCTCACGGAGGACTCGTTCCCGTCAAGTGGACAGCTCCAGAGGTAACATTAAACTAGGATGTAGTAAGAAAGTTCAGCCAGAGAGTCTGATTTCAAGGGTGTGGGGGTGGCTACAGAGAGTACCGCAAGTAAATGAAATTACATACTATTTTCAGCTGGCTATTTCAGCATGAACATCAACTACATCTAGACTTCCTGCCCTAGTAATTAGTTTATTTCCAAAAAAATCTGTGCTAGAGTTTCAGTAAAAATATCTCAGATAGCTTGTCTTGCCCTCAATTTGTTGATAAATGGCTCTGATAGTATCTCTCAATTACCAATTAAAAGTGATGCAGTATGAGGTCAAGTTATTAGAGAAAAATAAGTTAGTTAATTTAATGAAGGTTCTTAGCAAAAACTTGTTGTTTTGTTTTCACCTCAAACCCTGCATTGTATTTGTGACCTTATAAAGACCTCAGCAATGTGAGACAAGTGACATAGTTGAGTTGCAGCAATGAAATAATTTATTCCTAGTAACACAGTAAAATTCTAAAGTAAAATATCTCTATACTACATGGTTTGATATGCATGGATGTTAAACCTCATTTTCTATTATCTATATTATTATACACTTGTATGTCAGTAACAATGATGATGATGACAGCAGTAACCGACGACGATGTGTGTATTTATGAATAATTCATGAACAGAGTTAGAGTTGGTAAAGCATCATCATCATTACATGAATGGGAAAGTGTCAAGTTATACATGCTCTATAGTTGACAAGAAAGAAAAAGAAAGAGAGTGAAAAAAGTATCTCCAATGTCAGATACCCGCGACCATGAACTTCGCAGGTCGCACACTTACCATTAAACAGTTCGTAACTAACAACTTTGTGAATCCTGGAGTGCCTTATTGTATCTGCTTCTATCTTCCTTTTTTTTTTCTAGGTCTTGCCCTGTTCATTACCCACTCTACGGTGTCTGTATCCATGAAAATTCATTCACTGAACTGAGTTGGGAAAGTATGTTCACCTACAGTAGCTAACCACAATCCACCACAAATCATGGATATAAGGAAGGCAGAGAAGTAGGAGAATGCTAGTGTGAAGAAAAATAGAAGCAGGTGAGAAAAGGCTGACTGACGAAACTAATTCAATGAAGAAGTGAAATAAAAAGCACAGAAAGACAGAGATACTGGGGAGCAGGAGAGGAGGAAAAGGGAATCCATGAGTTAAAGATAGGAATAGGAAAAACTGGATGATTCAGGAAGAAAGAGAGCAGGAGAGGGAAACTATAGATAAAATACCTTATGCTATTACACTCCTAATTTGGCATGGTGTTGCAGGGTACTTGCTAGTCATCTAATATATCAAGTAACATTGAGAGCCATTGTTATTTCAGTCACTGAATCTATAATCTCTTAAAGGCTCTTCATTACAAGACATATTCCAGTGCCAGTGATGTGTGGAGTTTTGGAGTGGTCCTGTATGAGATATGGAGTGTGGGACACAAACCCTTTGAGACCATGAACAATAACAAGGTACCTTTACTGGAACCAGTACCAACACTCATTACCTAAACTCTTGCATGACAGGTTCTCAGTATCATAAGTTCTGGTGTCCGTCTGGCCCCACCCCCAGGATGCCCTCGCAAGATATACAGTATCATGATGGATTGCTGGCAAGGAGAAACTTTCCAATAGTTATGCATTTTTATGGACCCTTACCTACTATTACAATAAAGTATATGATGTAGCTGTAGCAATAATTTTATTGAGCAATTTTCGGACTCGAAGTCCTTCATTAGCTCACAATAGAATGAACAAAGTGATGTGACACAGCTATATATAGGGTTAGAGATGGTGGTGATGTGGGATGGGGTAAAATGGATGAATGGTAACCACTAATTGGATGGAGAATAATAGAATGGCTAACTGCTAATTAGATGGAGAATGAGTGAAAGGTTAAGATGTAAGTATGTTAACATTTTTGTGATATGAGGTGAGAGTTCCACACATGATCTATCTGCACGACTTGGTCCAGGTACACTAAGTTAGCTGTTCTCTTAATCCACAAAGCTTCTGTGATCTTCCTTTTGTGTCAATGTTCTTCTCTGCATATTACCTTAGCACTGTTCCAATTTATATTATGCCCAGTGGTTTTTTTGTTTTGTTTTTTGCATGGACTGCAATGCCATTATTTAGTTGTTCCATTCTGATGGCCCTCTTTGTTCTTTGCAGGGACAGGTATATGGGGGGCTCAACTGGTGCCGTACGAGCCTCCTTTTTCTTCAGAATAAGCCCTAAAGCTACTTTATTTCTTACCTGTATCTGGAAATAAACGTATAATAGCACTAACTTTTTGTTTGTTGTTGTTTCTCCTCATCCACAGTAATTGCTAGTCTCTTAATTGTCAGGGAGGAAATGGAACTGATTTATAAGACCACGGAGAATGGCAGTTAAGTAATTGCAATCTTTTAAAGAACTTACCTCATCAGAGTTTCACTTAGGCCTCTGATATAATGGTAGAACAAGGAATATCTTGTCTTTCTCTTCTTGAATAGATCTGTCTGATGTTACTGGTGGTTGTACTTTCTTCTTATGAAGGCATCATGTGATAAACTGTTTGGGACAGATTTGAAAGGAAAGCCTTTTGTAGGTGATCTAATTCTGACTGTAAACTCTCAGGGTAGCTCACTGCATGGGCCCTGTGTTTGGGACATTATTGCACTATCCTTGTTTTAATCCTAGGATAATGATTTGATTTAAAGTTCAGATAAAGGTTAGTTTATTTATAAATTATTGCTATACATCATTCCTCAACATAGTAATGAGCCTACTCTAAGACAGTAATGGTGATATAACAACAGTGTCAGACTCCTTACAGCTATGTTGTGATGGAAGTGTGTGTATGTGTGTGTGTGTGTGTGTGTGTAAGGGGATGGGGGACAGATTTATAGTTTGGGGGATACAGAGGAGCACACACTATGCAGGTTTAAGTATTGAATGACATTAGATAAACTTTTATTTAGCTTAGTGCGCCTCAATTTATGGGCACTTCAAGGTTCATACTTTCAGCAGTGGCAGGAACAAAAATGCAGTATAACCAGCGACTAGTCCTTAATCATTCTATCCAATACATCGTGTAGTGTTTGATTGTGTATTTTATAATCACTTTCTATTCAGTTATTCAAGTCACAGTTGTTGAAATTGATTATGTCTTGTGTAAATCGTGATTTGGAATTATTAAACTTTAATCATTTATTGAACTGAACCTATGCTACGACAGTGAAATTGTAGGATAACCCCTGTATTGACCTCAGTAATCTCAACTTAGCTAATATAAGTGTCCATCTACGTGTATCTTTAGTGTGTACACTATGAAATATAAACACACAGCCCGTCGCCATGACACAAGATGGTATTAATTGTGGGTGGCTGGGAAGGAATATTCAAGTCATGCTACTGGCATGACTTTGAGACATCTTTCCACCAGCACATCCACTGGATTCAATTATCCTATTTGTGACACTATATTAATTTAGGAGTTGTATTTGCACAGTGTTTTCAGTTTTCATGCTTACATTAGTCAATTATAAGGTCATAGCCTTTAAAAAAATCAACTTTTTTTCTGCTTCATTTAATAGATACTCAGCTGCATTACTGGACTGCTTAATACAACACTCGCACATTATTCACTGATGTTACGGTCCTCACAATACACCAACAGTACCGTATCATCCTTTGAATAGAATTGTTTACCGCTTTGAATTCGTTTGCGGGTGCAGTTAAAACTAAAAAATTTACCGGAATTCCATTTAATAAATGGAATTCCGGTAAATTCCGGTAAATTTTTTAGTTAGTTTTAAATTCTAATATAATATATTAGAGTTGTGTGGAAGTATTGTGAGTTATGACTACTAGTTAGCTAAAGAATATCATGAAGAAAATGTTTAAATAACTTGACTTGTTTTTTGTTGCTTTTTTTTTCAATTCAAACAGTTGTAGGGAGTAGATACTATGGCATTGAAACCCATATACTGTATATGCGTAATATAAAAAAACTCAACTTTTTTAGTAGTTTAGTGTTAGAAGTTAAAATTAATCATTTAACAATAGTGTAGTTTTTAAGCTCACTTGCCATTTGTGCTCAAGCATACCACCAGTATTGACAGTAATTGAGTCTAGAACAGAGAATGGTAGAAATGATTAACCTGTTTTCCATGAACCTATTATCAAATTTCCAAACATTCTTGACATACATTTTCTTCAATCAAGAATAGTAAATTTTCCAAACTTAACCACAACAACTCAAGCTCGATTTCACGTAATTCCTCCATATTCCTTGTCTCAACGGAATTGCAGTGGCAATGTATTTTCTATCAAATATTGCTACAGAATAGGACATTTAATATGTAGTTCTATTATTAATATTGGTAATGAATCTTGATAAAATAAAGCTGCCGAACAGTGAGTTGCGGGTCCAAGCTATTAGAAGAGCAGATGTAAATGCCTGAACTTTTTGTTTTATTTATAAAAACATAGCAGGCCCAACAGCATATTTTTCTTCGTCATCTTTGAATGTGTAAGTCAAGTTAGCACATTTCAATTTCAACAACTATTATGCAAAGGGGTGTATGTCATAGTTAGCTCTCCCCTAAGCTTGGCTAGCTCGCCCGCCATTGTGCTGAAGCATACCACTAATTATCGAGTAGTGAAGCGACCGAGATACTAGCTATTAGGGGTGGACAATTGAAAATTGGGTATATATTTCACATATATAATATATAATTATACACGTATGGACTGTACGTATGCCCTTTAAATGCATGCAATTCAAACAGTTGTGACCAGTAGTTACTATGGCATTGAATCCCCTTTACTATATACACATAATTTTTTTTTTTTAACTCGACCTTTTTTTTTTTTTTAGGGCTTCAATGCTAGAAGTTAAACCAACTATTAACAATGGTGTAGCCTTAAGCTCGCTCGCCGTTGCTCAAACATCACTAGTTATATTGATTCACATTGTTATTTTAGATAGCAGACTTTGGTATGTCCAGGGACCTGATATATGAGAGTTTCTATGTGTCTCACGGAGGACTCATTCCTGTCAAGTGGATGTCTCCTGAGGTAGAGCTGTATTAAGCTGTGTTGTAGTAACTGGTATGTAGAGTTTGTGTTTTTTATAGGCTCTTCATTACAAGACTTATTCCAGTGCCAGTGATGTGTGGAGTTTTGGAGTGGTCCTGTATGAGATATGGAGTGTGGGACACAAACCCTTTGAGACCATGAACAATAGCAAGGTACCTTTACTGGAACCAATACTTCAACACTCATTACCTTAACTCTTACATGACAGGTTCTCAGTACCATAAGTTCTGGTGTCTGTCTGGCCCCGCCCCCAGGATGTCCTCGCAAGATATACAATATCATGATAGATTGCTGGTAAGGTATCTGATGAACAGAATAATCAATGTCAACATTTAATATTGATTCTTTAATACTAGAGGATAATTTTATTACAATTACATATTTTTCTACTAGAACTTTATTTGAACTATAGGAGGTTAGCTGTGCAAACATTCTATGGCTAAAAATGGTGTTGTGAGTTTTCAGTAACTTGTAAGTGGAGAGAGTTTGCTGTAGCATACTTGCACTGTTAGTTATTACGCTTCCCCAGGATGTGCAAGTGCTCATTACTATTACATTATTACTTTTAAAAAAATTGTGTGCTACGGATTCTAATTCATAGTACTACAATACAGCTGTCTCAGTATTTACTCTATCATTCCTACAGGCATCCTGAGGCTAGTGGTCGTCCCTCCTTCATGGATGTGAGCAGACAACTGTCCCTGCCTGACTCCAAGTTGCTGGTGTGGTGTGAGGAGGAGGACATTCCTACACAGGCACACACACTGGGAGCACAACTGCACCATGGACAGCATCTCTATACTGACTTGCAGAACAGATATATTAATTAAACTTCTTTCCATTGTAAAGCTTTTTTTGACACTAATGCTCTTGTACACTGTAAAGGACAGTATGAAAAAATGATTCCTTAATTTTTAACTTCATGTTTAGCTTCTTTTTTTGCTTTTTAGAATACTGCTGAATAATATTGTTTGTATGCTTGTTGTCAAGTATGTGATCACGTATTTTAGTGGTTTTTGTGAATATATTCGGATTGTATGCTTGTCATACTGTATTTCTTACTACTAACGTACCTTTATTCTTAATATTACTGCTACGTTAAATAAACATAACAATCTATATATTTAAACTTATCACATTATTGAAAAAGATGAATTATAGAATGATGTTTTGGCTTTGAGAAGCCTTCATCAGTAGTGAGATGGTACGAATGTTAAAATAATAAATAAATATATAAACACGTAAAGCTATAGAGATCTCGTGGTAGCTAGATACTAAAATATTTTTTTATTCTGGGTATAAAGATGAGCAGGGCCATAGGAAGATGATTTGGAACTGGGGGGGCCCCACGGTACTTGAGCTAGATCACACCCATAAAGATTTATTACCACATGGTTGATGGTGTCATGTGATAAAAACTGGTGGCTATTAACTCCATCTAATGGTGAACTACACCACAAATGGCAAGTAACAACGCCAATTTTCTTCAACACTTCGTTAACTTGCTATCCGGGAGAAAAAAGGACCATGGCCCCTGTGTCCCCCCCCCATGTTCCTACGCCAGTATTGTATTGTTCCCTAGACCTATATACTCACCAGTACACTGATGTAAGGTTATTCTTCACTTCACTCCATTTTTCTGATATTTAAATTATAACTTAACCTTAACTTAACTCGTTGAGAAGATGTTGACTTGGAGTGAAGTGAAGAATGACCTTACAAGGGAAGGAAGAAGAATCTGGTGGCGGTGTTACCACTGTGGAGAGTCTCTAAGGAGTTACTTCTTCGCAGACCTATAAGCTTATGAGCTACATCTAGTGCCCACAGGCATGTCTTGCCAGTCCTCTTGCACTGCTCACAATCCTAGCTAAACCACTCACAAGGTTAAAGTTAATTTTTTTTGCCAAGAAACCTTAAAACACAAATGCAAGTGTTAGACATGATGACAGAACTGAACCAAAAATATAAATATTACACTTGCTAATTATAGCAAAAGTGAAGGTTGCAGAGGCTTGATTAAGTGAATGCATGTGTCCAAACAATGAATAGTATGAATAGTAACATGATGGAGTTTTATCTTCCCTAGCCATCCTTCCCATCACCTCTGGCTTCACTCTGCATGAGCCCCACCCCAGTGGGTGGTGTTTTTTTTTTTCATTTCTCCTGGGGCGTGTCCCCACGAAATACCTTTACCAAACTTTATTAAGACTTAGTTGCTACTTAAAAATCTAGTCTCTGTGCAATATTACCTTAGGATGGTATGCTGAGGTTATAAGATAGTCTTACTACAAAATATATCTCTTTTTTGCAACATTTTCTGATTATTTACCTAAGCATCTAATGCAAATTACAAGGAAAATGATTTTGTAGAAAGATTCCACACAACAAATGTCAGTTCTCAGTTGTTTTTTGTTTGTTTTTTGACAATACATTAATATGTTTGGCCATCACTGTCCTGGGGAACGTTAATGTCACATCTTAAAAGGGATCGAGCAAGTAAAAGGACCAACTGGGCGAGACTTATTTCTGCTGAGGTCATAGGCACGGCATGATGGTAAGGTGTTGCATATTCCAAGAAAACTTAAGGGACTTCCATTTGCTTTCTAAGTCAGCTGAGTGGAGTATATGGAGAATACGAAGTAAATGAATCCAAGAGCTGGTTCCTGAGACATCACTCAGACTACATGGAAACTGTACTAAAGGTAGTTCGATAGGTTTAGTGCATCTTGGTTTTTCATACCTCTATCTGCTTTTCCATTCACTTTTCTAAACTTTTGTGTTGTTGCTCTGAGAGATAAGTTTTAACAACAATCATAGCTCTTGTTTATCCATCAGTGCTTTTATACTTCTACCCAGACTCATTAGCTAAAAGCTATAGTTTCCCATTATCTGTGTAGTTATTATTGTACTTCAAAATTTATCATATTGTACTCTCAGTAAACATTAGTGGCCAGGATACTGGCTAATAATGTTGATTTAGTTTGGCTAATATTGGTTCTGTTTATTTTATAAGTAAATTCTTCAATTTCAATTGTATAGCTATAAAACTAGTGTTGATTTTTACAGTGCACAAACTATATTCATTTTATGCAATTTTGATTTTTCTGGTGTATCATTCTGTCTTGACTATAGCTGTACACTCCAGCTGTAGTTATAGCTAGTTTTATGGTAACTATTGGGACTTCACAATTGGACAACCTTCTTGTCTAACTTTTGGTCAACCAAATGTATTAGCTAATTAATATCTAAATAAGAATAGAATATGATCATGTTCACAATGATCTTGTTGCAGTCAGAGCCCTCTCTGATGCTTACCTATACTTACTCTCCATTTAAATTACTTAGTGTTGAGGGTGGATTACCATGTCAAAGAATCTCGTTTCCACCTGCTCTATGTGGGCGAGTGATATGTTCCTTGTATCAATAAGGCATAACTCTGACTGTTAGCCACACCCTCGGAAATTGACAACCAAATAAGTTTCATAACTATTACACAAATATTATAATTAGCTACATACTAAAGGAAACACACATCAAGGGGACTGCAAAGTCAAAAAGATGTCTTTCACAAATGATAAATTTTGTTCCATTTATGTTGGTTGTTTCTGATAGTCATGTTGCTTTTCAGAGTCCCTTTGTCGAGAGGTTCCTCTATAAAATTCCAACAAAAAGATGCACACCTACCGGTAAATAAACCAGGATGATAACGTTTACCACAGACTGCATGATTTTAATTATAAAACGGATATTCCAAAGTGCACTACTTCTTCCAACATTGTAAATCTTCAATAAATGGAGTCTAGCTAAATAAAAATTTAGATACTCTTACACTGGAAAAAATTCTGGCTCGCGAGACTTAGGGCCATATATGGTAGGGATTTTTGTTACAAACGGCGTGCCATTGCGAAGACACAGTAGGGTTCGTGCGCGGTATTCTCCAAGATGAAGAATATATATTTAGTTATCTCAGTCTTTTACTTAGGTTTGTTAACAGACAGTTGGGTTTTACTTTTATTTCATAGGTTTGTTATTGCCATCAGCTTCTCCAGCCGCCCAGCAAACCAACTTTGGCAACCGAGTGCGGTTAGTCGCGGGAAATAACACTAATGGAGCCAGACCGAAGAAAGGCGCAGTAGAAACAACATTGGACAACCAATGGATGGCACTCTGTGACAATGGTGGATGGGGATACAGTGAAGCAGTAGTGGTGTGTCACATGTTGGGATTCACAGATGCCATTAAAGGATATACAATGTAAGGGAAAAAAATCCTTTCATTTAATGAGTGTGTTAGATGTGTGCTTGTGTTTGTACTTCAGTGAGAGAAATATGTCATCTTTGCTAGAAAACATCAGTTGCATGGGCACAGAAGCAGAACTGAGCCAGTGCACCAAAAACGATAGAAAGGAATCATGTTGTTGTAACAGCATAGCTGCTGTTGCCTGCTCCAGTAAGAATAAAAACTTTAAAAATATATTCATATAATACCAGTTTATCAAAGCCATATAGTTAACTAATCAAGTGGGGTGATGAGATATAAGTACATCTATTGAATCATGTTTTGCACGATATAGCTAACTTTTTTTTTTTTTTAATATACCCAATATTATTTCACTGCAATAGAAAAAGCAAATAATTGTTGTTTTAACAGATTTCACAGTTCGTCTTAGAAGTCATTGGCGTTCTAACCATCAAGGTAGAGTAGAAATCCTCTATAATGGCACATGGGGAACAGTATGTAAGTATGGATGGAGCAAGATTAATGCTCATGTAAGTTCAATTTCCAATTACAAGTCCAAGCTAACCTTAGAGTTATGTGCATATTTGGAGAGTATACTGCTTCTTTTGAGAATATGCTGGAGTATATCATTATAATCTAGTGTGCATGAGTTGTGTGCTTATACAACTATTTGTATATGAAAATTCAATGTATAAATTTTTTCATATATTAGACCTGAGAGTGTCTTGCTTGGTTTATTCTATGTTAACTATTGATTGGCGAGCGAGCGTAGCGAGCGAGACACTTACAGGGGTAACACAATTGAAAATCGGGGATGTTTGTTTATTTATTTATATATTATGTTTGGACGTATGTATGTCATTTTGTACTTTGACCCTCCATATTTTTGTGTTCGCTCCGCGTTCGACCCCGTCCCAAACTTCACTAAACAGAATCCTCCGGTTTAGCGACCATTACCCGTATCACCTTAGAAATTGAATTGTTTACTGCTTTGAATTCTTTTGCGGGTGCAGTTACAACGCAAAAACTTATAGGAGCTCCATTTCTATTCGAGATAGTCGCTATTTGATACAGTTATAAGCCCTATTCAACAGCATTTACTTGTAAATTCATTGTCCACTAGACGTACAACGAAGGTAAGTCTTGCGTAGGTATGTTCAGTTGTGTGAAAGTATTGTGCGTTACATCTACTATTAAGAATGTCACAAAGAAAACTTTAAATAACGTGATTTGATATTGTTGCTTCCAAACAGTTGCGGGGAGCGGTTACTATGGCATTGAATCCCCTTTACCGCATACGTAATTAAAAAACTCGACTTTATTTTAGTAGCTTGAGTGTTAGTTGTTAAAATCAATCATTTAACAGTAGTGTAGTTTAAGGCTCGCTCGCCATTTGTGCTCAAGCACACCAGCAACTGTTTGAATTGAAAAAGAAGCAACAAATCAAGTCACGTTATTTAAAATTTTCTTTGTGATATTCTTAATAGTAGTTGTAACGCACAATACTTTCACACAACTGAACATACCTACGTAAGACTTACCTTCGTGGTTCGTCTAGTGGACAATGAATTTTAAAGTAAATGCTGTTGAGTAGGGCTTCTGTGACAAATAGTGTATTAACTTACCACCGCCACTAACTCGAATAGAAATGGAGCTCCCATAAGTGTTTGCGTTTTAACTGCACCCGCAAAATAATTCAAAGCAGTAAACAATTCAATTTCTAAGGTGATACGGGTAATGGTCGCTAAACCAGAGGATTCTGTTTAGTGAAGTTTGGGACTGGCCGAGCGAACACAAAAAATACGGAGGGTCAAAGTACAAAATGACATACGTACATTCAAACATATATACAAATAAACAAACATCCCCGATTTTCAATTTTGTTACCCCTGTAAGTGTCTCGCTCGCTACGCTCGCTCGCCAATTACAACACAAAATTCAAACGCAATATCTAAGGCAGGTACGATAGAATTCTTTGTTGTTGATAGCTGTTTTATTTTGTTTTTAAGCAATGATTGTGCTTTTTGAATGATTATAACAGTAGAACTGAAGTAGTACAAATTTGGTCATGAATCGTTTGATTCTATTAACCTTAATCTAGCTTTACAAAAATAAAGTGCATTATAATTATTGCCTTGAATTTTTAAAATTACTCATCAAAAATAATTTAGTGAAACGGAGTGTAAATATTTTAATTTGCCATAGCTATCTACAATGGCCACTTTTAATTCCACTAAGCCAAAATTGAAAGATAGAGTAATCTCTTATTCTTACACAGCAAAGGTTAATTGTTGTATTTGCATCTTATTCTTTTCTAGATTGTTTGCAGTCAATTAGGATACGATCGTGCTAAATGGTTTAATTCAAATCAACATGGAAGTGGTCAGATTTGGTTGAATAGAGTAAGATGCTCTGGATTTGAAGATAAACTGAGAGATTGTGATCACAATGGGTGGGGCATGGTGAACAACTGCAATCACATGCATGATATTCAAGTGGCATGTGAAGGTAATTGAATAAATATAATTATGCTAATTATCTTTCAAGCATATTTAACTGTGTAAGTGTACATGTCACTATCAACCTGCTGTAGTTGAAGCACTGTAGTAGATAAATAAAATAAATGAACAACATGCACATAAGACTACAGTCTGAGCCTCAAAATGCATTATCCTTTTCAGTGATTTAAGGAGATAAATTTACATTAAATCATTATTGAAAAATGCATATGGAATAATGTTATTATTAAATACTATTTTTTGTGTATTCCTGGTGGTAAACGATTATATATATTATATATGGATTATACATATTTATTTATTATATACATATCTTCTGTGGGAATTCTCTGTAACCACACTGTAAACACAGCTCAAGTTACACCAATTTGTATTTAAAGACACTATTGTGCTGTCTTTCAGTGACCGTTACACATTGTTTAATTAAGTTAACTTTAATGTTCTTCCAATTAAAAAGAAATAAATCAGGTAGTTTTAATATGATAGAATAAACTATATAGCTAGTTATAATTAATTACATTATAATTGCAAAAGTGTATTCCATATTTGCAGATAATGGAAATCTTCATTGTATCTCAGATCTATCTAGTGGTTTCATTAACTTTCCCAATATTTCAGATGTTTATTTTAATCAGTCAAAAATAGTCAATTTCTCAAACTTATCAGTAACAAATCAAAGTCGATTTCACATACTTCCCCCGCAATACGAATATGGTCGGAATTGCAGTGGCAGTGTGCTTTCCATTAAGTTCTGCTACAAATTAACATATAATCAATGGATGTCTATAAACAATCAAGATATACCAATTTTCAACATAGTACTAGGAACTCAAGTAAACTCATCATTTATAGTGTCACGGAACATCTCTGTCATTTCTAGACCGACAACAAACATTTGCACTCAAAAAACAGGAAATGGTTGGTGGTGTTGTGATCATTTTAACTCAAATGGCCAATCATTATTTCAGATACTTTCATCAAAGTTTGTGTATGGAATATTTCCTCACTTCAGTCTAATTACTTTTAGAAAATCTTTGAATGTATCATGGTATCCAGTAAGTACATTTAATGAGCACACTGGATCATACTCCCTGCATGCAAGAAGAACAGCACCACTTGTCTTACTGCAGTTCCTGACAGGTATATATCATAATCTGTTTTCATGAGTAGTTGATAGTTGAGTAGTTTGTGTTAAATATAATGAAATGGTTGTTATATAATTCTTTTTGCCTTTGACTATTTTGTGTGGGAAGAGCTCAAGCACATTTCCATCTAAACTGATACATATGTTTAAAAAAAAACTATTAAGTTATGCTGTACATTAATATTCCAGTTTTTGATTGTAGTGTTGATATAAAATAGTAATTCAGGGTGAAAACTGTCACTTACATGTCCTGATTGATTTTCCACATGCATTTGTACGCAGGACAATCATTATCATTCGTATCGACCGTACCAAATACAGTTTCAACTTCAAAAAATACAGTGTCAGCAGATCCAAATTTACAGTCAACTACTATAATGCCATCGACAAGTTCCATTGGATCAATACTAGGAGGAATTCTGTCAGTAATAATAGTAATACTAGTAGCTGTGATTCTTGGGGTTGCTGTGGGGCTGTGGTGTCATCATCACTGGAGAAAGAGAAAATTATCATCCATCAGTTCCCGTGGACCCAGAACATTTAGCAATGCAATTTATAGAGGTTAGACTACTATTATTTTAGTGCTGGTTAATGTAGAACTTTTTACCACTAATTAATTATCTCCAGCAATTATTTGTCTGATGCAATAGAAATTGAATTGCCTGCAACATTACAGCTGTTTCCATTTATGATATTGTGTGTAACAAATTCCATCATAATAACCACATTCCACCATTATAACCAAATTTTACACATCATTAGCTAGAAATTACTTTATTTTTACATGTATTTAGAGACCTATGAATATGCTGATGTGGGTCCAGATGTGCCAGCCAAATTTGGGGATAGAGCTATGCAACAAGTTAGACATAGCTACAAGTTTGAATTCAAATAGAATTTTTACATAAAATTTACATTTGCAGAATATTGAGTTGCCCTATGCTGAATGTGGGGCTAGTCAAGAAGAGGTTAGTGAACTAGAGTTGATGTATTGTACCAATAAAAAATAATACAATTTACCTCATAATTTTGATAGTTATGACAGAACTCTGCTGTGTATTTCTTGCTATTTAGGACATTGATGTAGATGAAGACATATATGTGGTACCACCCAGTAGTGAAGATGACCTTTACTCTCAGCTAAATAAGATGGCATCAAAACTAGTCAGAAATGATGTGAGGTAACTATTACATTAGAGCAGTACTCGCTCTGTAACATTACCTGATTAAAAGTGAGACTGTAAGGGTAGTAGAAAAAGCTGCTTGCAATACTGAATGGAGAAATTGGAAGAAGTCACATGTCTAAATGACTTTATGTTTAATAAAGACATCAATTGTTCTATGTTGCATGCTAGCAAAAAAATTTACAGATCGGGAAAGTATATATATTATTATATTATATATTTATTTATAAGTTTATATTCACTGCACAGGCTAAGTAAAGAAATTAGTGTTGGCTACCAATGTCTCAATTAAATTATTTCATTGATTGCTTCTTACAGTGAAATACTCTACAACTGAATCAATTCTGCTTTCAAAAACGTGTTTTTCTATAGTCTTGGTGCTTCTCTTGGTTCTGGTCAGTTTGGAGCTGTGTATCGAGGCGTTTGGAGGCGTGGTCAGGAGGAGGTGGCAGTGGCAGTGAAGACACTCAAGGAAGGAGCCAGTGAGGAGGACAGAGTCAAGTTCCTACAGGAAGCAGCCATCATGGGCCAGTTCAAACACACCAATGTGGTCACCATGTATGGAGTTATCAAGGAGGAAGAACCAGTAAAATTTGTATTAGCCTCTCTGGTTGTTGCTACTTATCTTTGCCTTTAATTTAATTAATGGCTCTTAGAATACATATTTATTCTATTTTCCTGTTTCAGACTCTACCCAAATTCCGGTTATGCCACTTGCACTCATTTCTCTAGTGTATTGTTCTAAATTAAGTATATGGACACAGATTTTTTATTCTATTTATATAGAGACAATTACCCTTTGACATTCTAATTTTTTTTTTTGTTGCTTATTAAAGCTTTCGTTATTTTCTTTTTGTTATTGTTTATGTCGTAATTCTGTACTTTTAACATAGATACTTTTGGTCTTGGAACTCCTTACAAAAGGAGACTTGAGAGGTCACCTATTGAGATCTAGGTCAGGTAGCAGTGCACTTTCCATAGATGACCACACCCTCTTGAGCTACTGTCGCCAGATAGTATCGGGTATGGTGTATCTGTCCAACAAGTCCTTTGTCCATAGAGACTTGGCAGCAAGGAACATACTGGTCACTGAAGATGAGATATGTAAGGTATGACTGTAAATGCATCTTGTTCACTTGTTTGCCCTAGATACAATACTGTATATCAGTAGTTTATGAGATATCCATATAGCTATGTTACATATACGAGAAAGCCACAGATTAGAGACTCACCAAGTTTTCTTGTGACAATTTTTAGCAACACAATGAAGTGAAGTTTTTATTCTCAGAGTATTTGTATTCAAAGAAGTAATGTCATTTTTGGCAAATCTCATAAGTTGTGAGTTGCTTGGAAAATGTTTAGAAAGTCATGTGAATGCCTAATTTTATTGAATGACTTCAGCAGTTGGTTGTAAATTCTTGTATTATTCAGTTCAGTAAGTTATGCTTAAGAACTTAACCCTTTCACTGCTAAGTTTATGACAACCAGTTCGGTAACATGAACATGTAAGACTATTAATTAATTTATTTTTATTTGTCTGCACAGAAATTCAGCAAAAGATTATATTTTTAAAGCAAGTTAAGACAAAACTATTTATTATGATTAAAAAAACAGTATACTAATAGCACAAAGAAGCTAAAAATTCAGACTTGTCTTCTTACGGTACTAACTGAAACTCAATTTCTAATGGTCTCAGTGCTGCTTCGGTGTTCAGACAGAGTAAGCAGTATTCATCTTCTATGTACATTAGAATCTCATACTATAAAACAATTTTGGACGAACAGACATCTCAAAGTTAGTGTTCCAGTAGCAATATTTTTTTAAATTGTAAAATAACTAAATATCTGTGCTATCGTTTGATTATTTTTATTACAGGAAGTACTACATCAGAGCAATGTTGTATAAACAAAAACAAAAAAAAGAAAGTTACATTTGATAATTGATTTTTTTTTTAATATGGAGAATCGCCAGCCAAATGCTGAGCACCACTATAGTGCTTATGATGGTTAAAGGGTATAAGACATAGCTATGTATTCAAGTACTTATTAACATTCTTTAACCTGATATTATCCTTTAATTATAATAATATAATTTTGTATGCCTATATTATAATACATGTAACTAGCTATTAACATTAGCTGCATATAGTGAATAAAATTGATTTAAATTGTACAGATTACTTAATTATGATAATGAATCTGAAAATATTAGCTGATGCAAAAAAAAAATTGTTGTTACTTGAAGTAAAAACAATAACTAGAGCATGGTAAAAACATATGTAGCGTGGCATAGTTAGTGAGTAGAATGTTATCATCATCTTATGATTGTTGCATAATAACGAGTCATGATGCTGATTGATGACTAGTTTTCCCAAAGATAACTAACCATGTTTACGTGCATGCTGTTATGTTTATTCAAGTAGTAACTGTTCTTGTTTAGATAGCAGATTTTGGTATGTCCAGGGACCTGATGTATGAGAGTTTCTACACATCTCATGGAGGACTCATCCCTGTCAAATGGACAGCTCCTGAGGTAGAGCTGTAAGCAGTTCTGTAGTATAGCTAACTGGTATGTAGAGTTCGTGTTCTTTGTAGGCACTTTATTACAAGACTTATTCCAGTGCCAGTGATGTGTGGAGTTTTGGAGTGGTCCTGTATGAGATATGGAGTGTGGGACACAAACCCTTTGACACCATGAACAATAACAAGGTACCTTTACTGGAACCAATACCTCAACACTCATTACCTTAACTCTTACATGACAGGTTCTCAGTACCATAAGTTCTGGTGTCCGTCTGGCCCCGCCCCCAGGATGCCCTCGCAAGATATATAGTATCATGATGGATTGTTGGTAAGGCATGTTTGAATAAACAAATACCCAGCACTTAACAACATGTGTATGGTGTAGCAAAACTTTTATAATAATTGACTTAATACACAATATAACATTACTTGCTAGGCTCTCATAGCTACTCAGCTTAGAGGTCACATGGTCAGATATTTCCTTGGATGTCTTTTTTTAATTCCTATTTTTATTGAATGGTAACATTCTTACAAGTTAGGAGACAAAATTAATTTTCTTTTGAGCAATTTTTTGTACAGCAAAAAAAATTCTAAAAAAAAAAGATTGTGCTAAAATATTTTTACCATACTCTAATAGTTCTTGTATGGCCCAACATTAATTACCTCATGTGTTCTATTATCCTGGTGATCTATTATTCTAGATATCCTAGATATTAGCATGTGTTCTATTATCCTAAATATGAACAAATGTTATACTATCCTAAATACAAGCAGGTGCTCTAGTTATTATTCTAAATATGAGCATGTGCTCTATTATTCACAATATTGGCATGTGGATGTTCTATTATCCTACATATGACCATGTGTTCTATTATTATAGTTGAGAGCATAAGCTCTATTAACCTAGATATGAGTATAGGTATTATTATTCCATAAGTAGTAGTTCATTATCCTAGGTATGACCATATGTTCTATTATTCTAAATATGACCATGCGGTTGACCTTATTATAATGTTCATTATCTTCATATTACCATGAGCAGGGATAGAGAAAAATTGGTATACACATGTAGCACTTATTGGGCTAAAAATGGTAACTCTGTCACATACTATCCATACTAGGTCCACAATGTTTCAGTTTTTCTTTACTGCACTTGAACACTAGCAAACAGTCTAACTAAAACTTTCTAATGTTTCTGTCACGGCCATGTCAGGTTTTCCTGCGCCAATTGAAACAACAAGTGAAATGACTCTTACCTGTCAAAAAAACAAACAAACAAAAAACAAAACAACTTATTCCATTGCGTAGCATAATAATAGAAAAGTTTATGTCATTAGTATTTACAGGAAGTTGGTCTAGCTACTCCAGTTTGAGCATCAGATAAGACTTATCAAGTTTTAATTGTTGGCAATAATCTATTTTGTGTACTGGTACAGATAATTTCCGTGTATTGGTTTTGGTGACATCATAGTTGAAACAGTTTAAAGAAAAGTCTGCAAAAAGAATGGAGCTAGTATTAGAAAAAACTTTTGAAATGTAAAAATTGGAAAATTAGAGTTCTCCCAGTTAGAAGAGTGGATCGAGCTTCTTATACCTACAACTTAATAAATACTGACCTGGTGTGTGTGTGTGTGTGTGTGTGCACGTGTGTGTGTGTGCATGTGTGCGTGTGTGTGTATGTGTGTGTGTGTGATATGACAGAAACTAGCAAGAAAAGACTACAACATTATGAATAAAAATGATAATTATTCGTTCTTTCACTCCCTTGAGATTTCTCAAGGCTACTCTATTGTTCATCCAAGGTGTGCCAAGTTCCTCACTGTTTCCACAGGAGGGGAAATTCTATTATGCCAGATATGAGCGTGTGTTCTAATCCTAGACATGAGCAAGTGTCCTATTATCCTAAATATGATCATTGTGTACCATTATCATAAATATGAGAGCATATTATGTTTTATTAACCCTCAGCACACATGCGCAAAAGGGTTACAGTACTCAGTTTGTCTGTCAGTCAGTCAGTCATTCTGTCACACAACAAAAAGCAGAACTCGAAAATGGCAGTCTCCTGAAGTTTGAAACAAGCATCAAAATGTTGCACTGAACATATTAAGTCCCTTTAATTTGCCAGAATTTTTCATTTCGACTTCTTTATTCAGTAAAAGCTAGTTTTTTAAGGCCGTACGATCGTAAGTGATCGTTTTTGAGTAAATAATTTCTTGCCCCTTCTCATTTGGTAGTTTTACCTTCATAGTCTTGGTGGTTTACTGGTTCGAGTTTCCCATTGAAACTACCTTGTGGGTGAGTATCTCTTGCATGTTTTCTTATGAAGACAGCATATACAGTAAGAGCTATCCGACTTGCACTAGCCACATATCGACTTGCATTAGCTGCATATTGACATATTGATAGTACACCAATTACAGCTTAAGATTTAATAAAGCACATCTATAGGTCACAAGTATTGTTTTATGGTACTCAAACTTTTTAGAATGGTTATGGCTTTCCTACAGGCATCCTGAGACTAGTGGTCGTCCCTCCTTCATGGATGTGAGCAGACAACTGTCCCTGCCTGACTCCAAGTTGCTGGTGTGGTGTGAGGAGGAGGACATTCCTACACAGGCACACACACTGGGAGCACAACTACACCATGGACAGCATCTCTACACTGACTTGCAGAACAGATATATGTGAGGGTAGCTATTTCTACCCTCTGTTGTGTGTCAATGTTTTTTTAGATACTGACAATGCTCTTATGTAAAAACAATTGCTGCTCATGTTTAATTCTAGTTGATTTGAACTGAAGTCTCTGATTGCATTTGCTTTTATTTAGAATTCAAAAATGTATACAAAGTCCTAGCTCAGTAAATTGTGAACTAACAATAGGAGCAAATTCATTAGTCAGTAAACATTACTACATCATGAGTCCTTCTCCTCAGTCAGTCAGTACTTCAATTTATTTGTTTGAAGTTCTTGATGATATCCAGAACAAATACATGATAGGCTTTGTGCTTTCGGATATGAATTTATTTTTAAAAATATCAGTAATGTATTTTAACATTGAATGAATATAATAGACAAAAGACTGATTTTTTTGTTGCTAAATTTTTAATTTTACAAGTTGCTCCATAACTTTTTTCTATCAAAATAGTAATACACAATAATTAAATTATCTATTACTGTGTTATTAACTTAATATCTGATTGGGGTAACTAGATTTCTCCTACAAAAAGATATGAATTTAATTATTGTTTCCGAGAGATTGCGAGCAAGCTCATACTTTTCGACTAGGTAAATAAATAAGTATACAAACAAGGACTGATAGATCCTTCCCCAATTGCTATGCAGCAATATGAATAGCTAATACAGCTATTCATTTACAATGGCCTTAGAATAGAAATTCATACTTGCATAAACTGCAAAATAAGTGCTACTTTTAACCCTCCGTTTATTTTTTAGTAGCAGATGATACCTTGTTTTTATATATAATCTAATAATTAAAATATTTGCAGGTTAATGTATTAGGTAAAGCACTTTAGTATTTAAAATTTAGGTATTAGAGGATATTCGATTTTCTTGGCTAAATTTTCTATCACCTGCTGTTTCTTAATTTCCCTGAGACATTTTCATTTTCTTTGTTTTACAGTATGCAAATAATAAAATATAATGGTAGTAGTAAAGGTATAACAATTAAAAGAGCTGCAGTTTTAAGCATTTGAATTAGTTTTTAGTTTACTCTACTTATTAATCACCTGCTGTTTCTTAATTTCCCTGAGACATTTTCATTTTCTTTGTTTTACAGTATGCAAATAATAAAATATAATGGTAGTAGTAAAGGTATAACAATTAAAAGAGCTGCAGTTTTAAGCATTTGAATTAGTTTTTAGTTTACTCTACTTATTAAGATGATTTTTTAAGAAACTACAAAAAATTACAGGTAGTTAGATAAGCAAAAATGCTGGTAGTGATCAGATCGTTTCCACAATATTAACTAGAAGTGTTGGTTTATTACATTCTGCTATATCGACTGATCATGCTTATTTACTTAAAGTGAAAGTAGTTATAATATGTTTCTCCCAGCTGTATGACAAGCAGTAAGTATGAAACACAGAGGAAATTAAGAAATATAGAATTTGTAGAGGTTGACATTGCCAACAATTTTAAGTTGTCCTATAAATTAATTTGAGTCTTAACACACATAAAAAACTATTATGTATTACAGTCAGCTTAATATGGACTAAGAAGTATTAGAGAAAATTAAAAAAATGTAGAACAATGGAAAATTGTATAAATATCTATTTGAAATTCTTCTAGTCAACATACAACTTTATTGTGACTAAGATCAAAGTTTTATTAAATATTTTTATGTCGCCAGTCTAATTATGATGTGTTCCAAGTTTGATAACACAAGAAAGTACAAATTTACTTTACCTCATTCTCATAACATAAACAATGTAAACAATGAAGGAGGAAATGTGAACAACAACACAGGAGGCTTGATCATTGGGGTTGCAACTGGATAGGTGCAGGAATACTGCTGGTCCTTGTTACACTGATTGCTCGAAAGAAATGGAACAAGAAAAACAATATGTTTATCCACTCTTTGGATAATTATATGGTAAGATTTGAGCAGCTTTAAATTATGGTGCATAATCTGTTGGGACTTTCTTTTGTGAAGAAAAACATGAAAATATACGGTTGGTACTGACAATTATTATTTTAGAATAAATAGCATTTATCCTTTGTGAATTTAGGTGACTCTAAACATGCAGTAATCCAGCACCATGAGTCAGAGGTATTTGTACTATTATAGCTTCATATCTATTATTATGACCATTGTCATAATATGTTATTTGGTGCGTTATTGTTATTGCTAATTACTCTCTGCTTTGTATAGATTCCGCAAATACCATCAACTGCAGTATCCAGAAAGCTAATTAATACTCTGAATGGTTGCCAAGTTTATAGCGATGATCTTAACACTCTGGATGATCAAAACTGGATAACAGACAAGGTATGCCATTTTTTACTTTTATTGGGGCCAGATTTATGAATGATGTTTTTAATTACAAGATTATTGACTTCTACATATTCCTCATGCTAGAAGCAAACAAGAAAAGTCAAAAGACTGTATACTGCTAAGTAGTTTCTTTTATACAAAGCTTTCTTTGACTGGTTATTCTGGAGTACAAAACTGGATCAAGATATTAAAAAATTAAAGTGTAAAACTAACTAAGATATTATTATGCTGTTATGTTCTAAGAGCCAAGATGAAGCAGGAAATTGAGCAAATGAAACTTATATAGAAATCACTCAATTTTCCTTTTTATTTTTTTATTTTTTATTTTTTATACACTTGCATTATTCATGGCACATGTGGTGAAATAACCACACCTTCAGAACAAACTTGCATATAGAACTCACACACAAACATATACATTCATTCAGTTGCACACATTTCCATCCGATTCACTAATTGTAACTTGAACACTGTAACTAATACATTTATGTTATTTCCCTTCACTCCCATGTCCCTCTATACACCACCTTATGTTCTGAATCACTCACACCACATTCAGACAGTTTTCTATATAATATGTGGCTGTCTGCACTTCTGTAACTCAGTTCTGGCTATATAGCATTTGAAACATAACCCCTCTAAGGCCTAATAACCTGAGGCTAGGACTAAATCAGCCTGCTAGAACTCTGGTGGCAGCTTCCTTCTACCCCTCTCTGGTTATCCCCCCTGTTAACCTACCACACGTGGTGGCAGGGGTGGCCAAACTCCTACTGTCTAAAGGAAAGGAGCTGAGACGTATCTACAACATCGAAATCGGTTCATCTGCCATAACTCTGTCCACGTTTGGTGTGTTCCAACCAAATTCATCTGTTGATATTGCATTTATCTGTAATTATCTATTAGTTTACCTTACTCATTCAGTTCTGTATTTGAACCAAATTCATCTGTTGATATTGCATTTATCTGTAATTATCTATTAGTTTACCTTACTTATTCAGTTCTGTATTTGGTATTTCTGCTTATTTTACTTTTTTAATTTTATTTCTGTACTTTCTGTGAACTGACGCTGTGTTGTGAATTGACGCTGTGTTGTGAATTGACGCTGTTGTGTATTGACAATTATTGAGTTGCGTGCATTACTGTTGTTATCCGAGTTCCAATTTTATTGTATCATCATCATTTTTCATTATATCAGCCATGTCATCATCGCAGGACAGGACTGACGCCAGTGGCCCCATTACTCGCAGCAAAACCAATCGACCTGTCACCGACTCTCTTGCCCCAATCGACTCAGATGCTGTGGACATACCTGCCTCACCTAGCATGGACGCAGTCTCGCGTAGCCAGACCCTTTACCAATCGCTGCGCGGGAAAAGGGTCTGGTAAACTGACATAGAGCAGTTTGTTTGCTTAGTCAGCAAGTGGTTAACTGTGGTTCAATTAGTGTGGGTGTTAAATATTTTCAGGCGCGTGAATTGTTCAGATCAGTAGGCAGAGTTCGTTCTGTATTGCCATGAAGAAATGTTACTTGTGCAAAGCTATGCTGGGAAATGCTGCCGGTAGCATTATTCACCTTTAAGCGACAAAAACCTAAGGTACCATGGCATATACAATGGCCTGTGCACAAAGCAACAACTAAGGGAAACTTCCAACTCCAGATATCTTAAAAAAGCTAGGCCAAGTCACTGCTTAAACTAATGGCATCACCTAAAGGAAGAGTTTTGACACGGCTGTTGGAGAGTTGTGCACAGAAATACTACACGCGCAAAAGTTTGAGCAGTCTTACTTCACAGGATATTACGTCACCTATTGTTTGCGGTCTCCCCAATTAGCGAGGGGAACTGAACAAACTGCTCAATGTCAGTTTACCAGACCCTTTTCCTGTGTTGGTAAAGGGTCTGGCTACGCGAGACTAGCATGGACGCTAGTGCCAGCCCTACTGACTTTTCAGTTGCATCTCATTCTGATGACAGCGACAGTGAAAATACTATTGTTGTTAGTAGGCCCCTAGGGTTGCCAGTGTACCTGACTGGGCGTGGCTTGGCAGGTCCTCACCGTTGGCTGGAAGCTCTGGTTAGGGTCGTCAATTGGGTGAGACCTGTGGGCGCCGCCCACTCACGCCCCTCCAGGTACTATCAACAGTAAGAGTTGCCACTTCTTACTGGAACTGTAGGGTGGGTGGGAGGAAAAATGCTCTTCCTTCTTTCTCAACCTAAGCAACTTCTTTAGCGTGGCGCGTGGGTTCTTCCTTTCGGCTGCTGTCTCCTACCCTATGCGCCTGCGCGTAGTATGGGTCGTCGCCTACTAACCTCAGTTAACGCTTCTCATTAACTCCATTTAGTAGGCCCCTAGGGTTGCCAGTGTACCTGACTGGGCGTGGCTTGGCAGGTCCTCACCGTTGGCTGGAAGCTCTGGTTAGGGTTGTCAATTGGGTGAGACCTGTGGGCGCCGCCCACTCACGCCCAGAGGTTGGCACTAGTGACAACCCTCACCCAGAAATTCCTGGGTATGACCTCCTGGTTTTTATTTTTTATTTATTTATTTTTTTAAAGGAATTCAATCAAACAATGAACCATAACCAGCCAGTCCCGACCTCCCCCCCCCCCCACCTTAGGTAGCCCCAGACCCCTCCTTCCCATCGCTGGTTCTTCCCGTCATCTTGGCTGCCACTCCACACAGAACCTCCTTCGGTGTCCTAATGTAGCACAGATACGCAGCACTCTCCCAGCGCCCCATCGTCTTGATGAGTGAATCTTGCACACCTTGCTGAGCTGCTACCGTTGCGGCACCAATTCGGAAGCTATGTCCCGCAAAGAGATTGCTGTTGAGTCCCAATGACGTCACTGCTGCCCTCACCGCCTTCACAAATCGCTCCCTTGTCAAGTGTCGACCGTCCTCAAATACAAAGAATGGACCTGGATTTTGACCTCTCCTCACCATATAGTCTGTCACCGCCGCCACTGGACACAAACCCTCAGCAGCTCTACCCACATAGATGCTGACACCCTTGCGAAATGGGTCCGTCTTTGAGGCTTTGATCCTTACTTCCAAACTCTGGGGATCACGATAGTTGTCAATTCGAACATCGCCATATGCCAGGTGCCTTAGCGGGTCGAATGACCCCTCCGCCAGTACCACCACTTCCCCAGTCCGCAGGAAGCCAAAGAAACACAGTGTGGCTGCTGCCCACAGCATCGCTGCATTTCTTTGATTGGGGAGTGTTTGCCAGCATCCTCTCAGTCCCTGCAGTACATCCAGGGTAACCGGCAGTCGTGTCCTTGCCTGTGCCTCTGATTTTCTCTTCAGCCCCTTTAACACGTACTCTAGCTGTAGCATACTCCCCATTCTTGGGTCACCCAGTCCCTGGGATATCTGCGCATGCCGTACTGCTGCCAGATAGTTCTTCACAGTGCCAGCTGCCAGCCCTTTACTGAAGAGCCATGCCACAAAAAATGAAAGCACCTGCTCAGTCAGGGGAAAGGGGCGGGAGATTTCCATTGCCATACAACACTCCATGAACCGCTTTGTCCCTGATGCATAGTTCCTTTGTGATGCTGGTGCTAGGCCTGCCGAAAACAGCTGCTGAACAACGACACCCAGTCCGTGGAGGTCCAGTCCGACTGCTGCTCCAGAAGGAGAGATCTGAGAACTGGTTGGACTGGTGTCTGGCTGCACCTGGCCCGAAGAGCCTGTAAAAAGAACACAGACAGGTTATTATGGGATATCGCGTCCGCTACTGTATTCTGGACCCCTGGGATATGGCATGCCCAAACCTCCAATCGAAAGTGTGCTCTGACAAAGAACTGACACCTCAGCAGATGCATTAGCTGGGGTGATCGACTGTACCCGGAGTTCACCGCCGCTACTGTCCCCGTGTTATCGCAGCTCACTCGGACCGACTGACCTACCCATTGCCGCCCCCAAATGGCGCAAGCCACCACAATTGGCACCAGCTCCTTCGCCGTGATGCTCTCCTCCCTCAGCCCATCTTGCCGCTCTACTTACGCCCACACTAGTTGGATCCACTCTCCTGTTTCCGGATCCCACGCTCCACAGCCAAAGTTCCCCGATGCATCCGTCCAGATGTGAGCCTTCGCTCGCTGCTGAGTATGCTCTGACATCATGCTAACACCGTTCCATGACTCTAGAAACGATGCCCACCACAGTATGTCAGACCTGAACCCACTGCTCAACCTAAACTTCCCTTTGACATGCTGAACTGCCGCCTTCAGCTCGAACATGCGCCTGAGGAACGTTCTTCCTGGCCCCACCACCTGTGCCGCATGTGCCAGTTTCCCAATCAGAGATTCCAGGTCCTTCAGTAAGCCTGATCTCTTGCCCTTCCACTGTTGCACCAACCCCCTCAGCTCTTCCAGCTTCCTACATGGAAGACGAACCTCTAACCTTCTCGAGTCCAGCTCAAAACCCAAGAATGTCAGGGTTGTGTCCGGGCCTTCCAGCTTATCCTGTGCAACAGGCAAGCCCAGGTTCTCCAACACGTTGAGGAGTCTTCTCAGCACTACCTTGCATTCTTCAATCTCTGGGGCCCCCATCACTAAAAAATCATCCAAATAGTGGATGACAAAGTCTGCCCCTCTCTTCTTCGTAATCCACTCCACCGCATCCGCCACTGCCGTGAAAATCTTCGGAGCTGAACGAAGGCCAAATGGAAGGGCTACGTCCACAAAGACCGAGCCCCTCCACTTCATTCCCATCAGCCACCTGTCATCTGGGTGCACTGGCACATTTCGGTAGGCACTCTTCACATCCACCTTTGCCATCAAAGTACCTCTACCCCTGGTCACTATACCTCTCACCACCTCACGTACGCCCACATACGACAATGAACATATTGACTCACAGATTCCATCATTTACAGAGGACCCTGGTGGGAATGACATGTCTACTATGAGTCTCCACTTCCCACTCGTCCCTTTTGGAATTACTCCAAAGCGGTTCACATGTACCTGGGGAACCCGTTGAGGGTCCAGCGGGCCAATAACTCTACCCTTGCTGCATTCCTCAGCCAGGTACTCATCAATGACTTCCGGCTTGTCCTGAGCCGATGGCATGTTTCTGAGTGGTTTCGTCGCACTGCTGGTCGGCTCCTTCCTACATCCAACTCTGAACCCTTTTCGTATGCCCTCCACAATATACCTCCGAAAGCGCTGGTCTGGGTGAGTGGCTAGCTCTCGATCCCACTCTCTCCATTCAAGTGGCGTTTCCACCTGCCTCAGGTATTGTGGTAGAACAACTGGGCATTCCCACCGGCACGACTCCATCTCCAACAGGTGCTCCGTGTAGGGATAGCCACCTAATACCACACAGTGCATACCACTCAATCCTGCCCTCCCGTTAATTCCCCCCCCCCTCCTTACTACTCACGGTTTCTCCCTACCCAGTCCACCCCCTTTCCACCCCCACCCCCCTCGGTGCGTTACCCCCCTTCCAACTGTCATCGTAACTAATACATGAATATCCTTGTCATATTAACTCCAACATGAACAGAAACATTTCAGCAGCTAGTCTCAGGGTCCCTTGTCCTCTCCGTCTAAGAGTATCTTCCTGGTAGTGGCCTGTTCTCAATAGGGCCGACGGCCTAGCCTTCCTAGTGGCTTCCGGCTCCCACAGTGCATAAGTTGATGGTTGCCCCCGCAACCGGAACACACGTGGCGGAACCTGCAGCGAGGGTAACTGCATCCCCCCGTGTTCCACTTCCGGCACGCTTCCCCGCCTGACTGCTCCGGCTGGTGTGGCCCCCCTGGGGGTCTGCTAGGGCCTGGCCTGGCTATTGCAATGACTGCCGACTCCAAATGCTTCAGGCGCTCTGACATCCCAGGGTCCCGGGAGCCACTCTGGGCGCAGTCCTGCTCCGTGTGGCTTGTCGCGAAGCAGAGCTCGCACCTTTGTGTTCCAACCTTCCGAGCTGAAAAATTCACATATAGCGTGGGATTGATTACGGACCACCTCTTGTTGCCGGTTGCAGCCGCTTGCCTCCGAAATGCCGAATCGTACCGAACCCAGCCCAGACCTTCAAAGTCCTGGCTGGCACGCACAATGAGGCTCAGGTACGCCATCATCTCTGGGACTACTTGAGGTTCCACTGGCGCCATCACTGCTACAAAGGCACTGAAGCACTGGACCCACGTCAGAATGTCCGTGACCTTTCGGCCCTGCCTTGCTGCTCTGTCCTTCGCCTCGTCCTCCTCCCTTTGCCGCGCCAGGAACTCCGGCAGCAACTCCCCCATATCCGCATACTCCCAGCGGTGTATCTTGGCGGCCAACTTCTGGGGGACCGGGGGCAGGCCCTCTCCAATAAACGCACCTCCCACTGCCAGCTTGGGAGGTGGGGCTGTCAACGCCACCGAATTCGTGAGCATTGCCATTGAAATAGGGCTCGTCTGTTCTACTGCCCGCTCACTCAGTGGTAGCCCCGCCAACGCCGCCATCGTTGGCATCCTGCCCAATACTCCCGGGCCTTTTTCTGACTGCTGCCTGCCTGCGCCTGCATTCAATAAAATTGGATGTGATCCTAGTCTACCACACTACCCTCCATGAACTTATGCGACACCCTCAAGTTGCAAATGTCATGCGGGACCCCTAGTGGAACCTCCCTTGGCCCTCCAATGAGTACTGCCCGCATGCCGCCCCCGAGCAGGAGATCCTCATGCAAGCCCCAGAGCAGGGTGTCCTCATGCAAGCCCCCGAGCAGGGAGTCCTCGTGCAAACCCCCGAGCAGGGTGTCCTCATGCAAACCCCCCGAGCAGGATGTCCTCATGCCACCCCCCGAGCAGGGTGTCCTCATGCAAACCCCCGAGCAGGGTGTCCTCATGCGAACCCCCGAGCAGGGTGTCCTCATGCAAACCCTCGAGCAGGGTGTCCTCATGCCACCCCCCGAGCAGGGTGTTCTTGTGCAAACCCCCGAGCAGGGCGTTCTCGTGTAAACCTCCAAGCAGGGTAATCTCGTGCAAACCCCCGAGCAGGGCGTTCTCGTGTAAACCTCCAAGCAGGGTAATCTCGTGCAAACCCCCGCGCAGGGTGCCCTCATGCAAACCCTTTGCAAAGTGCCCTCGTGCCAGCCCCCTGACTGGGTGCCCTCGTGGAACTCCCCCAAGCTGGGTGCCCTCAAGTAACCCCCTTGGGCCGGGCGCCCTCTTGCAAACCCCCAGCCGGTGCCTTTTGCTAACCCCCAAGTTCGTGCCCCCCTAGTCCCTCTCCCTTAGGGGTCATCCTGCAACTTTGCACCAGCTGCCCCACATTATCACTACCCCCCAATAAGAGCTTATTGCTACGCTACTCTACGACATTAGTTAGGGGGGCCTCTCCGCTGGAGAATGCCCCCCCATCATCCCTGGTAAGGGAGAACCTTCGCTACCCCTTGCCATTCTCACTGGTGCCTGCTGCTGCAGGGGCCTCCGTTTCTGGTCCCTCCGATCCTCCAGGAGCTGTAGCTGGCGCTGACTGGGACTCTCGCTCCAGCCTCTCTGTTCCTCCACATGCTGTCGCTGGCTGCGCCCCTTCCAGCAATGACGGGGGGATCCCTCGTTCCGTTAGCGCCTGAAACCCCGGGATTTCCATCAAGATTTCTCTGAGCGTCTCCCTCACCCGACTAACACTAAGGTCCGTCTCCCGCTCTCCGCCTCGATTCTCCGGTAGTCCACCCCCTCCTTCTGCCATCTCTGGTCCTATCTCACGCCTCCGCTCTCTACCGAAATGCTCTTCCATCTTTCTCAACCTAAGCAACTTCTTTAGCGTGGCGCGTCGGTTCTTCCTTTCGGCTGCTGTCTCCTACCCTATGCGCCTGCGCGTAGTATGGGTCGTCGCCTACTAACCTCAGTTAACGCATCTCATTAACTCCATTTTCACCTTCTGCAGGACTTGCAACTGGCTCTACACTCGAGAGGCTGATGGAAATAATGGTCCATCAACAAATCCAGGATCAAAAGGACAGACGGGAGGAAAGAAAACTCAGGGAAAAGTTCGAACAGAAAGCCAGAGAAAAGAGGGAAGAAGATATTAAGCAGCAACAGGAATTCCAAGAGAATCAGCTCACCCTTCTACGGAAACAACTATAAAGTTCAGATGAACGACACTTCTCACAAACTGAAAAAATATCGTAAGGACATGGAAGCAAAGGACACTGTAGCAGCTACAAATCGCTTGGAGGATCAAGTTCAGCGTGCAAGGAGAAGTCTACAACGGATGCAGTACCGAGAAGACATTTATTCAGCACTGTCGAGGTTGAGAGGGTTATGGTTTCTGAGAGTGTACCAAAGTTTAGGTGGGTAGATGTTCTTGACCAGTTATTGATAGGCAAACACTTGACAAATTATAGATCCCATGTTGGTGTGTGTGTGGGAGATTATGATAGCATGCGTACTCATTTGATTAATTTGGGAGGCTTTAGTTTGAATGACTGTTGGGATACTGTGCTGAATTCTTTTAGGCCTAATGGTTCCCTTAGCTCTGTAGAATGGTCTCAACAAGCTAGCCATAGAATTTTTACTTTGTTTGAGAATATGGGAGAGAGTGAAGGAGTTGATGATACTATTCTTGAAAAGTTAGCTCATGGGTTGGCAGTTCATTTTGTTGTTCTCACTATGTCTCGTGAGGGTAGAGCATTTGTTATGTCTGCAAAGTCAAACACTGCCCCTGCTAGGCTTCGTGCTTATAAAGATTTTATCAAGCAGCCTAACTATGACTTCCGCCATCACTCTAACCGATCTTATCGCAATGAGCATTATTCTAAGGAGCGAGCACACTCTTCTCTTTCTGGTTCACGCAATAACAATGACAACAGAAAAGAATCTAACTCCTCAGGTAAAACCGAGAAACAAGAATTTTGCTACCGATGCGGAGATAAAGATTATAAAGTACCGCAATGTCCTCAACCGCCACCACCACGACGTTCTGATCGTTCTAATAGTAAACCGTATCAATCTTCTACTAACAATAGCTCTCAGCCACTTCCTTCCAAAGATTCTGACAAACGGGTTAATCTTGTCTACAGCGATTCTGATGAGCCACCAGACGATCTTGCTCTACCAGATTGCCTCAATTTAGTTGATGGGAAACCTCAAACTATCAGTGTGATCTTAGCTGGTTCTGTCAATGGCTTTGATGTTAAGTTTGAGTTAGATTCAGGAGCAGACATTTCGCTCGCCTCACCTGACATTGTTTTACCCTCTGACACTGTAGTTTCTCGCTCTATTATTAAAGGTGTGTACAACAAGCCAATGACTGTTCCTAGATATGTTCTACCTGTGTCCATACAAGGTGTTTCAGGCAAATGTATTTTTGCAATATGTGAGGGTTTACCATCTAAATCAGTGTTGTTGGGAAAAGACTTGGGCCCAACCTTTCATAAGTTTATGACAATGGCAGTTGCCAAACCTTTGTCTGTAAAGCTTACTAGAGCTCAATCCGAGCATTACTCGCTGAAGAAGCTGAACGCTCTGCACAACAACTTGCTGATGAGGGCACTCCTCGTAACTTAGATTTTATGTCTGACTCCCATTTGAGTACTTCTGATGAACCCCCTTCTGTACTTTCATCTGATCAGTCTGCGTTGCCTGCTAGTGAATCTATCACAGGCGAATCTGAACTCACTGTAACTCTTGCCATTAGACTCTGTACATTCACTCGAAGAGACTGTCCCTAATCCTTCCTCTGAACCAGCTTTAGAACCAACTGTTAATTCTGATATGCATGACTCACCTTCTGTTACTCCCCCTCCTTCTGATCACATTGCTGAAGCTAACCCTTCTAATGTTGAGACGTTACCGGATTCAGAACTTCTGTTTAGTATCCCAACAATTGGCTTTGATGTTATATCCAAAAAGCAACTGGTTGAAATGCAGGCCAAAGATGATACCTTAGCTCATATCAGAGAATGGGCTAATAATGGAGAAAAGAAATGTTTCTATGTTGATTCCATTTTGATGTGTTTGACTACCAACCATGGCAAGTCTACCCATGTAGTTGTTCTACCTCAACCCTTGCGAAATGTAGTCCTTAAACTGGCACATAACCACTCGGGACACTTTGGGGCAGGCACTACCCGAGCCATTATTAATGTTCACTTTACATGGCCCGGTTTATATAGTGATGTTCGTGAGTATGTTAAAAGGTGTAAAACATGTCAACAATTTTCAAAAGCTAGTCCAGCTCGAGCACCCCTGTCTGAACCTGAGCTAATCTGTCAACGCTTTGAAAAGCTTGCTATAGACGTGGTCGGTCCTTTAGATAAGTCACGTCAGGGCTACAGGTATACATTCTCACTGCACTCGACCTTGCCACAAACTTTTCTTTTGCCATGCCAATGCGTGGTTACTCAGCTGAAGAGACAGCGGCTAACCTCCTCAAAATTATTTCAGTAATAGGCATACCAGCTGCTATCCTGTCAGACCAAGGTCAAAATTTCATGTCCAGAACAATGGACCAACTCTGTTCAAAATTAGCAATAAACAAAATTCGAACATCTCCTTACCACCGTGAAACTAATGGACAGCTCGAACGCTTGCACTCTACGCTAAAAGCTGTACTTAGTAAGATTACCGAAAACAAGCGAGACTGGCCTCAGGTGTTAGACTTGACAATCTACTACCTTCGCCATACGCCTCATTCTCGATATGGTCTGACTCCGTATGAATTAGTGTTTGGTAAAACTACACCTAATGTCATTGCAACGCTCAAAGCTTTCTGGACAGATCCAGAGGCTATCCCTATTAATGCAACAGCTTTTATGGAATCACTCCAGTATGACCTGAACACTGTCTTAGAAGGGTTATGTCAACGATTGAAAGACAAAACAGTACATGAGCGTGAAAAGCTTGACAAACGTACTCTAAGAACATTTGGAAAAGATGACTTAGTCCTAAGAAAAATTCCTGGGTTAAATAGTACACTTGATGCCAGCTGGGAAGGCCCTTATAAGGTCCTGGAAAAGTTGTCAGATGTTACATACAAAGTATGCCCCGTGGATGGTAAGAGAACCCATTGCAAAGTGATACATGTTAACCACCTCAAAGAATTCAAAGATTCATTAATGGCGGTACATAGGGTTCTTACTGTTGTTGATGGGGAAAGTGATGAATCTATTGATGCTAGTATTATTCCAGATAGTTTTAAAGGAAAAGATTTGACCAGTCATGAAATTTCTGACCTTGATAATTGTTTTAGCAATCATACATCAGTTTTCAATAGCAACCCTGGTACAACTGCTACCACTTGTCATCACCCAAAACTAACCTCATACATTCCAATATGGAGCCCCTCATATTCTATTCCACTTCGTTTAGAGAAAGCCTTTAAGTCGGAATTGGATAATCTCCTAGCCCTGGGAATTATAGAACCCTCAACCTCACAGTGGTCCAGCCCACCCATTCCAATCCTCAAAAAGGATGGAACAGTGAGAATTGTAGTAGACTTCCGTAAGCTAAACACAATGACGATATCTGAGCCCTTTCTAATGCCAACCACTCAGGAGATCATTGCCAGGCTAGGGAATGCTAAGTTTTTGTCGAAGCTAGACCTTTGCAAAGGGTTTCACCAGGTCCCTATGCATCCTGCTGCCAAGCACCTCACAGCCTTTTCATGTCGCTATGGGAAATTCCAGTACAAAAAAATGCCCTTTGGCTTGAAAAATGCACCGGCTACATTCCAGCTGCTGATGCAGACCGTTCTGTTGCACCTAGAAGATTTAGCTCAACATATATTGATGATATAATAATATTCTCTAATTCTTGGTCGGAGCATATCAGTCATATAGAGTCCGTTTTGTCTCGTTTGGAACAACATGGGTTAACTATAAAGAAGTCCAAATGTCTCTGGGGTTGCAAATCATTTGAGTTTCTTGGGTATATTGTTGGTAATGGCTCACTATCTATTCCGGATGCTCGTATCAACCAGTTTACGAACTTCGTACGTCCCAAGACTATTCATCAGCTGCACTCCTTCATTGGATTGGCCAACTACTACCGGAAATTCATACCTTCCTTTGCGGATATGTGCATACCACTGACTGAACACACAAAATGTTCTTCACCTAATACAGTTGTATGGACGACTGACATGAACGATGACTTCTGTAATATCATTTCAGAAATTTGTGCTTTCACCAAATTAATTGTTCCATGTGATTCTGATTGTTTTTCAGTCCATTGTGATGCCTCCACCTGTGGTGTGGGTGGGGCACTTTGTGTATACAGGGATGATGCCTGGAAGCCAGTCTCCTTCTATAGCCGGCAGCTCCAGCAACGGGAAAAGAACTATTCAGTCACAGAGATCGAGGCTTTGGCCATGATTTGTTCCATCCAGCATTTTGCTTGCTATCTCATAGGCCGAACATTCAAGGTCTTCACAGATCATAAAGCTCTCATTGACCTCTTCAACTCGCAGCACCTTAACAATCGATTGTGGCGATGGAAGGTGAAACTTCTCGACTACGACTTCAGCATCCAGTATGTTCAGGGCAAAGAAAACCCACTCGCGGATTCTCTTTCCCGCCAGGGATGGACATCAGAATGACTACCGTCAAGCTCAGCGAGGGGATGTGTGGTGAAATAACCACACCTTCAGAACAAACTTGCATATAGAACTCACACACAAACATATACATTCATTCAGTTGCACACATTTCCATCAAATTCACCAATTGTAACTTGAACACTGTAACTAATGCATTTATGTTATTTCCCTTCACTCCCATGTCCCTCTATACACCACCTTATGTTCTGAATCACTCACACCACATTCAGACAGTTTTCTATATATCTGGCTGTCTGCACTTCTGTAACTCAGTTCTGGCTATATAGTATTGAAACATACACTGTCCCTCTATACACCACCTTATGTTATGTGCTGTGTCCAACAACCCCTCTAAGGCGCCTAATAACCTGAGGCTAGGACTAAATCAGCCTGCTAGAACTCTGGTGGCAGCTTCCTTCTACCCGTCTCTGGTTATCCCCCCTGTTAACCTACCACAGCACACATTTGCACTCCATCACCTATTTAATTTTCCATTATTATTTTTTATTTCTTACAAAATGTGAGGGGGGGGGGGGGGGGGGGGGGTTGGCAAGTTTAGTCATTGAGTTCCAGCATTGAGCTCTAGCATTGAGTTACCGCATTTCCTAGGCGGGACTGGGAGGAACGTGTGTCCTGTCCCATCCTGGTGTCACAGGGAATTCTGCATCCCAGGAAATACGGCACACACCCCCGCATAAAATATCCTAGGATATTTTGTACCCTAGTGGGAATTCTTCTATATATAATAATTCTAATTCTTCTCTAATTCTATAATTCTTCTATATTGGAGCAGCCTCCCTGAAAGAAAAGCATTATGTGATAACTGAATAAGGTAGCAATTGATGCAGCAACATAATTATTGTTTGTTTATATTCGGTACTTAGCTATACAGCTCAACTTATGGACAGGCCAACTTTTTTAGAAAGGTCAGTTAGCTACAATTAAAGTTATTTTGAGTAGAAGGTCTAAAACAAATTTAATGAAACACCTTATTATTCCTTTTGCATGTAAGGGTATGGCTGACAGTGATATAACAACACACCAGAAGATAGAATGGGTCTTCTATGAGACAATATTACTGCATATTCCATGTAATACTAGTAAGTAGGTCATCATCAGTAAAGCAGATGTATTTTTGAAGGCATGAGGACTGACTGTCAATAATATGCCTTGAAAACATCTACCATAACACAAGTAGCTAATTTAGCTAGCTAATACTAACAGAATGACACTGTGTACTTTTTGTGAGCAGGTTTGAGTATATTTTGTATTGATTATGAATTGAAGTGGAATGTGAAAATTTTCTAAAATCCATATATAAAGGTATGAATAGCCAGACTGCTATAAGCACACACTAATAGAGTATAAATCTGTCAACTCTTTATTCTCAAAATTGAGTTATAATACAGTTTATTATTTTTCATCTTGTTCCCAATATTAATTGTTAAACTATAAAATGAGTGTAGTGATAATACATTATATTAACCAAATAAAATAAATAAATCGATAAATGAAACAATTAAATTAAAAATAAAGAGCTAGCTAAATAAATAAAATCACTTGATGCCGCTGATGGTCCCCAAGATAGCCACACAGTTCCCTATTTGTATAGCAATAGACAGCCTCTAAGTAGGTGACTGGTGGAATTGGAGTCTCCTGACTCACTGGTAGGCGACCTCCCATTGTTATTTTTAATTCAACCACGTTAAAACAATTAGCTAGCTACATTTGTTCAAGGGTGTAGGCAGAGGAGGGTTCAGGTGGTTACTAGTAACCCCATTTCAAATTAACTATATTTATAGCCTTTTTGTTGAGCAGAAACTATGGACTGTGTCAAGTTTTAATCTAACCCCTATATAGCTGTAATTGTAATATCATGCCACCATGACTTCAAATGGAGCTGCACTGTCAAATGCTTGCATAGGTGGATTCAAAAGGATAAAATGAAGCTGCAGAAGCAGTCAAAAAATATTATTTTGGACGTATTTCAGTAAAATAATATAGAAGCCACAGAGATATAGCAAGTTGAAAGTATTACAAATGAAATGGCTCACTACTGAATGGAACCATTGCTTTGTTCAAATTTATAGGAAAAGCTTTATCAATTACACCTAATCATGCACCTGACATCGAGGAGATCATTCTCAGCCTTGAGTTTCACAGACTTCATCCTCTCCTGTGTTTCCAGAAGTCTTCAATCCACGAGTAAGTGCATATGAAACTGATGTAAATTGTGCTTGCAAACTTTAATTAGAAAAGTATCCATGTAGAATTGAGGGTGCTAGCTAGCTTTTTCAATAAATTAATGCTGTTTCGATAATAAATTATTAATTATATTACGTGTGATCTAGGTGTGGCTTGGATGTGGTCATAAAATAACCCACCTTTTTAAGTCTGCGTATCGCCCATTGTACTTCAATAATAACATAATATTGTTCATGATATGCACACATATATTATATTTTATAATTACAATGAAATGATGATATACACAAGAAGAAGATAACACAGAAAGTCAACTACTACAAGTAGAGCAAATTCAAGAGGAAAAATACAGTCTAGTAGTAATATAATAAGTGCAGACAGATGATCCAATCCAACAATGGCAGATAATTATGCTAACTATGAACTGATCTACCAATGAGATGAATAAATGAGAACAGATATACAAGTTAACAATGTCAGCCTTAAATTCTTAAATTCTTAAATTCATGTTTATACTTACCCAATTATCTATATCATTGCAAATTCCCTTCCAATAATATCTTCTGGTAATCTTTGACAGAGTTTTGTCTCTTCCAAAGTGACACCCACCTACATAATCGTCGTGACATGCTTGAAGAATTTGAATTTTATTTTTTTATCAGTTATAACCTGCAAGTGGGAATACCTACAGTTTACAAAGTAGCTAGTTTAAAGATTATTGATTTATTTGTCTGAGAAAATTGTTGCCATCTTTGCTATCCCTGTACATTAAAGTTCCATCCTGAAGTTCAAACTTCTTTGATCTTCTTCTAACTATTGCTTTATGGGCTTTGTCTGAATCTTCATAGTACGTTCCATCACTGAGATACTTTCTAACTTCCTCAAACATTTGATCACTTTCTAAGTCTTCCTCCATGCCAACTTCTATGCCAATTCTCAACAAACGCCAGGAATCAGTACGGAGTTGAGAACACTGGGGGAGTCATAATTTCCTGAAGGGATGCAGGATTTCCTTAGGAATTTTGACGTGGGGATGCATAATACACTAGGAAGTTTTATGTGGGGTGCAAGAAATGCTAGGTTATTATACGCGGGGATGCAAAAATCTGGGGATACCGAATTTCCTGTGACACCGGATTTTAGTAACCGTCCTACACGTTTCCGGTGTTCGCAGAGAACTATCTCACGAGTAGAGCGCACAGCTTTTCGTTGAAAGAGTGAACAGTGTGTGGATGAATCCAGTCTGTTGTCGATGAGGAATATGTAGTGTGGGACTAGCAAAATGATGTCTTCTAAGTTCATAACGTCGTAGACCTGAGTAGTACCAGACATGACTGAGTGCGGGAGACGCTTTATTGCGGTGCTTTGTTGCTACTGCATAAGTAAGTTGTATCCATTGTGTATCTCTATAGAACTGAATAAATTTAGTAGATTGTTGATTGAAAACACGGGATAGTTTAGGAAAGCTACACGATTTTACATTACTTGATACAATTCAGCAGTGCAGTAGGCTAACATTTTGTTGAAAATTGAATCATATCTGGACCAGTTAGTGATGAAAAATATTATGTGCAGCATTGGCTGATGTCACACATATGTAGATGTTGAATAAAAAAGATTCAATCAATTATAATATTTAAAACTGTAGACAAATCTTGTTGTAAGGGATTAGCTCGCCACATAAGACCTACACTCTCCATCATATCATGATGGAGTGTAGGTCCAGTGGAAACTGACATTGATACGCCACCCTATCCTGTTCTTGGTCTCAAGTAGTCATATAATGATATTGTGTATAGTATCAATCAGTATTTTATAGTATTCAATTCAATACTCCTAAGAATAAACAAGAGCTTGTTTCAAGAGCTACTTAATTAGTACAGTAGCTGCCATTACTCTCCGGAAAGACCATTTTGAGTTAGTTAATTAAAGTGAATTATTAAAATGGGTATTTACTTGGACTTTCAGATATGAAAAAAACAGAACTTTGTAGTGCAAGCTCCATGAGCTGGACCTAATTTGAATTACAACTACTCCTGCTCATCATTTGTGTTCAGCCATACCTCTAGTATAAAATTATGTTTTTACTGTGTGTGTATTTTGATGAGTCTAATTCTATCTGGATTTGGGGAGGAAATGATGTGTAATAATTTACTGTAAAATACCTAAACATGTAGCTATCACAATAGAGCAAGGCACTATCAGGAGTGTACAAAATCAAGCCAAATTGCCTCTATTATAACATAGGCTATCCTTGGGGCATGCCTAAACACATAAACTATGTTTACTTAGGCGATCTTCTAACAACACAAGTTCGTTTACGAATCTATAGATGCAGTGATTATATGTATCAAGGATCGTTTTGAACAAGAAGGGTACCAAATTTATAGCAAATTTGAAAGTATTATACTTAAAGGTGACCAGGGGGTTGGTAGTGATGAGGTTTTTTATCTTTACAAGGAAGATATAGACAGGAATTTATTTAGTCTTCAGTGGACAACATTTCATGTGAATCATGACATACCATGTGATTCTTGCTTATTGGATGTGGTTAAAAGATATCTGTGGCTGAAAAGGCACTCATCTCTGAGATAATTAAAGCAGTCCATATTTTGCTCGTTTTTCAGAAAGTGAAAGGTCATTTTCAACTATGTGAAGAATCAAAACTTTTTTAAGATCTACCATGCATAAAAAAAGACTGAATTCACTAATGTTATTACATGTACACAAACATTACGCTGACTCATTGGACTTAAAAACAATTGCCAGAGACTTTGTTCATACAGAGCAATTAAATTTCCCATTTTTTAATGTTACATTTATTTGCATATAATTACATATTTATAATTAAGTTTGATTGTTATGTTATATTAGCACCACATTTTTTTGAAAAGTATTTCCAATTGCAAACCAAAAAAATGTGTAACCAAGGATAGCTCACAATCCTTAAAAACATTTAATGTCACCTAAATTCTCGCCTCACCAATATATTTTTGACTGCTACACCCCTGGAAAGACTCATTCTATTTAAAAACCAGTAGTAAAAATTTTGCTCAATATACTTGCAAAAAATATACATACAAGCTATATGATTATAGCTATTACAAAAAAAAACTAAAATTGGATTCATTCACTATATATATCAGGTTAATAAACTCAGTAAAAGTATCTGTTTTTAGATATTATACTCTCCCGTAACTCAACAATCCGACTACAAGGTGGATCATTACCATATGAAGGACGAGTTGAGGTGTATCACAATAATGAATGGGGCACAGTGTGTGACGATAACTGGGACTTGGAAGATGGTCATGTGAGTGATTTCTGTGCTCATTGTCTGGTCCTTAAAACAGGTTTCTTGAAAATATCTAGTTAACCAATGATCATGAGTGAGCTAGTAAAGAAAAGGTACTTGTAGAGGATCTGTAAGAAAGAGTTAATTTGTATTCAGAATTCAAACATTATAAAAGAACAGATTTGAAAAAAGCAGGCACTCAATACATACAACCAGCTATAATCTTACTTAAGTTATAATAGTTAGATGCTTATTGTGAGGGAACTAGTGTTTGAGTAATCCTGAAGGCACTAGGCTGTAGCGTCCTGAGCACAGTTAGGACAGTCGGGGCATAACTCAGGTATAAGAAAGACAGAGAAGTAGGAGAATGGAAAGGTCAATAAAAATAGAAGGAGGTCATGAGAAAAGGCTGACTGATGTAATTATTTCAATGAAGAAGCGAAAGAAAATACATAAAAATGACAGAGATACTGAGAAGCAGGAGAGGTAGACAGAATAGGAAAACATGTGTTGAACAGAGGAAAGAAAAGCTAGGATAGCTAGGATCAGGATAGGGAAACTATGGATAAAAATACCTTAGGCTACTAACTCCCAATTTGCACAAGTTAGTACATCTTACATTATACATCTTAAGGCTGGCTTTTGTATAACATAAGTGTTTTAGTTCTAGTTATGTCTCAGTTTTTCTACTAGTTTGACTTCAGTTTTAATAATAGTTTCTCTACTATAATAATGTGAATTTTATCACACCTCAATTTATTTAATTAATGTGTAACAGCTAACTTGAGTGAAGTAAAACTTACAGTGACACTTTTAGCTACTGCCTCAGAGCGAGAAGAATCCACCATTTTGGTTATTGAGAAATTTAAAGTTTAGTATTAGTTAGCTAGCTAACTATAATAACTGAGAATTTTTTTAAGCCGACTAAAATGGCTGACTTGTCATCAAACTCTTTGGAAGCCCTCCAAAAATCCAAATAGCCACAGTATTTTTTTTTGACAATGACACAAGAGAATTATAATAATAATGAATGTATATGCAATAATTTCATAGCACAGACAAAATAATCGTGACAAGAAAGGAGGACTGCTGGAGTAAGAACAAATATACATAAACCTTTCTTGAAGTGATACCTACAGATATAGCTGGCTATTGTACTGTATTGCATTGATTTGTTGGCAGACTGTGGACCTATTTGCTTTAAACTAACTTTAGCTCCACATTCTGGTTAACAAAGAATGCATACTCGGAGCAATGGAAGTAGGATGGAAGGCGAGTAAAATACAATAGCATTAGGATGGAATTAGAATGGAATTACAATGGAAGTAGGATTTGAAGTAGGACAGAAGGAAGTGTCCGAAAAAGCCACTGTATGCTGGTACTACAATATTATTGAAAGATAAAGTGATTTAGGGATACAGAATGATCATATGGGGCTAATAACATTCTTGTTTCCACACTTTAGAGCTTTAGTAGTTCAATTTTGAAGTCAAATCATCTCATTATTTCTGCTCTTAGGTGGTATGTCGACAGCTTGGATATCCAAATGCAATTTATGTTGCACTTCGTGCTGTATATGGCCAAGGGGTAGGTCCTATTTGGCTTGATAATGTCAACTGCAATGGATTAGAGGCGGCACTTCACATATGTCACCACAATGGATGGGGAAATCATAACTGTGACCACAGAGAGGATGTAGGAGTGATTTGCAGAAGTAAGGACTTAATTTTGTTGTCTATTACACATACTATAAATTGTTGAACTCACTGAGGTATACACAAAATCTTACAATATCTAGGTAATCTATCCATCTATAGTCTGACCATGATTATTGGGAGGCAATATTTGGAACAAAATGGATGTTTAGACCAATTTTTTGTTAATGAAGTAACCTAAAGACAATGGGTTAGTTCCGTACCTTCAATTAAAATTTCCTGAGAATGATCTATCTTTATGCCACACTTTACTACCCGATTACTATGATATTACAACTTAAAAAGTACTGATCACTATTAATAAACACGAGGTGCTATTGTATCACAAAACAGTTAAACAACATGTTTAAACATTCTAATAAAGGTCTAATTAAGTTCTAATTGGTTCAAAAACATCTCTGTGTTCATAATATTATTACTATGGACATCCTCCAAAGTAAATAAGAAAGGAAAAAAAGATGCTAAATGCAGGAATATTTCCAGCATTTTCAAATGTGTTTCTGCAGTTATCAAAAGCTGAATTGTTCCTACATTTTTAAAAATGCAGACATGTTTCCTACATTTTGGAAATGCAGGAATATTTCCAGCATTTTTCAAATGTGTTTCTACAGTTGAGGCTGTGTCAACGAAAACTGGAATCTGTTTTGTGCTTTCTACTCCATCAATTATCTGTTCTTATTAGTTGATACCTACAAATATAATTTTATATAAATATTATAATCTTGTAATTTTAATCTTAAATGATTCAAGCACTTTCACCTTTTATTGGCTGAGACTTTGTCTTCTGACTGAGCTGATGAGCATGTTCAAGCCAGTTAGTCCACCAGGCAGAGGCACTGACAGTTGCTTTATTTAAATATCATCTAATCCTTTTCAAAGTATTTTCCAATAATTTCAAATTGTCTGGATATAATAGGGGGTCACCATCAATGGCAACTTACTGGGAAAAGTTTTGCAATTGGGAAGAAAAGCAATCCCACTTTGAGGTATCCAGAATGGGTCGGTACTCCATTCTTTATAAAACATGGCACACTCTCCTGATTCATTACGTTGATTAAAATAATACCAATTACCTTAGGAATCTTGACATGGCGGAAATGTTTGCTCAAAATGGCATAAAATGTAGATATACTACAGCATTCCATGTCTCCTTGTGATAAGTCATCTTTAGCTAAAATATAAACATCAGCTTTAGTGAGACAAGAAGGCAAATGAATAGCTGATGAAGTAGGCATTCGGTCTCCAACTGTTTCACTAAATGTACGGAGCCAACTAATAACTCGAATGCTGGAGTCGGTAATCTCACATCTTCCTGTCCTACCATGCTCAGCTACTAATATGCCATTATGAAATTTGGCTTTCATTGCTGCAAATCTATTGTATCGGAATCCATACACCTTCCTGAAGCAGGTGACCACCTACTAAATAAGCAATACCACCTTCATCTTGGCTGTTCTTGCATATAATTCAAAACAAGCTGAGTCCGCTCACAGTCTCCGATAACGAATAAACTGTTGAAGCAATTTGAAGCAAGTAACTTGCTTACATTGTACAAATATTCATTACTTGTGCAAAAATTTAGTGCACAATTTATTGTTCTTCAGAATACAACGCAAAGTTAAAAAAAAAAGTTTATATGATGATAGCACAAGATTTGGGCTACTATGCAATATTCAGAAGTTACACAAACTCATAGCTAAAAAATAATGACACTATAAATTACAAAACTAGCTAGCTATCTGAACCAATACAACTAAAACATATTACCTCTTGTTCTGTTCCTTGTGGGGCTTCCAGGCCACTTGCTGAAGGAATCATTGCTGCAATCAGAACTAAACGATAAGCATCCATCAACTTCCATCTTGAACTCCATTCAAGAATTTGAATTTTGCATGTTGTCCAATGAGCTTGCTAGAAGCTCAGGAAGTAATTAACACCATGTGGTTTTTTTTATAGCCTGTAGCCAATAGAATTCAGTATTTCAGTAAAATGGCTTCAACTTCAGGCAGTGAAAATTGCAGCTTAGAATGTGTAAATGTTTCTTCAAAACCTTGGCATTTGACTTTCTTCACACAAGACAAGCAAGTTTTTCTTTGGAAAAAAGGAAGTCGAATGAAGTTAACCAATGGTGTTTCCAGTGGACCTGTTCTACATGCATCTGTTAGGAGTGCAGATGTCCGTGAGTATTTTAATAGTCATTTCTATACTACTACCATTTTAGCTGCCTGTTGTGGGAGCGCTAGGAACTACTCAGTAGGCTACCACCAGAGTTAAGTCCAGATTAGCTCTTGCGGGTCTATGCTAAGGGCTAGGCTTTTGATTTCCTCTTCCCGGGGCTAAGTATACGACTCAGAGATATCCCGGTAGCTAGATGTCAGACTTTAGCTCAAAGAGTAATTTCAAGTTTTAAGCACAAGGACAGAACTCAAGAACTAAAGAAAACAGTGATATATATATACAGGTAAGTGATGTGTGTGAATACATGAGAGTTGGGAAAATGTAACTTGATCGTTCATTAATTAGAAAGTAATACTTTTGTTCAGTGAATAGACAATGTACCAGTACATGTTCTACATGTCTCTATTCAACTAATGTGGTGGTTTCCACCACACTGCTTACATTGATTAGTTAGGCTTCCATAATTTGGAGTTTTTGTGGTGCGACAAGGAATAAACTAGCTAGCATAATGTCTGTGTGTTTCTAGCAAACTACCATCAACATTTTATTTGATAATTTGTTTTGTCAGTTTAAAGGTCATGACAAAGATGGGAGCAATAAATATAGTTTTAATTGCCGACTTGCCAACTTTACAAAGGATGTTAGTGATTTCTGTGTGGAAATGGCTCCTTATCTTTCTGATGTGAAGACCTTTTGTGCCAGTCTATCTTCAAAGACAATGGTATCATCAGTTTTATCAATGAAGCCACAGATGGAGACACATCAATTTTGTCTAACAATCTAGCCTCTTCACAAGGAAGGAAGAGATGCAGAAGTACTGCTGAAGCTATTGATACACCTAATACTAAGATGACCAAGAAAGGGTATAAAGAGTAAAAACGTGATCTAGAAGAAAAATTCCAGATTATCAAATAGGTGAGATATCGTGTGTTCTTTTTTTTATTGCTTTGTATTTGTGGTATCATTGACAAGCATGTATAGTAGCTATTTAGATTACTGTCAGGATAGTAGGGCATATGTGTATTTTAAGAGTATTCTTAGTAGAATGGGATTGCATATGCAAGCAATTGGGAAATAATTTTTTTCTATTTTTATATCTTTGACCTTACCATGTATTGAAAGAAAACTTGCCAAGATGATTCAATTGCTGTTTGATCCTAGAAACTCCTTAGTTAATCAATGATGGAAGCTTTCTTTTTGATCTTACTGTTATAATTGATATAAGCTTTATGCTCACAACCTAATGATACTAATTTGTTTATAGCCATTGTGGGTCTATTGTGTATGTATGTTTGTTTGGGTTGCATGTGCTCGGGATATAGTGTAAGTGTATAATGAATAGTTACATGGTGTGTATTTGTGCTAAAGTAGTGTAAGCTAACAAAAACAAAAAGGGTTGGGTAAGCTGCTTGACCCCCATGCAAGTAAACCACATTTATTAATATTAGGACTTAATTATTATTTTGGTGCTCATAGCAAACTTCTCATACTGCTTGCCTTTTTGCTGGGCTGGATATCCTCTAGATACAAGGGCTGGCTTCTGGGAGACTGACATATACATGCATGCACACATGTTACACACATTCTTATACACATGCACACACACACATACACACACCACACTATGTACATGTTGAGCCAACTGAAATTTGATCATGCTGGAGGAGATTTGTGAAAGGAGGAAATAATGAATGTAGTGGGAGGAGTAATTTATAAACAGTTGGTGTCTTATACTGTGATACTAAGCATAAGGAAGATTCTTTGACTCTTTGGTACCAATTTAACAAAGCTGCTGATACTACTATACATTGTGGGTTACCTTCCTATTCACACATGCAATACTGGATAATTGAGGTTTCATGGGTTTGAGCTAGTCACTGGGTACTTATGCAACTATTTCTCTGTGATGTTTCCTAATTGTCCTGCAGCACAACTATACATAATTAATCATAAATCTTTGCTGATTGTGCCAGGCCTTTGCCAGGGTTTGCTATCAAGAAATCTGTTCCACATATCCTCTAAGCCACCAAGTTGTATTCAAGCTTACCAAATTCACAAACCACAATAGCCACAATATCATATTCTTTTTCCAAGATTTGCCAGGACTACAAAGTTTTGCATTACTCAATCAATTGGAAAGCTTTAAGCCAAACTTGATAACTACCAAAAGTTCTAATATGTTTGTATGTAAGTAGTACTAGCTTGTACAATCAAAACGAGTCGGTTCTAATCATGAACAATGAGGAAAATTATTGCTTGTCAAATTTTTTTTTAATAATAAAGGCAAAAGTAGTAAGTAGTAGTCAAGTGAAAATACATGACATACACAACTGATGTCTCAATCTCTCACCGCGCAATGTGGCTGACAATAATAACTTACAAATGTGTGCTTAGAGAGAGTATGGGTGATCTCAGCAAAAGAGTAAAGTCACTTGATGGGTGCTTGGAATTGAATGAGTAAATAGAGGGCTGGTTGACTAGGTATGGAATGTTAGCCACAGGTAATTATGCTTCACAATTAAAAAGTCTTTGCATGTGTTGCTAGTTTGTTTATTTTTTTATTTTTTATGTTGTAACCTCTTGAAAAGTTCAGCCCATGTCCCAGTGTAGTGGTTCTACCTGGAGATGTATATAAATGTGTTTGTATGGTGCATGCAGTATATAGTGTGCGTGCATGTGCACTTTACTTCTGTGATAAAATGTTGAAAGGATATTTCCATCAGTATAATAATATATCTCTACAGTAAGCCGTAACCCTTTTAATTCTCAAGCTAAGATGATATGTAGCTATAACAATCTGTCAATCTTTATGAGCACAGAATGCCCCTGAATCCCCACCCTACCTACACAACTATATTCTCTGGGGGAAAGTTCCTCCAGAGATTGATCTCATTTCAGTTTATGTGTTTATTATAGGAGATAGTGGGATATTATTATAAACTGTTGAATAACATTTTACATTTTAACATTTTGTGTAAAGTAGTTGTCACGACAACATAGCATTCATGTTTAATTACATGACGTTATTATTACCTGAAATACCACATAGCCAGATTGTTGTTTATCGCAGGTGTGTACAATCTTTCTTTTGATTTGCTGAAGGAGCCATCTGATTAATACCAAGTCAGGGAGGTAAAGAATGGTTTGTACAATATTTAGTGAACGTGTTAAAAGAAGAAGAGACTGACCATGAAGATCTGACTGATCCCTTACTTGTGATTGCATCATGCAGTGTCAATGAGTTCAAGGCTGTAAATCGACATAATTATATATTTATGAGGTAAAGTCGTTCAGTAAGCTATTAATATTAAATATACCTTATAAACATAATAGGTACTATGGGAATGTGCAGCATAGCCAGTAGGAAATGTGCAATATATGGAAATGACATTCCAAGGATGGCGGCCATGATGTTGGCAAAGCAGCACAACGAATTCAACAGTATTCAACGTTCCACTGGATTTGCAGAACTGGCGGCATGTTGTCGAAAGTTATATTTCGTGCATTTTGCTATAAATGGAATGACCGATGATGGAAAACTGACTTACCCAGGGAGAGATATAACTAAAAAATATATATTGCATTTAAGCAAGAATGTTTGGCTTTATTGACAACTTCCCAAATTGTAAGGTCTTTTTTTTTCCCCACTATCTATGTTTCATTATGTGCTGTATTTAACAGAGTCAAGCAATTATAGAGCAGGCCATACAGATGGCACTACAGCCTGCCGCAGTTTATCATTAAATGCAGAATGTTTTAAGGAGATATGAGTTGGGAAAGTTAAAAGGCCAAAAAGAAAGATTGATGATTGAAGGAATTCTTCAAAAAGCCCTCCAAGGAAAGTATTCTATCAAGCTGTCTCACTTCAAGTACTTCCAGGGCTTATTTCTAGCAAACGAAAACAAGAAATTTTCTGCCAAAATGAGTGCAGGAAAATTTCCTGCAAAAAATAATGCGGGAAATTTTCTGGTGCACCAAGTGCACGTATCTTTCTAGCAAAATATGTAGAGGAAATTTTATGCTAAAGGGACCTTCATCAAACTTTCATGGTGCAGGAAAATTCCTACAATCAAAATGAAAAGTTTTATGGTAACCATATGTGTGGGTTTCTTGCAAACAAATAGCAGACAGAGATACTCCTACATTTTTAATACACACTTTATCATTAAGTTTGGTATCTTATTGAGGTAAATGGTCTGCATTTGCGGAACCCTTTTTACTAATTTATGAAAATTATGGTAAGTATTTTTCAAGACATGGCGGCTATCATTTTCATATTTGGAGTATCAATGTGAGAAATATCCAACATTTTGATGCACTTATTTTTATATTGAAAATACTCTATGAGCGTTCCTTCCTACATTTTGCTTGTAATACTCTCATTCATGTATATTGTAAATATTATATGGAGAATCTTTCCTGCATTTTGACAGTGTAATTTGTATATCCTGGGAACTAAGAAGGAAATTGTCCTACAGTTTAGTTAATTTGTTGTAGATTTGGATAATGTATGTAAGAAATTTCCTGCATTTAAAAAAAAAATGAACATAGAAATTGGAAATTCAATTCATTTCTTGCTATTTTTTTTTCTTATTTTGTTCAATGTTAAATGAACATAATAATTTTTTTTGAACTTAACATAGTATGGAGTAAATAGATGATCACATGACATTTGTGAAGTCCCCATCTGTTGTGTGAAGGTACAAATGTGCAACAGAAACAAAAAAACAACATTAAGGACAATGAGTGATGTGAGTGATATCAGAGGTAACATAACTCACTCACACACAGGGATGAAAATGAAAATATATACAGTGCATGGGAATGCTTGCTTTGTCAACTAATGAATAATCGAGTTTAGCATACCACAGCTCATATGTGGTTAAATGGGCTAAATAAACTGATTAATTAATTAACTCAGTGTAGTGGGCTTTCCAATTCACTCTACATATCAATACTTCAAGAGATATTCAATTTTTTGCATTTTTTTTTTTTTTAGAATTGGGGGCTCCAAGTAATTCAGTGCGTCTGGTAGATGGCTCATCTTTTGGTCAAGGACGTGTAGAGATCCAATACAATGGAATTTGGGGAACAGTTTGTGATGATAATTGGGGAATAAATGATGCTGAAGTAAGTCAAGAGTTACTGTTAGCTAGTTGCTCATTAGGTCTGGTGCACTACTGCTGATGATAGTTCAGATAGTTTTTGCTTAAAGTGTCATTCCCCATACTATATTCACTATGCTCATCATTTTACTGCAACCAGTTGTTCTTGTATCATGAAACAAAAGAGAAGGAAAATGAAAGTAGCCTGCTTATTTCAGCCTATTGTTCATAAATTCTGGTAGCATAAAACTATATTTTGTCCATATTATATGGGTCTTAATATGTTATTTCAAGTAACCATATTTTTAACATTTAGATGCACATAGAGCTTAGTCTGTTGTGCCTCTCAATGATATCGGTTGAGTTGTACATTCTTTTTCTAAAAAAATTAGCACTTCCTTAGTATTTTTTCCTCTCCTAGGCACTATATCTAGTTGCCCACTATTGATGTCTGAGGTTAGCTCTATATGCTGTAGTATTCACAAAGCTAAAAACAAAAAGCCATTGCATACGTGTTTAATCTATGTCTGGTTTACCACTAGAAATTATCACTTGGTATAACACATTAATTTTAGAAAAACAAGCCATCAAGGGTTTGATTATGGCATGTGAATGAATTTAAGAAGATTTCCTCTATTGATAAGTCAGACAACAAAAATAAATAATTGTGATTGGGTAATAAATAATAATTCTCAAAAACTTTGTCTAATGTTTGAGGTTCGATGCATGCTAATTTATTATTTCTCATAAATATTTTTCATAATGATCATAATATGTAGCTCTAACCTAAACACCTTCCACTCATTCAACAAATGACTCTCTACTGTACTTTGTCTATATGTTTATCCCTATTCTTATCAAATTTTTTGGTGCAGAGCTGAAACACCCCTCTTGTACATATATACGCAGCTACATATTTATGCTATGTTACATCACTTGGAATTGACATGATTGATCAAAAGCTAAGTTTAAAATAGCAGCATTACTAAAAAAAATTTCACGTTACCGACACATTTCTTAAAAAGTCTTAAACCAAATTGCTAATTACCACCTGCTGCCTATAATTATAAGTTAGCAGGACAATAGCAAAGTTTAGTTACTTGCTTTTTAAGACTCAACCATTTTTTATTGGTAGCTGAAAAACTTAGTCCACAACCCACACTTAGCTATGTGGCCATTTCAATGCATGGGATGAAGTAATAGAAAAATGATACCCACCATTTTTTTAAGATTTTAAGGAGTTTTAAAGCGGGCCAGTCTTATTTTGTCTGTTTACTTCCAAATACACCACTCAGTCAACCAAACTGTACACTAACTAACATTATGAGCTACAAATTTCATTGGTCCAGGTGGTATGCAAACAGTTAGGATATGAGCATGGTACTATGGCAAGACATAGAGCATCTTTCGGACAAGGAACTGGTCTAATTTGGATGGATAATGTACAATGTAATGGGACTGAGAGCAGACTAGCAGACTGTGAGCACAATGGGTGGGGAGACCACAACTGTGGCCATGCCGAAGATGCTGGAGTTATATGCACTGGTAAGTAAATAACAGACATAAAACATAATCAATACATTAGGCTGATGCTGATGGGATTTTAATAAGTTATTATAGTGATGACAGTTTGTGTGTACATGTGAATGAATGCTATGACTTAGTATGTTTGAGAAGATGTTACATATGAATGAATGAAATAACTGAGATGTTCATAGACAATGTATTGTTATTCAGGTTTGCAAACCACTACTTCTTCTACAGCAACTGAACTGGTCATCATCATGACTACCACATCAACATCAGGAACAAACTCTGACTCATCTCGTACATTTAAATTTACAAGTTCTCTAGCAAACATTTCACCAAGCACTTCAGTGTACTGGTCGTCAATAAAATATGCACAAGAAAGCACAAATTTAGTGACAGAAGCTCTGCCTCATTCACGTAATCCTAACAATGTATACAATGAAGGAGAAAGCGCAAGCAACAGAGGAGGTTTGATCATTGGAGGTGCAACTGGAGGAGTTGCAGGAATCCTGCTGGTCTTTTTGGTAGTTACGTTGAGTATATTTCTTGCTCGAAAGAAATGGAGTAACAAGAAGAAACAATGTGCCTCAACCATTCTTCCAAGGCAGCTAGATAATGCCATTTATGGTAAGTTAGTGCAATAATATGAGCAGTTTTAAATTTACGATAATAGATTGTGCATGATCTGTGAAATATAATGCAAATGTTGGTACACTCCTTTCTAATGACACAAGTATGTCTAACCAATATTTTGAAGATGAAAGATGACAGCTACAGTGCTATCCATTTCATGTGAGACATTTTCCAGAAGACCCTGTACAATACACCAGTGCAATGATGATGTCCCAATACCATCAATAATCAACAGCTAAATCGTTGTGTAGCACATAAATTATTGCAGGGCTGTGCCAAATATGAATCTCCATAATTTTTTCTTGTTTTTGGACTTCGGCAAGATGTCAAAACATTTGATTAAGTTTTAATTAAACATATATTGGCTGTTCAAACTGATAAAATTTGCTATTATTGTAATGCTACAATACCAGAACAGTCATTTCCCAAGCGATTGACTACTGAGATTTTGATAATGTTTCGGTGATTCTGTTCTTGTTTTTAATTCAGGTTTTGAGTATGCTGATGTAGGACCTGCAGCTAATAACAGCATTACTAGACAAAGGGTAGGACAATTATACAATTTTTCAGTTACTGTACTTAACATTGTATATTTAAATCCAGAATGCTGAATCTTCATATGCAATGTGTGGGGCCAGTGAAGGAGCTATTTATGATGAAGTAAGACGGTAGCATTTTCCTTTCAATCAAACACACCACTAAATTCATCTCTATATAATTTTGCTCTAATTTGCAAATACAACTTGGATTATAAAATAGATCAGGTGAATTTGGTTAATTAGCAAAGTAATGTAAGAAACTTCAAATGATACCTGATGATGTCCGATTTCAAAGACTTTTTAATATTATTTTTCCTAAAGATAATAAAGTGTAGGTAATATTATAATTGTTTAATTTTCCTGCAATTAGCTTTTTGATGGTTTCTAACTTGTCTGTAATAAGAGATGAGATATTTTATAACATATGATAGAGAGCACCCTATAGGCTAAACTTTGCAGAGTGGACAGGAGGCAATTGGAACTGAACAATACAATAAATTATAAATTGATACTATTGAATACAGTAGTGATTGAATGGTGGCGAGGAAATTTATATCCCAATTGACCTATGTATGGACTAGGCTGAATTCAAAGGCGAAGCAGACAAAATCTATGTGGTACCTCCTAGTGATGAAGGTGCTCTCAACTCGCAGCTCAGTGGCATAACAATGGATCTACATCGTAGTGAACTGAGGTATTTCAATTGTTTGATTTGAAGTTTGTTATCCTTGATGACACAGTGGCCATCAACATTTGTATTTTCAAAATGCACATTTTTTAGTTTTATTAACCTTGGCAGTTCTCTTTGTTCTAGTAATTCCATTTGTGTTAACTATTGTCTAGTCTTGGTGCTTCTCTTGGTTCTGGTCAGTTTGGAGCAGTGTATCGAGGTGTTTGGAGGCGTGGTCAGGAGGAGGTGGCAGTGGCAGTGAAGACACTCAAGGAAGGAGCCAGTGAGGAAGACAGAGTCAAGTTCCTACAGGAGGCAGCCATCATGGGCCAGTTCAAACACACCAACATAGTCACCATGTATGGAGTCATCAAGGAGGGAGAACCAGTGAGTGCTGCTAGTTATCTTATGTCAAGTTCCAATGCTGACCATTCACACTTAACTAGACGGAGTCACTGTGACTGTTGTGTTTTTAAAGTGTGCTCATAAGCTGCTTGTAAGTGTCTGTTGTGTGTTCATTTGTGTTGTGTGTATACGAATTAAGTGTCCCTGTTATTTTTAAATCACTTTTTCTATGGGCTGAACCCTGGATATATTTACTCATATGCCTACAATTGTGATATTGTTGGTGTGTTTTGTTCTTGCAGGGAGTAAATAGCTTTCAGGGGGACATTTTATTAAAGAAAGCTTAATAACATTATGTTGGTATTAGTAAAATGTACTATTAGTTCAAAATGAGGATTCAATGGGTTAATTATACCAGACAATTTGCCAAAAAGATAAATTTTTAATACAATCAAGTCCAATCAATTTATTCCAGTTCTAATTCTTGATCTGTTTTATCATTTTTGATGCTTAATAAAATATTTCAGTTAATTGTTTGAGTTGCAGATTTTATCATCTTTCAAAATATAATGTATAGTAGCTCATTGATACCAATGTATATTTAGATACTGCTGGTGCTGGAACTTCTTGTGAAAGGAGACTTGAGAGGCCATCTCTTGAGATTGAGGTCTGGTAACACTGCTTCTGTAAGAGACCACACCCTCTTGAGCTACTGTCGCCAGATAGTGTCGGGTATGGTGTATCTGTCCAACAAGTCATTTGTCCATAGAGACTTGGCAGCAAGGAACATACTAGTGACTGAAGATGGGATATGTAAGGTAATTTATCTTAATTGTATTTGTATCCAAAGCAGAGCAAGTCAGCATTTATTAATTCTGGAATAGTATAGTGGTTGTTGCTTATTCAATTTTTTTCCTTTATGGTTGAATTTGACAATTACAGTATATAAAAACTACTTTTATCATTAATAGAATGTATTTGTGAATCGGTGGTTTTTTTGGGGGTTTTTTTTCATGGATAAGCGTACCTATTCACTAAGGGGTTGATAAATTATGCTGGCATAATTTTGAGCATAATAACTGATTTCATAATATTAGCATATGCTAGCATAATTAGTGTAATTATGAACATAATGAGGCAGCGTTTTTGGAAAAGATTATAATTAGTTTTATTGTACTGTAACAATAGCAATTTGATGTAGTGTTCCAGAGACTGTCTTTGGGACTTTTTAAATGAATCTTAGTTTACTAAATACCCTCTATATTGGTAATGCTATTTGAAGATTCCCATTATTGCTTCCTGGAAGAAGTAATTACTTTCAGATCTAGCACTGTTGCCCATCAGGATGCAGATCAGTAACTCACATATCAACAGTGTCCATATCAGGATTCAGATTAGTCATGTGTACAGGGATTCTTATAGTGGTGAATGTGGTTGAGGTGACCTTCAAACTCTGTCCACGATCATAATATGAACATAATAGGAGGTTTCAAGTAGCATCATTACTAAAATGATGAGCATTGCTAGTGAAAGCACAATAACAAATAATGGGCATAATTCGCCAACTCCTACTGTTCGCTCCTTTTCTTTATTCTAGACATAAATACCTTTGTAATTAGTTTTGTTCTTAGTTTTAATTTTTTCCTTCCTGATTTTTTAGCAGTTCATTCATTTCAGTTCATTACAGTCACACTATAATGCTATTTATTGTACAATTGAATATTAAATAAAATCTTATAGGAAATACAATATAGCCAACATTTTTCCATTAGTTAGCTACAGCCATTTCACCCCTTCTTGAAAATAACCCCCCCCCCCCCCACCCCCCCCCCCCCCCCCCCTTTTAACAAATCCTAGTTCCATCCCTGGTGAGGGATAGAAGATAAAGTAATAATAGGAACACCATATTAGATCAAGTATCCACCTGGACTATCTTTAGAACATTGTATAAAATAACATAAATGAGCATTGAAATTGCTCTACATGCAATTGAATTGATTGGGATAATACAAAAGTTACCAGAAAGAATTGTACAAAAGGTGCTATTCAGAACTTTGGCAAAAAGAGGCTGGTTCATCCATTATACAATCATCTGTAACTTTGTCATGTCAGCAACTATTTAGTTACAGCAGATGCAAGTTTATTGCAGACATTGCTAAGATTCACTAATCACACACTGATGATGGCCAAACTACAGATACCTTTCAAGCTATACTGAACGCACTCCTAATCATTCAACAATCCTTCAACAATTATTACAAAAAAAAATGATTGTACAAATTTTGTGAAATAGTTCACCATTAGCAACATATTGTGACAATTTTGGAATATACCAAACATAGTCACGAAATAGGACACTCCTTTTGCTACAAAAATTGGGCCAATATCAATATCATTATTATACCCCATAAGATTATTCTATAACACAACTATTGCACTAAAAATGTTTGATTTAAAACGGTAATTTATATATAGCTCATTCAATGTAAAACAACCTGTCCTAATTTTGACTGTCTTATAGATTGCTGATTTTGGAATGTCCAGAGATTTGATATATGAGAGTTTCTACACATCTCATGGAGGACTCATTCCTATCAAGTGGACAGCTCCTGAGGTAAATATTTGAGCAAGTGTCATAGAAACTTTTTTTAAAACCAGTATCATGTTTACTTTAACAGGCCCTTTATTACAAGACATACTCCATTGCCAGTGATGTGTGGAGTTTTGGAGTGGTCCTGTATGAGATATGGAGTGTGGGACACAAACCCTTTGAGACCGTGAACAATAACAAGGTACCTTTACTGGAACCAGTACCTCAACACTCATTACCTTAACTCTTACATGACAGGTTCTCAGTACCATAAGTTCTGGGGTCCGTCTGGCCCCACCCCCAGGATGCCCTCGCAAGATATACAGTATCATGATGGATTGTTGGCAAGTTATAAAATGAGAATGTTTTTAGTAATGAGGAATATATTTCCCCCTGATTGACAGAATTTAATTTTTAAAACAACAAGTTAATTTAGTGAGAAAAGTCAAACCCTACTTTAAGACTAATCTACTTTCTATATTCACGTTTGTTGCTTATAATAAAATATATTCATGATTATATTTTTTTTAAAACAGTTGTTGCTAGAGAAATGAAGTTTATTATTGAAGATTGATGATAAGAAAGCTGTGATATCTATTTAAAAAAAAGTAGAACACATAGCTATTTCAGTTCCTTCCTATGAAATATCAAAAACTGTACTAATTTAGTAGCTTATACAGAATTAGGCAATTGAATTTATTACTGCAATTGTTTAATTGATAAATTGACTAGCAAAAAACTAGGCTTTGCAAAAAAAACTATAGCTGTGACTAAGTCAAAGTCTGTTCATTTACTAACCACCAATTAGTTACCTAATACACAAAGGATACTGAGCCTGCTTGATATAGCTGCATTCAGGCTGTCTCTATTAATTAGCCACTAGCTAAAGGTTCAGCCTACCTAAACTAACCTCATTTCTTGCCTTGAAAAAATTGTTTAGACACGGCATTGTCATCAGACGATACCCAGCAAAAAAGCTGCTAGTTCATTTTTTTCTTTCAATTTTCTAATAGCTAAGGGTGGTTTAATTGAACTCCCCAAACCCTCCCTAGCTATGCCATTGTGTCTTTTAACATGCCCATTGCTGGGAGGAGGGGGGGGGAGGGTGTCTAGTGGAACTCCTTTTGAGTGATCGGAAGTAAAATATTTAGCCACATCCCACACTTAACTTGTTGATATAGATATTGTCAATTATTCACTCGTGTCCAAGCCTGCAATAGAAGTCTCTGCTATTTAGCTATTTCCTCGGCTATACACAGCTCACTGTAGAGGTTGGGAGCATGGTTATGCAAAAAAACGCTAGCAGTTTACTGCTGGTTGCTCAATAATCAGTTCAATGAAATAGAAGACAAAAAATATATAATATTATTAGCTTAGGTGCAGTTCGTTTTTTTTATTTAATATTTTTTATTAGAAGAAAAACAAAGGAAACCAAAGTGGATGTGGCTTTTGGTGCATTTTTTAAATCTGAACACCCCTGTGTAAACTTCTGGCTCTGGGCCTGTATAGCTTATGTGTTATCTTTCTCATTTAGAATTCCAGTACCTATCATCCAGTGGGGGAAAGAAGCAGGAGGGCACCATGTGCTTGAGCCTGTTGTCCCCCCTCCCACCCCCGCTCACTTTTTTTAAAATTGTATGATTGTGTGTAATGTGTGTTCTTGAGAAGCACAATGATTTATTGATTGTAGGCTTAACGATCTGTTATTGCTCAATATTCATATTGCAAGAACTAATACAATTAACTTAGACCAAGTAGCTGAAGGTTTCATTTCAACAAAGACTGGTAATATTATTAAGCATCTTTGTTTTTGCAACTGAGCAATAGAGGCTTCATCCTCCTACCTTCCTGTTTCCTGCAGGCATCCTGAGACTGGTGGTCGTCCCTCCTTCATGGATGTGAGCAGACAACTGTCCCTGCCTGAGTCCAAGTTGCTGGTATGGTGTGAGGAGGAGGACATTCCTACACAGGCACACACACTGGGAGCACCACTACACCATGGACAGCATCTGTACACTGACTTGCAGGACAGATACATTGGACAGTAATTGACCTTCTTAGTCACTAAATGTTGTTAGACATGAACAAGAATTTCTATACCGTATACAATGTCAAATTTTCAATTAATTATTGTGGGTCAAGGTTTATAAAGCATAATAGGAACCAACTTACTAATCTTTTTCCATGGAATTTATGAGCCCCCAACAATGGTAACTAATCATTATACACATGTTGTGTTTATCAGACTAGAGTTAGCTGCATAGTGGTTGTATAGATGAAGATACCACATCTGCTGTGATATATTAGGGTTTCTTCAGGGAGACAAAAACTGTTTCTGTAAAACCACGTTATGGACGGCAATAGGCACGTATTATCAATTTTTACTTAACTATCTGAAGGAGTTCGCAAAACTATGTACCCTACACTGAATACACTGTAGCCCTGGTTAAACCCAATTGGTTATGTAAAATAACATAGGGCCGCACTTGAATAAACAATAATGTGTTTAGATAAACCCGCCAAGTTTGTAGGCAAAGACACGTAAGGTAAATATGGTTCAGTCAGCTTCTGGGAACTACTCATGCATTTTCAGTTACTGAACGTGACGTCAGTGATGACGAGTGTAGCTGACACATGACATCCAATACTGAACTCATTATAAAATACTAATATTATAACTATGCTAACCTTGGTAACTGAGAAAGCAATATAATGGTAGTTTATATGAAGTTATTGAGAGAACTAAAAATAAAAAACAGAACAATTTAAATTGAGAAAGCTGCCTCAGAATCTTGTGCTTAATTTAATGAGATTAAAACAAAATCACTGAATTAATCCAATAGGAATAATTAAGTTGAATGCTCCGATTATAGTTCATATCTAGCACAACTACATCAGGTTAGCATCTCTTACACAGGCTTACAGGACAAATAATATTATGTAAGGGTACATTTACTGAGCCATCATGTTCCACATTATTGGTGATATTTACAGCATGTATTTATAGAAGTGGAGATTATTATTTAAGTGGACAGTATTTAAATTACTAGGTATATTGGACTTTAAGATCATATCTTAACAAAATGGAAGATATAACACCCACAAGAGGAAACTATGTAAGAGAGTAAACTAACATCAGGATGTGTGCTAAGAGAGGGGACAAAAAAGTTTCAGCACGATTGGCAGCAGCAACAGACAGAAATCTGTGAGAATGAAGGGAACTTTACATATCCAGGTGGCAATCAGTTTGAACAAAAGGAATTACATATTCAAATGTATTCTCTCTTTCACAGGGGTTTTTTTTTAACAACACTTCGTTAAAACATGTTTGGCTGTCACTGGGAATTGAACGCAGGACCACTTGCTTAACGCACAAGCACTCTGCCACTGAGATACAACCAAGGGGCAACAAAAATGTTTCAATTCTGTATTCATACTGTAAAATAGAATGAATACATCTGATGAGTAAAAATCTAATGAGTAAGAAGGAAATTGTGAAATCACAAAGTTATCATAGCTAACATTTTACTACAGAAAATGAAACTTATTACATTCCCAAAGTAAAAATAGCCAGTAAACAGCTATTAGAGGAAATTACTACCTTGTAAGGTGAACATTGAACTAGCATCATTGACCCATAACAGGAAACCGAAGGAAAATTATCTATTTATAAAACTTTCACCACATTGGAGTGAAAAGAATTCCTATGTAGCTAAATGCTTTAAACATATTTCAGGTACCATACAGCAGCAAACAACAGCAACATGAGAGTCCAGTTATTTGACTTGGTGCTATCAGTAAATATTTTTATCTGATATAAGTGGGGCAGGGTGTGCTACGAAAGCCTGTCATCTGCTTATATCATGTATAGCATATTGTTGTTGCACTTTTAATTCACTAATTTATTTCATTCACTGATGAGGGAATAGTTACGTAGACCAGTCACAATATTTCCAGCTCAGCAAAACTAAAGCCAAAATTGTGAATTGATACTATCTCTCCATGAAATGGATGCCAACAGAAAGTTTCGAGTCTAGTCAATTCAATTTTTATGTTACAAAATATAACCCTGATATAAATGGGATATAATTATGTTTATAATAATAATTATAATTATGTATATAATATGTGAGTACTGTGGTAGGAGTAGTGCACTGATAGCGCTGCCACCAGAGTTCTGGGCAGAAGTTGACAAGGTAGGGTTCAATCTACTGGTTATCAAAATCTACACGTGTTTAGAACTGACAACAATGAAGTGAAATGTATGTTATATATGTGTATGAGCATGCGTGATGATGTTGCAAATACGTTTTTGGACTGTGTTCCAAATGACGCACAAGGGTGCATGCATGAATGAAGCTATTGTTAGAATTAAATTAAATAAAAATAGAACAATACAGATAAGTAATAATTAGCTAATAAGGATAAGTGTTTGTTCTTTCTTTAAGTACAAGAGTTCGGTTCAATGTTTGTTCACATCATTAATCACTGTGTTGGCTATCTGCAGAAATCCACACATAGCTACATGTTCTACTTGAAGAAGCTTTAACCCAAATTGCATACAGAAACTCGAATTCTATCAGATCTAAGTTGTACCGATGTATTATCCTATAATGACATACAGTAGCACATGAATAAATAATAATTTGTTTAGATAAACCTGCTAAGATGATAAGCAAAGACTCACTGAATAAATATAATTTAGTTGGCTTCGAGGAACTAGTCATACATTTTCAGTTACTGAACGTGATGTCAGTGATGAGGAGAATGCAGTTTACACTTAACTGTTATGAAACTCAACTCCACATGCACCACAAAAATGTCTTATGGCTATCCAATATAAAAATATAGAACTAATTCTGACCAAAAGTTCCAAATTAATTCACGAAATTAAATAAAGAAGAGAAAACATATTTATAGTAGCATGCAAATTTATTGGAAAACAAAGCTAAAAATAAAGGGAAAAAAATTTGAGAAAATTCAATGGCTGTCAGAATGATGTGCTTTACTATAAAACTAGTCATTTTTTTATTAATGGACCGGTAAATTACATTGTTACATATATAACATCCTCCCAAGTATTAATAATAAAAGAAAAAGATGCTAAATGCAGGAAATAATCCCGCGTATCCCGTGAGGCGTTGGCGCTGGCCTTTTATCATCCGGGCGGTCAAGCTGAAGTATTGCTCCGACTTATATAGTGGTTGAACGTGATTAGTCGGCGTCGCTTAACTTTTCCAGGAGACTACAAACTATTATGGAGGAATGGGAGAATTTCTTATTCCTGGTGCCACTACTGCTTTGCTCAGGTGTGTTTAACTAAAATGTATTCTGTGAAAACTTCGTGGCAGTTGTCTTATTGTTTATGGCTTCTCTCTTCTAACTTTAAGCAAGCTTTATGTAGCATCATGTGCAAAAGGACTGAATTAGAAACAAAATAATCACAAGATGGTAATAACTTTTAAGAACTGGAGAATAAATTCTATTAATTAACCAGTTTGACTGCCTATAATACAATGACAGGGGAAAAAAACAGTATATGCAATACTTCAATTCATACATAATGTATACTAGTGATGTGCTTGAGCACAAATGGCGAGCGAGCCTAAAGACTATACTATTTTTATATGAATGATTTAACACTGAAGCAACTGAAAATAAGGTCCAGTTTTTAAATTTCGCATACACGGTAAAGGGATTTCAGTGCCATAGTAACAACTCTCTGCAACTTTGAATGGAAGGGAAAAAACAACAACAAAACAATACACGTTATTTAAAAGTTTTCTTTAGCTAAGTAGTGGTTGTAACACACAATGCTTTGACACAACTGGACATGCACCTACACAGACTTACCTTCGCAGTAGTCCAGTGGACAATGTATTTTCAAGTAAATACTGTTGGGCACGGCTTATAACCATGACAAAGAGTGCATTGACTTACCACCGGCACTAACTCGAATAGAAATGGAAGTCCCTTAAGTTTTCAAGTTGTAACTGCACCCGCAAAAGAATTCAAAACGGTAAACAATTCAATTTCTAGGGTGATACGGGTACTGATCAATAAACCAGAGGATTCTGTTTAGTGAAATTTGGGACGGGGTCGACAACCGAACTAACACAAAAAGGCAAGGGTCAAAGTACAAAAATGCCTTACGTATGTCCATACATATATACAAATAAATAAATAAACATCCCCGATTTTCGATTGTGTTACCCCTGTAAGTGTCTCGCTCGCTACGCTCGCTCGCCAATAATTAATGGACAGAATTGAGCATTCATAAATATTGCATCACCTAATAATACTGTTCACAATCTAAATATACCTCAAGCAGATCATTGTAATCAATACAAGCAAAGACTTAAGACTTTAGATCCTGTTGCTATATTGTTACTAGGTGTACTAACTTGGTAAGTGTGCACTATTTTTTGCCTTTAGCCATTTCTGCGAAAATGCTGATAAACAAAGTTGCTAGTGGCAACTGGGCATGCGTAAACTGGATCTAAAATAGTTAGAGCATGCGCGCTTAGGTACTGGTGGATTTAGTTCACACAGCCCTCGGGCCTACGGCCCTTGGGCTTCAGTGCACTAAATAAACCAGTACCTAAGCACTTATGCTCTAACTATTACTTAGCTACCTGCTACTACTGCTTTATTCTCAGTGTCTCTAATCTGAATACCTTGACACCTATTGACTTAGAGTCCACATGAGCCCTTTTTATAATATATAGCACAAAGTAAGTATAGCCCCAACTTAACCACTCTAATCAGGATGGCTATTCAGCCAATTTAAAGTAAATTCTACTGGAGGTTCTTGTTTTTATACAATATAGCTGAAGGACAGAAGTCTACTTTTATACAATATAGAATATTTTTTCTGGATAATGCATGATTACATTCTGTGTCCCTTATTTTATTTAAAAAATGTGTTAGGTTTGTACTGTTAGATTACAACTCCAAATGTCATTAGGTATTGTCATGTCCCTTAACCCAACAATTCGATTACGGAATGGCTCATCTGCTCATGAAGGACGGGTGGAGATTTACCACAATAATACTTGGGGAACCATCTGTGATGATTATTGGGACTTGAGAGATGGGCATGTGAGTTGTTTGTAAGTCATTTGTGAATAATGACTATTGCATGTTTTCATAACTAGGCTCAATGTAACAATTTTTAATGGAGAACTCCCAGATGTGTGTGTGTGCAGTGTGTGTGTGAGTGTGTGTGTGTGTGTGTGTGTGTGTGTGTGTGTGTGTCATGTGTCAACTGGGTAGAGTTATGGGTAAGGCTATTCTAGCTACATTCTTGTATTTAACTACTGACTTGAGCATGTAGTGAGGTCTTGCTCAGAATGAGGATATAAGTCCGGTTATTGTGCTACTTTTTTTTAACCCTTCCACCACTGCATAGTCAGGGGGGGGGGGGGGGGGGGGGGAGGGAATTAAACATTGTTTTAAAAATGTTAATAAAGAACTGGAAATTGATAAACACCTTTCCAAATCTGGTACTAGACTGTCTATAGTTTGCTATAGTCCTTCATATTCTACAAACTGAACCTTGTTGCTGAGTTGTACTGGAGAATGTAAGCCTGACAAACTATAGTTACTCATTCAGAATGTCAGGCTTACATTCTCCAGTACAACTCAGCAACAAGGTTCAGTTTGTAGAAGATGAAGGACTATAAATGGTCATAGCTAGATTTTCCCATTTGTTTGTTTTTGCTGAGTGGATGTGACATCATTGTTCGGACAACAGCAGTTTTAGTTTAACCCTTTCGTTCCCAATCCTGCTTTAAAGCGGGTGAAAACCGGTTGGCTTCTCCGAATTTTTAAAAATAGTTACTTTATAGCTAGAACCTTCAGATTGCATACACAGGTGCCCAATGCATTGGAGAAGCATCTAAAATAGCTTTCAGCCAAAACTGCTTCGACAGTACCTCACAGCAGTTGCGTTTATTTCTTCCTCGGCAAAAAAAAAAAACATCGGTTCTCCGTCGAATTTTTAAAAAAGTTACCTTCTTCACAGCAGCTTCATTTATGGATCCAGTCATCTCCAGAGCTTTGTAGAAGCAGCAAAAAATTGCTTGAGCCCAGTAGCCTTCCATAACACATTGAAACAACCGCTTCTTTGCCGACCAAGACTTTGCGGTTTGACTTACTGTATTCTCCTTTTATTAATATGCATTACCTAAGACTGTACATAATGGGGAGGTCCCCAGTTGAACTGGCAATTTTATTACATCATAGGAAAAAAGTGAGCGTGTTGTGTGATCCAGGTAACTATGCAAAAAAAAATTGTTTTCGAAGTCAGTTTGGAAAGATGGCGTCTACCAGTTACAGTGCTGTGGAAGTTTTAGACTTGCTTGATACTGACTCTAGCGACTCAGGATCAAGCGGAGAGGAGGGAGACGACATCTAGGGCTATAGGAGGCCCTGTATCAGGGTTGGTGGACCAGACCCGTCAACTCTGATACTATATCTAGTATGTACTCCAATAAACAGCTAGTTATTCAAGTCCTGGAATTTCACCAGCTTCAAATATTTGAGTAATCTTGACCTGTTTTCATCCATCATGACTGGATTGGTAACCACTCAGCAGCAAGTGTTTATTTTCATCATTGGAGATGGTAAGAAAGTCATTTTTTCAAGGCTTTTATAACTGGAAATATCCAGTCAATTTATTTACTAAGCTAAATGTAGACTTTAGAATTGGCTTATTATGATTAAATCGTGATGGAAACATAATATTTCACATATTATGTGCAAAAGCTGCATCTATTCAAAAAGGTCTGTCGTGGCATATTAATTACCTGGTAAGTTAATATCATGAATGTGCTGTTCGTCATAGCTATATGCCTTACGTAACAGATTTATTCTTACTTGAAAATCTGTTTTCCAATAGTCAAGTCACTAAAAGAATACAATACGATGCTTTATCTACTAGAATCCTTTGGTTTAGCGATCCGTACCCATCTCAGAAATTTGATCGCTTACCCCTAGAAAATCAATTGCCCAATGGTCAAGTCATGAAGAGAATGCAATGTAAGCTGGTACATCCATGATCAAGTGTATATATGTCCATATAAGTGTTGTGTGTTGCAAAATAATAGCACAATAAATTAAACAAAAACATTCAACTAACAAAGAAATATTATAACCCCTCATTCAAATTTGAATTCAGTTAAACCAGCTTGCTCGCCATTTGTGCTATAACACATCACTAGTTATTATTGTTTCCAAAGGTTTCACCAGAGGTTGGGAGTTATGACCCTGTCATGCAAAATTCGGTCCCCCCCAAAAGTGGTCAGGCCGGACAATCTGTGTGTACACCGATGGTCCGGCAGACTGTACGTGTATAGGCGTGAGTGGTCCTAGTGGGACCGTGTGTGTTAGCACAGACGGTCCCCCACCATCATAGATAGTCCCCCTATCTTGACTGCATTCAAGTTAACTACAATTTAGTAAGCGCGACGACTTGACTAGGATTATTGGGAGTTGGTTTTGCCGTAGAAATGAATAATAGCTATTAAAAAATGAATACGGAGCAAAACAACTATTTAGAGGTGATTACAAATAATTTATAATTAGATATATCTGATAATTTAGTAATGATCAAGCTTTAGATTAACCTTATTGGTAAAGTTAAATGCAGAAGTTTTAGCCTCATCAGATAATGCAGCAGTTGTTGAATATCCATTTTGAAAATCAACCTACACAATCACATAATTATAATTCTTCAACTAGCTAACTATTACTTCAGTTGGGATAAAGTGTAATGTAATTCTATTTCAAAAAGCTACTATAACTGGCATGCTTACTTTAGGGGTCAATGATCTTCTTGTATTTAACAATGGTGGCATAGAGTCATCAGAATCCAGATCACTATCAGAATCACTACAATTTAATATAGTAAAACAAATAACACAAAAAGTATTTTTTTCTTTGATATACTTACAATAGAACTTATTGTTGCTGCTTTGCCTGGAAGAGATGGAGATGACTGAGTTTGATCCGTATTTTGAGTCTCCGGAATTTCTTCATGCTAAAATTTAACAGTAATTTTTTTGCATCTGTCAATAATATTGCCCAATATTATATCACTGCAATTCTTACATTGTAGGGCTTCATATGAACTATATTTACACGAGGAATAATTTCATTGCTATCAATTTTTTAAAGTCTGTAAAGTCCACGACCAAGTGAACCCACAATTGTAAATGGACCCAACCATTTCGTATCCAGCTTTCCACCTTTTCTTTTTTCCTCAAAAAATCTTTTTTCAATACTACTGCACCTATTTTATATGTTTCAGTACAGGAATGCTTTTTATTATATAAGTCTCTTTTTGCTTTAGCTGAGCCTTAATGATGTTCACCTTTGCTTGATCCAGTACCATCTGCCTCTTCTCTCCAACCTGTCTTATTACTTCCTCATCTATTTTACATTTGAATAAAATAATTGCAACATCCCAACCCCCCCCCCCCCCCATTTACCTTGTGACTGATCTATGTGTTCACATAGAATATCACTTGCTTCACCACCAAACTTCAAGTCAATTGGTAGAACAGCCTTCCTACCAAACATGAGCTCATATGGAGTAAAACGAGAAGATTCGTGCACAGCAGTATTATAAGCATGTATCTAGAAAGTCTTCCCACGATGATTTTTTATTTTCAATAAATTTGGTCAGCATATTCTGAATCGTTTAGTTGAACCGTTCATCTAGTCCATTAGCCTAACATGCCACAGATACAATACTATTGTAATGTTTGCTTTCATGATTATGTCATGTGAAAGCAAGTCAATTGACCAAAATTAACATATTTGAATTGATCGTGAATGTTGTTGTACATAATGCTATAAAACGTTGAATTACTAAGAAACAACAACAACAAAATTAGTATTCTAGTGAGGAATAAATTTACATCTTATTATGCATTTCTATGAAAATTAAAAAGTTAAAATTCTATTATAATTCTCAGTCATTAGTATAAGCCACTGGATATAGAGTTTGCTAATTACCTGTAAACAAGATTGTTATTATTCACTTGTATTTCAGGCCCATAATGGTAATAAAAGTAGTATGATAAATTAGAGGGACATGGTGTAGTGAAATAGATCACTACATAACAGAACTACATTCATATATTTGTGTGTACATGTGTTTCCTATATATTTATACCCACATTCACTTATTCTGATTAAGTACTACCTCTATCTGTTACATCTTAAGTTAAATTTAATTACTATCATCTTTGTGTGTTTTTTCTCATGTTTATTTTGTAACGCTTAACAGCAAGCTTTTACTTCTAATTACATTTAACCTGCTTGCTCATTTACATTATCACCTTTATTCAAATATCTTTTTCTCGGCATGCATTACATTCTCTCATTCAATCTCATCCATGCTCTTAGTTTTGTACACTCAATAATTAAAAGCTCTGAATCTGTTTCTCCGTCCATCTCTCTCCCGCTCTCTCTCCTGCTCTCTCTCCCCACCCGTTATGCTAACCTCGTGGGGGGACCGTTGGTGACGGGGTCGGACCGTATACGACGGCAATGTTTGGTCCGGCAGGACCGGATTTTGCGGGGGGGACCAAATTTTTCGTGACAACCCAATTAACTTAATTATTATGGTTCTGTCATGCTAGGCTGAATGTGATAGATGTAATATAACTAAGTAGTTTCAAAATGCTGACTGTTTGTTTATCATGCTAGCATGAACGTTTCCAGATCGGAAATGTTTCATTATCTACTACTGGCTAAGTAAAAGAAGTTTTTGCATTTAGTAAGGTTGTGGTGTAAAGTAACATGTCTGGTTGATGTAATATGTCTGGGATTAATGTGCCTCAACTGTTCTATGTTTAAATTTTATTATTACTCTTGACTTGGCATTATTCTATATTCAGGTGGTATGTCGACAGCTTGGATATGCAAATGCTATCTATGCTGCACATAGTGCATTATATGGTCGAGGGAGTGGTCCCATCTGGCTTGATAATGTCAATTGCAATGGATCAGAGGAGGCACTTCATATATGTCACCATAAAGGATGGGGAAGACATAACTGTCATCATTATGAAGATGCTGGTGTAGTATGCAGTAGTAAGTTACAAAATTTCTTTTTTAACATAGTATATTTTACAGTTGTTCAAAACATTGTAACCAGAATATTTATTATCAATCATTTTAATATCAATTCAAATATAGCTATAAGAAAAATGAATGAATATATCTTTCACAATAGTTAATTCAATGCTGCAATTTTAAAATAAACTCATAGTTGCCAACCATCCTGGTGTAGCCAGGATACTCCTAGTTTTTTCGCCGAATCCTGAATTCCAGGTAATTGTTACATAACTTTTTTTGTCAATCAATCTGTGTGGTGGGAGTTGAGTTTCCAAGAATTGTTCCATAAAAACCTACAATAAAGCCTAAAACAACCAACTCACACAAAAGATTCAATACAATAAAGAAATATCAGCACACTTAATTCAAATGCTTTTCTATTAAAGATGGCAACTCTATCTGTTCAATAAAAAGCCAAATTGCAGTGCCACTTTTTGAGCAAATGGATAAAAAAAAGTGTCAGGTATTACAGAAGCTCTAAATGTATTATTATAGGGCACAAATACAATTTATATATGAATGAAAAGGTGAAGTGTATGCAAAGTGCACGTTCTGTTCTTCAGATTTCAGTATTTCCCATGGAGGAAAGAGTGACTGTGTTGGTCACATCAGCACAAATAAACACAAAGATTCAGCAAAGGCAGTTTCTGCTTCTAAATTGGTGAAACCATGAAAATAGCAGCAGCACCAGTAATGCTGGGTCTTTGTGGGCAGTTTGTAGTGGCCTTCTTTAGCTAGCAGGCATGCAAATAAAGTGTTCAGAGAATGTTCCCTGATTCAGATATTGCTAAGAAATTTGCTTGTGGTAGCCCTAAGGCCACAGCTATCATAAAGGAAGATGTATCCCCATATTACCACAACAAAACTGTCAGCAGCCTTCCAAATTATTTTTCCATTCTTATAGGTGAGTGAAATGACAAAAGTCTTGCATAATTCTAGTCAGGGTCATGGATAGTGCCAAGGAGAAGTTAAGACCAAATTTCTACTATTTAGAGTCCCTCATGTCTAAGTGTAGTGTCCTTACTGCCCTCGGGAAGCTACATCCTATAGAGCCTTCAATAGTGCATTGTAGTTCTCTCTGAGGCAGTGCCTAACTATTTAATTATAATTTCTTTCTACCAGATTTATCAGCTCTAAGCTATTCAGTGCAACTGGCTGGTTCATCACCTAATATGGGACTTGTACTATTTCAGTTCAATGGTACTTGGGGTGAAGTTTGTGGGAGCACCTGGGACATCCATGGTGCTAATGTGAGTTGTTTTATATTGCCATATTATTATACTAGTATGAATTTACCTTCATTCCACAGGTTGTGTGTCGTCAGTTAGGATATGAGAATGCTACTGCAGCAATACGGTGGTTATACTTACATCCAACTAGTACTCCCATTTGGTTGAATAATGTGCGATGTAACGGAAATGAGCAAAGACTTGTAGACTGTAGACATATTGGATGGAGTACACGCAACTGTTATTATAACAAATGGCCTTTCAATTGGTACTATAATGTGGCTATGGCCAATTGCTCAGGTAACTGAAATTCATCTGGCTATTTAAGTGGCTGATCTAGAAAATATTTACAAGGGGTGATCTATAATTTCACGGTTAGAAGATTCACAAATTGCCTAAAATCTATGCTTTGCTGACAAGACTTAATTTACTTACATCATTTTGATAATATGAAATATTTTAAACATACAATGAATAATTTTCCAATTAATGTATCCATTAAGAATATAACAATAATAAGGGGTGTGACATGTAACCCTATTCACCCACCCTGTATCAGCCCCTGTGTTTTCTGATGTACTAAATGTGAACTGTTGGATATACAGTAGTACTCTAGAAGATAATGTAAGTTATACCTATGCAGTACTTCCAATAAGGCTTGTAAACGTGTGGATGCTTCATCAGTTGTGAAAAAAATTAAAATTTAAATGCTCAAAGTCTTGTTTTCAGCATTTAAATTTTAATTATTTCACAATTTAATTAAACATGCACAGTTCAAAATTTCAATTGTACCACTTTGT